>Ga0256914_1001406_pt1 | contig 21788 bp, 16 predicted proteins | sample HulkmetaG_FD_191571 | JGI IMG/M metagenome (GOLD analysis project Ga0256914, IMG submission 191571) | Hydrothermal chimney microbial communities from Main Endeavour vent field at the Juan de Fuca Ridge, Pacific Ocean - Hulk | ecosystem: Environmental > Aquatic > Marine > Hydrothermal vents ... | reverse complement strand
GGGAATTCTCGACATGGACGCCATCCTTGGTGTGCGAGCCAATGACGTCACCACGAAAAGTGTAGTTCTCCACTTGCGTCAGGTTGATACCGTACTGTTGATTGTATTCGATCCGGTTGTCTGAGAAATGAACATCATCGATCTTGCTGATGTCGACGCCATTCTGGTGATTCCTGCGAATAATGTTGCTCGAAATCCTTCCCCCCGTGTGTTGGCTATGCGGGACATCGAACTTTTCCCCCGCCACCTCCAGGCGGATGCCATGGCCTGCGTTATCTTCGATGGTGTTTCTCTCGATAAAATCTGTAAAATCGGTTGCGTTTACGCGGTTCATCCTGTGGTAGAAACCATGACCCTGATTATCGTGCACCTGATTGTCCCACATCTTGATAAACGGGTATGGAAGGAGATCCCCGTTCTTATCCTCATCCTGTGTGTTGTCGATGAAGATGCCATGACCGCCATTGCTATAGATTTCGTTACTCTCAATGGTTCCCTTTACAGCGTACAGCATGAGCCCTTCCTTGCCGTTCTGCCAGATAGCATTGTCTTGGATGAGGTAGGATATCGTGGGGCCAAGGTACACACCGCTGCCATCGTTGCCGGTAATAAGGTTTGATGTCAACTGGAGATGGGAATAGTTCTCCATGTGAACCCCATCCTCGCTGTTCATCCGAATCTCGCTATTTTCGATATGCGTCTGACTACGTGAACTGGCCCACTTATTATCTTCCTGCATGAACACCCCAAACCGGTTCAGGATGATACGGCAGTTCTGGATGGAGACAGTGGTACTGCGATATTCCCCCCCGATCTTCACTCCGGCTGACTGGGTGGCTTGCCGAATGACCAGGTCCTTGAGTGTGGTGACGCCCTTTTTTCCGTAGTAATACGGGGGGAACGCGTTCTCGAAGAAGACCGGCTTGCGAGGATTCGCGGCCTGAACAATGGCCCGGTGTTCGGGGTACAGGGACTGCACAGTTATTTCCTTGGTGATGACCACATTCTCGGTAAAGGTCCACGGACACAAGGCCACGTGACTATAGGGGGGAACATCGTCCACCGCATCCTGGATATGATCATAGCCCTTCCACGGATCTTGATCGATATCCCACACATCCGCGATGGCGATGGCCGGAGCGCTAAGAGCCATCTCGGCGGGCAAGATCATATAGGCTTCCAATGGCGGATCCACCGGCTCCGCCGTGACCCACGCCCCCTTCACTCCGATGCCAAAGGTGCGAGCCTTTTCGTGTTCGAGAGGGGCCGGAAAATCGTACTCCACCCGCAGCGTCACGCTCTGGCCCTTGGGAATGTACAGGTTCACCGAGAAATTGAGGGTGCCATCGTCCTGAAGAAAACTTGATCTCGCGAGGATAGCGCTGCCGCGATATAGCCACACCTGGATGACATCCGTCGCATCGTCGCCCGTACCCCAGGCCTTGATCTTGATACCCGTGACCCGCCAATCCGCCACCTCATTCGCGGTCAACGTCATCTGCGCCACAGTCAGCGACGAGTCCTCGACATCGGAGATGCACGAGTGTTCGTTGTTGCCCGTTACCCCAATGTTGAGAATGGGATAAGGATCGTAATGGGCCACAGCTTCGGCGCACGTGGGCGGCGGCTCGGTTAGCCTCACCCGAGTCTTTGGATTCGTTCCCCGGGCCGCGCCCGACCACTCACGGAAGATCCAGTTCTTGCACACATTGCCCGCGTTGGGCCCACCGGGCGACGCTTCCAAACGTATTATGGTGCGGCATGTCTCCTTAGCCTGGGGAGGTGTAACCACACACCCACCATCAGCCGCTTCAGCAGGTTCCACCCTCGTCCGGAGGCAACACATGCGCTTTTTCGGTTTGAGGCGCAGCGTCAAATAGCCGCCCCCGCCGCCTTCGTCGAGGATGAGGACACTGCCGCTGCTGCCGCTCATCGAGCCCACGCCGCTGGGCCCCACCTCCGCCGGTGTGCGGGCCACACCTGTGCTGCGTGAGGACGCGCCCTCGTGAGATACGGTCATCGCGTTCAGTTGGGAGCCATCTGTGGGGCTGGCCACGCCCAGGGCGCTCGCCCCCATCGGGCCAAACTCAGCCACGATCCAGCCCTGGCCGTACAGCGAAGGATGCCCGTAGTACATGAAATCGGGCACCGAACTCGCCGCGGCCGCCATCTGCACAGGGAAGCGCACCTGCTGCACCTGCACCTGTCCCCCCTCGCGAATCCACAACGACACCATCTTGCGCGCGGGCGCGCGCAGCATCAACATCGCCGCCAGATTGCCTGCATTGTCCTTCTGCATCACAAAGCGGGTGACAAAGCCGCAGCTTTCCGTGAACTGGTACAAAGTCTGCCGATTCCAGGCGTTGTCCTGCCGCGTGGCCAACACCACCTGATGAGGATCGGCCCCGCAGTCGAGATAGGCCAGGTACACCTGACCCGCCAGCACCTCCACCTGTGGCGTCTGCTTATTGCCGCGCGGGCCCACCGCGGCCACATCCTCATGATGCCAGCCCGTGCCGTCGAAGGAGGCGTACCGCACCACCGGTTCGCCGTCTGTGCGGGCCAGGTAGACGATGTGCGCCTCGTTCGTGCCGCTCACGGCGATGTCGGGGTGGATGGACGTCTCACCCGGCGCATCCACCGTGCGGGTGATCCAGGCTCCGTCCGCCCGCGTGATGTGATAGAGCGTCCCCCCGGCCGCGTAGGCAATATGCGGCGTCCCGCTTCCATCCACATCCAGGCCCAGTTCATCCGAATCGATGCCCGGAGCCACCTCCACCGCGGTCCAGGTCGTTCCATAACCCTGATTCCATCCGTAATAGAGCCCCTTCGCGGTGAAGGCCACGTGGGTGACGCCGGCGGGGGTGGAGACGGCCGCGATGGTATCCTCACCCCAGACCGCGCTGCGGCCGCTGCGGTCCACCGTGTGCAGAGAAGTAGTCGCGGCCTGGGCCTGAAAGTGCCGCAACCGCTGTCCCCCCGCATCGTAATAAGCCAGATGCGCGGTGCCATCTGCGGCCAGGGCTACGGCTGGCCGCGGCCCGGCCGCAGTCGTGGCCGAGATCGTCTCCGCCGTGGTGATCTGCCAGGCGCCGCCTGCCAGCGCCCGGGTCGCTACGCCCACCCCGTGCCTGTTTGCGCTGGCTGCGTTCGCGTAGGAGACGGCCAGGCGGTCCGTTGTCGCGGCCAGCGCCGTCCATTCACCCGAACCGGACAGGGTGGCGACTTTCTGCTTTTGCCAGACCCCGCCCGCCTTCGTCGCCACGTAGAGGTCGGCCCCCTGCACAAAGGAGACGTAGGCCGTGCCGCCAGCATAAGCCAGCCCCGGATGTGCGTAGCCGCTGCCACTCTGCACCATCTCGCTGCTCCACCCACCATTGCTGCCCCGACCGTACAGACGCACGCCGGCATCGGAGGCGCAGACCACGTGGGGCGCGTCGCCATCCAGGGTCAGGGCGAAGCCCCCGGCCGGATCACATGCCCCTGCCGCAGCGATGGTCGCGGTCGCAGACCAGCCCGATCCCTCGTTCCGCAAGTAGTACAGGGCTTGGTCATAGGCATACACCAGATGTGCGACCCCGTCATCCCCAAGCGCCAGGTCCAGACCCGTCAGGCGGGCGTCGTCGTTCACCTGCGCGACCTGGGCCACATTCCAGGCGTGCGCATCCGTTGTGGCCGTAGCACACGCGGTCGCGGTCGCGGGCGTGCTCTGCTGTGCCAGCCAGATGACGCCCTTGCCGGCATCGCCTGGGGACAAGAACGTGATCTGGGGGCTGCCGTCGGCGTCCAGGACGATAGCCGCGGCTCGCGCCGAGTTGATGGTGGTGACCACCTCAGTGCTCCAGCCCAAGGCTGTCCAGCGCCCGTACATCACCCCCTTCCCCGCGTAGGCCAGATGCGCGGTGCCGGCCGCGTCCACAGCAATGCCATGCGGACCGGCCAGGTTCTGGGCGAAGGACGGCGGCCAGGCCACCCATTCCATCTCGCCCCACTCGGACAGAGGCGCGCTGGTGGCGCTGACGCTCTCGCCCGACTGAACATTTTGCAGGGTGGCTGTGTTATAGATGGGATCGTCGGTCTGGAGTCTGGCCACGTAGCGCACCTGGGCCGCTCTCCGGGCCGCGAGCGCACCTTCCCAGCGGATGGTGCGGGCGTTGGCGTCGTAGGCCACCTGACCCGCGCTGGCCTGGAGCGTGCCGTCCACCAGGTTCAGTCCGGTGGGCAATACATCGGTCATCACCATCTGGGCCGCGGCCCTGTAAGAGGTGTTGGTCATCAGTACCGTGTAAGTAATGGTGTCCCCGTTCTTGGGGAAGAAATCGCTGGGGAGGATGTCCAGGGCCAGGCTATCAGAAGCCAGGGCGGCTTTGGAATCCTGGAATGTCCCAGCCGACGCCATAAAAACGGTCAAGCCCAATATGCCGACGGCAAAAACAAGGAACGCGAGCAATGTGGTTGATGTTCTCATGGTGTTGTGTACTCCCTTCCACTGTGTGTCAGAAATGTATCGGTAGTGGCAGCATATGCGACACCACTACTCCTGATGTGTCTCCTCCAACCGCTGTTTCAGGTAGGCTATGAGGACTTCTAGCGAGGCGAATCCATGCCTTTCCCCTCCGGCCACTTCTTCTAGGGTGTACCGCCACGTCCCCGGGCCGGATGGGTCCAGCCGTTCCTCCCAGCAGCGCAACAGGAAGGCACAGTAGCGAGGTGAAGTTTTTGGAATCTGCATGTCAGGATTTGTCCTTTGTAAGGTGCACACTCATTTTATGGATGGAGAGAAAGGCATTTCCACAGGACCAGCCAGTTCCATTGTCCTCAAAAATTCCTCCCACTCTCCTTAGGTATACCCGGAGAACGTGAAGGGATCGTGAAGAGCACACCGGTGCGTGGATAGCAACAGGCGTGAAGATGGACCGCCTCGCTCTGGAATAGCCTATTCTGTGAGGATATGCTAAAATTCCTCGGGTTGGGCCCTGCACCAGGGAAGAGATACCCGCCGATAACTCGCGAAAGGAGGCTCGGTTCGAGCAATGGCAGAGGAATATTACACGGTCACGGTTGCGGGAGTGACCCGCCACCTGCCCTTATTTGAGGTGGCGCCGGGATTGCGCATCGCTATTTTCAACATGCTCGGCGACACGGAAGTGGTTGAGGCCGCCGCCGACGCTCTTGCTTCACAACTGCCGGAAGCAGACGCGCTGGTGACGCCAGAGGTCAAGGCCATTCCTTTGGCCCACGCCCTCTCCGTGCGCCTGGGCATTCCCTACGTGGTCGTGCGCAAGATATTGAAGCCCTACATGGTAGGCTCTATCAGTACTGAGGTGGTCAGCATTACCACCGGCAAACCGCAAACACTGTACGTGGACGGTAAGGACTTAAAATTCCTCAAGGGGAAGCGAGTCATCCTGGTGGACGATGTGGTAAGCACGGGCAGCACGCTTAAGGGATTGCGGCAACTAATGGAACAAGCAGGAGCGGAAATAGTAGCGGAAGCAGCGGTGTTCACGGAAGGTGACCCCAATCAGTGGAAACACATTATATCGTTGGGACATCTTCCCCTATTTAAATCCTGAAACCGGAAGCCAACATGAGTATGTGGGATAAGTTAGAAAACGTTGTTCGCCGATACGAAGAGATTGAACAGCAGATGGCAGACCCCGCCATCGCGTCGGACCATCAACGGTTGGCCGAGTTGGCCCAGGAACAGGCCGATCTCCGACCGTTGGTGGAAGCCTACACGCGCTATAAGCAGGTAACGCAGCAATTGGAGGAGGCCCAGGCCCTTCTGGAAGATGAAGAATTGCGGGACCTGGCCCGGGAGGAGGTGAAGGAACTCGCCGAGGAAAAGGAGCGGCTGGAGGAGGAAATCAGGCGCCTGCTCCTGCCCAAGGACCCGAACGATGAGCGCAATGTCATCATGGAAATCCGTGCGGGCGCGGGCGGAGAAGAGGCTGCGCTTTTCGCCGCGGATCTGGCCCGCATGTACATGCGTTATGCGGAAGACCATGGCTGGAAAACAGAAATCCTTTCCAGTAATCCCACCGGCATCGGAGGCTATAAGGAAATTATCTTCCTGGTCAAAGGTAAGGGTGCGTACTCACGCCTGAAATACGAAAGCGGTGTGCACCGGGTACAACGAGTACCCGAGACCGAGGCCTCAGGTCGCATTCACACGTCCACAGCCACTGTCGCGGTCCTGCCTGAAGTGGAAGACGTGGAAGTGCACATCGACCCCAAAGACTTGCGCATTGAAACGTTCCGCGCGTCCGGCCCCGGGGGACAGCACGTGAACCGCACGGATTCCGCGGTCCGCATCACACACCTGCCAACAGGTCTGGTGGTCTCCTGCCAGGATGCTAAATCTCAATTGCAGAACCGTCTCAAGGCGATGCAAATCCTGCGGGCCCGACTGCACGCGATGGAGGAAGAACGGCGCCGTCGCGAACTGGGCGAACAACGTCGTGCTCAGGTGGGTACAGGAGAACGCAGCGAAAAAATTCGTACCTATAACTTCCCCCAAAACCGCGTCACAGATCACCGTATTGGCCTGACAATTTACCGACTGCAAGATGTGCTGGATGGTGACCTGGACGAGATCATTGACGCACTGGCCGCGGAGGAACAAGCCCGTCGCCTGGCCGAGGAGTTGGGAGAAACAGCATGAGAAGTTGGCAGGTCTTCTTCAGTGTGATCGTTATCGTGATAGCGCTCTTTCTTGGCGGGTGTGGGATTTTGTCCTCTTCATGCCAGGATGGGGAAGTGAAAATGTCGGTGTCCGCGTATTCCGGGGAAGGCAAGACCGCCAGTGGACGACCCACTGGCCCTGGCATCTGCGCGTGCGGACCGCGCTACCCTTTTGGCACTCGGTTTGAAGTGCCCGGCGTAGGTACCTGCGTGTGCTACGACCGCGGGTCCGCGGTGAGCAACAAACACCTGGACATTTGGATGCCCACCTGGGAGCAGGCAAAGGCCTTTGGCCGCAAATCCCTCACCGTTACAGTACACTGTCCCCCTGATGGGGAAAACTGAAATGGCTGAAAAGAAGGCGGGCCATCCATTGCTGGCCCGCCTTTCAATTCTCATCCCACCGTCAGAGGTGCCCCGCATTGACTACAGAACTTGTCCCCAGGGCGCACCGGTGCCCCACACTGGGGACAGAAACGTGGCTTTACCCCTCCAGTCTCCGGCACCACAGCAGCACGTGAGCCAGCCCCCCCGTGGCGTAAGGCCTGGATCTGAGCCTCTAACCGCTGTCGAATGGTGGCCTGGGCCTCTTTAACCTGGTCAATGCGGCGGAGCACATCTGCAGCCTGACGTTTTAATTGTCCCACAAACCGCTGATAATCCTCATCGGTGAGTTTTCCCACTCGGTAATCAAACTCCAACTCCTTAATGGAGCGGTAAAGAGCATCCCGCTGTGCGTACAATTCCTCCAGCGTTTCAACGGTCTCCTCCTCATCGGATACCGCGACTGCCTGCGTCAACACAGGTTGCAACACGAACAAAAACGTGCCCGCAGCCACGAGCGCGGCAAACACAATAACTAAGGCATCCAACATCATTGACATCTCCTCCCCGGGTGTTCACGTCTGGGGGACGGCCCCCTTAGGTATCCGCACTGCTACTCGGCGTCGCTGAGGCATGGGCCACATCGCGATCAGCGCCCCAAAGATTAACACCAACCCACCAAACCACAACCAACTCATTAGGGGATTAATGTAGGCTTTGAAACTGGCAATTTCGCCCCCCTTTTCCCAACCGGCCAACACCAGATAAAGGTCCTCTTTCCAACCAAAACGCAATGCGACCTCGCTGATTGGCTGTTCTGGCCGTTTATCGTAAATGTTCCGTTTGGGTTCCATCAGGGCCAAGGGTTTGCCATCCTTTAACAAGGTCACCTTGGCGTACACTTCGGCATGGTTGCTCCGCCGCCGTTCAGCAAGGCCATCGTAACGCAACGTGTACGGCCCAATCGTCATGCTCTCCCCTACCTTTAGGGCCGCCTGATTGTCCACCTGGTAGAATCCGCTGCCAATAATGCCTACGGCCATGATGATGACGCCCAGGTGAACAATGTACCCACCGTAACGCCGCTGGTTGCGACGGAAAAGCATCACAAACGCGGTCCAGGGGGGTTCTTTAGTCGCGCGCATCCGAGCCCGGACCCCACGCGCGAACTCCTGTACCAGCGTAGCAGCCACCATGACCACACTGCCAAACCCCAATATCGGCCAACCACGACGCTCCCCCAAAACAACCAACAGGATAACGGCAAGTACGGCTGCCACCACCGGCCAGAGAAACTGTCGTTTAAGAACCGTCCAATTCGCCCGACGCCAGGGCAGAAGCGGACAAATGGCCATGAGGAGAATGAGGCCGGCCATGATAGGACCGTTCACCTTGTTGAAGAAAGGAGCACTCACCGTCAACTTATCCGCGGTAAAGAGTTCCGACAAAATGGGCCAGGTGGTTCCTAATAACGTGGTGAAGGCAATGGTCGCGAAGATAACGTTGTTCAGGAGGAAAGTGGTCTCCCGGGAGAGAATGGCATCTAACTCATTCTCCGAACGCAGAAGGGGATAGCGGGAGAAGAGCAAGTACAGAAAGCCCAACAACGTCACTGCCAGGAAAACCAGGAACATGGGCCCAATGTTTGAAATGGCAAACGCGTGTACGGATTCGATAACCCCACTCCGGGTGATAAATGTCCCCAGAATGGTCAACCAGAACGTCAAGAAGATGAGCACCATGTTCCACACCTTCAGCATACCCCGCCGTTCCTGAATCATAATGGAATGCAGGAACGCGGTGCCCGTAAGCCACGGGAGCAAGGACGCGTTCTCCACGGGATCCCAAGCCCAGTATCCTCCCCAGCCCAACTCCATGTACGCCCATTGGGATCCTAACAGGATCCCAATGGAGAGGAAGAACCAGGGGACCAACGTCCAGCGACGGATGGTCTTCAACCACGTATTCCCCACATTGCCCGTGATTAAAGAAGCAATGGCGTAAGCCAAAGGAACGGAAAAGCCAATATAGCCCAGGTACAATCCCACTGGGTGGGCAACCATCCAGTAGTTTTGCAGTAACGGATCCAAGCCGTTTCCATCTTGTGGACGGAAAGGCAAAAGAGCAAAGGGGTTGGCTGCGAAGATGACTACAGCCAGGAAGAAAAAGGCGATCCCGTGTAGCACCGCGTAAACATACGCGTTGAGTTCCGGGTGACGTTCGTGAAGGAAAAGAGCCGCTGCCACCGCGTACAAGCCAAGGATAAACGTCCAGAAAAGGAGGGAACCTTCCTGTCCACCCCACAACGCGGCGACCTTGTAAAGCGTGGGCAGGGCCCGTTCACTGTGCCCCGCAACATATTCCACTGTGAAGTCATCGGTCAACAACAAGTACCACAAAACCGCAACTGCCACGGTCATTAGCGCGCCGAACACGTACAGCGCCCGTCGTGAACTCTCCACCAAGTCAGGACGACGCCAATGGTGGGCCAACACACCGGCCAGAATACCGTAAAGGGTCACAACAAAACTGATTACCAACACTACAAACCCCACGTCTGCCATGGACACATTTCTCCTTCAAAAAGAGTGAAAAAGGATTTTTTTACTCCCCGGTCTCTGCACGCAGTTGCTCAATAACCGCGATAATCTGATCTGCTCTCATGGGCTGTATGACCACTTTCCGAACGATGCCTTTCTTGTCCACAAAGAACGTTTCCGGTACGCCCTGGATGCGATACATCTGCCCGATGCGCCGCCCCAGGTCAGGACCGTTCGGGTATGTGACATCGTACTTCTTCAAATACGCCCGCGCTTTGCTCTCCGTGTCCGACCAGTTGATGCCGATAAAGACCACTCCCTTATCCTTGTACCGACGCCAAACTTCCTCCAGGTCCCGGGCTTCATCCTTGCACGGCTCGCACCAGGAGGCCCAGAAGTTGATGACTACAACCTTGCCCCGTAAATCGGCTAAGTGAATTGTTCCCCCATCGTACAACTGCAGGGTGAAATCGGGCGCCTCTGTGTTCTCCGGGCGTCCCTGATGACGCATGAGTAAGCCCGCGGTTAAGATGGCCAAAAACACCACCGCTACGATAAGACCGATAATTTGTCCTCGTGTAAGTTTCCGTCCGCTCATGGTTCACTCCAGTTCTGCGAGTTCGCGCTCAACACGAGCCGCGTATTCGTCTTCTACTGCTGCTGAGTCGTCTGTCACAACAGCAGTTTGGGGTTCAGGTGAAGATTGACTCCACTCTCGAATCTTGAACAGAGCATACGCTCCTGCTCCCACCAACACAATGACAGGTATCACCCACGCTAACCAGTTAATTCCCTTGCGCGGGGGTTCACCCAAAACCACCGGACCATACTGTTCCACAAAGTAGGCCCGGATTTCCTCTGGGGTACGTCCCTCGGCCAGTTGACGGGCAATCTCCTTTTTCATGTCCTGGCACAAGGGGATCTCACACGCGTCCAAACGTTCTCCCACACACAGAGGACAGTACAAAGTACGGGCGACCGCCTCGACCTCATTAGGTGTAGGCGTTCGGGCCCAAATAGTTGTCGGCCATGCCAAAATCATTCCTACAACCAGCACGACAGTGAACACATAAAGCCGATGTCTCATGGGCATCCTCCCACACAGTGTATTATAACCGCTGCGCGGCGTTACTCCTTAACCGCCTTAATGTCGTATACCTCTACCGGCTCCTGTCGCCCCTGTAAGCGCTGGGGGCCCAAATACTCCACATCGAGCACATAAGGTTTTACCTGCTCGTATGTCTCTTTGCTAACCAATGTATGACCAGGACGGGCCATCTCCTGCAAGCGCTTTGCCACGTTCACCGAATCCCCTAACGCGGTGTAATTCATCAAATAACGACTCCCCACGTTCCCCACCACTGCTTCCCCGGTGTGAATGCCAATGCCAAACTTCAGACGGTGACCATCAACCACCGCACCCTGTGCTTCTACCCGGCGGTGAATTTCCTGGGCTGTGCGCACCGCGCGCAAGGCGTGATCTTCCTGGAACACGGGGGCGTTAAAAAATGCCATTATGCCGTCCCCCATGAACTTGTCCAAAGTACCGTCATACTTCAAAATAACGTCTGTCGCCTCAGACAGGTAGGTATTAAGCACCTCCATCAAGCGGTCAGGAGGAACCCGCTCTGCCAGCGGAGTGAAATCCCGCATGTCTGCGAAGAGGATGGTTATGACTTGACGGGTGCCACCCAGGTCAGGCAGCGTGGGAGAGGACATCAGTCGCTCGGCCACAGGGGAAGGCATGTAACGTTCGAACAAGGCCCGTAATCGCTCGTTTGCCTGGTTGAGTTCCTCCTGCAATCGAATGTTCTCCCGGCGCAATCGTGCCTTTTCCAAGGCTTTACGGATACGAATACGCATTTCCTTCATGGGGAAAGGCTTGCTGATGTACTCATCAGCACCAGCCAACAAGGACTCCAGCATAATGCGCTCAGAAGTCAATGCACTCACCATAACGATGGCCGCTACTGGATCCCGTTCACGCATAACTTTTAGTAACTGAATTCCGTCAGTTCCAGGGAGGAGGATATCTAATAGGACCAGTTCAGGCCGCACACGTTCAAACAATTCGAGCGCGGTGTGTGCGTTTTCAGCCAGAACGACTTCGAACCCGTCTGCTTGAAGCAAGCGACGGACTAAATTCAATGCTTCGGGCTCATCATCGACAATCAACACGTGTGCTTTTTCAGCCATAACAACGTTCCTTTCGGAAGACACGACAGGACATGAGGAAAGTTTCAGAATATACTGCTAAAATAGTACAATAGTGAAAATGATTATCAACACACATCTCGGCAGCCCTGAAAGATACCACGGTTTGATGACCGGCCTTCACGTATTCCGTGGAACACATCTGGAGGTGGATTATACCGGACTTTGAGCAAACGTAGAAATATTACATGTGCTCTACGGGTGTTGTAGTGTGGATGGGTGAAGAGAGCGGAACGAAACAATGAACGTGTCCAAAGACCAGTTACGAAAGTATACCAGATATCACCGGTGGCTCTTTTGGGCCGGCCTGCTTTTCCTTGTGGGCTCCGGCCTTGCCATCACGTCTCTGGTCATTACCGCCTGGCACCCTGCCCGCAACTTAACATGGCAAATCCGCAATGTGTTTCAATTGGTCGCCTTGTACAGCCTGGGATTCTGGGCCATGGTGACTTTCTTGCTGGTACTCCTCTATCTCTGGTCCCGCCACCTGGAACTCTTCTGGAGATACCTGGAACATACATGGCTCGATACGGTTTTGGATGAAATCGGTAACCGGGTAGCAGACGCTACTGAACAACACCTTCAGCGAGTAACCGATTCGCTGGCCCTGATGCGGGAGAGCATGTACGAACTGCAGGCCCAGGATGCCCACCACATTGGCTGGCAGGAAACCTTACACCACGTCTTCCTGCTCCTGAACGAAGCAGATGATGAAACTCAACTTTACGACAACATCGTCACTGCTTTTGCCATGGTAGAACCATTTGCTACAGTAATGCTGTTCCGCGGAGAACACGAATTAGGACCCATCTCCCTGGTTTCCGCGGTGGGACTTCCCCAGGCCATCGTCGAGGAGTGGAGAGGAAAACCGTGGCGCCCTCCCCTGTGGGGGGTGGTAGCACCAGCCCTAGCCAAACGCCGCATATTCGCTCTTAATGTCCAGGAAGAGAGTTCCGAGCATCCCAGCAACGAATTCCCATGGCCCTTGGAAAGCGGTTATGTGGTCGCTTTGCCCCTCCTGGGCATTTCAACCCTTCAGGGCGTCGTTGTCCTGGCCTACAAGGGACCTGTTGTCCAATCACCATCCCGCCTGCGCCTGCTGGAATTGGTCGCATGGTTCTCAGGACGTACCCTGGAAAGTCTACGCTTCGCCCGTTCCATGCAGGAACACCTGGCGGAATTAGTCACAATTCAATCCCTGACACGCACTCTGGTTACAGCCCGTTCCCTGGATGAAATTGTCCGCCTCCTGCAGCAGGAAATCGTTGGCATCACGGGCAAGGCAGATATTGCCCTGGTCCTTCAGGAGGACTTCCCGCAGGAGAAGTTCCGCACTGCTCACCCTGCGGACACACCCGGATATCGACGGTTAGCCCAAGCCATCGACTGGCGAGTGTTACGCTGGTCGTACAACGCGGCCCAACCGGTATTCTACACCCCTGGTCAAATAAGCGATGATGTGGGCGATCTGCTGTTCGAAGCAACCGGTCAGGTAATGGTTGTCCCTCTAGAAGGCCGAAACGAAACCCTAGGTGTCATGGTGGTCGTTAACCAGGAACAGGATCACCTGTTCGAGGAACAACACCTCATCGGCGTACGCACGGTCGCCGGTGCGCTGGTCATGGGTCTGTACACACTTCGTTACGATGCCCTGCGCAGCGAACACCGATCTTCTGTGGAACTCACCACTTCCCGCTAACCTCAAGCCGGAATTCTCAGCCGAAACCGTTCATCTTGCTGAATCATGCGCCGAATGCCCTCTTCCAGGGATACCCGCGGTTTGTATCCCAGCAACTTACGCGCCCTGGTCAGGTCGGCCACCATGCGAGATACCCCGCCACTGGCCTGGGGATTGTAGAGCACATGCGCCGATTTACCGGTCACCTTCTCCAATGTGGCCACCAAATCGTTGATGCTGGTCTCCTGCCCTGAGCCCACATTGATAATCTGCCCGTCTGCCGGTGCTTTGGCCGCGGCAACCAGCGCCTGCACAACGTCATCAATGTACACAAAATCTCGGGTCTGAGTGCCGTTTCCGTGAATTACCACGGAGCCCCCTCCGAGGATCTGACGTAAGAACTGAGGAATAACCGGGGGGTAAGAAACGGGCAGAGGTTGTCCGGGTCCGTAAGCGTTGAAAATGCGCAGGGCAACCGTCTCGACACCGTACAGAGCCCCCAAAGTGAACAGGTAATACTCGGACGCTATCTTTGTCACTGCGTAGGGGGCCGGAGGGTTCGGCGCCATTGTTTCGCGCAAGGGCTGATTGGGCTGTTCCCCGTACACCGTGCCAGATGATGCCAGGATAACCCGTTTCACGCCCACCGTACGGATGGCTTCCATCACACTAACAGTTCCCCCCACGTTGACATCGTTATACTCCCGCGGGAAAAGGATGGACTCAGGGACGGAAACGCGCGCCGCCAGGTGATACACACAATCTACCCCTTGCATTAGCGACCACAATTTTGGTATATCCCGAACATCGCCACGGGTGAAAATTACTCGAGAGTCCAACTGAGCAGGATCCCCCGCGCTGAGATCGTCTAATACGCGTACGTGATGGCCCAAACTGACCAGCCGATTTGCCAGCGCGGCACCAATAAAACCCGCTCCACCGGTGATAAGCACTTGCATGGGATTATCTTCCCCCTCGCCTGTATCTCCGTGATGCAGGGAATGGTTGCGTTACCTCATACCAAGGACCTCGCCCAAATCTCATTTGCGGGGCCAACGCGAGGCATAGCGTGTCTTTTCTGTGGTGAATACTAGAACGCGGATGTTCCTGCCGACATGTTGGGATTCATTGGGTATGTCGGCTCTACTCTTTGGGAACACCCCGACCAGGTGTACTTCGCCAACGCCTTCCTTCGAACCAATTATAGCCAGATTTCACAAATTTCCAAAAATTCGGCTCCCCGCTATAAGGATCCATCTCCCCTCCGACACGAAATTCTGGCCCACTGGAAAGGAAAAGAATGTACACTATCCGCCTGGAGCAAAGTGTGTTACAATTTTTAGGCGATCCCCCATTAATAGGCGTTGGATGACGAGAAAAGGAACAATGGCCGAGACCATCACTTTGAACGGTGCTACCCGTCTCGTGGGAATTATTGGCTGGCCGGTGGAACACAGTTTGAGTCCTCTCATGCACAACGCGGCATTCAGTGCTACTGGCCTGAATTGGGCCTACGTGCCCTTACCCGTTCCCCCCAATAGAGTGCAAGAAGCAGTGCTCGGTCTACGCGCGTTAGGCTTTCGAGGCGCTAATGTCACCATTCCGCACAAACAAGCAGTTATCCCATACCTGGATCGCATTACCCCAGAAGCCCAAGCCATCGGCGCGGTAAACACCCTTGTTGTGGACCCAGAAGGCGCAGTGTGGGGCACGAACACGGATGCATACGGGGTGTTGGAAGATCTGCGCGCACACGGGGTGTCTGTTCAAGGGGAACGAGTCCTCATTTTGGGAGCAGGAGGTGCTGCCCACGCGGTTGCGTACGCGTTGGCCCGCCAGGGATCTCATGTCACTATCGCTAACCGCACAGAAGCGCGGGCCATTCAACTGGCCCGCCGGTTACACGCAGTGCTCCCAGGCCAAAGGTTCTCGGTAATTCCCCTGACTCGGGAAGCCTTGGCCACGGCTGCGCGCTCCCATTCGCTATTGGTTAACACAACCAGCGTAGGCATGTGGCCCCACGTAGACGCAAGCCCCTGGCCGGAGGAGGTAGAATTTGGGACCATTCAGGTGGTGTACGATGTGATTTATCGTCCCAGGGAAACACGCTTGCTCCAACAAGCCCGCGCGGCGGGCTGCCAAGCCATTGACGGGCTGGGCATGCTAGTTCATCAGGGCGCAGAAGCGTGGCGCTTGTGGACAGGACGCGTTCCACCCGTAGATATTATGTGGCAAGCAGTGGAAAACGCCCTGGATAATCAATAGGATGTTCCCTACGGCAAAGTGTGGGGTTCCCCCTCTTGAGGTATGTGCACCCGCATGCCATGTCCACGCAAACGCTTGCCCAGGACATCTAAAGCGTGGTCTTCTCCGTGCACCAGGAAGACATCTTTGGCCCGGGCAGACTGGGCCCAGGCAACAAGTTCAGATTGGTCAGCATGAGCGCTGAAGCCGTTAATGGTGTAAATTCGGGAGCGCACAACGATTTCTTCCCCATAGATGTGAACTCGCTTCGCGCCGTCCACAAGGGACCGTCCCAAAGTGCCTCGAGCTTGGTACCCTACAATGACCACGCTGCTCTCTTCCCGCCAGAGGTTATGACGCAGGTGATGTTTCACCCGCCCCCCAGTACACATGCCACTCCCAGCGATAATGATCGCTCCTCCCTCAATGTTATTGATGGCTTTAGACTCTTCCACGGTCGGGGTGTACTGGACACCCGCGAAGTGGAAGGGATCCCGTCCGGTTTTAAGCATGTGCTGGACGTGGGGGTCTAAGAATTCTGCGTGGCGGCGGTACACGTTGGTCAACCGAATGGCCAGGGGACTATCCAGGAACACCGGGCCGCGAGGAATACGTCCCTCAGAACGAAGTTCACGGAGGTAATAGAGGATGTCCTGTGCGCGCTCCAACGCGAAGGAAGGGATTACCACATTCCCGCCCCGGGCAAATGTATCGTTAATCGCCTCCGCCAATTCCTCTACCGATGACTGGAAGGAACGATGGCGACGGTCACCGTAAGTGGATTCCATGATGAGTACATCTGTAGGGTGGGGCAAATCCGGGTCGGGAACCACATGCCGGGCGTGATTTCCCAGATCGCCACTGAAGGTGATACGTCGGGTCTGACCATTTTCACTAATGTCCAGTTCAATAAACGCGGATCCTAACACATGTCCCGCGTTGCGAAAGGTAGCGGTCACGTGGGGCGAAAGGCGAATGGGTTCATCTAGGCGAGCGATGCCATCCACGTGATCCATCGCCACAAGCACATCATCCTCATCAAAGAGAGGGGGTAATATGGGTTCACCCCGACGGCGGTTCTTACGTTTACGCTGCGCGTACTCCTCCTGTTCTAACTTCGCCGCGTCCAACAGGATAAGCCGTGCCACATCCCGAGTGGGGGCTGTAGTGATAATCCGACCACGGAACCCCTCCCTAACCAGCACCGGCAGGCGCCCACAGTGGTCTAGGTGGCCGTGGGTGAGGAGAACAACGTCAATTTTACGGGGATCAAATGGAAATGGGGGGTAATTCTTCTCATCCTGATGCCGTCCCCCCTGAAATTGACCACAATCCACCAGAATGTTCAAGCCATCCACCTGAAGCAAATGGCATGACCCTGTGACTTCCTGAGCAGCCCCATACGAAGTAAGTTGCATTGGCGTTCTCCTGATCAAGGGTATCGCTGAACCACATCTCTACGGTGGCTCACCACAAAGGCCGTGCGTTCCGCGCTGGAACTCACCTGAACCAAGGGAGTATTCAATGCTCCCCGGCAGATCCTACTATCTCGTTCAAGGCCTGCTCAAAAGCCGCCCAATCATCCACCTGAGCAGCGGTGATGTGAAGGGCCTCTAACTGCTCAATGTTCTCCACTTGTGCCAATCGGGAGCGAATATCCTCCAATTGGGCCTCCTCCGGACCAAACCGAACGCGCAACAACGCCAACAGGGCCTTTACCATGCCATCACGCATCCCCTGCTGTATACCTTGCTGAAGCCCTTGCTGAAGCCCTTGTTCCAACCATCTTTGAGCTATCGTTGCCATCACTTCACCTCCTTTCGGCAACGCGTTCACCGCCTCGCGCAATTCATCCTCAGTAACATAGCGTCCAGCCTCTGCCACATAACGCAACAACGCGACGGCCGCTTCAACACCACTGCCCGCGGCCACCATCTCACCGATAAGCGTCACAATCTCTCCCAACCGTTCCCGCAACGCGGGTTGGCGGATGTACTTCATCAGCAAAAGTCCGGCAGCCAACATGACGTTGGCCCGCAGCGTATCATCCTCAATTGCTGTCAGGTCGTAGAACAGATACTGGAAATCGGGCACATAAGCCCGCACTGCCTCGGGCGCGTTTACTAACTCAACCAACGCCTTAGGCTCGGTCCAGGGCCGGTCCCCGTGATAAACGACAGAGGGCACTACAGGCACCAGGCGCTTCTCCTTCCGCCATACCCGTTCCCATATACGCACCATGTAGCGCAACATCTGCCAGACCACGTAGGGATCCGGGTAACTTTTGTGCTCGAACAGGAAGTACAGGTACGCATCCCCACCTGTTTTCAATGCCACGCGAAAGAGGAGATCCCCCTGGTGAGAGCGCAAGTCCGGATCCACAAAGGATGTCTGCTCCACCTGAAGGGTGTCCAACTCCAGGTGCGCGACCAGGTCAGGCGGAAGGTACGTGCGGATGAACGCGCGGGCGCGCTGCGGATGCCCGAGAAAGTGACGAAAGAACCGGTCATGTGGGTTGGTAAGGTGCGATGACTTTGGTTCTGTCATGGCTACTCCTGGCTGTGGTGTACCCCCAGTATACTCGAAAAACGTAAATTGAGGAAATATCCCCCGCCAGACCCCGATGCGCATCGCGATGAACATATCTGTCTCAGGAAAATTTGACGCATGTCACAGGGCCCCTTATACTTATGCTCACAACACACAGGGAATAACTTGCCAAAGGCGATGATGGGAACGAGTACGCTGGAGGTACCTCTCAGCGAGCCCGGGATGGTGGAAGCCGGGTGGGGGAACCCAGCGGAAAATCCTCCCGGAGCCGCCGACCGAACAGTGGGGAAATCAAAGGAACGGATTTCTTAGTCCCCACCTAGTAGGCTCGGCCGGGGTCGTGGTCCGTTATCCACCACGCGGGGGTGTTCGCCTCCGTTAGGAGAGGGTGACATATGTCACCAAGCGGGGTGGTACCGCGGGAGCAAACGCCGCTCTCGTCCCCGAGAGGGGATGGGGCGGCGTTATTTTATCGGGAACATTATTTTCAAGCACTATTGCTTCCAGGGTAAATCCTTAACTCCTGAATCGGGAGGTCAACAATGGCATTTAAAGAGGTTCGTCCGTTTGTGAATTATCCCCAGTTGGAAGAGGAAATTTTGCAATTCTGGCGGGAGAATCACACCTTTGAGAAGAGTTTGAAAATCCGGGAGGACGCGCCCCGGTTCGTCTTCTACGAAGGCCCGCCTACAGCCAATGGTCGTCCTGGCATTCACCATGTCCTTGCGCGCGTCTTCAAGGACCTCTTTCCCCGCTACAAAACCATGCGCGGGTTTTACGCCCTGCGCAAAGGCGGTTGGGACACCCACGGCCTGCCCGTGGAGTTAGAAGTGGAAAAGGAGTTGGGCATCACCCACAAACGCCAAATTGAGGAATACGGCATCGCCAAATTCAACGAACTGTGCAAGGAATCCGTATTTCGCTACATTGAAGAGTGGCGGCGCATGACCGAACGCATCGGTTTCTGGATTGACATGGACAACGCGTACGTCACCTACCACAACGAATACATCGAATCCATCTGGTGGATCCTGCGCCAGTTCTGGGATAAAGGCCTCCTCTACAAAGGCCACAAAGTGGTACCCTATTGCCCGCGCTGTGGTACCCCTCTCTCCTCCCATGAGCAGCACTATCCCGGCGCGTTCAAGGAAGTGGATGACCCCTCCGTGTACGTCAAAATGAAAGTCCGTGGCGAGGATAACACCTACTTCCTCGTCTGGACCACCACCCCCTGGACTCTGCCCGGAAACGTTGCCCTGGCCGTGCACCCTGATTATGATTACGTCACAGTGGAACACAACGGTGAACGCCTGATCCTGGCCAAAGCGCGGCTCCACGTCCTCGATGGCCCTTACACCGTTATCGCGGAACACAAAGGCAAAGACCTCGCGGGCATTCACTACGAACCCCTCTTCACCTTTATGACCAGCGATAAGGACTACGCCTATGTCGTCACGGCAGACTTCGTCACCCTGGAAGACGGTACAGGCGTCGTCCACATGGCCCCCGCGTTCGGCGCGGAGGACCTGGAAGTGGGACGCCAGAACGGCTTACCCATTTTTATGACCGTCGCGCCTGATGGCACCTTCATCGACGCCGTCGAACCCTGGAAAGGCATGTGGGTCAAGGACGCGGACCCGCTCATCATTGAGAACTTACGCCAGCGCGGGTTGCTTTACAAAGCCGAAACCTACCGCCACAACTACCCCCACTGCTGGCGGTGCGGCACCCCCTTGCTCTACTACGCGCGAGAAGCCTGGTACATCCGAGTGAGCGAATACCGGGACCGCCTCCTGGCCAACAACGAAAAGATTTACTGGGTGCCCGAACACATCAAACACGGCCGCTTTGGCAAATGGCTGGAAGGGGCCATTGATTGGGCCCTGAGTCGCGAGCGCTACTGGGGCACTCCCCTGCCTATTTGGGAATGTGACAATCCCCAGTGTGGTCACCGAGAATGCATCGGATCCGTCGCGGAACTGAGCGAAAAGACCGGCCAGGATTTGAGCAACCTGGACCTGCACCGACCTTACGTGGACGAAATAACGTACACCTGTCCCAAGTGCGGCGGCACCATGCGGCGGGTCAAGGACCTCATCGACGTCTGGTTTGACTCGGGGGCCATGCCTGTGGCCCAGTGGCATTACCCCTTTGAGAACCAAGACCTGTTTAAGGAACAGTTCCCCGCGGACTTCATCTCCGAAGCCGTGGACCAAACCCGAGGGTGGTTTTACTCCCTGCACGTGGAAAGCACCCTCCTCTTTGACCAACCCTCCTTCCTCAACGTCATCTGCTTGGGGTTGATTTTGGATGAGAAGGGCGAGAAAATGAGCAAATCCAAGGGGAACATCGTGAACCCCTGGGACGTGCTCAACGTTCACGGCGCGGACGCCACCCGCTGGTACATGTACACCGCGACCCCGCCCGGCAACGCGCGGCGCTTCTCCGTCGATTTGGTGGGCGAAGTCGTGCGCAAGTTCCTCAACACCCTGTGGAACTCCTACGCGTTCTTCGTCACCTACGCCAACGCGGCCGGGTGGACACCCTCTGAAAGCCTGTTGGCCCTCGCTCGGGGGGCCTCTGCCCCCGACCTGGTGCGCAGCACCCATCCCCTGGACCGCTGGATACTGGCCGAACTGCACGCGCTGGTGCGGGACGTCACCAAAGGCCTGGACAAGTACGACGTCACCAACACCGGCCGGGCCATCGAAGCCTTTGTGGACAACCTGAGCAACTGGTACCTGCGCCGTAGTCGGCGCCGCTTCTGGGACGAGGAGCCGGCCGCGTTCGCCACCCTGTACGAAGTCCTGGTCACCCTGACCAAACTCCTGGCGCCGTACATCCCCTTCACCTCCGAAGCCATATGGCAGAACCTGGTGCGATCTGTGGACGCGGACGCGCCCGAGAGCGTCCACCTGGCCGACTGGCCCGCGGTCGAGACCGCGCTCATCGACGAAGAACTGCGGGCAGACGTACTCCTGGCCCAGCGGGTCGTCCGGGCAGGCCACGCAGCCCGCCAAAGCGCGGGATTGAAGGTTCGTCAGCCCTTGCGCCGCGTTGTCGTCCGTCTGCGAGAACCCGAAGAACGCGCTCGTCTGGAACGGGTCATCGACCAAATTCTGGACGAACTCAACGTCAAGGAATGGGCTATCGCGGATAAAGTGGAAGAACTGGCCGAAGTGACCGTCTTTGCCCTGCCCAAACAACTGGGGCAGAAGTACAAAGCCCTTTATCCCAAGATCCGCGAAGCCCTGAGCAAAATGGACCAGGTCGCGTTGGCCCGTCGCTTCCGGGCCGGGGAGAACGTTCCTATCGAAGTCGAGGGGCAAACTTTGGAAATCCAGCCGGACGAAGTCGAAGTGCGCATCACCCCCAAAGAAGGCTACGCGGTCGCAGAAAGCGCGGGCTACATGGTCGCAGTCACTACCCAACTGGACGAAGACCTGAAAGTAGAAGGCATGGCACGGGAATTCGTCCGTCGAGTGCAGAACCTGCGCAAACAAGCGGACCTCCAGGTCACCGACCGCATTCGCCTCTACGTGCAGGGCGGA
>Ga0256914_1001405_pt1 | contig 21789 bp, 20 predicted proteins | sample HulkmetaG_FD_191571 | JGI IMG/M metagenome (GOLD analysis project Ga0256914, IMG submission 191571) | Hydrothermal chimney microbial communities from Main Endeavour vent field at the Juan de Fuca Ridge, Pacific Ocean - Hulk | ecosystem: Environmental > Aquatic > Marine > Hydrothermal vents ... | reverse complement strand
CATCACCAGTTGGCTGCGACCTGTTCCGGGCCTGGTGGATACGCTGGTGTGCGATGTCATCGACTGGCGGCTGTTAGCCACGCCCGAGCAAATGATCCAGCTTGCCGAACGCTTCTTCGAGTTCAACTCGGAAGAGCTTTGAGAGGTTGAAAATGTCCAAATCCTACGAATATATCCATTTCGATATTGCAGATGGCGTTGCCGCCATCACGCTCAACCGGCCCGAGCGGCTCAACGCCCTGACCACGGGCATGACCAAGGAGCTGCTGGCCGCGCTCAAAACCTGCGCCCGGGAGGACGCGGTCCGTTGCGTGGTCATCACCGGCGCAGGCCGGGGCTTCAGCGCCGGGCAGGATTTGGCCGAATTCGGGCAGGTCGCGGGCGAATTTTCGGTAAGCGAACATCTGCGCCGCGGCTACAACCGCCTGATCTTGGCGATGCGCGAGCTGGAAAAGCCCATCATCGCCCAGGTCAATGGTGTGGCCGCGGGCGCGGGCCTGGGCATCGCCCTGGCCGCTGATATGCGTATCGCCTCGGATCGAGCCAGCTTTGTCACCGCATTCATCGGCATTGGCCTGGCGCCCGATAGCGGCGTGAGCTGGCATTTGCAGCGCCTTATCGGCCCGGCCCGGGCTTTCGAGCTGCTGGCTTCGGGCCGAAAAGTGCAGGCGGAGGAGGCGCTGAGCCTGGGGCTGGTCAATCAGGTCGTTCCCGCAGACGCACTGGATGAGACCGTGGCCGCCCTGGCCCGGCAGTTCGCCCAGGCCCCCACCCGCAGCATCGGTCTCACCAAACGCGTCCTCAACCGGGCCGCGACCATGACCCTGGCTGAAGCTCTGGAATACGAGGCCCTGACCCAGGACATCGCTGTGCAGACCGCAGACCATCGCGAGGGCGTGCAGGCCTTCATCGAAAAACGCCCGCCGCAATTCAGCGGTCGGTAATGCTTTGTGATGCAAGCCTATAGCTCATGTCTCGCCCTAAACTCCTGTTACTGACCACCCGATTCCCTTTTGGTCCGGGCGAAGAATTTCTGGCCACAGAACTGATGTATCTGGCCCAGCACTTCGCCATCACCGTCGTTCCGACGGCGCAAGATGTCGACCTTTCCATCTCACGCCCCATGCCTGCTGGCGTTCAACTCCATCGAGATATGCTGGGGAAGTTGCCGGTGGGAGCCAAAGGCACACTGATCTGGGCCATGAAACATCCTGGCAAAGCGCTGAGGGGAGGCCGGAAGATCTTGCGAGAATGCCGTCGTTTACATTGTCATCCGGGGTCTATGAAAGCCTTGTTGCGTTTCGTCACCCTTGGCATGAGGATAGAGGACCAATTGACGCAGACCCATGCTTTTGGGACGATGGACATCGTTTATAGCTATTGGCTTTCTCCCACAGCGCTGGCTGCACTCTTTCTCAAGGAACGCGGATACGCTGGCATGGCCATCGCCCGGGCCCATGGCGGCGATTTGTATCACGAACGCTCTGCTTTGGGCGTATTGCCCGCACAACATCTCTTGGCTGCAGGGTTGGATCGCATTTTCTGCGTTTCGCAACATGGCGTAGATTATCTCCATGCGCGTTATCCTGAAATAAGCGAGAAATTCGAATTGTTCCGGCTGGGTGCGCCGTCCCCGCCGACGTCCAACCCCTTTCCGGCGACAGATCGACTCCATCTGGTTTCGTGCGCTTATTTAACGCCTATCAAACGCATCGATCTACTGATCAACGCTCTATCCCAGCTGAATATCCCTGTCACCTGGACGCATCTGGGCGGGGGCGAGCAAATGAAACAAATTCAGTTGCAGGCCCAAAAACTCCCCGCCAACATCTCATGGCGTATCACTGGCGTCATCCCCAATCAGGAGATTCACCGCTTTTATCAATCACATCCGGTGGATCTCTTCATAAACGTCAGTGCGTCTGAAGGTCTTCCTGTCAGCATGATGGAGGCGCTAAGCTACAGTATCCCCGTGGCGGCAACAGATGTGGGCGGCGTTCATGAAGTCGTGACGCCGGGCAAAAATGGTTATCTCTGGGATGTCAATGTGACGCCCGCGGCCATCGCCGCGACTCTGAATGCGTACTACCAGTTGCCCAAAGCAACCAAACAAGCAATGCGGGCAGCGTCTTGGCAACAATGGCATGAGCATGTCAATGCTGAAAAGCAATATCCAGCTTTTGCCCAGCGACTATTGGCGTTGCTCTCGTAAGGACTTTGGCGACATCCATCCTCCCGCCTGGCAGCTCAACATCCCACCACATCAGCGCTTTCCTCCATGCACAATCCTCCCTCCCTGCGCTTCCAAGCCGTCCGTGGCGTTTTTTGGAGCGGACTCGAGCGTTTAGGGCCTCGCGCCGTACAATTTATCGTCTCTGTGGTGCTGGCGCGACTACTCACGCCCACCGAGTTCGGGCTTATTGGCATGATCATGGTGTTTATCGCTTTGGGAAATGTGTTATTGAATAGTGGTTTTGGCGCGGCGTTGATTCAAAAGCAAGATGCGACAGAAATTCATTACAGTTCGGTCTTCTACGCCAACATTCTGCTCAGCGTGTTGGCTGCCACGTTGCTGTGGTGGGCAGCGCCCTGGATTGCCAGCTTTTACAGTCAGCCACGCCTCATCGGCCCCACCCGCGCCCTGGCCTTCAACTTTCTGTTCACTGCATTAGGACTCATCCAGACCACGCTTCTCACAAAAAAAATGGATTTTCGCACCCAGGCGCTGGTGCGTTTGTTAGCCGTCGGCAGCTCGGGCGTGGTGGGCGTTGGCATGGCGCTGATGGGATTCGGCATCTGGAGCCTGGTCGGACAAAGCCTGAGCAACACCCTGTTCGACGCATTGCTGCTCTGGCATTTTTCGAAATGGCGACCGCGACGAACCTTCAGCATCGCCGCCCTACGACAGCTCTTTGGGTTCAGCTCGCGGATGTTGGCCGCGGGCGTGCTCGATGTCACCTTTCGCAACCTTTACAACATTGTCATCGGCAGACTCTTTCTGCCCGCGGATTTAGGATATTACACCCGGGCCAACTCATTACAGCAGATACCCTCTCAAACCATCGGGAGCGTCATCGGTCGGGTCACCTTCCCACTTTTTTCTCGCATTCAGGATCAACCAGAACGTATTCGTTACGGGGTGCGCAAGGCCCTCCGCACCGTCGCCATGATCAACTTCCCTGTAATGTTCGGACTCATGGTGACCGCCCACCCATTGATTCACACCCTATTGGGGGAAAAATGGCTGCAGGCAGCACCCTATTTACAACTGCTGACCATCGTAGGCTTGTTCTATCCTCTCAACGCCATCAATCTTAATGTGTTGCTGGCCAATGGGCGCTCGGATCTCTTTTTCCGCCTGGAGATCATCAAAAAGGGTATGATCGTCATCGCCATAGCCATTTCGTGGCGTTGGGGCATTCGGGCCATGATCGTAGGGCAAATTGTCACCACCGCGATAGCCTACATCCTGAACGCATATTACAATCGACGCCTCATCAACTATGGCGTCTCCGCCCAAATGCGAGATATATTGCCCTGCCTGATAAGCTCAGGTATGATGGCGGCAGTCATCTATATTCTGGTATTGCTACCTGTCACCCCATGGTTTCTTTTACTCTTACAGAGTCTGACCGGAGTATTGCTCTACCTCCTCTTCTGCCATAGATTTCGATTTCCTGAATTCATGGAAGGTTTAGAGGCGGTCAGACGGCGAATGCGGCAGTTGTTCGCCGCCCAGAAGAACTGATCCCATGTCTGAATTCAACTTTCGAGTCATTTTCATTCACGGCGTTCCCCGATCCGGCACTTCCTGGCTAGGGCAGGTCTTCGCCAGTCATCCCCAGGTAGCCTACCGATTTCAACCCCTTTTCGCCTACCGATTCAAGGATCGTTTACATGCAAACTCTTCCAGTGATGAAGTGCGACGATTTCTAGAAGAACTCTACCAGCTGCAAGATGACCCATTCATCCTCGATCTGGAACGACGGCAAGCATTGTCATCATTTTGGCGTCGCGCATATCATGATCCTGCACCAGCTGTTCTGGTCATAAAAATGGTGCGCTACCACCATCTCATCCCTCTCTTCCTTGAGTATATTCCCAACGTTCAGATCATTGGCATCGTCCGCCATCCCTGTGCGGTCATCAATTCCTGGCTGCAGGCTCCCAAAGAATTTCGCCCAGGGTGGAATCCGATGGAAGAATGGCGCTACGCGCCACGCAAAAATGCAGGGCGCATCGAGGAATATCATGGTTTCGAGAAGTGGAAGGAGGTGGCGTATCAATTCCTGGAGCTCGAGCAAAGCCATCCTGATCAATTCTCACTTGTCCAATACGAGCCTTTGGTGGCTCAACCCGAGATGGCAATAACAGAATTGTTCTCATCCGTCAATCTGCCCATCCATCCGCAAACGTTGGCGTTCATCCAGCTCAGTCGCAGCGGGCACGATCCTGACCCCTATGCCGTGTTGAAAAGCCCCGCCCACGTACAACGCTGGCAACATGAGCTCGATCCCCGCATTATCCAGGCTATCTTGAACGATGTGCGTGGTTCCAGACTGGAGCGTTTTCTCCAATGAAGCTTGCCCTGATGCAACCCTATTTTTTCCCTTATCTGGGATACTTCGATCTCATCTTTCAGTCTGATCTCTGGATCGTATTCGATACCGTACAATACATCCGTCGCGGCTGGATCAATCGCAACCGAGTATTGCATTCGCGTCAAGGCTGGCAATACATCATTGCGCCGGTAAAAAAACACGCCCGCACCACCCGGATTCAAGATATTCGCATTGCTGATACACAGCCGTGGCGAGAGAAAATCTTTGGTCAACTAGGACATTACAAACGCAGCGCTCCCTTTTACAAAGAAGTTACCGCCCTAATTGCATCCTGCCTTGCCTCCCCTGAGGCGTCTCTGGCGCGGCTCAATGTGCGCTGCTTGCAGAAGGTGTGCCATTATATCGACATCCCTTTCGAGTACCGATTCCTCTCTGAGATGGGTTTGGAGTTGGGGCCGATCTCTGCGCCCGATGAGTGGGCCTTACGCCTGGCCGAAGCCCTGCATGCAACAACTTATATCAATCCGCCTGGCGGAGAAGGGCTGTATTCCTCACAGAAATTCGAGGCGTCAGGCATCAAACTCATTATTCGCCATCTGCCCCCCCTGGAGTACGAATGCCCGGGCTATACGTTCATTCCAAATCTTTCTATCATCGACGTGCTCATGTGGAACGAGCCAGCCCGGGTGAGGTTGCATCTGGAGCGATACCGATGACTGCTATCAAACACACACTTTCCGATTTAGCTCTTTTTGGCGGTGCGCCTGCTTTCGCCACAATGCTACATGTGGGCCGCCCCAATATCGGCAACCGCCAAGACCTCATCCAACGGCTCAATGACATCCTGGATCGCGGCTGGCTCACCAACAACGGGCCGCTGGTGCTTGAGTTCGAACGCCGACTGGCTGATTTCCTCCAGGTGCAACACGCAGTCACAGTGGTGAACGCCACCACAGGCCTGGAGCTTGTCATTCGCGCCCTGGGGTTATCGGGCGAAGTCATCCTGCCCGCATTCACATTTGTTGCCACAGCGCACGCGTTGCAATGGCAAGAAATCACGCCGGTTTTCAGCGACATCAACCCCACAACCCACAATCTAGACCCGAACAAAATCGAGGCCATGATCACGCCGCGCACCACCGGTATCATCGGCGTACATGTTTGGGGGCGCCCTTGCGAAATCGAAGCGCTTGAACGCATTGCCCGCACACATCATCTCAGCCTCATCTTCGACGCCGCCCATGCTTTCGCGGCCAGCCATCGCGGACGCATGATCGGCAATTTTGGCAACGCGGAAGTATTCAGTTTTCACGCTACCAAGTTTTTCAACACCTTCGAAGGAGGCGTTATTACTACCAATGATGCAAAACTGGCCGAAAAGCTACGCCTGATGCGAAATTTCGGTTTTTCGGGCATGGACAACGTCATTTACATTGGCGTCAATGGCAAAATGCATGAATTTACCGCGGCAGTCGGTCTCACATCTCTGGAAAGCCTCGCGACGTTCGTCGAAACCAATCAGCGCAACTACCACCACTATCAACAATGTCTGCAATCGCTGCCCGGCGTCCGCATGGTCACCTATGACGAACAGGAAAAAAACAATTATCAATACATCGTCATCGAAATCGATGCAGCCACTACAGGGATCCATCGCGATACAATTATGAAAGCACTACATGCCGAAAATATACGGGCGCGTCGCTATTTCTATCCGGGCGTCCATCGCATGGAGCCTTACCGGTCTTACTATCCCCACGCGGGGCTGCTGTTGCCCGAAACAGAACGTCTTACCGAACGCGTACTCAGCCTACCCACAGGCACGGCAATTCGCCCCGCCGACATCAAGCGCATCTGCGAGTTGCTCCGGTTTATCATCATGCATGGTTCTGAAATTACCAACCTGCTGGAAAAATGAACACGGATCCGAATTGCGTCAAAGTCAGCGTCTGCTTGCAAACCTACAACCATGGGCCTTACATCAAACGCTCATTGGATGGCGCGCTCATGCAAGAGACAGACTTCGAATTCGAAATCATCTTGGGAGAAGATGAGAGCACCGACGGCACGCGCGCCATCTGCATCGACTACGCCCACCATCATCCTGACCGAATCCGCCTGTTTCTGCGTTCGCGCAACGATGTCATCCACCTCGATGGCCGTCCCACAGGGCGATTCAACTTCATCGAGAATCTGAAGGCGGCCAGGGGCCAGTACATCGCGCTGCTGGATGGAGACGACTATTGGACAGACCCCCATAAACTGCAAAAACAAGCAGATGTTTTGGATTCCCATCCCCATTACGCCCTGGTTTTCCATCCGGTCACTGAAATCGACGAAGGAGGGGCGCCCCTGCGCATCATCTATCCGCCAGCTCGCAAATCCGTTTACAGCCTGAGCGAATTGTTAAAAGGCAACTTTATTCCTGCCCTTTCCGCCATGTTCCGCCGCCCCGAAACAAACTTCCCGCCTGATTGGCTTTCGCAAACGCCAATGGCGGACTGGCCGCTGCATATTCTCAGCGCCACGAAAGGCGATATCGGCTACATCGATCACGTCATGGGCGCCTACCGACGCCATGCAGGCGGCGTCAGCAACCAGATGTACCAAGATCTGTCAACGCCCGCCGCCGTGCGCATCTCTGTGCTCAACACACTGCGAAGGCATCTGGCCGACCAGATCGACGACGCCCTTTTCCGTCAGGCGTTAAGCGCCCACTATGTGCAATTAGGCCGCCAATGGGTGGAGACCGACGATGTGGCGCAGGCTCGCGATGCGTGGAAACAGGCGTTGAGCCTGAATCACAGCAATCTCACCGCGCTATTTTTGTATCTGGCTGCACTTCCTGGAGCACAGACCTTTCATCGATTCCGGCGAATCAAACAACGCCTCCGGCCCTCGACAACGCCCCCCCGCTCCAAACACGAGTTCTGATGTCTTCACGCCTCACCATCCTTTCCCTTTCCACCATTCATCAGGATGCCCGCGTGTTGCGGGAGATCGAGTTTGCAGCGCGGGCGGGATATGAAGTGTCGGTGGTGGGATGGGGACGCCTGGATCAGGCGCGTCCGCACGTGACCATGCGCCCGGTGCAAAAAGTCCTCCTCCCGCGCGGCGCGCGCATGATGCAGGCCGCGCGTATGCTCGCGGGGCGCTTGACTCCGACGATGCTCGAGCGCTGGTACTGGGCCAAGCCCGACCATCATCAAGCCCTGCACGAGGTGGTGGCCTCGCAGCCCGACCTGATTCACGCCAATGAGGCCATCGCCCTGCCCATTGCCATCGAGGCGGCCCGCGGCGCCGGGGCCAGGGTGCTGTTCGACGCCCACGAATACAGCCCCGATCATCGGGCCAACACCTGGTGGTGGCGGATGCTGGCTCAGCCTCTTTACACTTATCTCATCGCCGAATACGCTCCCCAGGCCGACGCCATGATCACCGTGGAAGAGCATATCGCCCGCCGCTACGAGGCCGCCTTCGGTCTCCGTGTGCAGGTCGTCCGCAACGCTCCCGCATATCAGGCGCATCCTTTCCACGCCACCCCTTCCCGCCAAATCCGTATGATTCACCACGGCGCGGCTATCCGTGAGCGCGAGATGGAGTTGATGATTGAAGTTGTTGCACGCTGTGATGAGCGTTTTAGCCTTGATTTTATGCTCATGCCCGATACTGGCAGCTATTTGGCATCGCTCAAGATGTTGGCGCAGCAGCGGGCCCCAGGTCGAATTCACTTTCGGGATCCGGTGTCGCCAGCGCAAATTGCCACAACCATCAACCAGTACGATGTGGGGCTCTTTTTGATTCCTCCGGTCAACTTTAGCTATCAAATGGCGTTGCCCAACAAATTTTTTGAATTTATCATGGCTGGCCTGGCAGTGGCCATTGGCCCCTCACCGGCCATGGCGTCCATCGTGGAGCAATACGGTCTGGGCGTGGTGGCCGATGATTTTGCGCCCGAGACCCTGGCCCGCCAGCTCAATGCGCTCAGCGCTGATGACATCGACGCCATGAAACGCCGGTCGCTGCAAGCTGCGCAGGAGTTGAACGCTGAGAATGAGATGCGCAAGCTCCATGATATTTACGCCCGGTTGTTGAGCTCATGAAGAATGTCTTGATCATCACGCCATTCATCTGGGAAGGGGGGCCCTGGCGGGGCAAACGCACCGTTTATGCCATTCTGCAAGGCTTTCAGCGGGCAGGCTACCAAGTGCACGTGGTCACCGCCACCAATCGCCCGGGCTTGGACGACGAGGTGTGGGAGGGGCTGCACATCCACTACTTCCGTCCCGCCATTGCGCCCGGTGCGGGAGAATTCGACGCGTTCCATTCCTTCTTGACTCAGATTTCGCAAGGCGGCAGCGCCTGGCGACGACATCTCAACTTCAGGTTGTTTTGGCTTAGCTTTGTGTGGGGCGCAGCGCGGCGCGCGGCGCAAGTGGCCCGCAAGCATCCCCCCGAGTTTCTTTACGGCGTCAACAATCCTGGCATTCCGCCGGCCTGGCGCGTGGCCCGGGCCCTGAACGTCCCCCTGTTCTCTCGCATTATGGGCAGCCCCATCACCCAATGGCAGGGCTCCCGGCTGACGCTCTATCTGGCCCGGTTTGACGAACTGCTGGCCTTCAAGCTTCCGGCTCGAGCCATCATCGTCACCGACGACGGCACGATCTCGGCCGACGACATCCATCGACAATTGGGAGCGCCCAGGGAACGCATCTGGATGTTTCGCAATGGCATTGAGAAAAGCCTGTTCCAGTCTGATTTCGACAAACGGGCGCTACGACGACAACTGGACCTGCCGCAGGATGCCAAAATCATTCTGTGGACCTCGCAGCTGGTCAACTGGAAGCACCCCGAACGCCTGTTCAACGCCCTGCCCGCAGTCCTGGCCCGCGCCCCCGAAACCCGCGCGCTCATCTTGGGAGACGGTCCCATGCGGGGGTATCTGGAAACATTGAGTCAGCAGCTTGGGATCAACCACGCCGTTCGTTTTGATGGCTTTGTCTCCCGGGGCAAACTGCCCGCCTATTTCCACGCTGCAGATATCTTCACCGCATTCTACGATTACGCCAACATCGGCAACAGCACCCTGGAGGCCATGCTCAGTGGACTGCCTGTGGTAACATTGGATAATGGCCACACCGCAGACATGGTGCGGCGCGGCGAAACGGGCCTGTTGGTGAATCCAAACCATCTGCAAGATATCCCCAATGCGTTGCTCACCCTTTTGCAAGATGATGATTTGCGCACGCAGATGGGCCAAAATGCCGCCCGGTTCGCGGATGAGCAGCTCTTCACCTGGGAAGAACGCATCGATAATGAAATTGCTATGATAGAGGAGAGGCTATGAAAATTCTCACTGTTGTCGGAGCCCGACCCCAATTCATCAAAGCGGCGCCCGTGAGTCGGGCCCTGCGCGCCGAGGGCCTGGATGAATTTCTCGTCCACACCGGCCAGCACTACGACGCCAACATGTCGCAGATCTTCTTCGACGAGCTGGCTATTCCCCGGCCCGATGTCAACCTGGGCGTGGGCTCCGGCTCTCACGGTCGACAGACGGGCGAGATGCTCATTCGTCTGGAAGAGGTGATGATGGCGGAAAAACCTGATGCGGTTTTGGTCTACGGCGACACCAACTCCACCATCGCCGCTGCGCTGGCTGCGGTCAAATTGCACATCCCCATCGCCCATGTGGAGGCGGGCCTGCGCTCCTTCAATCGCGAGATGCCCGAAGAGCACAATCGCGTTCTCACCGACCATTGCGCGGACTGGCTCTTTTGTCCCACCCAAACCGCGGTGAAGAATCTGCATCAGGAAAACATCACCGCGGGCGTGCATCTCACTGGCGATGTCATGTACGACGCCGCGCTGATGTTCGGACAAAAGGCCCGCCAGCAATCCGATGTATTGGCGCGTCTGGGCCTGACGCCGGAGGATTTTGTGCTGGCCACCATCCATCGCCCCCACAACACCGATTTTCCCGACAGGCTGCAAGGCATTCTAGATGCGTTCACCCGCCTGGACGAGCCGGTCATCCTGCCCATTCATCCCCGCACCCGCAAGAAAATTGCCGATTTGGGCCTGGATGTGGCGGCGTTGGCGGCTCGCGGGGTGCGCATCATCGCGCCGGTGGGGTATCTAGACATGTTGATGCTGGAGCAAAACGCGCGGCTCATCCTCACCGATTCCGGCGGTATCCAAAAAGAAGCTTATTTCTTCCAGAAACCCTGCATCACCCTGCGCCACGACACCGAATGGTGGGAGACGTTGGACGCAGGTTGGAACGTGCTGGTGGGCTGGGATGAGGAGAAAATCCTGCATCACGCCCGCACCCTGACCCCCGCGGGCCCACAACCGCCCCTCTTTGGCGATGGTCACGCCGCGATGAAAATCGCGGAAATTTTATCTCATTGATGACGCGAAGACTTTTCTCTTTTCCTTCTTCGAGCCGTTGTGTCCTTCGTGTTCTTCGTGGCGAATAAAGAGAGACATGAATAGTTGCTCTCATTGCCCTTTTGCAGCAGAGCGATATTGCCTACACCCTCCTGAACACCACATCCCATGCGCATCCTCATCGACGCCCGGGTCATCCAGGATCATTTTCCCGGCATCGGGCGCTACGTCTTCAACCTCATTGACGCCCTGGCCCCGCAGTTAGAAGGCGAACTGCTGGTTCTGACGGCTGCTGACGCGCGCAACACCCGCTACGATGTGGCGCATCTGGCCCGGCGCCCCAACGTCCGGCTCATCCCCACCGATATTCCCATCTTCCACTGGCGCAGCCAGACCGCACTGCCCCGCCTTATTCGCGACCTGTCGCCCGACGTGGCGCACTTTGTCTATAATGTGCGTCCGTTGCGGGTGGACGTTCCCAGCCTCCTCACCCTCTACGATGTGATCCCACGGCGCTTCCCCCAGTACTTCGCCTGGCCCACCCGTTGGAAGATCGAGGCCATCCAGCGGGCCGCATTACGGGCCTCAGATGCGTTTGTAGCGATTTCACAGAGCGCCGCGGATGATTTTGTAGCGTTGTACGGCATCGAGCGGGAAGCGATCGTCGTGACGCCCCTGGCGCCCGATCCCATCTTTCATCCTCGCCCGGCTGCTGAGTTGGCGGCGTTCCGGCAACGAGCGGGCCTGCCCGAGCGCTATCTGCTCTACCTGGGCTCCAACAAGCCCCACAAAAACCTGCCGCGGCTGATCCAGGCCTTTGTCGATGCAGCATGCAGCAGGCAAGCGGTCATATTGGTGGTGGCCGGGCATTGGGATGCGCGCTATCCCGAGGCGTTGGAGCTGGCCCGGGCGTCTGGCGCGGGCGATAGCATCCGGTTTTGGGGACCGGTGGCGGGCGAGGATCTGCCGCTGTTGTATGCGGCCGCGGACGCGTTCATTTTTCCCAGCCTGTATGAGGGCTTTGGGCTGCCCGTGCTGGAGGCTATGGCCAGTCGCGTGCCGGTGGCGTGTAGTCGGGCGCCGGGCCTGATCGAGGCTGCGGGCGAGGCCGCGCTGAGTTTCGATCCCACCAGCGAGGAAGCGTTGGTCGAGACGCTCAGCCGTCTGACCAAAGATGCCGACTTGCGTGCGCATTATGCGCGCTTGGGGGCAAAGCGGGCGGCAGGCTTCTCTTGGAAAGAGACAGCCCGATTGACAATACGGGCTTATCAAGACACCTTGAACAAACGATGAAAATCCTACACATCTACAAAGACTATCATCCTGTCTTCGGCGGCATCGAGAACCATTTGAAGTGGCTGGCCGAAGCCCAGGCCGCTCGCGGGCATGATGTGACGGTTCTGGTGACGAATCCGGCGGGTTTGAAGACCGTGGTGCGGAAAGAACATGGCGTGATGGTGATTCGGGCAGCGCGCCTGGGCACGCTGGCCTCCACCCCTCTGAGTTTGGCGTTACCACGCATTCTTTATCGACAGCACCCCGATATCGTCCATCTTCATTTTCCCTATCCTCTGGGCGAAGTGAGTCAATGGCTCTTGCATCGCGGAAGCGCCGCGGTGATGACTTATCATAGCGATGTGGTGCGACAGACTGGATTTTTGCATCTTTATGGTCCGCTCTTGCGGCGCGTTTTGCGACAGATGGACAGAATTTTGCCCACCAGCGCCCCGTACATTCAGAGTTCCCCCTGGTTGCGCCCGTTGGCCGATAAGTGTACGGTGGTGCCGCTGGCCATCGACGTCGAGCGGTTTATTCATCCCAGAACGCAACGCGTGCAAACCATCCGGCGCAGATTTCCCGGTCCGTTGCTGCTTTTTGTGGGACGTTTACGCTATTATAAAGGGTTGGATTATTTGCTTCGAACCATGAGGGAGGTGGAAGCGACGCTTTTGGTGGCGGGCGCTGGCCCCGAAGCTGCTCGACTGGATGTCTTAAGCCATGAGTTGGGCGTGGCGAACAAAGTGCATTTTGTCGGCGATGTCAGCGATGACAATTTACCCGCGTACTATCAAGCGGCGGACATCTTTGTTCTGCCTTCCAGTCAACGCAGCGAAGCCTTTGGCATCGTGCTATTGGAAGCCATGGCTGCAGGCACTCCGCTTATCAGCACCGAGCTCGGCACGGGGACATCGTGGGTCAATCAAGATGGCGTCACGGGCCTGGTGGTTCCCCCCCGTAATGAAACAGCGCTGGCTGAGGCCATCAAACGTTTGCTGGCGGATGACGCCATGCGCATGGAGATGGGACGTCGGGCGCAGGCGCGTGCGCGTCAGGAATTTGATCTTCCGGTGTTGGTGGAACGAGTAATGGCCGTGTACGAGGCGTGTCTGACGGGCCGCTCATAATTCATGTCCCAATGTGCTACTTCTTCACGGGGCGCATTCTGGTTCAGAAGATGATTCCCCCCTTTGATGCAACCTTGCAGGGACAGGAGCAACTAATCGGTTGAAAGAACCTGTTTTGCAAACGATATGGGGAGCAAGGTCTTGCAGCGGCTTTACATGACAAGAAACGCAACCGCATCTATGAGCGCAAGATGGATGGCGAGGTGGAAGCGCATCTTATTGCCCTGGTAAACAGTTCGCCACCGTCGGGCCACAGACGCTGGACGCTGCGGCTGGAGGCCCTCAGTCCTGATTTCAATCGGCAGAAAACATGAACATGAAGTTTGTGTCAGGTTGCCAGTATGCGCATTTGAGACCTGAGGAAAAGCGCCTACGCATATTGACAGAGACGAAGGTGGACGAATAGTGACGATGGTTCACTTCGTCCATCTTCGTCTGATGAGTTGTCATCGTCGCCAAGGTGAATTTCATCACTCAAGTCGGAAACTGCTGGGTTGTCACGCCCAATCCTGGCCCCTGCGGCAATACCAATCGAGCGCCTTCGTATCTCACCCCCTTAAAAGGATCATTGGCCAGAAGCAGCGGACCATCGAGATCTGCGTAATCGCATAGCGGGGCAATGTGTGCGGCTGCGGTCACAGCCACGGCAGACTCCACCATGCAACCGATCATCACCTGCATGTCCAATGTTCGGGCCAGTGCGATCATCTCCAGAGCGGGCCGGATTCCACCGCTCTTGGCAAGCTTGATTACCACGCCATCCACTGCTCCCGCATGCGCCAATACATCGGCCGAGGTCTTGATGGCCTCATCGGCAAAAATGGGAACGCCAAAATGTTGTTGACGTAGCCAACGTAAGCCTTCGATATCGCCTGCGGGTAAAGGTTGCTCCACCATCTGCAAATCATAGTCGGCCAGACGGGAAATCATGCGTGCGGCCTGCTCACGATCCCAACCACCATTTGCATCCACCTGCAAACGGGCATTTGTGGCCGCGCGTATGGCTCGCACCCGAGCCTCATCCCTGCTCCCTCCCACTTTGATTTTGATGATGGGCATGTTCGAAGCTGCAGCAAGCGCCGCCATCACCGCTGGTTCATCCATGCCCACGGTAAAAGAGGTGGGAGGAGCGTCGTCGGGATTCAGACCAAACAGCCGGTACAGTGGCTTCCCCAGGCGCTTGCCCCATAGATCATGCAAGGCCATGTCTAATGCGGCTCGTCCCGCACGGGAACCATTCGCGGGCAGCTGATTCAACAATGCCACCAGATGCAATGCGTCCCCCGAGAGCTGCACGGTTTGTAAATAGGCAATGATGCCAGCGGGCGTCTCACCGTGGTAGGCCACGCCAGCCGCCTCGCCAATGCCTTCTGCCACATGTACGATGATATTTTGACGTTGAGCGCTCGCGCCATGTGCGATGCGAAAAACATTCTTCAGTTGCAATGTAATGGGTTCCCACGCGATCTTTAGCATCATGTAAGTGTAACACACGCCCAGATGTCTTTTCAAAACTGTTGGGGCTGACGCCCCATCAACGCCAACGTAAATTTTATCTTGACCATTCTGAACAAAACAAAATCTCTTTACGCAATAGGAGTGTCGCTTCTGCGATGGATCCTGATAGGCATTTTTTCATTGAAACCAACATCTCATCATCGAGACGCAGAGGAGACGTAGATGGAATCTCAGAAACTCCTGATTGTGGTATGATTTTCTGGTCGTTTTAAAAGCGTGTAACCTTATTTCCGACGATGCTTAGTATGCTACAATAGCGTTTATGGATGCCATCACCCTGATCGCGATCCGTCGCGAATTAGAAGAAACCCTGCTGGGTGGACGGGTGCAGGCCATTGTTCGCCCCGATGAACACAGTCTGGCCCTGGAAATCTTCCGGGATGGAGATCGGCATTGGTTGTTGCTTGGTGTCGATGTGCATACCCCGCGGGTGCATTTGTTGCAACAGAAGGCCCGTCGCGGCACGCAGCAAGATAGTCCATTCTTATTGCTGGCCCGCAAACGACTGCGCGGCGCCCGTCTTACTCAGATCGTACAACCTGGCTGGGAACGCATCCTTTACCTGACGTTTTCGCACCCTGCCCAAGGCGCCAACACGATTGTGGCTGAAATCATGGGCAGGTGGAGCAATCTCATCCTGAACGATGCTCAGGGAGATGTGCTGGCATCTTTGCGATATTTCGAACATAACGAACGCACACAACGCATAGTACGCCCAGGACGCCCATATTCTCCACCCCCACAGCAGGCCCAAAAACTTCCCATTGATCTGGTCAGTGCTAGTGATGTCACCCGCATTCTGCATCAGACGCCCGCGAACAGGCCCTTGTGGCGCACACTGGTGGCACGCCTCGCGGGATTGAGCCCTCTAGCTGCGCGCGAGCTCATATTCCGCGTCACTGGCGATGCTGTGGCAGATGTTTCGCATCCCAACCTCCAGCCTGAGACGCTCATGGAAGTGCTGAATTGGTTCCGAAAGCTGCCCATTGAAGGCGGGTGGGCGCCCATGGTCGCCCGAGACGATGCAGATGTTCCTGTAGCTTTTGCGCCCTACGAATTAACGCATTTGCCAAATTTGACGCCTTTTCGTAGCATCAGCGCCGCAGCCCGGACCTTTTACGAAGCGACCGTGGGGGCGGATAGTTACGCAGGGCGTCGCAGGCAGGTGTTGAGGCTTGTGGAAGCGGCCCGCCAAAAACTCCTAGCAAGGCGGGCCAGCCTGGGCGAACAGGCCGCAGGCGAAGAGGACATGGCTCGGTTACGCGCTTATGGTGAATGGATTTTAGCATATGCCTGGAAGATCCAAGCCGGAGATGAGGAGTTGCTCGCCGAGACGGGCGAGGCGATGCTTCGCATTCCTCTGGACCCGGCTCTGAGCCCCAGCGAAAATGCACAGGCGTATTTTGCCCGCTATCGCAAGAAAAAACGGGCTGCAGAGAAAATCCCGGCGTTGTTAGCCGAGACGGATCGGGATCTGGCCTGGCTGGATCAAATCGAGAGCGATGTGCGCTTGGCGGATAACACGCCTCAAATCGAAGAGTTGCGAGAGGCATTGCTGGTATCCGGGTTGGTTTCGGAACCCAAAGGCAAGCGCTCACGGATTCCCCGTTCGCAGCCCATCCGCATCACCACTCCCGAGGGTTTCGAGATTCTCATAGGGCGCAATGCCCTGCAAAATGAGCGCGTCACCTGGAAAATGGCGCAGCCGGAGGATCTTTGGCTGCACGCTCAGGGCGTTCCAGGTTCCCACGTCATCATTCGCACTGGCGGACAAGAAGTACCAGACGAAGTCATCGAACAAGCTGCTCGTTGGGCGCTATGGCGCTCGCAGGCGCGCGCAAACGCCAAAGCGCCGGTCATTGTTGCTCTACGGCGACAGTTGCGCAAGATCAAGGGTGGGCGACCGGGCCAGGTACGGGTTTTGCAGCATCGCAGCATCACTGTGCGCCCGCTCAAGCCTCCCGAAGGCTGATGCTCACATCGTTTTGAAAACTTGACAGCAACGATAGAATAATCGAAACTTCTGAGACCGTTTCGTTTGCCGCCCTGGTGGATCCTAGCCCCGAAGGACCCATACTCTATTTTCGAGATAGGAATTTGCACGAATGATGACCCAAAGCACCCCCATGCTCTCTCAAATCGACGAAGACAAACATTGGTGGTTTGCGTCTCGCACGCGGGCCATTCTGGCGCTGCTGGACAAATACGCTGGTCCTGGCAAGCGAGGCCGCCGCGTGTTGGATGTGGGCGCAGGTGCAGGCAACATGATGCACAATCTTGCCCAATATGGTGACGAGATCGTGGGCCTGGAATACAATCCCAAACCGATTCCTGTGGCCCACGAACGTGGCTGGGAGGTGCGTCAGGGTGACGCTACAGCCATGCCATTTGCAGATAACACCTTCGACATCGTTGCTCTGTTGGACACTGTCGAGCATATCCCTGATGAAAACGCTGTGTTCAACGAAACGTTCCGGGTGACCAAACCAGGTGGAACAATGATTGTCACCGTACCTGCATTTATGTGGCTGTGGAGCAATAACGACATCATCAACCTGCATCAACGTCGTTACACCGCCCCCGAACTCAAACAAAAGTTGGAGGCCGCAGGCTGGCACGTGCCCTATTGCGGTTACAATAATTTTCTCGTCTTCCCTCTGGGCGCGGGCGTGATCCTACTACGAAAATGGCTGGACAAAGAGCCCGACATGTCTTCTCCACATTTCGACGACGACGCTTATCAGGTGGAGATGGAGCCTGCCCCCGGCTGGATGAACAGCATTTTGGAATGGGTGGGCAAGGTGGAAGTGGCGATGCTCAAACGGTGGCGGCTGCCTTGGGGCACTAGCATCATCGCTATTGCCCAAAAGCCCGAAAGATAACTACCCAACATCTAGGTAGAATTCCTGTTCTATACACGAGATATAGAAAAAACTGTGCATAACTGAGCAGTTATCCACAGAGGAATGATGAGTTATCCACAGTTTTGATCATTTTTCATGATCCATCTATCCCGTTCTCCCCGCTAATCGCACGCATACGCATGCCTAAACCCCCTACGGATGAATCCTTGAACGAGGAAGTGTTTTCTTGGGAAAAATGGTTCCGGATGGGAATACGCGCATTCAAAAAAACACTTTCCCATTATAATTTTGGTCTTCCCGAGGCGTTCTGGCAACACCTGGAGAATGCATTCGAAGAGTTTCTGGCGGCCATGCGTATCGCTCTGCATACGATTCTGAATCGACGACGCGGGTCAGGCCAAACGTCCCCCCAAAAAAGCCAATCGATCGATATTGAATGGGATGATTGGGATGATGAGTGGGATTAGTCTTCTTCTTGGGCGCACAGAGGACAAAATTTGGGGTTTTCCAACTCGATGAAATGACGGGCGCAGATGGCGTACACCTCGACCTGCTCTAAAAATCCCCACTTTTTTACCACTGTGGCTTCGAGTGCGATTTCCTTGCAGTTGGTGTTGATAAGAATATCGGGCACAGGACATCGAGCGCACAGGCTGCGACGCCAGGGCCGTGAGTCGGGGTTGCGTTTGATCAGCCGGCATTCCTCGGTTTCACGCCCGCGGTGATAATCGGCGTAATAGTATCGGCAGTTGATGGGTCTTGACATGACGAATGAAAAACCGATGTTACATAATTTGATGCTACCGCGGTTGTTGTCTACCGAGAGACGAATGGACGAGAAGGCGAAAATAGATGAACCAGGATGACCGAATTTTCGTCAACGTTCGTCAACGTTGGTTCATGTTTGTCGTCACTGTAAGACAACAAGCGCCTTGCTCCAGAATCAGGCGATCGATCGATTGGTGTGTAACATGAGTTAAAAAATAAGGGGAACGTCTCGCCGGATGAGATCATCGAATGTTTCTCGACGCTGGAAGGGAATCAGTTGTTTGGGCGTATGCAGATAGACTGCGGGGCGCAACATGCCGTTATAGTTGTTGGCCATGCTAAGTTGATAGGCCCCCGAGACGGGTACAACCAGGATGTCACCGGGGTAGACTTCGGGCAGCAAAATTTCTTCGATGAGAAAGTCGCCACTTTCGCATAATGGCCCCACGATGCGGACGGGGCCTATGGGCTCGGCCAGGGGATCTCGGGCTAGCGCGGCGGTGTAACGAGCGCCGTATAGCGCTGGACGCAGGTTGTCGCTCATGCCGCCATCCACGGCGATGATGCGCGTTCCATCATTCAGGCGTCGAATTGTTCCTACAGTGTACAACGCCACTCCGGATCTGGCAATCAAACTACGACCAGGCTCCAAAATCAGGAGAGGATACGGACCGGCATGCTGTTGTCGCCACAACTCAGCCGCTCGGGCGCAAAGCTGCTGCACCTGCATGTGCAGTGATGGGGATGGGTCCTGAGGGTGGTACGGGACGCCTAACCCTCCCCCCGGTGACAATGCCCGTATCTTGCCCCAGCCCCCCTCTTCGATGGCCACAGCCAGTTCGATGAGTCGAGAAATTGAGTCTGTTAGCGAAGTAAGATCAAATATCTGTGAGCCAATGTGCACATGTAACCCGGTCAGGCGCAAGTGAGGATGGGCAGCAATGCGCTGAGCTGCAGCAAGCGCATCTTTGCGACTCAGGCCGAACTTCGATCCATAATGGCCGGTCTGGCGGTAGGTGTGGGTTGGAGCCAACAGGTCTGGATTCAGACGTAGCCACAGCGAAATGGTCGAGGATGTCGTCATCTGCTCCAACAGGCTAAGTTCGTGAAGATTATCGACCACAATCGCGCCGATGGCTGCGTTTATGGCCAGTCGTAGCAAGTCTGGCTTTTTGTTGTTGCCGTGAAGGTGCAGCGTTTCCGCCGGGAAACCTCCTCGTAAGCCGATTTTCATTTCACTCAATGAGACGACATCTAATCCTAAATTGTAACGAGCCAGCCATTGAGCCAAAGGCAGTGCAAGCCATGCTTTGGCGGCATAGGCGATGAGTCCGCCCCCGGGCCAGGCGCGCATGCCATGCCGATATGCAGAGACGGCATGAGTGATGGTGGCCGCATCATAAAGATAGAGGGGCGTTTTCAGCTTCCGCCCAAGCTCGCTCAAGTTGTACGATCCCAAATAGAGCTGTCGGCGATAAAAATGAACGCTCAGAGGCCAAAGGTGACGAGGAAAATCAGTAAAATTCATGGTTTTGTCTCTGTTTGAATTGAACGGGACGCAAGTGCTGGCAGATCGATGGTCTGATTTCGGTCACGACTCCATACGGCTTCATCACTGCCAGACAGCCCCGATGGTAGGAGCGCTCAAGAAAGGATGACTACTAAAATTCCAATGAGTGCGACCACCACCCCGCTAATCTCATTGATGCCTGGGATCTCTCCCAACAACAACGCCCCAAAAATCACGCCACCGGTCACCTCTTGTGTGGCAATGACATTGGCGTAGGAGGCATGCACTCGACGCAACGCGGCATTGTAAAGTGTATGACCGAATCCAAGAGGAAGAATTCCCATTCCCAAAATGCTAAGAATAGTTTTGCCTGTGTAGCCTCCAGGCGAAAAAGCGAGCAGCGCCGTGGGCAAAGCCCATAATGCAGCCGCACCATAGGTGGTCACGGCATAGGTGAACAGGCTATAATGGTGTCGTTGAGAACGCCCAGCCACGCTATAAAACCCAAAAGTAATTGCTGACCCAAAAGCTAATATATCACCAAACAACATTCGTTTATTAAAATTGGGTTGGAATCCTGTCAAGATGCTGATGCCGATGATTGTGATCAACACCCCGATCCACTTACGTTTGGGAATATGCTCGTTGAGGAAAAGTGCAGAAAAAAGCGTAACAAAAATGGGGGCAGTGTAAACAATGGCCAGTGAATGGGCAATCGTGGTGAAATAAAGGGATGAGATGTAGAACAGAAAGTGTAGCGCAGTCACCAAACCAAATAGAACGAACTTACGTAATTCGGCATAAGGAACGCGCCATCCCTCCCCTTTGATCAACATCATCATCCCGACGGTCAGAGCCGCCGTGGTTAGCCGCCAAAAGGTGAGCTCATAACTGGAGACTGAATCGGCCCAACGGATGAAAATGGGGCTGGTGGAAAAAAAGAGGACCGCTATTACAACGTATAGCAATCCAATTTTGGCGTCGCGTGTCAGAGTAGTCATGAGCGTAAATCAGTCCCAAAGACAGGTGCTGAGCTGCCGCCAGAGATGCAAACCTATGCTGTTTTGAAGGGCGCTGCTAACGAAATGCGCCAGCAACTAAAGAAAAAACCATCGCGATGACAATGAGTGCACCGATAATGTACCAGACGGTGGTTGTCCAGTTCATTTTCTTCTTGGGTTGCTGTTTGTTAATCCGTTTTCGACGGGGCATGTATCTTATCCTCCACAAAAAGAATGCTTGAGATTTCGATTGTAGCACGGTTAATGAGATGATAAAAAATCGATTGCCTGGGAAAATATCGTTTGAGCGCAAATTGTTTGCCATTTACGACCATCCTACGTTTGAAAGTGGTCGCGGACAGATGGATTTACCGTCACAAGAAAGGATGACTAGTACTCAGTCAAATGTAGTTTGATGGAAATCCTCTTGTGGCCGTGGCCTTTACCATCGAGTAAACTCAGACTCTCCAGGCGCTTTGCGCCAGCGGTCGACCTCCGTCGACCGTCTCTGGTTGGTGAAGGGACGGCGTAGGCCGTCCGTTGGCCAGAGGCCTATAGAGACCGACTTCAGTCGGCCTGTCGGGCCGGCCGTCGCCTTCTTCCCTCAAAGCAGACTTGATTTAGCACTAGCACCTCACCGGGGAAATTTTAGCCTACAGAGCTAACAATTGATCTCACGCAAAGTTACGAAGGACGCCAAGAAGATTTTTGTTTGCCCAATGTGCAACTTTGCATGGCGCATCAACAGGTTTAGCACACATCTTCCACTAA
>Ga0256914_1001404_pt1 | contig 21825 bp, 18 predicted proteins | sample HulkmetaG_FD_191571 | JGI IMG/M metagenome (GOLD analysis project Ga0256914, IMG submission 191571) | Hydrothermal chimney microbial communities from Main Endeavour vent field at the Juan de Fuca Ridge, Pacific Ocean - Hulk | ecosystem: Environmental > Aquatic > Marine > Hydrothermal vents ... | reverse complement strand
GCACCCTGAGGAAGGGGGACAACGTTCTTTGCGGTTCCACCGTCGGCCGGGTCCGCCTGATCAAGGACGACCAGGGCCAGACCATCCCCGAAGCAGGCCCCTCCTGGCCGGTCCAGGTGGTGGGTCTCCCCGAGCTTCCCGAAGCGGGCGAGAAGTTCTACGTCACCAAGGACCTCAAGAAGGGCAAGGAGGTGGCGGAGAAGCGCCGGGAGCAGGAGAGGGAGAAGCGCCTCGCCGAAAAGAGCATCGTCACCCTGGAGACCCTCTCGGAACAGCTCAAGAAGAAGCAGATCGAGGAGCTCAGGGTGATCCTCAAGGTGGACGTGAAGGGATCCCTGGAACCTTTGAAGCACTCCATCACCCAGTTGAAGCACGAAGAGGTGGAAGTCCGGGTCCTCCACGCCGCCGTGGGCGCCGTCACCGAGGCCGACGTGGACCTGGCCGAGGCTTCGGGCGCCATCATCATCGCCTTCAACGTCCAGGCGGACGAACTGGCCCGGGCCAAGGCCGAGGAGCGGGGTATCCAGATCGCCTACTTCGACGTGATCTACGACGTCGTGGACGCCGTGAAGTCCGCCATCGAAGGCAAGCTCAAGCCCATCGAGAAGGAAGTCACCCTGGGCAAGGCGGAGGTCCGGAAGGTCTTCAAGTTCCAGAAACGCTCCATCGCGGGATGCTTCGTCCTGGAGGGTCTGGTCCAGAGGAACGCCAACGTCCGGCTCCTCCGGGACGGCAAGGAGGTCTTCAAGGGCCGCCTCTCCTCCCTCCGCAGGGAGAAGGACGACGTCCGGGAAGTGAAGGCCGGCTTCGAATGCGGCCTCATGCTGGACGGGCACGACGACATCAAGGAAGGGGACACCCTGGAATTCTTCGAGATCCAGTACGAGAAGAGGACCCTCTAGCCCGGAAGCCGGCGGACCTCCGCCGGGAACACCATGATGCGCATCGGTATCCTCCAGTTCTCCCTGGCCATCCGATGGGCCCGGACCTTGAAGGACAAACGCCAGGTGGTGAAATCCCTCAAGGACCGGTTGAGGAACAAGTTCAATGTCTCCATCGCGGAGATCGACGACCAGGAACTCCCACAGACGGCCACCTTGGGGGTCGTGATGGCCGGAAACGACGGCCGTTACATCAACGGAGCCCTGGACAAGATCGTAAACCTGTTGCGGGAACATCCCGACGCCGAGCTCGAGGACCACACCATCGAGGTCCTCTGAAGAAGAAACGAAGAAGAACATGGTCAACCCCATCCGACTGAAGAAACTCGAGAGCCTGGTGAAACAGAGGGTCGCCGTGCTCCTCTCCCAGGAGCTCTCCGACCCCAGGGCGGCCTTCATTACGGTCACCCGGGTCAAGATCGACAGGGAGATCCAGGTCTGCGACATCTACTACACCGTCCTGGGGGACGAGAAGGAGAAGAAGCTCACGGCCCACATGCTGGAACACGCCAAGGGCTTCATCCGGAGCGCCGTGGCAAAGGTCCTCCACACCAGGAAGGTCCCGGAGATCCGCTTCAAGTACGACGACTCCGTCGAGGGGGTGCTCCGGCTGGACAAGATCATCGACGAGGCCGCCCGCGAGGCCAGGGAGCTCGAAGGCGGCCTTTCCGGGAAGGAGGGGGAAGGAGCCCCTTCGGGGGAAGACGAGGGAGAAGAGAAAGAAACCTAGGAGACGAACCATGCATCCACGAGGCGCCGCGGTCCTCTTCCCCATACTGGCCCTCACCCTGACCGCCCAGGACCAGGCGCCTCCGCCGCCCCGGCCCCCCGCCGGGAAGGCCCGCCGGGCATCGAAGATCTTCCGTGCGGCCGTGGAGTCCTTCGCCGAACTCGCCGGTTTTCGGTTCACCGGAGAAATCCGGTTTCCCGGCGGCGGCTCCAAGGGAAATCCCCGCGCCGCATTCCCACCGGTCCCTTTCTTTCCGGGCGCCCCCCGGCCTTCGGGAAGGAAAGTGGAAGGGAGGGAGTGGAAGGAAGGCCTGGTGGTCTTCTCCCTCGAGGACGGGGAGAGAGGGGCCCTCCAGGGCGGGTTCATCCTCTACCGGGAAGGCAAGGAGAAGTGGGTCCCCCGCTTCGCCGCGGCCAAGGACGGCTCTCCCCTCTGGTGGATCCCCGATCCCAGGCGCCTCCTGGTGGAGCTCCTGGCGGCGGATCCCAAGGTCGAACTGCTCCGGCACGACACACTCGATGCCCGGCCCATGCGGGTCCTGGAAGTCCGTCCCGGAAAGAGAGGGGTGAAGGACCTCTTCCTCTCCCGCCTCCTCCCCGATCCCTCCAAGGTTCCCTCCTCGGGAAGGAACCGGATCGTATTCGTCATGGGTCTTCCGGGTGCGGTCCGGATCCCCAGGGACCTGGAATACCGGATTCTTCTCTGGGTGGAGCCGGGGACCAACCTGGTCCACAAGATCCAGGTGGAGGCCTCCTGCTCAGGCCAGGGCCTGCCCGGGGGAGGACCCATCCGAATCCGCCTCAAGGGAGGAAAGCCCCTGCCGGTCCCTCCCAAGACGAAGAAGGAGGAGAAGAAGAAGGTGGACCTGGTGATCCTCCTGGAAGACCTGGGCAGCGCCCCTCCCCCCCCACTACCCCGTCCCATCCTGGAACGCCTGGGGATCCCGCCCTTTCCCGGTTCCTCCCCATCCCCCGGAGGAAAGGGAAACTGACGGACCTGCGGCCTCCGCCGGCCTTGCCCTTCCCCGGCGATGGGGTAGGCTTTCATGTTCCGGACACCAATCCCAAGGAACATGTCATGAAGAAGATCTTCCTCATCCTGGTCCTCCTGGCCGGCATCTCCCCGGCCCAGATCCGCCTGGTCAAGGCCCCCTACCTGCAGAATCCCGCCCCCACGGCCATGACCATCATGTGGGAGACCAGCCAACCCACGGCGAGCCTCCTCTTCTACGGAACCACCACCCAGCCCACGACCCAGTGGTTCAACGTCAACCGTGTGAAGATCCACGAGGCCCGCCTGGTCAACCTGAGACCCGACACGGTCTACTATTACAGGATCTCCGGGTTCCAGGGCCTCTACAAGTTCAAGACCGCGCCCTCGACGCCCAGGCCCTTCCGGTTCTGCGTCTACGGGGACACCCGGACCGTGCCTGCCAAGCACCACATGGTGGCGATGAGCATGCTCGCGGACCACCCGGAGTTCGTCATCCACGTGGGCGACATCGTCACCGACGGACGCTACTACTCCCAGTGGCAGTACCAGTGGTACGATCCCACGAGGCAACTCCTTCAGACCGTGCCCGTGGTCCCCTGCCTCGGGAACCACGAGAGGAACTCCCACTGGTACTTCGACTTCTTCTCCCTCCCCACCAAGGCTTCCGGCACGGAGTCCTGGTATTCCTGGGATTATGCGGGAGTCCGGTTCGTTGGCATGGACAGCAACGTGAACTTCGCGCCCGGATCCAACCAGTACAACTTCGTATTCAAGGCTCTCTCCTATCCCGGCCCCAAGTTCCGGGTGGTCTATTTCCACCATCCCACCTTCACCTCCGGCGGTTCCTACCGTTCCTCCATCGTGAGGAACCTCCAGAGGTACATGGTCCCCCTCTTCGAAGCGAAGGGCGTGGACCTGGTCTTCATGGGCCACGAGCACAACTACGAGAGATCGGTGAAGGCGGGGATCCAGCACGTCCTTTCCGGCGGCGGAGGGGCGCCTCTCTCGGGCTTCGTCTACAAGAACCCCTACGTGGTCATCAAGGGCAAGTTCTACCACCACTGCACGGTGGACGTGGCCGGGAAGATCCTGGTCTGCCGTTGCGTGAAGCCCGACGGCTCGATCTACGACTCCTTCGTCCTGGACAAGGATCCCGCCAACGACGCCCCCAAGGCATCCATCCAGCCCTCGGGCAAGGTCGGAAATCCGCCCAAGCTGGTCTTCCAGTGGTCCGACCCGAACGGCTGGACCGACCTGGATCCCGCCACCTTCCGGATCTACCTGGGCGGCCCCCGAGGGACCGACGTGACCCTGGGGATCGCCATGTTCGCCGCCGCGGGGACGCCCTTCGCAAAATTCGACACTCCCGACGCCAAGACCCTGCGCATCACCATCCAGGGACTCTACTGGCCCAAGGGAACCTACTGGTGGGCCACGGAGGTCCGGGACAGGAAGGGCGTGCCGGCCTTCGCGGAAGCCCAGGTGACCATCCAGTGAAGGTCTCCGCCAGCGGCCTGCTCCTGCTCCTCCTCCTCGCCCAGCCTTCGGCCTCCTCGCAGGTGGAAAGCCGGCCCGCCCGGCCGCCGGCCGCCGGGAAGGCTCTCTCGGCGGCGGCCCGGAAGGCGGGGATCGACCCGGCCGAAGCGGCCCGCCTCGACTCCAAGCCTCTCTACCGCCTCACCCCGGCGGAACTGGACCGTTACCTGAAGCTCCTGCAGGCCAAGGAGCCCTCCCTGCGGGGGAGGGTGATCACCCTGGCCAGGAAGGCCCTGGGCCAGCCCTACAAGCTATACCTCCTCGGGGAATTCCCCTTCGAGATCCTCGACCCGGACCCCCTCTACTCCCTGAAGGCCAGCGACTGCGTAACCTTCGTGGAGCACGTGTACGCCATGGCCCTCTCCCGGAACTGGAGGAGCTTCTTCGTCACCCTCCAGCGGATCCGCTACATGGGAGGGGAAATCGGCCTCACGACGAGGAACCACTTCACCATCCCCGATTGGGAACCTTCCAATTCCTGGCTCGTCCGGGAGATCCGGGTTCCCGCAGGCCCCGGCGGAACCAGGCCCCTCGTGGTGAAGACCGGGAGGAGGGCCTTCTTCGGAAAGTGGGGACTGGGAAAGGACTTCCCGGAAAAGACCGTCAGGACCGAATACTATACGCCCAAGGGGATCCCCAGGGTGTTGCCCCGCTTGAGGGAAGGGGACATGGTGCAGGTGATCCGGAGCTTCCGGGAGGGAAGCGGCGAGGGCTGGTGCGGCCACGTGGGCCTCGTGGGAAGACTCCCAGGCGGAACGGTAACCTTCATCAATTCCACGACGCCCAAGGTCAAGGAGGAACCCATCCTCCATTACATGAGGCGGAACCTCGACCTGAATCCCTCCAGGAAGGCCCGCAAGCGCCCCCTCTTCCTGGGGTTCCGGTTCCTTCGGCTCCAGGAGGACCCCCTGGCGGAACTGCGGAAGATCGACGGGCCTTCGGCCCCCCGTCTCACCATCCCCGCCCGCCGGGGCAGGCCCAGGTAACACCCCCCGCTTCCTTCGCCGGCCTCCGCCGGCCCGGGAGGACGGCACGCAGGATCCTCCCCGCCGAAACCCGGGGAATCTCTCCCTCCCCGTCGGCCCCTGGCGGGGCTGACGTTTTTCTCCCTTCCCCTTCCGCCCCCGCCGGGAGGAAGAGAAAAAGACTTGTTTCGTCGTTTGGCGAAGCGGAAAATCCCGTCTTCTCCTTTCCGGGAGGCTTCCCCCCGGTCCCCCTTCCCCCTCGGGGAGCGGGGCCGGCCCCCGGGGGGCCCCTTCGGGCACGAAGAAGGGACGGTCGATGAAGCGGGAACTCAAGATCTTCCTCACCCTCCTGGGCGTCTTCCTCGCGGCCTACTTCCTCCCCCTCGGCAACCCGGCGGTGAAGGCGGCCATCCTGGAGGCCTTCCGCCTTCTCCAGTGGTACGCCCGGAACCACACCCTGGCCTGCGTGGTTCCCGCCCTCTTCATCGCCGGAGCCATCCTCACCTTCCTTTCCCGGGAATCCATCCTCCGTTACCTCGGTCCCGGGGCGCCGAAGCTTACGGCCTACACCGTGGCCTCCATCTCGGGGACGGTCCTGGCCGTGTGTTCCTGCAGCGTCCTCCCCATGTTCGCCGGGATCTACAAGCTCGGCGCCGGCCTGGGCCCTGCCTCGGCCTTCCTCTATTCCGGGCCGGCCATCAACGTCCTGGCCGTCTTCCTCACGGCCCGGGTCCTGGGCCCTTCCCTGGGCCTGGCCAGGGCCGTCGGGGCGGTCCTTTTCGCCTTTCTCGTCGGAATCCTCATGGCCTTCCTCTTCCGGCGGGAAGAGAGGGAGAAGGAGAAGGCCGCCGCCCTCCAGGCCCCTCCCGCCGCCGCCCCGGCCAGGCCCTTGTGGAAGACCCTGCTCCTCTTCTGCTGCATGATCCTCTTCCTGGTCTTCTCCGACTGGTTCAACCCGGGAAACGTAAAGGTCCTGGCCAGGAAGGGCCCCTCCTTCGATGCAGTTCTCCTCCAGGAGACGGTGGACCACTACAGGTTCCAGCTCGAACAGGACTGGATGGGAAGGAAGAAGGGCGCCAGGGTCACCCTCCCCAAGGAGGAAGTCCTGGGGATGGAAGAACCCCGGACCTGGGTCCTCGCCGTGTATCACACCCGGTGGTATCTGGCGGGCCTGATGGGCCTCCTGGTGGTCCTCATGTCCTGGAAGTGGCTCGAAAGGGAGGAGATCTCCGAGTGGATGGAGAACACCTGGGACTTCACCAAGCTCCTGGTGCCCCTCCTATTCGGAGGAGTCTTCGCCGTGGGATTCCTCTCCTCCCTCCTTCCCCCCAAGGTGGTTGCGGGGCTCGTGGGCGACAACTCCCTCGGCTCCAACCTGGCGGCCGCCCTGGTGGGCCTCTTCTGGTACTTCGCCACCCTGACGGAGATCCCCATATGCGAAGCCCTGGGGAGGATGGGCATGCACAAGGGACCCATGCTCACCCTCCTCCTGGCCGGCCCGGCCCTCTCCCTTCCCAGCATCCTGGTCATCGCCAAGGTCATGGGCCCCAGGAAGACCCTGGCTTTCTGCGTGATCATCGCCCTGGTGAGCGCCGCGGCGGGCATGCTCTACGGGGCCCTTCCCTGACCCGCCCCGCCATTTCCGGCTCAGAGCTTTTCGAACTTCGGTCCCTGGGGCGTGTCGATCACCTTCCAGCCCAGGGCCTGGATCTCGTCCCTCAGCCGGTCCGCCTCGGCGAAGTTCCTGGCCTTCCTGGCCTCCCGGCGTCTCTCCGCCAATTCCAGCACCTCCCGGGGAGGGCCTTCCGCGGCGGGCTCCGGCCCGGGGATTCCCAGGACCTCCTCGATCTCCCGGAAGACCTGGAGGATCTCCTCGGCCCCCTCCCTCGAGGGCTCGGCCTTGTTGGCCGCCGTGACGAGACCGAAGATCCCCGCCTGGGCCCCGGCGATGTCCAGGTCGTCGTCCAAAGAGCCGAAGATCTCCTCCCGGGCCCGGGCGCAGATCTCCTCCACCGGATCCGACCCGGCCGGAGCCTTTCCCGCGAGGATCTCCCCCAGCCTGGCGCGGCAGGCCCGGATCCTGGACAGGGCCTTCCGGACGTCCTCCATTCCCTTCAAGGTGAAATTCAGGTTCTGCCTGTAATGGACGCGCATGAGGGCCCACCGGATCTCCGGGCCCGTGTAGCCCCTCTCCAGGAGGTCCGCAACGGTGTAGACGTTTCCCAGGGACTTGGACATCTTGCCCCCGTCCACCAGCAGATGCCTCACGTGCATCCAGGTGCGGACGAAGGGGCTCTTTCCCGTGTAACCCTCCGACTGGGCGATCTCGCACTCGTGGTGGGGAAAGATGTTGTCCTCACCGCCGGTGTGGAAATCGATCTGGGGTCCCAGGTGGCGGACGGCCATGGCGGAGCACTCGATGTGCCATCCCGGAAAACCCCTGCCCCAAGGGGAGTCCCACTGCATGAGGTGGTGAGGGTCCACCTTCCAGAGGGCGAAGTCCCTGGGGTCCCGTTTCAGGGGATTGATCTCCACCCGGGCCCCCTGGTGTAGCTCGTCCAGGTTCTTCCCCGAGAGTTTTCCGTAGGAAGGAAACTTGGAGATGTCGAAGAAGACGTTTCCCTCCACCTCGTAGGCCAGGCCCTTTTCCAGGAGGACGGAGATCATCTCCAGTATCTCCCCGATATGCTCGGTGGCCCTTGGGTAGACGTGGGCCCTCCGGATACCCAGGGTGTCCACGTCCCGCAGGAAGAGTTCCTCGTACTTCCTGGCGATCTGGAGGGGATCGAGCCTCTCGGCCCGGGCCGACTCCTCGAGCTTGTCCCGGCCCCGGTCCTCGTCGTCGTCGGTCATGTGGCCCACGTCGGTGATGTTCATCACCTGCTTGACCTCGAATCCCCTGTACTCCAGGTGGCGCCTCAGGAGGTCCCCCAGGAGGAAGGCCCGGAAGTTCCCGATGGAGGCCTGCATGTATACGGTGGGCCCACAGTGATACATGGTGGCCCGGCCCGGCTCGAGGGGCTCGAACTCCTCCTTTGCCCGGGACATGGTGTTGTAGAAGCGAAGGCTCATGGGATCCTCCTGGGAAACCTGGCTCCGGGATCAACAGGCCCGGGTCCGTCCGCCGCGGCCCGACCTTCCTGTAAGAAATGCTTCTACGGCCCAGACGCCCCTGTGCCAAGGGAGATGGCGGGCCAGCCTCCTCCGAACCAGGCCCAACTCCCGCCGGGCCTGGTCTCCGAAACGGCCGTAGTATCCCTTGAGGAACCGCATCCTCTCCATCCGGCCCAGGTCCAGGCCCTCCCTCTCGGCAAGCTTCCTCAGGAAACGCTCCAGCCTGGCCAGGCCCCGGACCCGGGCCGCCTCGTCCAGGACGGGCCGGATCTCCGACTGGTCCAGGTCGATGATCAGGACCCTCCTGGCCCCCTCCCCCGTGACCAGGATGTTCCCCGGGTGGAGATCGGCGTGGGCCACGTGGAAGTCGTGGAGGCGGCGGACGACCCGGCCCGCCTCCTCCAGGACCTGCCTGCGCTCCCGGGGTTTTTCCTCCTCCAGGAGGAAAGTGAGCAGGTCCTTGGCTCCCTTCTCCTCCACCGTGACCAGGGCGTGGCGGTACAGGCCGGGCACGACCTTCCAGGCCAGGGCGGCCACGACCTTCAAGGTCGGCACGCCGAGCTGGGCGATCCGTTCCAGGAGGCGGAGTTCCCGCAAGGAACGGGTCCTGTCCAGGAAGAGGGTGCGGGAGAGCCAGCGGAGGGCCCCGCCGTGGTGGTAGACACGGACCACCACCCGCTCGCCCTCCTTGCCGTCCAGGGGGAAGACCCTGGGACAGCCCCTCCCGGCCCTCAAGGTTCCCCTTCCTTCCGTCTCCACCCAGGCCCGGCCCGGTCCGAGCAGACCCAGCCCCTCCAGGGGAGCTCGATATTCTTCCCTGACGAAAAAAAGCCCGTTCCTGTCCTCGATCCGGACGAAACCTGGAAGGGAATGGGGAATGCTCACCAGGAACCCTCTCGGAGAGTCGTTAGCCGCCCGCCCCGGCGAGGCAATATAATCCCCCCCTTCTACCATGGCAACCGACGCGAAAACCCAGGTCTCCACGATCCTCCTCGTCCGCCTCTCGGCCGTGGGAGACGTCCTTTTCGGTCTTCCCACCCTGGAGGCCCTGGCCCGGGCGTTTCCTGGAGCCCGCATCGACTGGCTGGCCGAGGAGAAGACCCGGTCCATCCTGGAAGGCCATCCCCTCCTGGACCGGGTCCTGGTCTTTCCCAGGAAGACCCTGGCCAGGGAGTTCCGCCTTCCCTGGAAGTGGCCCGCCGCCCTGGGCCGGCTCTTCCGCCACCTGAGGGAACTCCGCTCCAGGCGTTACGACCTGATCCTGGACCTCCAGGGAAACATGAAGAGCGGCCTCCACGTGCTCTTCGCCAGGGGGAAGAGAAAGATCGGCTTCGCCAGGGGGGGAGCCAAGGAGGGTGCCTGGCTCTTCGTGGGCGAGAGGGTCGATCCCGGGCCGGAAGGGACCCACCGGATCGAGAAAGACCTGCGCCTGGCGGCCCACCTGGGGATCCCGGCGGCCTTCGCCCGGCCCGCACTGCCCGTGAGGGAGGAGGACCGCCGCTCGGCCCGGGAGTTCTGGAAGGGGGTTCCCGGAAGGGGTCCCAGGATCGCCGTCCACCCGGGATCCAGCGCCTACAACGCCTACAAGCGGTGGCCCGCCGAGCGCTACGGCCGGGTCCTGGCCGCCCTGGCGGAAGAGACGGACGCCAGGGTGGCCTTGATCGAAGGTAGAGGAGAGGAGGACCTGGTGCGCCGCCTCCAGGAGGGAGCGGGGCGCACCTTCGCCGTCTTCCCCCAGGAGAAGACCCTCCTCCAGGTGGCGGCCCTCGTGGGGGAAGCCAGGATCTTCCTGGGGGGGGATTCGGCCCCCATGCACCTGGCGCACCTCCAGGGCGTCCCATGCGTGGCCCTCTTCGGACCGAAGAGCCCGAGCGTATACGGCCCTTACGGAGTCCCGGCACGGATCCTCAGGTATCCCGTCCCCTGCCACCCCTGCAGGCTCCGGTCCTGCCCGGCTCCTCTCTGCATCCTGGGGGTTCACCCCCGCCACGTGGAGGAAGCGGTCCGCTCCCTCCTGGAGGAGGTGGAGCCTTGAAGCCCCCCCCGCCTGTGGTGATCGTCCGCCACCCCAAGGAGCGCCTCTCCAAGTGTTCCCTGGAACCCCTTCGGGGGAAGGAAGGCTTCACCTTCCTCACCGCCGGCGAGGGGTTCACCTTCGACGCCACGGGCCATACGCTGCTGGGCTTCGACGGCCCCGTCCTCGGCCCCGCCGACGCGGAGAGGCCCCTCCTGATCCTGGACGCCACCTGGAGGCTCCTCCCCAGGCTGGAACGATGCCTGAGAGGGGACCCGGTGCGCCGCTCACTCCCGAAGGGATTGCGCACCGCCTATCCCCGGGTCTCCAAGCTCTCCCCGGACCCCCAGGGCGGGCTGGCCTCGGTGGAAGCCCTATTCGCAGCCTTCCGTTGCATGGGATTTCCAGGAGAAGGCCTCCTGGACCACTACCGCTGGGCCTCCACCTTCCTGGAGCTGAACGAGGAGATCCTCCCGGGACCGAGGGGGAAAGAGGAGGACTTCTCCTAGGCCCCCCGGAGACGGGGTTCCCGGGCCGGCGGGAGTCCGGGAAAAAAGGCGGGGATGGACGGCCCGGAAGAGCCGCAACATCCCCGCCTGTCGGCCCCGGTCTCCGGGGCGCTCCGATGAACCTATTCCACCGTGACGGCGGTCACGAAGGTCTCCGCGGAGGAGGTCTCCGTCACCCTGGTGGGCGAGGAATCGGCCGTAGTGGCCGTGCTCGTCGTTGGTCCCGAGGTGACGGTCCCCGTGGAGGTGTCCTCCACGGTGGTCGTGGTCACCACGGTGGTCAGGGTGAAGGTGTAGAGATCGGGAGTGGATCCCCGGGAGAAGAGCACCACCCGCTTGGTGGTCACCTTCTTTACGGTCGTCTTGGTGTGGGCCGAGGAGTCGGTCGTCACGGTGGTGACGGTGTTCGCCACGTGGCCGCACCCCAGGTAGGTGTCCGCCGCGGTGTCGGTGGATACGGTGGAGGCGGACCCGGCCTCGGTGTCCCACACGTAGAGGTTGCCCGAACCGCCCGTGGTGGAGAAGCAGAACTTACCTCCTCCCATGTCGGCCTCGAAGCTCTCGGTCCCGTCGCTGGTGGAGACGTCCACCTTGGAGGAGGCCGAGTAGTCCCAGTACTTCAAGGCTCCCGACTCGGTGAAGACCACGTCGTCGTTGGAGAGGACGGCGTCGAAGTCGCTGGATACTCCGGAAGTATTCGAGATGTTCGTGGCGGTGGCGGTGGAGAGGGAGAAGAGGAAGAGATCGTTGGACTTGGCGTAGACCAGGGTTCCGTCGTCGGAGAGCTTCCCCTTGTAGGACGCCGTCGCCGAGGCCACGGTGGTCTTGGTGCCCGTAGAGATCCTGTAGGCGTAGATCGCCCCGGAGAGCTCGTAGATCACGTAGTCGCCCGAGCCCATGCTCGTCTTGTAGGTCACCGTCCCGGTGCTCTCGATCGTTGCGGAGGTCATGGTGGAGACGTTGAAGACGTAGAGGCCCGCTCCGCCCTTGGTATAGAGGACGTGGCTCGAAGAGGTGGCCCCCACGGAAACGTCGTCCTCGTTGCCCGTGCAGATCGTGTAGGAATTGCCGCCGGTGGTGTAGTAGTAGAGGTCCTTGTAGCCGTTGGAATTGAGCCTCCAGTAGACCAGGTTCCCGTTGGCCAGGGTCCGGTCGATCCCCTCGTCGTAGGTGCTTGTGGAGACGGCCTTGAGCTCACCCGTGCCGGTGTCGTAGTGCCAGACGTCCTTCTGGCCCGTGGCGGAGGCCCGCTCGAAGTAGACGTCGTCGCCGGAGCCAACGCAGGCGTTCAGGTCGTCCAGGCTGTTGTCGGAGACCGTGGTGGTCTGGTCCGTGGAGGGATCGTAGAGATAGAGGTCCCTGCTTCCCGCCGGGCCCTTGCTGTAGAGAATCGCCCCGTAGCTCGTTCCGCCGACGTAGGTTTCGGTCTTGCTCGAATCGTCGGCCACGGTCTTCAGCTCCCCCGTGACCGGATCGTAGACGTAGAGATCGTCCTGCGAGCCGACGGTCCTCTTGAAGACGATCTTCCCGTCCGAAAGGGTCCCGGACCAGGCCTCCGTATAGCCGTCGTTCCCCGAGAAGTCCTTCACGTAGCCCGTTCCGCCGTCCACGTAGCGCAGATCGTTGCTCACGTGGTAGACGAAGAGAACCCCCTTGTCCAGGCGGACCTGGAAGGAACCGGTGGAATATTTTCCGTCCGGATCGGTGGCCTTGAAGGTCACCGTGTAGGTCCCCATGGTGTCGAAGGTATTGGTGTAGACCGTCCCGGAGAAGGAGCCTCCCCAGGAGGAGGTCTCCGTGAGGGTCAGGGTGGAATCCGCCGTATCCGGGTCCGCGATGTAGTCCCCCAGGTCGACGGACACCTCGAATCCGGAGGACCCGTGCTGGAGAGGGATGGTGGATATCACCGGCGGCCCTCCGTGGCCGCCCGATCCCGAACAGGAGAAGAAGGGGAGAAGGAGAGCCGGAGCAACAACCAGGAGAATGGCACGACGAACCTTCATGTCTGCTTCCCTTTGCTCCCTCCTGGGGGACCGGGCCCCATCCCGGTCCACAGAAGGGGTCAGGTGGTTCATCGGCTTCCCCCCGGCCGGGGGTTGAGAACTTCAGCGGGGAAGGAGGGTGTCGGAAAACTTCACGGGAAAAGGGCCCGGATCCAGCAGGAGCCGGACGTAGATGTCTTCCTTCACACGGGAGGGCCGTCTCCACGAGAGGCCGCAGGTGCCCCCTCAGCCGTAGGTGAAGAGACCCTCCTTGAGGACCTTCCCCGAGGCCGTGAAGATCCTGAAGCCGGGAAAGCCCTGCTTCTGGTCCAGGCAATCCAGGTAGTAGCTCTCTCCACCCCGGCCGAGGAGCCTGGGATCGAAGGAGTAGTAGTGGGCCCCCTTGCGGTAGGCCAGGACCTTGGCCGTCAGGGGAAAGCCCAGGTTCAACTCCTTCACCCCACCAGGGGGCAGGTCCACCTGGAGGGTCCGCCCCTGCTCCATCAGGTTCGCGGCGACGATCCATCTCCGGCCCCGCCCGTCCCGGGCCCGGAACTCCAGGGTCTCCACGCGGAGCTTGCCGGCGGGAGAGAGGAAACGGCCCTTCTCCCCCTTCAGCCTGTACCTCTCACCGGTCTTCAGGTCCTCCACGACCAGGAACCCGGGCAAGGAGGAGGAGACCCGGAGGGTTCCCTTGGGCCCGGGGAAGGCCCTGGGATCGAAGTCCTTGGGGGGGGGCAGGGCGCATCCCTGGAGGAGGAGGATCCCGGCCAGGACGGCGGGAGCGAAGGGAAGGGGAGGGAGGATTCTCACGATTTCCGGCCTCCTTTCTTGGTTCTCGCCGCCCCGGCGGCCGGGACGGCCCGGGCGGACTCCTGGTCCTTCTTTCTGCGGGCCCTCCTTCCGAAGACGGCCCGGTAGACATCGGAGAAGGTCTCGACGTAACGGATCTTCAACCCCTTGAGCATCTCCCTGGGGATCTCCTTGATGTCTTTCTTGTTCGGCAAGGGAAGGAGCACCCTCCCGATACCCCGCCTCTGGGCGGCCAGGACCTTCTCCCGGACCCCGCCGATGGCCAGGACCTCGCCGGTGAGAGTGAGTTCCCCCGTCATGGCGAGATCGGCGGGAACGGACCTTCCCGTAAGGAGGGAGATCACCGCCGTGGCGATGGTGATTCCCGCCGAGGGCCCGTCCTTGGGGATGGCCCCGGCGGGAAAGTGGATATGCAGGTCCAGCCGTTCCAGCTCCTCCAGGTCCACGCCGAATTCCGAAGCCCTGGATTTCACGTGGTCCAGGGCGATCCTGGCGGATTCCTCCATGACCTGTCCGAGCTTGCCCGTGAGGGTGATCCGCCCGCTCCCTCTCCAGGAGGCGGCCTCGATGTAGAGGACGTCCCCGCCGTATCCGGTCCAGGCCAGGCCCTTGGCGACGCCCGGCGGCATGACCTCCCGGTCCTCCTCCTCCACGAAGCGGGGCGCCCCCAGGAACTTCTCCAGGGACGAAGCGTCCACCACTGTCTTTCCCTTCCTCCCCTCGGAGATCCTCAAGGCCGTCTTCCGGCAGATCCCGGCGATGGCCTTCTCCAGGCCCCGCACCCCCGCCTCCCGGGTGTAGCCCTGGATCATGGCCGCCAGGGCATCCTTGCGGAAGGACAATTGCGAGGCCTTCAGGCCGTGGTTCTTGAGTTGCCTGGGAATCAGGTGCCGCCTTGCGATCTGGATCTTCTCCTCCTGGACGTACCCGGGAATCTCGATCACTTCCATACGGTCCAGGAGGGGGGGAGGAATGGTGTCCAGGACGTTGGCCGTGGCGATGAAGAGAATCCTGGAGAGATCGAAGCGCACGTCCAGGTACTGGTCCAGGAATTCGTGGTTCTGCTCGGGATCCAGGACCTCCAGGAGGGCCGAGGCGGGGTCGCCGCGGAAGTCCTTCCCCACCTTGTCCACCTCGTCCAGCATGATCACCGGGTTGGCCGAACCGCAGAGCTTGAGGGCCTGGACGATCCTCCCGGGCATGGCACCCACGTAGGTGCGGCGGTGGCCCTTGATCTCCGCCTCGTCCCGCATGCCGCCCAGGGAGAGGCGCCAGAACTTCCTGCCCATGGCCCTGGCCACGGACCGGCCCACGCTGGTCTTTCCCACCCCGGGGGGACCGACGAAACAGAGGATGGGGCCCTTGTGGTCGGCCTTGAGCTTCCGGACGGCGAGAAACTCCAGGATCCTCTCCTTGACCTCCTTCAATCCGTAATGGTCCTGCTCCAGGACCCGCCTGGCCTTCACCACGTCGGTGTTGTCCTCGGTCACCTTGGACCAGGGGAGGGATGTCAGCCAGTCCAAGTAATTCCGGATAACAGCATATTCGCTGGACTCCACGGGGGTCGTGGCGAGGCGGGAGAGTTCCTCCCTGGCCCGCTCCTCCACCTCGGGAGGCATCCCCGCCTCGCCGATGAGTTTCTCCAGCCGTTCCTGCTCCTCCTGGCGGGCGTCCTTCTCTTCCCCCAGTTCCCGCCGGATGATCTTGATCTGTTCCCTGAGGAAGTATTCCTTCTGGGCCTTCTCGGTCTTCTCCCGGATCTCCTCCTGGATGGAGCGGCCCAGCTCCAGGACCTGGAGTTCCTTGATCAGGGCCTCCACCACCAGGTCCAGGCGCTGGTTCACGTCGGCCGCCTCCAGGACCTTCTGCCTGAGGGCCGTCTCCTTGATCAGGTAGGCGGCGCAGAAGTCGCAGAGGCTCCCGGCGTTCTCGATGTTGTTCACCGCCGCCAGGGCCGCCGCCTGGAAGTCCTCGGGGAAGGTGCCGCTCTTCTCCACGATCTGGCGGGCCAGGGAGCGGAGGTTCCTGATCTGGGCCTCGGCCCTCTTCCCGCCGGGAGGGATCTCCTTGACAAGCTCCACCCGGACGATGGGCACGGGTCTCACCTTGAGGAAGCGCTGGATCCGGACTCTTCGCACCCCCTGGAGCATGACCGAACGATTCCCGTCGGGAAGGTTCAGGACCTTGAGGATCCGGGCGGCCATGCCCACACGCTCCACCTTCTTGGGATCCAGGGGAGCCCCCTCCTCGGCCCTGCTCAGGAAGATCCCCAGGAACTGGGACTGGGAACGGGCCTTCTCCACCACGTCCTGGACGAATTCCGACTCCAGGACCAGAGGGAACATGAGGCCCGGAAAGACCACCAGTCCCCGGACGGGAAGGACGAAGAGCGTCGTCGGCACCCCACCCTCGGCGGGGACGGGCACGGTGGGAGAAGGGACGGCCCCTCCTCCCTTTTCCTCTCCGGGAGGGGGCGTCTTTTCTTCTTCCTTGTCGAACCGGTCCGTTTCCGTCATGAAAACCACCCTTTCTCGACGAGGGGAAACAGAGACCCTTGGTGACCCGGGTCCGAGAAGGCCCTATCCTACGGAAGATGAAGAGGCTGACGAACCAGGATTCCGTGAGGGGAAGGGAAAACCTGCTGGTGCTCCTGGTCCTCCTGGCCCTCCTGGCCGGGGGAGGGGCCTTCTTTCTCCTCTCCGGCTCCGGCGGGGAAGGACCCGCCCTTCCCGACCTTCCCGGGCCGGCCGAAGAGACGCCTCCCCTGCCGGGCGGAACCTCCCCCACCCCCCTCCAGGGCGAAGGGAGCCCGGGGAAGGAGAGGGGAGGCGGACGGGCCGAGACCCGGGGGGAACGCCCCTTGTGGGGAACGGTCCTGGGAAAACTCCAGGTGGAGGCCGGGAAGGAGGCCGCCCGGGTCACCCGCTTCTGGATCTACCTGGAGGAGGCCAGGAATCCCGTGGCGGGCAAGCCCCGGATCCTCCCCTACACCTTCGACTACGCCAAGGAGGGAGGCCGCTTCCGGATTCCCAAGGTCCCCTTCGGTCCATGGAAGATCACCGCCGTGGTCCCCGACATGGTGGGTGACGAGATCGTCCGGGTCCTGAGTCCGGAACGGCCCGTGGCGGAGGTGATCCTGACGGTCAAGAAGGGGAGGGAACTGATCGTGAACGTCCACGATCCCGACAGGAACCCCCAGAACGACGTGGACGTCCTTCTCGTCCCGGAAGGCCCCCCGCCGGGCCGGCGGACCCTGGCGGCCCGGACAGAGGGACTTGGAAATGCCGTCTTCCGCAACGTCCTCTACGGGAAGTACCTGGTCCAGCTCGGGCTGAAATGGAGGAACCTCACCAAGCCCATGCACATCCAGGTCGGCCCCGTGGAACCCAGGATCGTCCAGGTGGAGATCTGCCGGGGAGGAAAACTCTCGGTCCTGGTGGTCAACGAAGGCGGCTATCCACTGGAAGGGGCCTTCTGCCACCTCTTCTGCCTGGCCAAGCGTTTCCGGGAATTCAAGAAGACCACCGACAAGCAAGGCAAGGCCGACTTCGGGAGGATTCCGCCAGGGACCTACCAGCTCCGGGTGACCAAGAAGGGTTACCTCATGGGGCTCAAGACCCGGATCGAGGTCCAGGAAGGGGGAGACCGGGAGATCCAGGTGACCCTCAAGTTCGCCCGGTGACTTTCCGGGACTGGAAAGCGACGGGTCCGGGCCGGTATAGTCTCCCCTTCTTTGAATCGACCCAGCAGGAGAAAGCCCATGGTCGCCGCCCCTTTCCTAGACATTTCCACCCTCGATCCCGACAAGGTGGTCATGACCAGGGAGGAGATCCAGGAGATCCTTCCCCAGAGATTCGAATTCGCCCAGCTCGACGCAGTCTGCCACCTGGACGAAGAAGAAGGGATCATCGTGGCCTACAAAGACCTCAAGGAGGACGAATGGTGGGCCAAGGGCCACATCCCGGGCCGTCCCCTCATGCCGGGCGTGATGATGATCGAGGCCTCGGCCCAGACGGGGGCCATCCTCCTGAAGAAACTCTTCCCCCAGGTGAAGGACCGGTTCATCGGTTTCGGCGGGCTGGACAACGCCCGCTTCCGGGGAGTGGTGACCCCTCCCGCCAGGATCTACTACATGGCCAAGAGGGGCCAGTTCCGGACCCGCCTGTCCACCATGCCGGCCCAGGCCTGGGCCAACGGCAAGATCGTCTTCGAAGGCAAGGTTCTGGGCGCGACCTTGGATCTCTGACCCGGATCGGAGAGTTTTGAGCCGGGCCACGAGAAGAAGACGTGCTCTCCAAGCGACCCTCCTGGTCCTGCTCTCCCTGGCCCTCTACTGGCCCCTGGGCACCTGGTTCCAGAGCGACGACTTCATCGCCGTCACCTACGCCCACGACCTCTCCCACGTGATCCACGACTTCCTGGGGGCCCAATACGGCCTCCAGGGACACGCCCTCTTCTGGAGGCCCCTCATCACGGCATCCTTCTGGGTGGAGTCCCACCTCTTCGGGGGAAACCCCTTCGGCTACCACCTGGACAACACCCTGGTCCACGGCCTGAACACCCTCCTCCTGCTCCTGGTCCTGGCCCGCCTCCTGGGCTGGAAATGGGCCTTCCGGGCCGCCCTGCTCTGGGCACTCCACCCCGCCCTTTCCGGTTCGGTGGTCTGGACCGTAGGGAGGGTGGACGTCCACTCCACCTTCTGGATCCTCCTGGGCCTGGCCTTCCACCTGAGATGGGAGGAGGGCCGGGGATCGAGGCTTCCCGCCATGGCGGCCTTCGCCCTCGGGCTGGCCACCAAGGAGCTCGCCCTGGCCTTCCCCCTGCTCGTAGGTGCTCTGGCCCTGGTGAAGGGCGGCGCCCTGGGCCGGCGGTGGAACCTCCACGAGGCCGCCAGGCAGACCGCCCCCTACCTGGCCCTCCTGTTTCCCTATTTCCTTCTCCGGTGGATCCTCTTCGGAAGCCTGATCGGCGGATACAGCGGCCCCTCGGGCCTTCCCTCCCTCCCCCACGACTTCTCCATCTGGCTGGGAAGACTCCTCCTCCCCCTGGGCTCCCCCCTGGGAAACCGGGTCCTCGGAGCAGGGGCACTCTGGACGGCCTGGGCGGCTGGGGGATTCTGGCTCTTCCTCACCTTCCAGCAGCTCAAGCGCTACCCCGAATCCGGCAAGCCGGAAAAGATGCTCCTCGGGATCGCCTGGTTCCTGGCCGCCTCGGTCCCCCTCTACACCTTCTTCCAGTTCCTGGGCGACCTGAAGATCTTCCGCCTCTTCTACCTTCCCCTGGCGGGACTCATGGCGGCCGGCGCGGCTGGGGGCTGGCGCCCGACCTTGTTGCTCCTCCTCCTGATGCTCCCCGTCCACTTCCCGGTCCGCTCCGACATGGCCGCCGCCATGGCCTTCAACAGGAAGGCCCACCTGGGGATCCTGGCCATGGCCCGGGAGATGAAGGGCCCGGACCCGATCTGGGTGGAAGGCCTCCCCGCCGCCAGGGGCATGGGCCTGGAGATGGCCCTGGGCCCGGACCGCCTCCTCCTGCCTCCCTTCGGTCCTCCCGGCGCCCCGCGCCTCCTTCCCTGGCGCCCCATGGCTCGCGGGCCGGGCCACCTGGCCTGGACCCCCGAAGAGACGGCCTTTCCCCTGGACCGGATCCTCTCGGTGTCCCCCTCGGGGGAGGTCGGGAGAAAGGCCCTCCCCAGCCGGCCCCTAGCCAGGTTCCGCCTGGTTCCAGGCTGGCCCGAACGGCTGGACTACCAGGCCCTTCTGCCCCTGGGCTATCCGCCTGGGAGTGGGAAGGCCCGGGACTACACCCTGGCCACGGACCCGCCCGCCCCGGGCCGATACAGGATCCTCCTCTTCATGGGCCAGGGATACACGGCCTGCGAAATCTCCTCGGACCGGGAAGGGCGGCTCTCTCTCAGGGAGATCCTCAAGGCCCCATCCACGAGGTCGGGCGATGGGGACTTCGTGGCCTTCCAGGTCGCCGTGGGCCTGGACGTGGACCTGGACCCCAGGCCGATCCTCTTCGCCGAAGGGATCGACCCCTCTTCGGGAAGGCCCCTGGCCCTTCCGGAGAACCTGCCCGTCGTGCCCTTCGACCGTTCGGCCCTCTCCTTCTTCCTGGGTAGGAAGCGCTGAACCCTCCGGCCGGACCCCCTCAGGTCAATGGGAGAATCTCCAGCACGTCCAGCTCCTTGCACACACCCCGGACCCCCAGCAGGTCCCCCAGGCTGGGCCGGGTCCGGCCTTCGTCCCCGGAGATCCATTCCTTGATGTAGGTGCCGTGCTCGGCCCGAACTTCGATCTCCAGGAGCCTCTCTCCCGCCGGTTCGGCGGAGCGGATGGTCACCTGCCGGATCCTCTCCTTGTCGGCCCGCCTGTGGGCCACCCTGGTGGGGGTGCGCTGGACGATCTTGAGCCTCGTCCCGGGGAGGTCCTCCAGCTTTTCCCGGGGGACTTCCCCCTCCAGCTCGACCAGGGCCCGGTAGATCTTGTCCGTCGGGGTCTCCTTGATCTGGGCCACCCTCTTGCGCTCCACCCGGTGGAGGCCGAAGATTTCGATCCTCCCAGCCGCATATTCGTTGATCTCCTTCTCCAGGGCGGCCAGGTCCACCTCGGGATTCTTGGGATCGATCACCTCGAAGATGAAAGGTCTCCCCCCACCGAGCATCCGGACGTCCACATCCTCCCTGCCGGCGCCGTGGAACTTCCCCTTCCTGGAGCGGAAGGCCCGGAGAGCCTTCCGGGCCACCAGCTCCTGGATGGAGTCCTTCGTGAGCTTTCCGTAGCCGTCGCAGAACTCGCATCCCCCCCTGCGGCCCTTGCACTTGGGGCAATAGAAGATGGTCTGGGGAAGGTCCCGGACGAATTTCCGGTACCTCCCCTCCAGGAAGATCCGCACCCTCTGCCTGGGGGGTTGGCCTTTGGGGGTTCCCCGGCCGCCGCTCCTCTGCGCCTTCCGTTCCCTCTTGGGTTGCTCCATGGGTTCTCCTGGAATCAATGGGTGGACCCGGCCCGGGCCCTTCCGGGGAGAACCGGAAGGCCCGGTCCCGAGGGGACCGGGCCGGGGCCAGGGGCGGAGAAGGACTGGACACCCCCGGCCCCCCCGCCGGCTGGGAGGGAGAAAAGAAGGCCTGGAGGCGCCAGGTCAGGAAGTCTTGGCCACCGAGGCCTTTCCCGCAACCCTTTCCCGCATTCGAGCCACGAGGCGGAAGAACTCCCGCACCTCGATGGGGCGGTTCAGGGTGGAATAGATGTGGAGCTTGGCCTTTTCGCTGGCCAGGAGCTTGGCCTGCTTGGGGGTGGTCACCAGGACCACGTCGGTGTCCCTGTCGAATTCCCTCAGGGCGTTCACCTGGGAGAGGCCGTCCTGGACCCCTTCTTCGTGGCCGATGATGATGTAGTCGTAGGTCTTCTGCCGGGCCTTGTTGATGGCGGAGAAGCCCTCCCCCACGTCGACCTCCATCCCGTGGACGCAACTGAGTCCCACCTTGATGTGGTCCCTGACGACCTTGTCCGCCTCGATGAGAAGAATGTCCATGCCTCGCGTCCTTCCCTGGAAGGGTTCCTTGCCCCGGGCCGGACCGGGGGGCCTTCCACCCGGAGTCCTTCTTCCTTCATCGGACCGCAAGGCCCGGGCCTGAAGACCGGGAAGAGACAAGAGTCCTCTTTCCGGGAGGGTTAGAATCCCGCTGTGATCCAGGTAGGAATCGACGAGGCAGGTCTCGGCCCCATCCTGGGGCCCCTGGTGGTGGCCGGGGCGGCCCTGGAGGCTCCGGGCAGAGGGGCCGATCCTTACGACCTCCTCCGGACGGTGGCGGCCAGGAAGGGCCGGCGCCGGGAGACCCGGCTCCTTGTGGACGACTCCAAGAAGGTCTTCTCCGGCAAGACCGGCCTGGCCCACCTGGAAAGGACCGCCCTGGCCTTCATGGCCCTGGCCTGGGGAAGCCCTCCCCGGAACGGGGAAGAACTGGCCTCCAGGCTTCTGGCGGGAGGATCCCGGAGAGAGAGGGAAACCTGTCCCTGGCTCTACCCCCTGGACCTGCCCCTCCCCCTGGCCGTCTCGCCCGAACGGGTGGAGCTGGACGCCTGGCTCCTGGAGAAGGCACGGAAGGACACAGGCTTCACCGTGGCGGGCATCCACCTCCTGGCCCTCCATCCCCAGGCCTTCAACGCCTCCATCGACAGGACGGGGAACAAGTCGGAGACCCATTTCCAGGCCGTCATGGCCGT
>Ga0256914_1001403_pt1 | contig 21836 bp, 19 predicted proteins | sample HulkmetaG_FD_191571 | JGI IMG/M metagenome (GOLD analysis project Ga0256914, IMG submission 191571) | Hydrothermal chimney microbial communities from Main Endeavour vent field at the Juan de Fuca Ridge, Pacific Ocean - Hulk | ecosystem: Environmental > Aquatic > Marine > Hydrothermal vents ... | reverse complement strand
CGGCAACATCTTTGGCCTTTTTAATAAGAGGATGGAAGTCTTGGGTAAGAGCATCACTCAAATATTCAATAGAAGAATTAAAAAGTTCGGCAATAAAAACTAAGAAAATAGCTAAGAGAATAAAGAGTAATTTGGGAGTACTAAGGGCAAAAAACCAAGAATTCAAGAGAGCAAAAAAAGCAAAAGTAAAATGAATTTTAAAATTAAACTGTTCTTGAAAAGCAGTTTTCAGGCCTTGAATGGCATGGCGAAAAGTTTTAATTGAAAAAGAAATCTGATGAGAATGATGCATATTAGTATAAGTATACAACAGGATTCTGTATTCTGTATTCTGTCCGAGATATCTCTGTGAGGGTTTTGAGATTTAGTCTTCGATGCGACGGATATTAGCAGAGAGATTACGAAGACGCTCATCAAAACTCTCGTAACCACGATCAATGTGATAGATATTTTCGATAACCGATTCTCCTTGAGCAATGATAGCAGCCATAACTAAAGTAGCTCCTCCTCTTAGATCAGGAACCCAAAGTTTAGTACCTTTGAGAGGAGTAGGACCAATAATTTCAGCAGCGTGAAAATTAGGATCGGTTTGAGGATTATCAAATTCATAAAATTCTTCAGGGTTCTTGATTTGAGGATTGTAGAGTTTAATTTTAGCTCCCATCTTAACCAACTCTTGAGTAAAAGCTAAACGATTATTGTGAACAGCTTCAATGATATGAGAAGTCCCTTGAGCTTGAGTCATCATCGTAGCCCATAAAGGTTGCCAGTCAGTCATAAAACCAGGTTCCGGTGCAGTAGTAATATCAGTTGCTTTGAGTGGTTTGTCATACCAAAATCTTATTCCATAATCGGCAATTTCATAATTACCACCAACTTCATCTAGTTTAGAAAGAAATGCTTTAAGATGTTCTGGTTTAGCATTTTCAACAATAATATCTCCTTTAGTAGCAAGAGCCATACAAGCGTAAGAAACAGCTTCGTTACGATCAGGAACTACTCGATGAATAGCTCCATGGAGTTGTTTAACACCAACGATTTTAATGGTTTCTCCATTATGTAAGCGTTTGATGTTAGCCCCCATCTTGTTTAGAAAAAGAATAAGGTCATCAATTTCTGGCTCAAGTCCAGCATTCTCAATATAAGTTTCGCCTTCGGCTACTGCTGCCGCAATAATCATTGCCTCAGTTCCGGTATGAGTTTTTTTTCGAAAACGAAATCGAGAACCTTTTAAGCCAGTAGTGGTAAGAATGATAGAACGATTAGTTCTTTCTACCTTAACATTGAGGCTAGCTAAAGCTTCAAGGTGACGATCGATAGGACGAACACCTAAACTACACCCTCCAGGCATAGGGATGACAGCTCTGTTTTTCTTATGAAGTAATAAACCTGCAAAAAGGGTAGCTGCGCGAGTTTTTTCACCTTCAACTTGAGGAATTTCATCTGAATTTAAACCGTTAGCTTCGATATAAATAGTTCTTTCTCCAGGTCGAGTAACTTTAACTCCGAGATCTTGTAGGACTTTAGCTGTGTGTTCAACATCTCCAATTTTGGACATGTTGAGAAGACGAGATTGACCATGACCTAAAGCTGCAGCAATCATGAGTTTAAAAGAGGCATTTTTAGCTCCACCAAGTTGAACCGCGCCTTTGAGAGGAGTACCTCCTTGGATAATAAATTTTGCCATATGAGAATTATAGCATCAGTTATCATTTTTCATTTATCAGTTTTCAGTTTACATTTTTCTTTCTTAATCTAGAGAGAGTTGTATCGATACATCGATACATTTATCGGTTATCCTCAACCTTTTTCAATTATTAGTAACGTTTTTAAGGGTCTGATCCTTAACATAAAAGTCAAGGGCGCCACCCAGAAGGCTCTACCCGATGGGTACCAACCAAACTGGAGGGATGGGAGTTACCTGTCAGACGATATTGGAATGACAAGTCTGGTTGAGAAAATGTACCAGACTTATGACATAGCCTAAAGAGAGTTACATATAGGTTACGAACCTATATGTATTATCTGTTTTATAAAACAAAGATCTCAAATTTAAGTTCAACACCAAATTTTCGTTTAACCTCTGACTTAACTAAATCTGCTAAATCTAAAACATCTTTAGCCGTAGCCTTTCCAAGATTAACGATAAAGTTGGCGTGTTTTTCTGAAACCATAGCATCTCCAACTCTTGCACCTTTCAAACCAGCCTTATCAATTAGATATCCTGCTGAACAAGTATGATTAGGAGTTCCTAAACGTATAGCTTCAGACAAAGCAATGTTTTTAAAGACACAACCAGATGAAGGTTGGGATAAGGGTTGAGTTTGAACCCGACGTTTAACTGCCGCTTCGGCTTTTTGCCAAAGTTGATCGCGATCACCTTTTGAAAGTTGAAAAGTAACTCTTAAAATAGTTTCTTTAGTTTTATGAAATCTAGAAAAATCATAGCCAAACTGAAGATCTTGCTGAGAATATTTTTTAAGATCCCCATTTTCATCAAGAACTTCAACCTCAACGACTAAATCACCAATAAATTTACCAAGATGATGGGAGTTGTTGTAAATAGCACCACCAATAGTTCCTGGTAAGCCCAAAAAATCTTCTAAACCAGCGTAAGCTTCATCGAGACTGTAACGAATAAGTTGATTAGTTAAAACACCACTATCAACTTGAAGAAGAACTTTGTCAATCTGAAGTTTTTTGGATTGAGAACTTCCTCCAGAAAAACCTTTAAGAGAGATTTGTTGGGTTTTGTTTTTGATTACTAAACCACGAAAGCCTTGATCGGAAACTAGTAAATTTGAACCCCCTCCAAGAATAAAAAATGGAATTTGGTGTTTTTGAGCTAACTGAACAGTAGCCTGTAACTCGGTCAATGTTTTAACGGGCAAAAAAAGATCGGCTGGGCCTCCAATTTTAAAATAAGTGTGAGCTTTAAGAGGTTCGTTTAATTTTAAACGAGATGAGTTAAGTTGATTGATAAAAGATTGATAGTTATTAGATGACATAGTTAAGAGTTAGATTTTAAAAATGATTGATGTAATTTATAGACAAAACCAGCACCCATAGTCAAGATTAAGTCTTGAGGTTGCAAATGACGATGAAGATAGTCAGAAGCAGTCTGAAATGTCAGGGCCTGAGCATCTTTACCAAGAGCTTGGAGTTTCTTAACCAAAAGATGGTGATCAATAGAGAAGTTAGCTGAATTCTCACGAGCTGAAGCAAAAATAGGCATTATAGAAATTTTATCGGCCAAGCTCAAGGCAGCTACAAAGTCATCGAGAAGAGTTTGAGTTCGAGTGTAAGTATGAGATTCAAAGAAAACCCACAATCGTCGTTTAGGAAAACGCTCTTTAAATGCTTGAATGGTGGCCTTAATCTCAGCAGGATGATGGGCATAATCATCATAAAACAAAACTGAGTCTAACTGACCTTTAAATTCTTGACGTCGACCAACTCCAGTAAAGTTAGAGAGAGCTTGAGTGATTTGAGACCAAGTTAAACCATGTTCTAAAGCTAAAGCGGCGGCTAAAACTGCATTACGAGCATTATGCTTACCAAAAAGAAGTAGTTTAAGAGTAAATTTTTTACCCTCGTGAAAAATTAAAAGATGGGTATATTTTTCTTGATAAGTTAAGGTCTCAATGAACCAATTAGCTTTTCGTGAAAAACCAACGGAAATCAATTGAGGTTTCTGCTCAAGTGAGTTAATTAATTGTTCAATAAATAAATTATCAGCATTAAAATAAAGTCGACCTTGAGGAGGTAGTTTCTGAATAAATTGGCGGAAAGTAGTCAAAGTATCTTGGGGTGAATGATAGATATCAGGATGATCATATTGAAGATTAGGTAGGATAATTTCTTTAGGTTGAAGAAGAAGAAGTTTAGGAGTGTTATCAAGGCCAGGATTATTAGCGTATTCATCAGCTTCAGCAATAAAAATTTCTTCAGCTTGACCCCAACCTCCAGGCTTAAACAAACCATTGAACTGACCAGCACCAATAAAATAACCGGGGTTACGATTTGAATTGCGAAAGATGTGAGTCAATATGGCAGTGGTAGTGGTTTTACCCCCTACCCCAGCTACTGCAACTAAATGACGAGATTGTAAGATGTGAGCCAAGGCTTGTTGTTGAGTAACAACTTTTAGATTAAGTTGAAAAGCTTGGTGAAGTTCGGGATTAGTGGTTGGTTTGTAAGCTCCAGAATAAATAACCAAGTCAAGGTTTAGATGAAGATGATCTGGAGAAAAACCAGCAAAAACAGGAATTCGAGCTTGTTTTAAAGCTGAATCGGTAATAAAAGACTGATCAACATCAGAACCAGTAACTTGCCAACCTTGCTCTTTGAAAATAAGAGCTAAGGCAGTCATACCAACTCCTTTGATGCCAATAAAATGAGCTTTTTTCATGCAGATTTTTGTTTTAGTTGACGATACTTCTCTTGAGCTTTAAGCCAGTCTTCACGAGTATTTACTCCATGCCAATACCGTTCATCATCAAGGAGCAAGGGTAAAACACGCCGATGGTGACGATTAGCAATTTCTACGATATCAGTAAGATAGAATTCCTGAGATATAGGATTACGCTTAATCTCTGGCAAAGCTTGAAGAAGAAAATCTTTACGAACGCAATACATGCTAGTATTAATTTCTTTGATGGCTTTCTCAGCGGGATTAGCCACTTTTTCTTCAACAATTCGTTCAATGTGGCCTTGAGAGTTGCGAACAATACGCCCAAGACCAGTAGGATCATCTTTAATAAGAGTAAGTAGAACAATATCAGCCTGCTCTTGGTAAAGTTTAGTTACTAAGCGTTGATAAAGTTCTGGTGAATAAAAAGCCGAGTCATCTCCAGAAACAATTAAAACTACCTCAACCTCAGGTTTTAATAAAGCGGCTCCTACTTTAGCAGCATCACCTGTCCCTTGAGGTGGATCTTGAACTGCATACTCTACTTTGGAACCCAAAACTGCTCTAACAGTTTCAGCTTTAAAACCAACTACAGCAATAAGTTGACCAACACCAGCAGCAATTAAGTTATCAACTGTATGAGCAACCATAGGTTTATCCCCAATCTCAAAAACAACTTTGTTCTTGGTTTTGGCTTTTAAACGGGTTCCTTTGCCGGCGGCAAGAATAATAGCGGCTAATTTATGATTTTTTTTGAGAGACATGTTTTACTCCTTTCAAAGCTTGTCTGACAGCATTTTCATCAGACCAAGGGTACTCACGAGTACCATAACACATAGTTTGTTCGTGACCTTTGCCAAAAATGCCGATCCAATCACCTTTATGAGCTAGCTGAGTGATGGCATAAGTAATAGCTTCTTGACGATCATCAACAAGATGAATTTTAGATTTTAGAGAATCAGGAATATCTTTTTGAAGATCAGCAAAAATTGAAGCAAGATTTTCAGTTCGTGGATCTTCAGCGGTAAGAACAACTTCATCGGCTAATTCGGCAGCAATACGACCCATAAGAGGACGTTTAGAATGATCTCTTAAACCAGCAGCTCCAAACACAGCAATTAAACGGCTGGTTTTAGATTTGGCTTGATTAAGAGTGGTTAAAGCTTGTTTTAAGGCGTTAGGAGTATGAGCAAAATCAATAACAATGTTAAGACCTTTAGCTTTAATAAACTGCATTCTACCGGGGACTCCTTTAAAAGTTTTAAGAGCCCGACGAATAGTTGCAGGAGAGATTTCAAGGTAAAGAGCAACTGAAATAGCTGCTAAAGCATTATAAAGATTGTATTTTCCAGGTAAAGGAAGTTCGTATTCAAGATTGCCAAGGGTAAACTTAACTCTATCTTGCAAGAGTTTATAGTGACTAACTTTAAGTTGAGATTCTTGATCGATGGAATAAGTAGCTAAAGGAACAGAACCAAGTTCAGATTTAATGAGGTCAAAATTATCTAAATCTTTATTAAGAACAACATAGTTGGCTGATTTTAAAAGTTTAAGTTTGGTTTTTAGATAATGGTTAAAGGTTTTATGATAATCGAGATGTTCATGAGTAACATTGGTTAAAACAGCTATTTTAGGTTTGAGCGGAAAGAAACGAAATTGATCAATGCCATGGGAAGTGGCTTCTAAACAAACATAGCGAATTTTTTTACTCCGCATTCGCCTTAGAAAATGTTGAAGTTTGAAAGGGTCTGGTGAAGTAACATGAAAGCCTGTCGGCCAAGATTGACGACCAATTCTAGCTTCAACCGTACTAATGAGAGCGGCTTTTTTGCGAGCAGTTTTAAGAATATGATAGATAAGAGTCGTTGTAGTTGTTTTTCCATCAGTTCCAGTCACCATGATTAAATCGAGGTCTTTACCAGGGTTACCATAAAAGTAAGTTGCTAAAGCGGCCTTGGGTAGATGCCAAGCATAATTAATCAAAGATTGGGGCAAAAGATGTTTAAGAAAGTGTTTAAATCGATACATTGGCTCTATTATAACGCAGACCTTAGGTTAATGGGTGGGAAGAGAAGGAGGAACATTAAGATGAATGAGAATTTTTTTGGCTAAATGGAACCAAAGAGGAGCAGCTGTTTCTGAGCCCCAAGGAGAAGTTTGAGGCTCTCGTAATTTTACAAGCATAACAAAGCGAGGATGATCAGCAGGAGCAAAACCAATAAAACTGGCAATAGTTTTTTCGGGATCATAGTGACCAGCTACAGGAATTTGAGCTGTACCAGTCTTACCAGCGACTTGATATTCTTTAAGAGCAGTCCATTTAGCCTCCCCATGTTCAGCCGAAGCAACCATCATTTGGGTTAAAGTTTTAGCAGTTTCAGGATCAATAACTCGACGGACAACTTTAGGTTTGATAGTTTGAGTATCTTGGCCAATAACTTGATGGACAACATGAGGTTCAACTAAGTTACCACCGTTAGCAATGGCAGCAACAGCACGAACCATTTGAATAGAAGTAACAGCAATACCTTGACCAAAAGCAGCAGTAGCGTAATCAATTTCAGACCAATGTTTTTTCAAAGGAGCAGCAATTTCTTCTTGAAGATCAATGTTGGTTTTTTGACCAAAACCAAATTTATGGAGATATTCTAGAAACTTATCATCGCCTAGACGCCGTTGAACCCAAACCATGCCAACATTATCAGAATGAACTAAAATTTCTTCCGGAGTTCTTCCTGCTTGATATTTATTATCCCAAGTACGAATAGTATATTTACCAATTTTAACGGGAGCACCACAAATATCACAATGATCTTCAGGTTTAACAACTTTTTCTTGAAGAGCGGCTGCCATAACTAAAACTTTAAAAGTTGATCCTGGTTCATAAGTGTTAGCAATAACAGGATTTTTATACAAAGAAGTATCGTAAAGCCAATATTTAGCAGGATCATAACTAGGTAAAGAAGCCATGGCTAAAATACCGCCAGTGTAAGGGTCCATAACCACCACTTCTCCTGATTTGGCTCCATAAAGCTTAAGACCTTGGCGTAAAGCTTGTTCGACTTGGAATTGAAGACTTCGATCAAGATAAAGTTTAAGATCACGACCATCTTTACCCAAAACGGAATGAAAAGAAGTGGTAAGAAGAGGGTTTCCTAAAGCATCATTTTCTTGTTGGATAATACTTTCAGTGCCTCTTAATTCTCGATCATAATAACCTTCTAAACCATAAAATCCTTTAGGATGACCTAATTTGTCCTTACCAACAAAACCTAACAAGTGAGCAGCCATAGAAGCTTCTGGATAATAACGTTTAAAAGTTTCTTGAAAAGAAAGACCTTTTAGGTTATCTGTTTGGAGAGCTTCTTTTTCTTGAAGAGATAAGTCGCGAGCTAAAGGTACCCATTTTTTAGTAGTAAGTCGTTGAAGAACTTTAGTAGCAAAAATCTCTTTAGTTCGTTCAAGAGTGGTTTTGAGTTTAGCAGGATCTGTAGCAACAACAGGATCGTCAATTTGAAAATCAAGACGTTGTAATAAAAGATCAACAAGCTTCTGAGGTGAAAGATTGAGGTTGGGAACGTAAGCGAAAAGACGATAACGAGGTTCATTAAAAACCAAAGGAAAGTTATCAGAAGTAAGAATTTTACCTCGATTAGGAGTGACTGTGGTTTGAGAAAGATGTTGAGATTGAGCTAAAGTATGTAGTTCTTTAGATTTAATAACTTGCCAATAAAACAACCTCACCACAATAAGAAGGATGAGAACAATAAAGAAACGAGCTAAAAAACGAGGCCGATTCTTTAACATAGATCTATTCTAACGCATGGCCACAGAACTAGGTTGTTGGGGTAAGCCAGTAATACGATGAGGAACTTGAAAGTCACGGGCTGCTAATTGAGGAGCTAGGTGAGTTAGAGACATAGCTTGAGCTAGTTGGAGTTCCAGTTTAAGATTTTGATGTTTTAGATCCAAAATCTCGGTTTCTAAATCAGCAATAGCTTGACCATGGCCAGTAAAAGTATTAGTAACAAATAAGTTACCTAGAGCTAAAACAAAAATTAAAATTAATAGAAAACGGTTAAGTTTACTCATGATTAGCTCCTTTCCGACGAATAGCTCGCAATTTAGCAGATCGAGAACGAGGATTGGCAGCAATTTCTTTAGGTTGAGGGGTTATTGGTTTAGGAGTTAAAACCTCAAATTGAGAATTGTCTTGAGACTTAAAAAATTGCTTAACAAGACGATCTTCAAGAGAGTGAAAACTAATAACCACTAAAACACCTTCTGGCTTCAACGAGCTCAAAGCCGAGGGCAGGGCAGCTTTGAGCTCGTTGAGTTCATCGTTAACAACAATACGTAAAGCTTGAAAGATTTTGGTAGCTGGATGAATTTTGCCAGTCCGAGGTTTAACCTGACTAACAAGATCAGCTAATTCTTTAGTGGTTTGGATCGGCTTTACTCGGCGGCGCTCCAAAATAGCATCAGTAATGCGCCGAGCAAACCGCTCTTGGCCAAATTTTTGAAAGAGATCATAAAGCTCCTTTCTCCCCAAACCATTAACTAGGTCGGCGGCGATAACTTGTAATGTTCTGTCCATACGCATATCTAATGGAGCATCGTAACGGAAAGAAAAACCTCGTTGAGGGTTATCTAGTTGAAAAGAGGAAACTCCAAGATCAAATAAAATGCCATCAAATTTAAGATCTCCAACTAAATCTGATAACTGAGAAAAAGGTCCGTGTTTAAAAGTAACTTGAGAAACCAAATCACCTAAGTTAGCTTTAGCATAGTCAAAAATGTCAGCATCGCGATCAATCCCAACAACTTTTGCTCCCCGCTCCACTAATAATTTAGTATGACCTGCTGCTCCTAAGGTAGCATCAAGAATAAGTTTTCCAGGAGCAGGCTGAAGATAGTTTAAAACCTCTTGAGGCATAACTGGAGTATGAACTGATTGAGTCATATCCCTAGCTCCTCGAAACTAGTTTCTAGTTGATCTTCAAGGTTATCAAGAGAATCAAGATAGTGATGATAACGATCGCGATCCCAGACCTCAACTCTAGTTAAAGCCCCAGCAAAAACAACATCTTTAGTAATACCAGCTTGGTCTAATAGTGGTTGAGGGATTTTAGTTCGACCTAAAGAATCAAATTGTAAGGGTGCAGCATTATAAGTTAAAAGGCGAAGAAAATTGCGAGCAGCCTTATTGGTTATAGGTAAAGAACGAAGTTTAGTTAAGAGTTGCTTCCAGGATGAGGAAGGGAGAATAAATAAAGCTCCATCAAGCCCTCGAGTAATAACACTGCCTTCTGAGAGCTGATCGCGAAAAACTTTAGGAACTGAAACTCGACCTTTAGCTTCAAGGGAATGATAAAAAGTGCCAATGAACTCATAATTGTTAGAGGATAAATTACCACTTTTTACCATACGTTTCATTAAAAACTAATTTGATATAGTTGTCAATAGTTTTGTATCAGGAAGATTTAGTTTGATATAAAAACCGAAAACAACCCGAAAGAATGATTATAGGATAACTAGCTCAAAATTTAAAATTGGTTAGAGCAAAGGAGAATACTGCAATTACTTGAATAATCTATAAGAGCAAATAGGGATTACGAACCTTGTTTTACCGAGGGAAGGTAAAAACAAACCTAACTTGGTTGTTATTCTACAACAATAAAGAGATTGCTGGAGGGGGTAGCGGTAAAAGTCTTGTCTTGATAGTCGGCCTCAAGTTTAGTCCACTCCCCTTTTATATATTCATATAGAACAGGTTGATTAGCAGAAACTTTTATCTCTATTTTTTGAGGAGCAATGTTTTTAGCAGTACCAATATAATAAGGACCAGCTACAACTTTACCCTGAGGTAAATCCTTAGGTAAACCAAAAGATTTCATGATAAGAATAACTGCATTTGGAGAAAGTTGTTTGGGGCCAAAATAAGCGGTAAAACGAGCATCAACAGAAGAATAACCATCTTGATTTTGGGGATCAAAATGAAGGAAGTTAAAATCCTCTTTGAGCTTAACTTGATCATAAGTTAGAGTAAGATAACCTCCAGTAATTCCTTCATGATAAGTTACAGCTCCTCCAGCAGATTTAGAACCAAGAAGAATTTTTTTAGTAATAGGAAGCTTTTCTTGGGAAAGATTAAGGTGACCAAAAGCTCCTTCTTCTTTGTTACCAGCTGTGTAAACCAACTCGTACTCGATGGTAGCTTGAGTATGAGGTCTGTCTAAATAAAAGAAAAGGTTGTGTCCAGAAGTATCGGGAGTAAGAGTAGCAAAGGGACGTTGGGTGACAGGAATAGTGTTAACAGCTAAAGGCGAAGGGGTTTGTTGAGATGATTGAGAAGAAGTAGATTTCGAATGGCGAGAGGAAGAAAATATTACAAAACCAATTCCACTTAAAACTAAAATGGCAATAAGGATTATGATTTGTTTTTGTTTCATGGGCAGTCTCCTTTATAACTTCTTACTAAGATAAGCAGATAATTTATCTATAGAAATACGGTCTTGATAAGTAGTATCACGATGACGTACAGTTACAGTTTGATCTTCTAGGGTTTGGTGGTCAATGGTGATACAAAATGGTGTTCCCATTTCATCTTGATAAAAGTAACGTTTACCGATATTACCACGATCATCCCAAGCAACCTTAAATTTAGGTTTAAGATTTTGATAAACTTGGCGAGCCGTTTTAACAAGGTCTGGATGATTACGCAACAAAGGAAAGACAGCAACTTGAGTAGGAGCTAAATGAGGTGGCAATTTTAAGACTAAACGGTTGTGTTCTTGATCATACCAATAGCTTTCAAAAAGAACCATAAGAATAAGACGATCAATACCAACGGCGGGTTCAATTACATGAGGAATGAATTTTTTACCAGAATAAGGATCGGTATAAGTTAGATCTTTGCCAGAATATTTTTGATGTTGTTTAAGATCATAATCTGTTCGATAAGCCAAACCCCATAATTCTTTATAACCAAAAGAGAATTGATATTCGAGATCCACAGTTTTAGTGCTATAGAAAGATCGTTCTTCATCTGTATGCTCACGAACCCGAATGTGCTGACTTTTCACTCCCAAAGTTTGAGTAATAAAAGTTTGCATTTCTTCAAGCCAAGCTTCAAATAAATCCTCCCAATTTTGTTCTTCTGGATTAAAGAAATATTCGATTTCGGCTTGAGTGAACTCAACTGTTCTAAAAGTGAATTGGCCTTTGGTAATTTCATTGCGAAAGCTTTTGCCAATTTGACCTACTCCAAAAGGTAAGCGGACTCGAGTAGAAGTAAGGATATTTTTAAAGTTAATAAAAATTCCCTGAGCAGTTTCTCCCCTCAAATAAACTGTATCAGCATCATCTTGTAAAATACCCATTTTAGTGGGAAAAAGAAGATTAAAGTTTCTGACCTGAGTAAAATTATGGCTACCGCATACAGGACATTTGATTTTATTATCTTGAATGATTTTAGTCAGTTCTTGGAGAGATTTGCCTTCAACTTTAACTTCTTGATTTTGATTTGCAAAAAAGTCTTCAATTAAGTGATCGGCTCGAGTACGCGTCTTGCAAGTTTTACAATCAACCATCGCATCGGTAAAACTGGTTAAGTGGCCAGAAGCTTCCCAAACTTTGGGATTAAGAATGATAGAAGAATCAAGGCCAACCATATCATCGCGTTGATTAATGAAAGTATCCCACCAAAGAGCTTCGATTTTACGCTTGAGCTCAACTCCTAAAGGACCGTAATCCCAAGTATTAGCCAAACCCCCATAGATATCTGATCCTGGATAGATAAAACCTCGTCGTTTGGCTAAAGAAACAATATCGTTAAGAGTTGGCATGAGTCCTATTATATAGTGACCGGCAGCAAGTGGCTAGTAATTTAATATCAAGGGTTGGACCCTTGATATTAGAAGATGGTGGGGGTGCGAAGAGGGTGTTCGAGAATAGATTCGATATAAGCATCGATTGTTTGAGGTTGTAAATCGTTACGCCCATAACCTAATAAATGAAGAAGTTTAAGTTTAAAACGGTAGAGGTATTCTGGAGTTGAGAAACGAGAGAGATGAGTTAAAGCTGTCTCTAACAAATCATAGATTTCTGGTTGGGCTTGTTCTTCTGGGGTAAGTTCGTTGATAAGCTCACCTATTTGAAACATACGTTGAATATGAACTAAATTAGTTTTGTTGTGACGATAACTAGATAGAAGATCAACGTGAGTTAAAACTTTATGGTTACCTTTAACAACTAACTCGAATTTGATTCGAGAAAAGATATTTAGTTTGGTTAGACGTGATGATCTAATGTTATGAACTCCACGGGCATAACAAACTAACTTACCATAATCGGGAGTAAAAATAGTAAGAAGTTTATCAGCATCACGTAAGGTTAAACGATTGATAATAATGCCTTCTGATTTAAGAAAGTGCATATTGGCCTTTAGCCTTTTGCTTTTAGTGTTTAGAAGGGAAGAATAACTTCGGTGTCACCACTAACTTCAATCTCTTTCACTTTAGTTTGATTAATGGTAATGGTGTGTTGGATAGTTGATTTTCCAGGTTGCTTTTGAATCAGAAGTTTGTAAGTTTGATCTTTAACAACAGGAGGAGTGGTATAGGTAATTTCAAGTTTCTTTAGACTCTCTGGAGCAATGGTAAAGAAACCTTCAAAAACAGTTTTACCTAAATCTTCAGTAGTTTTGGGATCAACTTCTGACCCTTTAAAAGAGATAAGTTTAGATCCTTTAGGGACATAAATCCTCAACCAATCACGCAAAACTCCATTAAGACAAAGTTGACCAGCTTCAAGATTGCAGTTTGAAGGAGGAGCAACATTTCGATAAGTTAAAGTTAGTTTTTTCTTAAGAGAACCATCGGGATTGATGGTAACTTCTTGTTTAACTTCTGGTTTTACAAAAAGATTAGATTTAGCCCCAGCAAAGTTAGTATCATTGATATGAAGATAATCACCATCGTAATTAACAATACGACCAGCTGCACCTAAAGCTTCAACCGCCTCTTGTTTGTCTTGATCAAAGAAATACATTAACAAATGTTTTTCACGAACGCTATCAGTAAAGATGTTGAAAAATTCTGGCCACTTTGATTTAGGAGAGTTCATCATGTTAGCTAAGATAGATTGCATGAGTGGCCCTAAAATAGATTTACGACCTTCCCGGATTTCATAAGTTGGCCGAGTAATAATGTTTTCGAGTTCGTAAATAACTTGAGGAATGTTATATTTAGAAGTCAATTCAGCCGAAAATTTACCTCCATAACCAGGTACACCAATAGGCCCTAAAACTTTTAGCAACCGAACCAAAATTTCAGTATCAATGGCAACAATACCATCAACTTCAGGATGGCCAGGAATTTGACGATAGTATTTAGTAAAAGTATCCATAGAAACTTTAAAATCTGGAGAAAGATTCATATCACGCAAGTTCCATTTGTAAACTAGAGGTAGATATTTGCGAATAGGTTCTGGAGCTGGAGGTTTGTTAGTAAATTTAGAGTCTAAAGTATAAATATCTTGAGAAACACCAGCTTTAACTTTTCCTTTATCAAGAGTTAAGGTAGCATAAGCGGTTAAAAATCCTCCTGTTGGTCGTAGCTCGGCATCATTTTGAAAAAGGAGCAAGTAAGTGATTGGTTTAGGATTTCCTAATAAATCTGGCAAGAAATGAAGCATGGGTTGGAATTGGGTTAAAGAAGCTGTAGTTTTATGAAGCTCCGTTTGAGCCTTAATCAACTTATCACGAATATCGAGTCCCAGAAAGGATTTGGGATAATGATTGGGATTAATTGCATCGATTTCTTGACTAACTAATTGAAGTTGATGAGAGATATCGCCAATTTGGGGTTCAAGTTTTTTAACAGTCTCGGCAATAAAAACAATTTTGTCTTCAGCCGATTGAGCTGCTTGGGGAGTTTCAACTCCACTAAAACCCATAACATCGGCATAAGGTTCGATAGCTTTGATAGTTTTATCAGCAACAACTAAACCGTATTGACCAGCTTTAAAAGCATGGTCTGCATCACGCCAATAAAGATGAAGACCGGGAATATAGCTTAGAAATTTAGAATGGCGAAAAGTATCATAGGCTTTTTGAAAGTGGAAGTTAGTAGTTTCTAAGGCTTGTTTGGTAGCGGCCAAGTCTCGATTTTCAAAAGCTTGGAAAGCCTGAGTGCCTGCTTGTTTAGTTAACTTAAGCTGACGACTAATGTTCAGACCAAAGTAAGCAATGGTAGCTCCAAGAATAATTAAGAAAACAAAAAAACCACTTAAACCTAAAAACCATTTACGTTTCCAAAAAGGCAATTTCTTTGTTACCACTTGCTGATCATGGCTTTTGGTGTCTTGAGTAGAATTTTGAGGTCGTTCCATAAGGACATCTCCTTTACATATTGTGCATCTAATTGAGTCCTTTTGTCAAAAGAAATTTCATTGCGACCAGAAGTTTGCCAAACGCCGGTAATGCCTGGCTTAGCAGTAAGAATGATTTTAATGTATTTTTTGGCTTGAGGGTATTTTTTTAGTTGTTCGTCAAGTTCCTTGCGAATATAAGCTCTGGGGCCAATCATGCTCATCTCACCTTTAAAAACGTTAATAAGTTGAGGAAATTCGTCAATAGTTAAAGCTCGTAAAACCCGACCAATCGGAGTAATACGAGGGTCATCTTTCATTTCCAACTTCCAGTCATTCTCTTTAAATTTTTTAAGAAGCTCTGGCTGTTTTTTATACAAAATCTCATCAGCATTATTAACCATAGTTCGAAATTTAAACATCATAAATTCTTTACCATCTTTACCCACTCGTTTATGGAGAAAAAACACAGGACCTTCCGAAGTAAGTTTAATAAGAATAGGAACAATTACCCAAACAGGAAGAAAAACGACTGTTAGAATAGAAGCAACTATAAGATCTAGTAAACGTTTGAATGTAGGTTGATATTTCATAAGTATTATTAAATTATAAGAGATCTTGGCGTTTTTTGGCTTGTAAAAGTTTGACTATTTTTTTAACATCTTGAGCTCGATCTTTGCGAACGATAAGTAAAGCATCAGGAGTATCAACAATCATAAGGTTAGTAACCCCGATAGTAGCAATGGTGCGTTTGCCAAGACTAACTAAGCTATTTTCGGTATCTAAAGCTAACCATTCCCCTTTAGGATGACGACGGATAAAACTATTGTTATGTTCATCTTTTTCAGCCTCATCATGAACTACGTTCCAAGAGCCAATATCGGTCCAACCAAAATTACCAGGAATAACTAATAATTTATTAGTTTTTTCAGAAATGGCTGTATCGATTTGTTCCTCTGGAGCAGTAGCGTATTCACGGGCAAGAACTTCGGTTTCTTGAGGAGTATTAATAGCGGCCATAATTTTTTCAATGTGTTTATAAATATGAGGAGCATGATGGGCAAATTCGTCCAAAATCAATTTAGTACTCCAAGTATAAAGATTAGCGTTCCAATAATAACGACCACTAGCAACATATTGTTTAGCTTTTGGTAAGGCAGGTTTCTCGGTAAAACCTTTGACCTTTAAAACAGGCAAACTAGACATTTCACGAACAAGATCACCGGCTTCAATATAACCTAAACCGGTATGAGGAAAAGTAGGGGTAATGCCAACAGTAACAAAATATTTTTGACCGTAAGCCACTTGAGCCGAGGTAAAAATAGTTTCACGAAACATTTGGTTATTAGTAATAAGTTGGTCAGAAGCTAAATTAATAACCACAGCTTGAGGATCTCGCTTATGAATATAAGCTGAGGCCACCCCCATAGCTAGAGCAGTGTTCTTTTTTTCTGGTTCAGCAATAATGTTAGCTTGAGGAATATTAGGAGAGAATTTTTTGACTTTATCGAGATATTGATGATTTGTAATAACAAAAATGTGATCAGGAGACAGTAAACCATCTATCCGCTTAAAAGTTTTTTGATAAAGAGTTTCTTGATCAAGTAAGGGAATAAATTGTTTGGGAGTTCTTTGCCTAGATAAAGGCCACAATCGTGTTCCCCCACCACCACATAAAATAACTACATAGATGTGATCTTTAATTTTTGAATATGTTGGTTCCATAATGCCTCGACTGTATTTATAAATTGTTGCCTAAAAACTGAAGGACTAAAGCGACTAGCATTACGACGCAAGTCAGTTTTTAGGAATTTCATTGTCTCAAGTTTAGCAAGAGCATGCAAGAAGTTGTCAAGTTTTTGTTCGGTGAATAAAACTCCTGTCTGAGGAGTTACAATTTCGCAAGCTCCTCCAACTCCATAGGCTAGAACAGGAATACCTGCTGCTTGAGCTTCAACCATAGCAATACCAAAATCTTCCTCGTTCACCTGAATAAAAGCTTTGGCAAACTGATAATAACTAATCAAGGTTTGGTCATCAACAAAACCTTTAAAGATAACATTTGTTGGAGCCATTTTTTGAAGGCGACGACGATCTACCCCATCACCAATAATAATAAGTTGCTGATTGGGTAAATGAGTAAAAGCATTAATCAAAAAATCTAGTTGTTTATAAGGAACTAAACGAGCAACAGTAAGATAGTAACCAGTTTTAGCTTCTGGGGGCGGATCTTGTTTACGAGTAAATTTATTGATCTCTACAGGTGGGTAAATAACTTGAGCATCTCGTTGATAGTACTTCTGAATACGACGACGAACATGCTGGCTAATAGTGATAATTGCATCTGGCCGAGTAGCAGCAATAAGATCCCAACGACGTAACCAGTTGTGAATAGTTTTAACTAAAGGTCGACCAAAGCGTTTAAGCCACTGAAATTGATTATCGTTTAAATAAGCTTCAGCATGACTCCATAAGTAACGAGTGGGAGTTAAGCAATAGTGTAAATGAAAAGTTTGAGGAAGAGTAATTATTCCTTTAGCTTCGGCTGAAGAAATAGAAATAACTAAATCATAAGAACTAAAATCAAAGTTCTCAAAAGCAAAAGGCATTAAATAAGGAATAAGTTCATGATGATTAGATAAATAAGGAATTGACTGGATAAATGAAGTTTTAATTTGCCAAGAATGGGTAAATGGTAAAGACTTAGACTGATAAACAGAGGTATACCAAGGAGCTTGAGGCCAAAAACTATGGAGTTGGCGGAGAATAACCTCAGCACCACCAATTTTATTGAGTCGATCGTAAACTAAAGCTATGTTTTTCATAGTTTTCATACAGATTTAGAATTGATTGAGCAAGTTTTGTCCACGAATAAGAACGAGGTAAGGGACCAAGATAAGAATCATCAAGTGATTGAAGAATTGCTTTAGTAAAATCCTGATAAGAATAAGGATTAGCATAACGAACAGCTTGACCATAAATTTCATGATGAACGGGAATATCTGAGGCAACAACTGGAGTTTTTAGAGCTAAAGATTCTAAACCAGTTAGACTAAAACCTTCCATAAGAGACGGAATCACTGTTAGAAGAGCCTGGCGATAAAGAACAGCTAGATCAGCATCATTAAGATGCTGAAGAACATAAATTCGAGATTGAAGTTGGGAAAATTGAGCTAAAGTTTTATCTAAGAATGAAGATTTCTTACTTACAATAACTAAGTTAAGATCTTTTCTGTTCAAGTTTTGGAAAGCTTGAAGAAGGAGTTTGAGATTTTTATGGGGATAAGCATTTCCTACATAAAGAAGGTAGTTGTTAACTGGAGGTTTGTAAGTAGATTTTAGGTTTGATTGGGTAAAGATAGGATCTGGGGCTTCATAAATAGGAATGATTCTATGAGATTGAAGTTGGGGATAAAATTTAAGAATATCTTGTTTAATACTTTGAGAAGGAACGACTATGTTCAAAGCTTGATGAAGGGCATGATCGATAACTTGGTGATAACCCCATCTTTTCAAATGAAAAACCAAAGAAGAACGAGTGGTAGTTTCTTTAGAAGAAAAATGAGATTTGATAAGATCGTGAACGGTGACAATAAATGGTCGAGAATAAAAATAAGGTACATTAAAATGAAGAGCATGAAATAAGTCCGGTTGAAGAGATTTAATCAAATGAGATAAAAACAGTTGTTCTTTGAGCGAGTAATGGGTAATTTCAGCTTCCACAAGAGAAAATTGAGACGGAAATTTAAGCTGAAGATAGCGACGGCGAACCAAGAGATAAAAATGATAGTTACTAGGTAAGGATAAACGAGTTAAAGCTTGAAGAAAATTAATAGTGTAACGTCCTAAACCAGTATGTTCAGGACCGTAAAAACGAGCATCAATAACAATTTTCATTGTAAATAAACCCGTTTTAACTTCATTAATTTAAGACCTAAGAAAACTAACTGATTGACAAACCAAGGATATTTGTCTTGATAATGTTTACGATAAAAAATCTCCATAGCTTGAACCGACCAAGTTTTAACTCGTCGAATCGTAGCTTTGTTAGCAGTAGTAACCTTCTTAGAGTGTTTCGATCGGCCAGTAGTAGCTCCTTTATAGTGTTCAACTTCTACTTCTGGCCAATAATAGATTTTGTAACCTTTTTGTTTGACTCGATAGCAAAAATCAATGTCTTCACCATAAAGAGGATAATCTTCATCCCACCAACCAACTTCATCACCGATTTTTCGAGAAATTAACATAAACATGCCCCCAACCGAATCTACTTCATGCTCAGTGTTGTAGTCCTTGTAAGTTTGAAGATATTGGCCAAAGAGTTTTGATTTAGGGAAAAGACGAGCTAGGCCTGTAAAATAAGTAAAAGCTGCCCAAGGCGTAGGAAAACCACGGTGGCAAGTTTCATCGATTTGGCCATTAACAACAAGATTAACTTTACAAGTTAAAATTCCCATTTTAGGATCGGAGTAATATTTGTCATAACACTTTTTCAAAGTTAAAGGATCTGGCAACTTCATATCAGGATTGAGAAAAAGAATGGTATCAGCTTTAGCAAGAGGTAAACCTGCATTGTTACCAGCTGAAAAACCTTCAGAGGTAGATCGTTGAACAATCTCGACCCAAGGATAGTTTTGTTTAACTAAAGAAACAGAATCATCAGTTGAGTTGTTATCAACCATAATAGTTTGAAGATTAAGACCTTGCTGATGCTGAATGGATTCAAAAAGTTGAGGTAAAAAAGGAGCAGCGTTGTAGTTAAGAATAATAATAGAAAGATCTGGCTTTTTAGTTTTAGGCATTTTTCTTAAACTCCCGATAAATGTTATCTAAATGCTTGGATATTATATCCCAACTATAATAACGACGAACAACTGCTTTACCAGAACGAGCTAGTTGTTGACGAAGTTTTGAATCTTGAAGAACTTTAATCGTAAGTTTAGCTAAAGTCGGATAATCATCAGCCGTTAAAACATTTTTTCCAGGTTTAACAGCTAAACCTTCAACAGCAAGATTAGTAGCTACAACAGGAGTTCCAGTGATTAAAGCTTCAAGAACTTTAAAACGAGTACCTTTTCCTGATTTAATTGGAGCCAAAAGAACATGAGAAGTGGCGAAAGCTTCTCGAATGTCAGGAATTCCACCTAAAACTTCGATAGATGGATCTTGAGCGTAAGCTTTAATTTTAGGAGTTGGAGAAAAACCAACAATTTTTAGTTGGGCTTGAGGTAAGGCTTGTTTGACTAAAGGCCAAATCTTATTAACAATAAGATCAACAGCTTCGATATTAGGTAACCATTTAAAAGTGCCTACAAAAAGAACAGTTGGTTTTTTAGGTAAACGCTTTTTAAGTTTAGAAAAATAATCTAGATCAACACCATTAGCAACAACATCAATGTTTAAATCTTGATTGAGTTCTTGACGAATGAAATTTTTATCTTCGGTCGACATAGTGATAAGCTTATCAGCTTTTTGCCAATAATAACGTTCCCAAAACTTAATTTTGGCAACATCAATAGCCAATAGAGGCTTAAGAAATCGAGGTGCCCGACGCAAATAATCTTGATAACCAAGATACTCAATGGTTTGTTCAACTAAAATAGTAGGAATTTGAGTTCGGGGAATGTTAGGCATCATATAAAAAGTTTCGGCATGAATTAAATCATAATTATCAGATTGAAGTTCTCGTTTAACAACATTTTTCATTGATAAAGGCCAATTACGAGTAACAAGAAAAGGGTATGGGGTTAAACCTGCCAAGATAATGTTTCTTAAAGCCCATGGCTTAGGGGTACGTTTAAAAAGCTTAATTTTATAACAATAAGGTTCTAGTTCGCGAAGATAATCACGTTCGCGATTATCTTTAATTAGAGAAAAAAGAGTAATTTGATGAGATTTAGAAAGATGTTTGAGAAGATTATAAGTTCTAATCTGTCCACCAGAAACTAAAGGATAAGGTAGATATGGCGTTAGCATTAAAATTTTCATAGACTATGGTTTAAGTTTAAGAATAGCAAATTCATCATTTTCAAAAATAACTGGATATTTTGCTTTAAGATCTTGATATTCTTTATCTTTAGTTGTAGTGACATAGTAACTAGCCCCGTGTTTAATCTTAAAATCAATATCACCTCCGATAGGCCAACCACGACGATTAGTTTGAAATAAGAAAGCTGTATCCCCCATATAAGGAGCAATAACAAGAGCATCTGGAGGAACAAGTTGATCGAGTTTTTGACCGGCATGAACAATGGCTGGATTATTGATATTAAAATAACCCCTCACTTGATACCAGCCCAAAGCTAAGCCTAATAAAGTTACAAAAATAAAAAGAATAAAGGTGTAAAACCGACCCCAACCTCGGCGTAAACGAACTAAATAACTACCACCTAATCCATAAAGAATGGTAAGAGCAGGAATAATTTGGATCTGATAATAATCGTGTTGAACATTACCAGTAGCAATAATAACCAAAAAAGACAAGGCGGCTAAAACTATTCCTGACCATAAACGGGATGAACGAGATTTAAACGATAAGAGAAAAAGGCCTAAACCAACCGGAATAAGATTCCAATAACCCAAAATCAACCTACCAATACGCTCTCCAAATATCCAATAAAAATAAGATCCTTTAAAACGAATATGATTACTATTAAACAACCAAGCACTAGCAGGAATGCCTTGGGGAAATTGTTGCATCCACCAACGCCAAGCTAAAAGAGGTAAGACGGTAATAAAGGGATAGAAAAAAACTAGAATTTTTTCTTTTAGAGAAAGTTTAGTAAATGGCCAAAGATATAAACCTAAGGGAAGCAAAAAAGCTAAAGCGGTTGGTTTGAGAAGTAAAGCTAAGCTAAAACTTAAAAGAGAAAGACTATACCAAAACCAAGATTTTCTAGACAACCAAACAACAAATAAAAGAATCGCGAGAAAACTAAAAAATACTAAACCTGGTTCTGGAAGAATCACTCGACCATAGAAAAGATTATAAGGTAAAACAGCAAATAAACCTGCAGTTAAACTAGCTGTTAAACGATCATTAAGAAAATAAACT
>Ga0256914_1001402_pt1 | contig 21853 bp, 19 predicted proteins | sample HulkmetaG_FD_191571 | JGI IMG/M metagenome (GOLD analysis project Ga0256914, IMG submission 191571) | Hydrothermal chimney microbial communities from Main Endeavour vent field at the Juan de Fuca Ridge, Pacific Ocean - Hulk | ecosystem: Environmental > Aquatic > Marine > Hydrothermal vents ... | reverse complement strand
AAAGAAATACTCAATCTGATTTTGTAGTCTTAAAAAAATAATTTTTGAATACCACATAATCAGACGAATACAAATCAATTCAAAACGGTATCCTAAATAAGAATACTTTTGTATTTTTCTAGTTCTTTAAGAGCAATACCGGTACCCCTTACAACGGCTCTTAACGGATCTTCAGCAACATAAACGGGTAAATCTGTTTTACGAGATAAACGTTTATCTAAACCACGCAACATTGAACCGCCTCCGGCTAGATAAATCCCTGTATTATAGATGTCAGCAGCTAGTTCCGGCGGAGTTTGCGATAGAGTTTCCATAACGGCATCTTCTATTCTAATGATAGATTTATCTAAAGCTTTGGCTATTTCTCTAAAAGATATTTGAATCTGTTTTGGCTTTCCACTTAATAAATCTCGTCCTTGGATATACATATCTTCCGGTGGATTTTCCAAGTCTTCTGTAGCAGAACCAACTTGGATTTTTACCAATTCGGCAGTTCGTTCACCAATATAGAGATTATGCTGAGTTCGTAAATAGTATGAGATGTCGTTATTGAAGACATTACCTGCTACTTTTATTGACTTGTCAACAACGATACCTCCAAGAGCAATAACGGCAATTTCAGTTGTTCCACCACCTATATCAATAATCATATTTCCTTTAGGTTGCATAATATCAATGCCAATACCTATTGCTGCCGCCATTGGTTCGTGTATTAAGTGTACTTCTTTCCCTTTCATCTTTTCAGCAGAATTATATACGGCTCTTTTTTCAACTTCGGTAATTCCTGAAGGAATACAAATTACCATCCTCAGGGAGGGAGTAATAAATTTATCTTTAATGGATGGGATACTTTTGATAAATTCACGAATCATTTGTTCTGATGCATCAAAATCAGCAATTACGCCATCTTTTAAAGGCCAAATGGTCTTGATGTTTTCATGCGTTTTACCTTGCATCATATTTGCTTCTTTACCAATAGCTGTTATTTTTCCGGTTGTACGATCTTTGGCAACTATAGACGGACTGTCTACTACCACCTTACCATCGTGTATAATTAGTGTATTTGCTGTCCCTAAATCTATTGCTATGTCTTCTGTTAAAAAGTCGAAAAAACCCATTGTCTCGTATAATTTATTTTGGAAAATGCTCTAATGCGCAAATGTAGTTAAAAAAACTATTCAATTTACATCAAATTCTTGAAAAATAAGTAGTTTCCTTAATGTTTAAAATGTCTGGTTTTAGTGAATACCATTGCCATTCCATTTTTATCACAATAGTCAATTGAGAGTTGATCTTTTATAGAACCTCCGGGTTGAATAACAGCAGTTATTCCGGCTTTATGAGCTATTTCAACACTATCGGGAAAAGGGAAGAATGCATCACTAGCCATAACGGCACTGGTCAGATCAAAAGAAAAGTGTTGTGCTTTGCTAATGGCTTGTTGTAGTGCATCAACTCTCGATGTTTGTCCGGTTCCACTTGCTAAAAGTTGTTTGTTTTTGGCCAAAACTATCGTATTTGATTTGGTGTGTTTACAAATTTTTGAAGCAAATAGCAAATCAGCTATTTCATGGTCTGAAGCACCTTTTTTTGTGACTGTTTCTAAAATGTCTCTTGTATCGGTTTTTAAATCTTTTTCTTGATATAACACCCCGTTTAATGCTGTTCTATATTGATATTTGGATGAAGTAATTGTTTTTTGGACAAGAATAATTCGATTTTTCTTTTGTTTAAGTATTTTTAGTGCTTCTGTTTCATAATCAGGAGCAATTACGACTTCACAAAAAAGTTTATTAATTTCAGCAGCAGTTGAATCGTCAATCTTCTTATTTGTGATTAATATCCCACCAAAAGCAGAAATAGGGTCACCGGCCAAAGCATCTAAATAGGCTTGTAAGAGTGTTTGTCTTTGCGCCAGTCCGCAAGCATTATTGTGTTTTAAGATTGCAAAAGTAGGGAGTTCACCCTTAAACTCTTGAATCAAATTAATTGCTGCATCAATATCTAAGAGGTTATTGTATGAAAGTTCTTTACCGTGTAATTTGTCAAATAATTCATTGAGTTTTCCAAAGAAAAAACCCTTTTGATGTGGATTTTCTCCATAGCGTAAACTCATCTTCTCTTGACTACTTTCTCGGAAATATATTGTCGTATCATTATTCAAATAGTGAAAAATTTGTGTATCATAATGACTGGAAACGGCAAAAGCCTCAGCTGCAAACTTTTTCCGAGTTTCTAAATTTGTTTTTCCATCATTGGTCGCTAATAATTTGGTAGCTGTTTCATATTGTTTTCTATGTGAAATACAAAGAACATCATGATAATTTTTTGCGGCAGCTCTAATTAATGAGATACCACCGATATCAATTTTTTCAATGATTTCTTGTTCTGTTGCATCACCGGCGATGGTTTCTTCAAAAGGATATAAATCAACAACAACTAAATCAATTTCAGGAATATCAAATTTTTCTAATTCGTTACTGTCATCAGAGTTTTTTCTCCGGCTTAAAATCCCTCCAAAAATTTTTGGATGCAAGGTTTTAACGCGACCACCAAGGATAGACGGATAATTGGTAAGTGTAGCAACTTCTGTAACTTTAACTCCTAAATCTCCGATGTATTTTGCGGTTCCACCGGTCGATATTATTTCACAATTTTGTTGAGCCAGTTGTTTAATCAAGGGTTTTAAACCATCTTTATTGTAAACGGATATTAGTGCTTTTTTAATGATTCTTTCTTCTTGATTCATAAGACAATATTTAGATTGTTTCTCCTAACTCTTTGAGTTTTTCAGTGTTTTCTGCTAGTTGTAACTCTTTGATTATTTTTAAAATATCCCCATTGATAATATTGTTTAAATCGTATAAGGTTAAGTTAATACGATGTTCAGTAACACGTCCTTGAGGGTAATTGTATGTTCTGATTTTTGCAGATCGATCACCACTTGAAACCATAGTTTTTCTTTTGGCGGCATCTGCTTCAAGTTTTTTGGCAAGTTCTCTTTCGTAAAGACGAGAACGTAATACTTTAAAAGCTTTTTCTTTATTTTTATGTTGTGATTTTTGGTCTTGACACTGGGCGACAAGTCCTGTTGGAGTATGTGTTAATCTTACAGCAGAATAGGTTGTGTTCACCGATTGTCCACCGGGTCCGGAGGCACAAAAGTAATCGATTCTGACATCAGCAGGATTAATTTGTACATCAAACTCTTCTGCTTCCGGTAAAACCATTACTGTTGCTGCAGAAGTATGAACACGTCCTTGGGTTTCGGTTTGGGGAACCCGTTGTACGCGATGAACACCCGATTCAAATTTTAACAGGCCGTAAACATCTTGACCACTAACACTAAATATAACTTCTTTAAAACCTCCGGAAGTCCCTTCGCTAACATCTACCAATTCTGTTTTCCAACCCTGTGAGGCACAAAATTTAGTATACATTCTATATAAATCTCCGGCAAAAATACTCGCTTCGTCACCGCCGGTACCGGCTCTTATTTCCATCATTACATCTTTAGCATCTTCGGGATCTTTTGGTATTAGCATCACCTTTATTTCTTCTTCCAGAACAGGGATTCTCTCTTCGGCATCACTGAGTTCCATCCGTGCCATTTCAATCATTTCAGGATCAGTTTCATTTTTGATAATCTCTTTTGCTTCATTTATTGAATGGATTAGAGATTCGTACTCATCAGCTTTTTTAATGACTTTGGTTAAATCTTTATATTCTTTATTAATTTGAACATAACGCTTTTGGTCTGATATAATATCAGGTTGAATAATTAAATCGGATACTTCGTCAAACCGCTGACGAACTATTTGAAGTTTTTCTAACATAAATGGCTGAATTCTTGCCGCAAACTTACAATTTAGTTCTTATATTTCCCAAAAAATACTCAATTTATAAATATACTTTTAGGTCTAATTAGGATTCTCTTTTATTCAAAGCAATAAATCTTAAAAAGCCTTGTTTTAATAATGCAATTCATTCTAAAAGAATTCTATACATTTGCAAACCAAAATCAGGTATGAGGAAATTTTTTTTAATCACCATAGGGGTACTGTTTTTTACGACTTTACATGCACAGTTGTTGAATGAGATAGGGTTTTTTGTCGGAGGAACTAATTATAGTGGAGATATAGGTAATGAGGCTTATGTTGCTCCTAATAGAGTTGGCGGAAGTTTGTTGTATAAGAGAAATGTAAACCAACGTTTATCATTACGTACTACTTTGAGTATTCTACCGATTGCCGATGATGATGCCAATTCATCCAACATTGTGAGACAGCAAAGAGGATTAAGTTTTTCAAATACTATTTATGAAGTGGCAATGGGTTTAGAATTTAGTTATTTTGATTATGATATTACATCATCTTATGACACAGCAACTCCTTATTTGTTAATAGAATTTGCAGGTTTTTACTATCAAGTAGTTAGTGGTGCAACTAATGGAAATTACAATTACAGCAACAAAGTTGCTTATGCAATTCCTTTTGGGATAGGTTATAAATCAAAAATTACTAGAAATTTTGGCTATGCTTTAGAGTTAAAAGGACGTTATACGTTTGAGGATGATTTAGATTATAATAATGAGCAAATATATAGCTTAAGGTTTGGTAACCCAAAGACCAATGATTGGTATTTTTTTACGGGAGTATCCTTAGTATATTCTTTTGGGCGACCTAAATGTGCTGTATCACCACAATACTAATATGGAGAAAAAACTGATAAATAATAAGAAAATTCCCAATCATGTTGCGGTTATTATGGATGGTAATGGACGATGGGCAAAACAAAAAGGGAAGTTTCGTGTTTTTGGGCATAAAAATGGAGTGAATTCGGTACGAGAAACCATTGAAGCAGCTGCTGAAATAGGAGTAAAGGTACTTACACTTTTTGCTTTTTCTACTGAAAATTGGTCACGACCAAAAAAAGAAGTAGATACTTTGATGAGTTTGTTGGCAACTTCTTTAAAAAATGAGTTAAAATCCTTACAAGATAATAAAATTCAGTTGCGCGCTATTGGTAATTTAGATAACTTACCGGAGAAAGCACACAAAGAATTGGATGAAGTAATTTCTAAGACGTCAAATAATAAAAGAATGATACTCAATTTGGCTTTGAGTTATGGTTCAAGAGCCGAAATAGTTAATGCTGTTAAAAGTATTTCTAAAAAAGTTGTTAATAATGAACTCAAAATTGAAAATATTGACGAAAAAACTATAAATAATCATTTATATACATTTTCTTTGCCTGACGTTGATTTTTTGATACGCACAAGTGGCGAAAAACGAATCAGTAATTTTTTATTATGGCAGATTGCCTATGCTGAATTGTATTTTACAAATACGCTTTGGCCGGATTTTAAAAAACAAGATTTTTTTGAAGCTATCAAAGAGTATCAAAACAGGGAGCGCAGATATGGTAAAACAAGTGAACAAATTCAAACAAATGAGTAGTATAAAAAGAGTTTTTTTAGTAATAATATTTACTGTTTTTACAGGAATTATTACAAATGCACAAGAAGCACCTGTAATTAATAATGATAGCCTTGCATTTGAAAATGGAAAAGAATATATCTTAGGCGATTTTACAATCAAAGGTTTGAAAAAATTTAGTGAGCAAACAGTCAAAGTTCATTCAGGATTAACTAAGGGCTCCAAAATTAAACTACCGGGTGATAAACTTACCAGTGCTATAAAACGTTTATATGAAACCGATCAATTTAGTAAAGTAGATGTTTACTTGGTTAAATTAGATGGCAATACCGCTTATTTAGAATTTGATATTATTGAATTACCACAACTTGATAAATTAATTTTCCCAAATCTAGGAAAGGCTAAATCCAGAACTTTAAAAGATGAGGCTAATATTAAAATGGGAGATATGGTAACGGATAACTTATTGGTTACTACTAAGAACTTTTACGAAAATAAATATAAAAAAGAAGGATTTTTAAAAACAAAGGTAACTGTTAAAACAAGAGAAGGTAAAAAGCCGAATACAGTAGATTTGTTGGTTAATATTGATAAAGGAGATCGTATCAAAATTAGAAAGATTAATATTGATGGAAACGAAGAGTTGAGTGCAAAAAAATTGCGTAAGAAAATGAAAAACACCAAACAAAAGAAGTTAGGTAGATTCTGGAAACGTTCTAAATATGTAGAGTCAGACTATAAAGAAGACTTACACAAAATTATTGATACGTATAGTGAAAAAGGCTTTAGAGATGCAATTATTACTGATAAACGGATTGTATGGAATGATGATAATACCATTGATTTAAACATAAAAGTATCCGAAGGAAAAAAATATTTCTTTAGAAATATTGATTTTATAGGAAATACGGTTTATACAGACGAACAATTAAAGAAATTTTTAGGTCTAGAAAAAGGGGATGTTTACAATTCCAAAGTACTAAAAGAAAGAGTTAGCGGTGATGGAACTCCTGATTCAGAAGATTTACAATCCTTATATCTTAACAGAGGGTATTTATTTGCTAATGTAACACCTGTAGAAACAAGAGTTTTAAATGATTCAATTGACGTCGAGATTAGAATTTATGAAGATGATCCGGCTACAATAAGAAAAGTAGATGTTGTTGGGAATATACGTACCAATGATCATGTTATTTACAGAGAACTTTATACAAAACCCGGAAACTTATTTAGTAAGGAAGATATTATACGATCAATAAGAGAGATAGGTCAGCTAGGATTCTTTGATGCAGAAAATATAGTCCCCGATGTAAAACCTAATCAAATTGATAAAACGGTTGATATTATCTATTCGGTTGCAGAGAAAGGCTCAAGCCAAATAGAACTGCAAGGAGGATATGGAGGGAATTCTTTTATTGGGACATTAGGGCTGTCTTTTAATAATTTTTCAATTAAAAATATATTCAAAAAAGAAGCATATAAACCATTACCAATGGGTGATGGACAGGCCTTGTCATTACGTTTACAAAAGAGTAAGTTTTACAGCACGTATAGTTTTTCATTTACGGAGCCTTGGTTAGGGGGTAAAAAACCCAAATCATTATCAGTTTCAGTTTATAACTCAAGACAATTTGGCTATACCGCAACTTACGATGTAAATAAAGATCAGGGACTTAATATTTGGGGAGCTTCCTTAGGTTTGGGAGAACGTTTAAATTGGCCTGATAATTATTTTCAATTAATGCAGTCTATTAGTTTTCAACGTTATGAGTTGAGTAATTATAGAGCTATATCCAGTCTGTCTTTTTCTGACGGAGATTCCAATAATATATCATATAATGTTACTTTTTCAAGAAATTCAGCCGGACCAAATCCTGTTTTTCCAACAACAGGTTCAAATATCAGTTTAGGCTTTAAATTTACACCTCCGTTCTCTTTACTTAATGATAAAGATTATAGTACGATGGAGGATAGAGAAAAATATAAATGGTTAGAGTATTATAAAACCACCTTTAAAGCAAAATGGTTTACACCACTGTTTGACAAAGTGGTATTAATGACTAACGCTGAATTTGGAATCTTGGGGTATTACAACGAAGATATTGGTTATTCACCCTTTGAAAGATATATTGTGGGAGGAGACGGTTTATCGCAATATCGTTTTGACGGAAGTGAAACAATAGGTCTTAGAGGATACGAAAACGGAGGATTATCAGATAGATATAATGGAGGTACAATGTATAATAAATTTACACTGGAGGCTCGTTACCCAATTACCTTAAAACCTTCTGCATCTATATATGTTACCGGATTTTTAGAAGCAGGTAATTCATATAATGGTGTTGAAAATTTTAATCCATTTTATTTAAAACGCGCTGCCGGAGCCGGAGTACGTATTTTTATGCCGGCTTTTGGTTTATTAGGGATAGATTTTGCACATGGGTTTGATGCATTGCCGGGTGCTTCCGAAAAATCAGGATGGCAAACACATTTTATCATAGGGCAGCAATTCTAATTATGTGTTATCTTCGTAAAGTTTAATATATTTGGTACGGTTTTTTAATTTAAATATACTGTTATGACAAAAAAAGTTTTTTTATTATTGATTAGCATCATATTTGTTTCAAATATTTTTGCACAAAAACCACAGCGTATTGCCTATATTGATATGCAATATATTTTAGAAAATGTTCCTGATTATCAAGATGCAGAATCACAATTACAAGCAAAGGTTCAAAAGTGGCAAGAGAATGTTGCTAAAAAACAAAGAGAATTAGAGGTGCTTAAAACGGATTTAAGTAATGAAAAAGCTTTATTGACCAAAGATTTGATTGAAGAAAGAGAAGAAGATATTGCAATTAAAACAGAAGAGTTAAAAAAAACACAAAATAAATACTTTGGCACAGAAGGTGATTTATTTAGATTGCGCAAACAATTGGTAAAGCCGGTGCAAGATCAAATTTATAATGCAATTCAGGATATTGCAAAAAAACGTAAATATGATTTTGTTTTAGACAAATCAAGTGATTTGATAATGCTTTATACCAATGATAAATACGATATTAGCGATCTGGTTGTTAAAAGTATTACCAGAAGTGAGAAACAAAGACAAATATCAGAGAAACGAAATAAGAAACAGGCAGCAATAAAAGCAAAACAAGAGCAAGCAAAAAAACCGAACCCTGAGTTACAAAAAAAATTAGAGGAGAGAGCCGCCAAAAAAAAAGAATTACAAGATAAAATTGAAGCACAAAAGATAGAACGAGCAAAACAAAGAGAAGCACAAAAAAAAGCATTAGAAGAGGCAAGAGCTAAACGATTGAAAGAAAGAGAAGATGCCAAGAAAAAAATAGCAGAAAAAAGAGCTGCTGAGCAAAAAGAAAGAGAAGAAAAACAACAAGAAAATAAACAATAATTTAAAATAGAAATTAAAATGAACGCAATTAAAACACTTTTACTGATTACAATTTTTACTTTAGGGTTTACTACCGTAAACGCTCAATCTAAAGTAGCACATATTAATACTGAGGAGTTAATAGCCGCTATGCCTGAAAGTAAAGCTTTACAAGCAAAACTGGAAAAATTAGGAAAAACCTATGACGATGAAGTGAATACCAAAGAAGCTGAATTAAAAGCTAAATTTCAAAGGTATAATGCTGAGTTTAAAACTCAAACTGAAGAAACCAATAAACAAAGGACTCAAGAAGTACAACAAGAAGCTCAAAAAATTGAGCAGTACAAAGCTGAAGCAATGAAAGATTTGCAAAAGCAACAAAATGAAGGCTTAAAACCCATTATTGAAAAAGCGATGAAAGCAATTGAAGATGTTGCCGCTGAACAAGGTTTTGATTATGTGTTAAATGTCAATACATTGGTTGTTGCTAAAGGGAAAGATTTATTACCTGATGTTAAGGCTAAACTGGGAATTCAATAAAAATTTTTCAATAAAAAATAAAAAAACCGTTCCATAACCGGAGCGGTTTTTTTACTTTTGTTACGTATGCAGAATAAAAATCCTATAGGTTTTTTTGATTCGGGAGTGGGAGGAACATCTATTTGGAAAGAGATGATTCACTTGCTTCCTTATGAGAGTACTATTTATCTTGCAGATAGCAATAATGCTCCTTATGGGCAAAAAAACTCTCAAGAAATAATTGAATTAAGCGAGAAGAATACAGAATTTTTATTAAATCGTAATTGTAAAATGATTGTTGTCGCTTGTAATACGGCAACTACCAATGCGATAACTCATTTGCGTAATAAATACGATATTCCGTTTATCGGTATAGAACCGGCTATAAAACCGGCGGCATTACAAACAAAGACAAAGGCTGTAGGGATTTTGGCTACACAAGGGACTTTAAGCAGCGAGTTGTTTGCCAAAACCTCAAACAAATTTGCTAAGGATATTGCTGTTGTTGAACAACAAGGAACAGGACTTGTAGAATTGATTGAATCAAATGCAATAGATTCAAAGGAAATGGAAATCCTTTTGAAAAGGTATTTAAATCCAATGTTACAACAGCATATTGACCATTTAATACTTGGTTGCACTCATTACCCTTACTTAATTCCAAAAATTAAAAAGATTATTGGTCGTAGTGTGAAAATCATTGATTCGGGGTTTGCTGTATCAAAACAAATTCAAAATATCTTACAGCAAAATAATTTACTCAATCGAGAGATGACGACACCAAATTATCAATTTTACACAAACAAAGACGCCAAAGTATTACACCAATTATTAAGTGATGTAAAAAAAACCTTACAAATAAATTTTCTTGACTTTTAAAAAAAGATTTTAACCGTTTATAGTCTCAGGATTATAGCCTAGATAGGGTACTTTTTTCTCGGTAAAGACAATACCATTTTCAGCTAATTCCTTAAGAATAGGCTCATAAACCTCTTTACTTGTCGGTATTTGGACCCCCGGTGTTTTTATTTCTCCATTTAAAATCTTTAATGTGGCAATTGCCACCGGTAAACCTACTGTTTTAGCCATTGCAGTGTAAGTTTGGTCTTCTCCAATCACAACGGTACTGCTCTCAATCTGTTTTTTCTCTCCTTTATATTCGTAACCAAATTTATGGAGCATCACAATCATATCTTTGTCATCTTCTTGTAATGTCCATTTTTCCATCAATATTTTTTGAAGTATTTGCGCCGGAGTTGCATTTTTTAATCCAATTTTTTTGTTAGGATTAAAAATGTCCAATTCTTCCAGTTTTTCCCATAAAACATCATCTTGATCTATTTTTAAGTAAGAACGTAATTTTAATTCAACAGAATCAAAAGGATGATAAGGTAGAAAAGAATTGGTAAATTCTCTAAAAGACATATGTTCACTATCTTCCATTGTATAGGTGTCATCCGTCATTCCCAACTGAACAAAAATATTCCAAGCTTTAGAAAAACCAACGCGTCTTATTGTTCCTCTGTATAAGGTTAGAATATCTTGAAGTTTGTATTCTTCCATATAACTCAAAGAATCTCTATTAGCTAAAGCCTCAAATTTACCATAACCGTCAATGTGTAAAATTTCTGTACGACGGAACAATTTTTGGTAAGGTATGTATTTGTATTTTCCTTCTTGAATAAATTTAGCGGCACTTCCTTGACCGGCAACAACTACATTTCTGGGATTCCAAGTAAATTTGTAATGCCATAAGTTGTTATCACTCTCGGGAGCTACTAATCCACCCGTAAAAGATTCAAAGAGTAACAGTTTTGCACCGTTATCACGAATTCTGTCAATTATCTGCATTGCACTCATATGGTCAATACCGGGGTCTAGACCTATTTCGTTCATAAAAACAAGACCTTTTGCTTTGACTTCATTATCCAATGCTTTCAATTCTTTTGAAACATATGAGGCAGTCACCATATTTTTGCCGTAAGTTACACAGTCTTTAGCTACCTCCAGATGAAATCTTGCCGGTAGCATTGATACTACAATATCAGCTTCTTGAATAGCTTTTTTACGAGAATCTTCATCAAAAATATCAAGACTTACAGCAGTTGCATTTGGATGATTGCCCACCTTTTCTTTGGCAGATTCTAAAGATAAATCACCGACAATAATTTGAAGATTTTCACTCTCAGATTTATCTAGTAAATATTTGATTAATGAGGAAGCAGAGCGCCCTGCACCTATAATTAATAGCTTACGTTTGGTATTCATTATTTTTACTTGAAATTAAAGGAACGAAGGTACTAAATAAGGATTAAATTCAAGTAAATTTTTTGCATAAAAAAGAAGCAGTCCCGAAAAATATTTTTCAGGACTGCTTCTTTAATAAATTGTATTTCTATGTGATTAATTATCAGTAGATAAAATACTTTTTTTCTTTTTAATTGGGGCTGGTGCGTTAGGGTCGATGACATTCCCTTTAATACGAATAACCGTTCTGGGAGTTGATGCGTTAGTATAAATAGAGATTGATTTACTAAAACGACCCACTCTATTGGTGTTATATTTTACTTCAATTACGTTAGACTCTCCCGGCATAATTTCTTCTTTAGGATAACTGGGGATTGTACATCCACAAGATGATTTAACCTTTTCTATTTTAAGAGGAGATTTTCCTGTATTGGTAAATTTAAAAATTCGTTTGCCGTCACTTCCCTTTTCAATCGTTCCATAATCAACAGTTTCCTGTTCAAAAGTCATCGTGGGAGCGTTTGGGTCAACTTCTTGACTTATACTATCTGTTTTTTCCTGTGCACTTAATGTAAGTGTCAATAAACTTACAAAGGCTAAGAGTAATAAATTTTTCATAATGGGTGTATTAATATTATATTGTAAAATTAACTATTTATTTAAGTTGTCAAAAAATATTGACAAATTTTTATATTGTACTTATAATTGTACTTTTGCAAGCTATAGATGACAAAAACAATACCAAAATGCAAATTCCGATAAAATATCTTCCAAATCAGATTGAAAATAAGTGGTATAACTACTGGATGCAACATAATTACTTTCATTCAGAACCCAATGAAAAAGAGCCTTATACCATTGTCATACCACCACCAAATGTAACCGGAGTTTTGCATATGGGGCATATGCTTAATAACACTATTCAAGATGTATTGATTAGACGCGCACGTTTAAAAGGTTTTAATGCGTGTTGGGTGCCGGGAACAGATCACGCTTCAATTGCAACGGAGGCTAAAGTGGTTGCCAAATTGGCAGAGGAAGGTATTCCAAAATCAAAACTTACACGAGAAGAATTTTTAGAACATGCTTGGGATTGGACACACAAACATGGTGGAGTTATCTTAGAACAATTAAAAAAATTAGGTGCCTCTTGTGATTGGGAAAGAACCAAATTTACATTAGATGATGATTTAAGCGAATCGGTTATTGATACATTTATTGATTTATTTAATAAAGGATTAATCTATCGGGGGTATAGAATGGTCAATTGGGATCCTGAAGCTAAAACTACATTATCCGATGAAGAGGTAGAATACATTGAAAAGCAAGGTAAATTATATTATTTAAATTATAAAATTGAAAATAGTGACGAAGTAGTTACCATAGCCACCACCAGACCCGAGACTATTTTAGGTGATACGGCTGTTTGTATTAACCCTAATGACGATCGTTTTAAACATTTAAAAGGTAAAAATGTTATTGTCCCTATAGTTGATAGAGTTATTCCTATTATTGAAGATGATTATGTCGATATGGAGTTTGGAACCGGTTGTCTAAAAATTACACCGGCTCATGACCCAAATGATAAAGTGATAGGGGAGAAGCACAATCTGGAGGTTATTGATATTTTTAATGACGATGCTACACTTAATTCGTATGGATTACATTATGAAGGACAAGATCGTTTTGTGGTAAGAAAAGCCATTGTAGCAGAATTACAAGAAAAAGGATTTATTAATAGAATAGAAGATTACACCAATAAAGTAGGTGTTTCAGAAAGAACCAAGGCGGTTATAGAACCTAAAATTTCAGCACAATGGTTCTTGAAAATGACTGAAATTGTAAAACCGGCAATTAAAGCGGTAAAAGATGGTGAGATTAATTTTTTCCCAAAACACTATGTAAATACTTATAACCATTGGCTTGAAAATATCCGTGATTGGAATATTTCACGACAATTATGGTGGGGACAGCAAATTCCTGCTTATTACTATGGTGATGGTGTAACCGATTTTGTCATTGCTAAATCAAAGGAAGATGCCCTGATATTAGCAAAAGAAAAAACAGGAAATAATCAACTGAATATAGAAAATTTAAGACAAGATGACGACGTTTTAGACACGTGGTTTTCCTCTTGGTTGTGGCCTATTTCAGTTTTTGATGGAATAAGAAACCCAAATAATAAGGAGATTGAATATTATTATCCGACAAATGATTTGGTAACAGCTCCGGATATTATATTCTTTTGGGTGGCACGAATGATTTTTGCAGGCTATGAGTTTAGAGATGCCAAGCCTTTTTCGAATGTTTATTTTACAGGAATTGTACGCGATAAACAACGACGAAAAATGTCAAAGTCTTTGGGTAATTCTCCTGATCCAATAAAATTGATGGAAGAATATGGTGCAGACGGTGTCCGTACCGGTTTATTATTAGCTTCTGCAGCAGGAAATGATTTACTTTTTGAAGAAGAGTTGTGCCAGCAAGGTAGAGGTTTTGCCAATAAAATATGGAATGGTTTCAGACTGGTTAAAGGTTGGGAAGTCAGTGATAAGATAGAGCAACCAAAAGCGGCAAAAGTAGCCATTGAGTGGTATGAAGCAAAATTTCAACAAGCACTGGAGAGTATTGAAAAATCATTTGAGCAATACAGATTGAGTGAAGCTTTGATGACAATCTACAAACTTTTGTGGGATGACTTTTCTTCTTGGTATTTAGAAATGGTAAAACCTGCTTTTGGACAACCTATTGATTCAAAAACGTTGCAGGCAAGTATTCGTTTTTTTGAGGATAATATGAAAATTTTACATCCTTTTATGCCGTTTATTACAGAAGAAATTTGGCAACTTATTGCAGAGAGAACTCCCGAACAGGCGTTGATTATTTCATCATATCCGGCAATTAAAGAATATAATGAACAGTTGATAAATGATTTTGAATTGGTTAAAGATATTGTCTCTAACATTAGAACTATCAGAAAAGATAAAAACATCTCATTTAAAAATACGATTGATTTAGCAGTTATGAATACAGATAATTTTACTCGAGATTTTGATTCTGTAATTACTAAGATGGGAAATATCGCCTCTCTAGACTATATTTCTGAAAAATTAGATGCCGCTTTAAGTTTTAGGGTAAAATCAAATGAATATTTTATTCCGATGGGCGATGCTATTGATACGGAAGCAGAAAAGGCAAAGATTGAAGAGGAACTAAAATATACTCAAGGATTTTTAAAATCAGTTCAAGGAAAACTCAGTAATGACCGATTTGTTGCCAATGCTCCAGAAAAGGTCGTAGCAATCGAACGTAAAAAAGAAGCTGAGGCATTAGCAAAAATTGAAGCTTTAAAGGCTAGTTTAAGGAATTTGTAATTTTTTTTAAGGAGTATTTCGTGTTTTTTTTGTAAAAAAACTACTAACTAAATTAGTATTTATAAAATATTTCTTAATTTTGACCGACCATTCAGTCGTAAATTATGAGTCCGAGAACAAAACAACAACTAGCAGTACTTAAAGAAAATAGAAAAAACCAAATTTTGATGGCATCACTGGAGCTTTTCAGTGATAAAGGTTATCATAATACGGCTATGAGTGATATTGCTAAAAAAGCAAAATTATCAAAAGGGTTATTGTATAACTATTTTGACAGTAAGGAACAACTGTTGAATGAAGTAGTGGTAATGGCATTAAAAGAAGCTACCAGAGAAGGAGAAAATTTATTGAATCAATTTATAGAAATGCCTCCTAAAGAGATTTTTAAAAATATGGTTACTGCCTATTTTTTAATGTTAAAAGAGCAAAAAGAGTTATGGCGTTTGACTATTTCTTTGGCGGTACAAGTTAGTTCTATTCCTTCAGTTCATAAAACAATTACCTTAGTTTACAATAAATTATTAGAACAATTAGAGATGCTTTTTACACTTTTAGGAAGTGAAAACCCTAGAAAAGAAGCTCTGTTGCTAGGTGCGGTTACCGATGGTATTAGCATACAATATATGATTTTTGGAGAGGAATATCCATTAGAGGAACTGCAAGAAATGATTATCAACAAATATTTAAAAGAATAATAGTATGAATAGGTTGAAAATATTTATTGGAATATTAGCACTGATGGTAACAAACACTGTTGTAGGACAATCAGCATCCGAAATTATTCGAAAAGCAGACAAAAAATTTAGGGGTAACACATCGTATGCAGAGATGACCATTGATATTATCCGTCCTAAATGGTCAAAACAGATGAAGATGAAGGCATGGTCAAAAGGCTCAAAATATTCGGTTTCTGTTGTGCTGGCTCCGGTTAAAGAAAAAGGAACTGTTTTTTTAATGCGAGATAAAGAAGTGTGGAATTATGTTCCAAATATTGATAGAAAAATTAAGTTTCCACCCTCAATGATGATGCAAAATTGGATGGGAACCGATTTGACAAACGATGATATGGTTAAAATGTCCTCTATTGTCGAGGATTATAATCAAAAAATTATCGGAGAAGAAAAAAAAGAAGGTTATATATGTTGGAAAATAGAATTAACTCCCAAAAAAAATGCCGCGGTAGTATGGGGAAAAATCATCATTTGGATTGATAAAAAAGATTATATGCAAATGCAAGTTGACTATTATGATGAAGACGGTTTTCTAGTCAATCAAATGATTGCTTCTGAGGTAAAGGTTTTTTCCGGCAAAAAATTACCATCAAAGTTGCGTATTATACCTAAAGACAAACAAGGACAAGAAACAGTTATTACGTACACCGTTTGGAAATTTGATATCAAAATTCCTGAGCAGTACTTTACTAGTAATTATATGAATAGAATACGTTAGTTATGTTGCTAAACCTTGCTTGGCGAAATATTTGGCGAAATAAAAAACGTAGTATTATTACGATACTATCGGTTTTTATTGCTGTTTTTTTAGCATTGATTATGCGTTCTATGCAACTAGGAATGTATAAACATATGATCGATAATGTGGTGGGTTCTTACACAGGTTATATTCAAATACACAGTAAAGGATATTGGGACGAACGTTCAATAGACAATGCAATTCCTATAGAAGATAATTTTATTGAAAAAATCGAAAATGTCAAAGGGGTAAAAGCTATTTTACCTAGGTTAGAAAATTACGGTTTACTTTCAATCGGTGATTTAACCAAAGCGATAAGTATCAATGGTATAGTGCTTGAAAAAGAATTAGAAATCCAAGATATTCAAAGCAAAATAATAGAAGGAACATTATTTAAAAATCCCAACGATATAGTAATAGGTAAGGGGCTGGCATCTTATTTTAAAGTAGCTGTTAATGACACATTGGTATTTATAGGGCAAGGATACCATGGAATGATGGCATCCGGAAAATTTAAAATATCAGGAATTATTGATTTAAAAAATCCAACATTAAACAAGATGACTGTTTTGTTATCACTCAATGATGCCCAAGATTTATTTAGTGCCCCAAATTTGGTGACAAGTTTGGTAATTGATAAAGATGCCAATGCTCACATCCATAAAGTTAAAAAGATTATAGAACAACAAATAGATACCAAGGACTTTGAGGTACTAACTTGGGAAGAAATGATGCCGGAACTTCAACAGACAATTTTAGCCGATAGTGTGGGAGGTTTATTGATGATTGCGATTCTCTATATGATACTCATTTTTGGAATTTTTGGCACTGTTTTGATGATGACGCAAGAGCGGACATACGAATTTGGAGTTTTGATAGCCATCGGTATGAGAAAAGTTAAGTTACAAAGTTTAGTTTTTATTGAAACAGTCATTCTATCCTTGACCGGAGTGCTTTTAGGAGTGCTTTTTGCCTATCCGATTATGTTATGGAAACATTATGAACCATTTCAATTTCCCGGTGACCAAGCTAAAATGATGGAAAATTTTGGTTTTGCTGCTGAAGTTCCCTTTTATATTCAAGCGGATTTACCGATTGCTCATGCATTGTTGATTTTTTGTATAGCATTGCTTGTAGCCATTTATCCGATATATATTATTAAGAAGATCAAGCCTATTGAAGCTATGCGGGCTTAATTGTTTAAACATATTAAAATGATATTATTTAAAATAGCTTGGCGAAATATATGGCGTAACAAACTGCGAAGCATTGTTGTTATGGTTTCTGTGGTACTGGGGATTTGGTCAGGGTTATTTATTATGGCAATGACTTTGGGGTTAAATGAACAACGAATGAGCGGTGCTGTTGATACTTATTTATCACATTTACAAATTCACCACCCGAGATTTGAAGACGATTACAATAAAAAATATACAATTTTAAACAGGAAAACTCTAGAACAACAATTAGATACCATAAAACAGATTAAAGCCTATACGGAAAGATTAGTTATTAATGGAATGGCGGCAACCTCAAAAGGTAACTATGGGGTACAAATACTAGGAATTTTTCCGGAGCAAGAGAAAAAGATTACTAAAATTTCTGAGAAATTGGTATCCGGAACATACCTCTATAAATTAAAGAGAAATCCTATTGTTATTGGGGAAAAACTAGCAGATAAATTAGGATTAAAAGTAAATTCCAAAGTAGTATTAAACTTTCAAGATGCTGAGAATAATACTATTGCTGTTAGCTTTAGAGTTGAAGGGATTTTTAAATCCAACAGTAGTGTTTTTGATATGGGGACGGTTTTTGTCAAGTACCAAGATTTGGCTCAGTTAACAGGACTTGAGGGAAAAATTCACGAAATTGCCATACTTTGTAATAAAATTGATTCAGCGGATTCCGTAAAGGATAAGGTTTATACAGATAATAAGGTAGAAACTTGGGGGCAAATAGCTCCGGAGATGGGTTATGCACAACAAACTATGAGTAGCTTTATCTATATTTTTATGGGTATCATCCTTATTGCATTAGCATTTGGTATTGTCAATACAATGTTGATGGCTATTTTGGAACGAAAACATGAGTTAGGAATGTTGATGTCTGTGGGAATGACCAAGTCTAAAATTTTTGGAATGATTGTTTTAGAAACCGTTTTTTTAGTGCTAATTGCCACACCTGTTGGTGTTTTGTTATCCTATTGGAGTATTCACTATTTTGGAGTTTATGGTATTGACCTGGCGTCAGTTGCCAAAGGTTTAGAGAGTTTGGGTATTGGTTCTCGTATCTATACTAATTTACCAAAAGACATGTATTTTATCATTACACTTATGACCTTGTTTGTAGCTGTTTTGTCGGCAATTTTTCCGGCGCGAAGAGCCTTAAAGCTAAACCCTGCTGAAGCGGTAAAAGCAAACTAATTTATTGAATAAAGCTAAAAAGCAAATTATATGAAAGTCATACAAACAAAGAATATTTTTAAAATTTACAATGAAGGAAAAGGAAATGAAGTACATGCTGTAAACAATGTATCATTAGAGATTGAAAAAGGTGAATTTACTGCAATTGTAGGACCTTCGGGTTCAGGTAAAACAACACTGTTAAATATTATTGGAGGATTAGATACACCAACTTCAGGAAATGTACTGATTGAGAATACAGAAACGGCTTCATTAAAAGAAAATGAAATGATTAATTTTCGTTTACACAATATTGGATTTGTTTTTCAATCGTATAACTTAATTCCTGTTTTAAATGCCAAAGAGAATGTTGGTTTTATAATGTTATTACAAAATATCCCTGAAAAAGAAAGAACAGAAAGGGTTACATCGCTGTTAAAGGCAGTAGGCCTCGAAAATCAAATGGAAAAACGACCAAATCAAATGAGTGGAGGTCAACAACAACGTGTTGCTGTGGCCCGTGCTTTGGCATCAAAACCAAAATTTGTTCTTGCAGATGAACCTACGGCAAATTTAGATTCTAAATCAACTACGGATTTACTGGATATTATGGAGAATTTAAATAATGAAGAAGGAATAACTTTTGTTTTTTCCACTCACGACCAACGTGTAATTGATAGAGCACATCGTATTATTACATTAGAAGATGGGAAAATTATTAAAGATGAAAAGATTAAATAAATGAAAAGAAAGCCCAATTATAAAATTTTTTGGACACTTGTGTTTATGGTATTGATTAACTATCAGGCTTTTACACAAGAAAATAATAATTGGGCTAAAGAGCATATCAGTTTTTCCGGATATATTAAATTTTTGAATATCGGTACTTTTCAAGATTTTGATGCGATGCTAAACGATAACTTGTTACATAACCGATTGAATCTGAAAATTTATTTGGACGAACATTTTACAGTAAATTTAGAACTTAGAAATAGAGCTTTATGGGGAGATTCTGTTCGGTTAATCCCTAATTATGCAAGTAGTCTTGATAATGGTAACCAAGATATTGATTTAAGTCTTTTGTTGGTTGATAAACCTGCTTTGCTGGTTCATTCTAAAATTGATAGATTGTCGTTAAATTATCAATCGGATAAATGGAGATTTACTATAGGAAGACAGCGAATAAACTGGGGTAAAAATTTAGTTTGGAATCCCAATGATCTGTTTAATACCTATAGTTTTTTTGACTTTGATTATGAGGAGCGACCCGGAACAGATGCTTTGAGAATTCAGTATTTTACCTCAGGAAACAGTAGTGTTGAAACAGCGGTTAATTACAGAAATAATTGGGATGACACAACTTTGGCATTAAAATATAATTTTAATAAATTCTCATACGATTTTCAGGTTTTAGCAGCCAAATATTTTGATGATTATATGATGGGAATAGGTTGGGAAGGAGCTGTAAAAGATATTGGTGTGAAAGGTGAATTTAGTTATTTTATACCGCAAGATAGAGCTAAAGAGTCGTTATTATCAGCGTCTGTTTCTCTTGATTATTATTTTAAAAACGGAATTTCATTGACTGCTTCTACATTATTTAATGAGAACGGAGTTAAAGAAGTTACCGCCTTTAACCCCGTGAATTTTAATAGTTTTCAATTAAATGCTAAAAACTTGATGCCTAACCGTTGGTCATCATTTTTACAAATATCAAAAACACCAACACCTGCTGTTAATTTATCATTTGCGACCATTTATGCATACGAAATCAGAGGTTTTTTTATGATGCCACAATTCAGCTATAGCTTATCTCAAAACTGGGATTTTGATACGACAGCACAAATTTTTTACGGCAAACCCAATGATAAATTGGAGAATATCGCCAACAGTGTTTTTTTGCGTTTTAGATGGAGCTTTTAACTTATTCTTTTACGACTAAACGAAAACCTTCTCCGTGAATATTGACAATTTCTACTTTATCGTCTTTGCTTAAATATTTACGAAGTTTAGCAATATAGACATCCATACTTCTAGATGTGAAATAGTTATCATCACGCCAAATCTTTGTCAGTGCCAATTCTCTTGGCATCAAATCATTCTTGTGTTGTGCCAACATTTTGAGTAATTTGTTTTCTTTTGGTGATAATTTTTGTGGTTCTCCTCCTTTGTATATCAACTGACGTAGTTTTGAATTTAGATAAAAATCACCGATTGTGTATTCAAAAACCTCTTCGGTTTTTCCTGTTTCATTCTCTTTTCGTTGAAAGATAGCTTTTATTTTGTATAATAAAACTTCTGAGTCAAAAGGTTTGGTCAAATAATCATCGGCTCCAACTTGATATCCTTTAAGCACATCTTCTTTCATAGTTTTGGCACTTAAAAAGATAATGGGTATTTGTGTGTTTTTTTTACGAATATCTTGTGCCAGAGAAAATCCGTCTTTTCTAGGCATCATTACATCAAGAATACATAAGTCATATTCGTTATTTTTAAAAAACACAAAGCCTTCTAAGCCGTCTTTAGCAAGAGTTACATTAAAATCATTAAGGCTGAGATAATCTCTTAAAACATTTCCAAAGTTTGGATCATCTTCTACTAGTAAAATTCTTTTTTCGCTCATAATATTTAGTTTTTATATTGTTAATTCTATTTTTGTTATTGTTGTTTTGATGTTAAATTACCGGCAATTTTACCGTAAAAGTACTGCCTTTCCCTTTTTCACTTACTACACTAACTTTACCTTGATGTAATTCTATAATCTTCTTTACATAAGATAAACCAAGGCCATGTCCTTTTATATTGTGAACATTTCCTGTGGCTTCTCTGTAAAATTTATCGAAGATATGTTTTACAGCACTTTTGCTCATTCCAATACCATTATCACTGATATGAATTAAAATTGCATTAGAAATATTCTCTGTAAATAATTCTATTTCAGGGATTTTATCGGAATATTTAATGGCATTATCTAATATATTTACAAAAACATTAGTCAGGTGAAAAGAA
>Ga0256914_1001401_pt1 | contig 21855 bp, 19 predicted proteins | sample HulkmetaG_FD_191571 | JGI IMG/M metagenome (GOLD analysis project Ga0256914, IMG submission 191571) | Hydrothermal chimney microbial communities from Main Endeavour vent field at the Juan de Fuca Ridge, Pacific Ocean - Hulk | ecosystem: Environmental > Aquatic > Marine > Hydrothermal vents ... | reverse complement strand
AGCTGCAACTGCATTTGAACCCTCACTAGCACCGACAGAAATAACCTCAGGTATATTTCCCGGAGATTGAATACTCATAGAAAGCGGACCACTATTTCCTGCTGCAGCAATTACAATAGTTCCATGAGCTATTGCAGATTTTACGACATCCAAGAATGGATTATTAGAAGAAACATCATATGGAGCACCGAGAGATAAACTAATAATATCTGCACCATGCTCCCATGCGTACTCAATACCTTTTGCAATATCAATATCCGAACCTGAACCTGTAGAATCTAGAACTTTTATGGATAATAACTTTGCACCAGGTGCCATACCACGATACTTTAGTCCATTTTCATATCCACTACCTGCAGCAAGCCATGCACATGCTGTCCCATGCCCATTGTCATCATATGAATCACTGGGCGAATTCCCACTATCAGTTTTAACATAGTCTTTAAACCCAATAATTTTACCAGATAAATCAGGATGTGCATAATCAATACCAGTATCTACAATTGCAATTGTAATTCCAGTTCCATTATATCCTTGATCCCATGTATCATATACATCAGTTATATTTTCGGGAGATAGATAATCGGAAGTTATGTTTACAGGAGCCGACACACTATCAACATTCTTAAGAAAATTATATACATGCTCCATTGAAACACGCACTACCGATCTAAATCCAGCAATTTGATTCACTTGCTTATATGGAGTTCTAACAACTACTGCAGGAATCAATTTAAAAGCATATTCGATATGGTCTGAAGGAATACCTATGGATAATAAATAATTCACTCGCGAATCGACAGTTGGTTTGTTTATATAGATAATTAAACGTCCGTACATATCGGGATTTCTTTCAACCAATTCCATTAAATCAGAATCTATCTTTGGATTTGTATAATTCGTAGTATTAACTGATAAAGCGTTTCCAACAATTGGATAAATTGATGATACGAGAAATACAAAAGTAATTAGGATCGCAAGATTTCTTGATCTCATGCTTCTCTCCCACATTAACATAATATTGATTAATGTTAGGAATATTCTTTTATAAATTATTTCAATTATTACTTATGGAGGTTGATATAATGAGTAAACAGAACTATTTTAGGCGGCTTATACTAAAACACTTTTACGAAGATAGCGATAAGAAAAAGCATCGCACATTCCTTGAAGTACAATTACAAGCACCAACCAAAACCGATGAAGGTTGGATAAATGATGGAAAGATTCGTTTAGCAATTGGTGAAGACAAAGACATTAAAGCTGCATTTATACTCTCGGTAGATGAAGCTTTAAGGCTTGCAAAAGCATTAGAACTAGCAGTTGAAGATCATGAATCAGACATTATAGACTATTACGCAGGATATAAAAAGTAGGCGAGAAATAATGTCTGAAGATATTTCAAAACATGCAGATGAATTTTTATTAAAGGGAAACAAAATTGGCGTTATGCTTATTCATGGCGTTACAGGAATTCCAGAAGAAATGCGTCTGTTGGGGGAATATCTGAATTCAAAAGGCGCAACAGTTTATGGAGTTAGAGTTGCGGGACATGGAACTACTCCTGAAGAACTATCAAAATTAAAGTGGAAGGATCTATACAATTCTGTAGAAGAAAAATTAGAGATATTAAAGATGCAAAATGTTTCAACAATTATAGTCGGGGGACTCAGCATGGGCGGTATGCTTACGCTTGCACTCGCAGAAACGCAACCGGTCATGGCAAAAATTTTCACGCTATCTACACCACTTGAAATCAAAGATTGGAGAATAAAACTAATTCCGTTAATTAAGCCGTTTATTAAATACTACAAGAAAGAACCCGAAGATGAAATTAATGGACTGCCCCACTATTCATATCCTGTAATACCGCTCGCGACAATTTATGAACTATATAAGGCAGGAAAATACATTAAGAAGAACCTTCAAAAAATAAAGCAACCAATCTTAATTATACATTCAAAAGCAGATCCAAGCGTCGATATTTCAAATGCACAGGCAATTTATGATGGAGTATCATCAAAAGAGAAGCATCTACTATTTCTAGAGAAATCGGGTCATGTAATCACAAAAGACGTAGAAAAGGAGAAAGTGTTTGAAGCTGTTGCAGATTTTGTTTTCAGTGAATAAATTCACTTTCTCCATGTTTTTAGAGAACTAACTGCAGATAGAATGTCCGGAATAATCTTGTGTGTTGTATGATGTGTTTCATGTAGAAATCCGTACATTGTAGCTCCAATGAATCTCAAAATTCCACTGGCGATCATCATATAAAATACAGCAAGATACTGACCTACGAATTGGGCTATGAAATCACCCATAATTCCTGAGAATAAGCTACCAAATAAGAAAATAAAACCTGAAAAAACATTATATACGGACAAATAACCACCCAATTCTTCCTCGGGAGACGCATCGAATATGTATGCCATAAGCGCATTTTGTGATAAAGCCACAGAGAACCCAGCTAATGCAGCTCCAAAATAGATTAAGTACATATCAGTTGCTAGGACGTAAATTATTGGCACAAAGGGTAACAAAAATCGCCCGGCAAGTATTAAGGGCTTCCTACCGTATTTATCGGACAATCGTCCAAAGTAAGATTGGAAGATTATCATTGTAATAGACATCATAGCGGATTGAATCGCAATTTCAAGTAATGACGCCTTTAGCCAGATTCTAAGAACCACTGAGAAGAAAGGCCATGCCATAGACATAGCAAATGAGAAAAATGCGGAGACAAAACAAAGCCTACGGAAGTCCCCAGGCTTCCTAAATATTGTCAAAATTGGTGGAAATATCGAACGAGCTTTTCTAAGTTCAGGACTACGTTCAGGCTCGCGAATGCGAAGTGCTATTATACCAGCCAATATACCAACAATTGATGAAATTGTAAATGGCAGAAAGTATTGATCCTTCCATCCGCCAAAGATAGTCATTCCTGACAAAATACCCCCGGAAAGAGTAGCGATGAGCCCAGCTATTGAAGCAAGTGTCCCTATCCGTCCCAATAAATGACCTCGTTTATTTGCAGGTATTAGCTCTCCTAACAGTGCACTCCAAGTAGGTATTGAGATCGATAAGATTACCGATTGGATAAAGAACAGTATAATAACTTGAACAGGTAGTTCAAGAAAGTACATTACAGTAAAGAGCAAATAAGCGATACTGACGCCAAAAGATACATAGTATTTTCGATGACCAGTTCGATCCGATAATCCACCCCAAATTGGTTGTAGGAATGTAGGTGCAATATTACCTACCGCACGAAAAATACCTAGTTCTGATAAAGTAGCACCCATATCAATCATATAAGTAGTAGTAAATGGATTTGCAATCCCACCCGCAAAACTATTAAGCGAAGCAGTGATATAAACTTCTTTAGGAAGATCGGTTTCATAGTCATCTTTTTCCACGTTCGCATCTCCTGAAAATGAATGTTTATTTTTAGAAATGAACTATATAATATATACGACGATATATGCAAATTAAATGAAAGGAGAGATGTCAAAATGAAAATGCTAGTAGCTTCAGACATCCACGGAAACTATGGAATTGCACAGAAACTGTCTGTAATAGCAACAAACGAAGAAGTTGAAGCTATTTTGATTTTAGGAGACATTACCCATTTTGGTACATTTGAGGATGCTGAATACATCTTAAAGCTCTTTAGCGATACAGAAATCGAAACATTCTATATACCGGGAAATGTAGATTCACGCGTTTTATTGAAAAAGCCAATCAATCTACCATATATAAGATATACACACGGAAAAGGACATATAATTGCAGATATAACAATCGTTGGTGCAGGTGGATCAATACCAACACCATTTAATACTATGATAGAATTCTCGGAAGATACACTAGAAAAAATCTTGGAAGACGGGATCAAAGACCTGGATGGTAAGAAGATTGATGTATTAATGACACATACGCCACCATATGGTACTGCATTAGACCTTGCAGGAAAAATCGAACATGTCGGCAGTAAAATTGTCCGTAAGACCATAGAAAAATATCAACCAGTTATTTCATTATCTGGACATATACATGAATCCAGAGCAATTGATCGAATCGATAAAACATTGCTAATTAATCCAGGTGCAGCTGCATTGGGATATTATGCATTAATCGAAGTAACTCACGATTCTGCAGAAGGAGAACTAAAAATAGCAGTGTAAAAAATTTCTTTTCTCTTTTTTATTCCCATGGTATCTTATCATTAATTTCCAAAAGTTCGTCTAATTGTTTTAGCAATTCTTTTTGTTTTTTATTCAATTTCTTGGGTATATCAATATAAACCATAACGTGTTGGTCTCCACGTCCCCAACTATCTATGTGTTTTACACCTTTTCCACGCAATCTGAACCACGTATTAGATTTCGTTCCCGGTGGAATCTTAATTTTTGCTTTACCTGTTAATGTAGGTACAATAATTTCACCGCCAAATACTGCAGTAGTAAATTTGATTGGAACTTCTAATAATATATCATCACCATCGCGCTTGAAGAATTTATGAGGACGCACATGTATTACAACCAGCAAATCTCCAGGAGGCCCACCAAGATATCCAGGATCACCTTCGCCTCTTAAGCGTAATGTAGAATTCTCATCGACCCCTTCAGGAATGTCAATTGCTAATTTTTGTTTTTTCTTAATTTGTCCTGAGCCACGACATTTTGGACATGGATGGTCGATTATCTGCCCAGTTCCTTTACATGTAGGGCATGGCCCTTGCGTTATTATTTGCCCAAAAGCGGAACGTTGAATATGCTGAGCAACACCGGAACCATGACACGTAGGACATACACGTGGGCTAGTACCGGGCTTTGCACCAGAACCATGACACGTAGGACATACTACAAAACGCTCAACTTCAATTTCCTTTCGAGTCCCAAAAACGGCTTCCTCAAAATCTATAGTAATATCAATTCGTCTGGATCTTCCTTTTCTGGGGCGTCTTGAACTTGTAGCACCACCAAAGAATGCATCACCAAAAAATTGAGAGAAGAGGTCTCCGAACCCTGAGAAATCGAATCCTCCACTGCCCTGAGGGCCGAAACCTTCGAAATCGGCAGTACCAAATCGGTCATAACGGGCACGTTTCTCAGGGTCACTAAGAACCTCATATGCCTCATTTATCTTCTTCAATTTTTCTTCGGCTTCTTTATCGCCTGGATTTCTATCCGGATGGTAGAGCTTGGCAAGTCGCCTATATGCTTTCTTAATTTCATCTTGTGATGCATCTCGACTAACTCCTAATATTTCATAATAGTCCTCATCTGCCAAGCTTACCATCTCCTACGCTTACTTATTTACTTCCTCGAAGTCAGCATCTATCGTTTTTCCACCGGTAGACTCAGTTCCAGTACCTGCTGTAGGACCTGCCCCAGGACCGGCTCCAGTACCTGCAAATCCAGCTTGAGGACCTGCTCCTGGTCCGCCACCGTAGATTTTCTCAGAGATCTTATGGAACTGAGTGACTAACTCCTCAGTCTTGGATTTAATCTTATTTATGTCATCACTTTTGAGAACTTCTTGTACCTCTTTAATCTTTTCTTCGATTGACTTCTTTTCATCTTCAGAAATCTTATCAGGATTATCTTTCAAAGCCTTCTCAATTGTGTAAATGAGACTTTCAGCATTATTTCGTACTTCAATTAATTCCTTGCGCTTGCGGTCTTCCTCGGCGTGCTTTTCAGCATCCTTGATCATTTGTTGAATTTGTTCTTCGGTAAGATTTGTACTTGCGACAACTTTGATACTTTGTTCTTTACCAGTACCTTTGTCCTTAGCACTCACGTGGACAATTCCATTTGCATCTATATCGAATGTGACTTCAATTTGTGGTACACCACGAGGAGCCGGCAAGATTCCAGTTAGCTGGAATCGCCCAAGAGACATATTGTCTGCAGCCATCGGTCGTTCGCCTTGAAGAACATGAATCTCAACAGTAGTCTGATTGTCTACGACAGTTGAGAATATCTTGCTTTTGCGAGTTGGAATGGTAGTATTTCTAGGAATAATTGGAGTGAATACGCCACCATAAGTTTCGATACCCAAAGTTAATGGAGTTACATCAAGAAGTAAGACATCCTTAACTTCACCCTTAATAATTCCAGCTTGAGCCGCTGCACCTAATGCAACCACTTCGTCAGGATTAATTGATTTCTCGGGTTCCTTACCGAACATACTACGCACAACTTCTTGGATCTTTGGCATACGAGTAGCTCCACCAACGAGAAGAACTTTGTCAATCTGTTCAGGTTCGAGCTTTGCATCTGCTAGTGCTAGGCGTGTGGGCTCTAATGTAGCTTCAACAAGGTCTGCAGTTAATTCTTCAAACTTTGCACGAGATAATTCGAGGTAAAGGTTCTTCGGACCATCTGGAGCAATAGTAATGTATGGGAGATTTATCGTAGTCTCTTTAACGGTAGATAACTCAATTTTTGCCTGTTCAGCAGCATCGCGAATTCGCTGCATAGCTACAAGATCATTTCTGAGATCAATACCGGTTTCCTTCTTGAACTCTTCAACCATCCAATCCATTATTCTTTGATCGAAATCGTCACCACCAAGATGGGTATTACCATTTGTGGCTTTAACTTCAATTACGCCATCACCAATTTCAAGAATGGATACATCAAATGTTCCACCGCCAAGATCGAAAACAAGAACGGTCATTTCTTTCTCTTTATCGAGACCATAAGCCAAAGCAGCTGCAGTTGGCTCATTTATAATTCTAAGAACTTCCAGACCGGCAATTCGTCCTGCATCCTTGGTAGCTTGTCGCTGAGAGTCATTGAAATATGCCGGAACTGTAATTACAGCTTCTTTAATTTCTTCACCGAGAAATGCTTCTGCATCTGTTTTTAATTTGCGTAATATCATTGCAGAAATTTCTTGAGGAGTATATTCCTTATCTCCTAATTTTGCACGGTAGGTTGTACCCATTTTTCTCTTAATTGATCGAATTGTATTTTCAGGATTAGAAACCGCTTGACGTTTTGCAAGCTCACCAACAACAATTTCGCCTTTTTTAGTCAATCCAACGATAGAAGGAGTAATACGTTTACCTTCTGCGTTGGGAATTATGGTGGGTTTCCCCGCCTCAATATAGGCTATTGCAGAATTTGTTGTACCCAAATCAATACCAACGACTTTTGCCATCGTAATCACCTCAATTGTCTGACTTTTTATCGGATTCATTTATTCGATTCACTTGAACTAAAGCAGGTCTTAGAATACGGTCATGAAACTTGTAACCTTTCTGATACACAGCAACTATTATTCCGTCATCCTTTTCTTTATCTTCAACGACGGAAATTGCATGATGCAATTCAGGGTCGAATGTATCGCCCTCTTCCCCAAATGATTTAATTCCTTCTTTAGATAAAGTATTCTGGAGCTGCTTATAGATCATTTCTATGCCTTTTCGTATTTCATCAATGGATGATTCCTTAAAATCAACACTAAGAGCACGTTCGAAATTATCAGATACTTCAAGAATCTTAAGAACAAAATCACCAATTGCGTATTTTTTAATTTCGGCTATTTGCTTTTCAACACGCTTTCGATAATTCTCAAAGTCAGCTTGAACACGCTGCGCCAACTCGAGATATTCAGCAGATTTTTTCTTCTCATCTTCAAGGTCCTTTTCTAATACTGCAATCTGACGATACAATGCATCGATCTCTTCAGGTGATAAGGTAGATTCACTGAGTTCAGTGTCTGTATTATTTTCACTAGCCTCTGACGATTTAGCCTCATTTTCTATGTTTTGTGTTTCTTGAGATTCTGATTCGTCTAGATTTTCTTTTTGTTTATTTTCAATTTTAGATTCGTTGCTCTTTGTGCTCACCAATTGGTGCTCATCTCCAAATGTAATAGAATAAACTTAGCAATCAAATAGGAGAAAAAAAGGTATATAATAATTTTGCAATGTACATGCACTTCATATTATATGAAGTAAATAATGGAGATCACACCAAGGGCACCGGGAATGATTATTACACTTATGAACAAAACTAAAATGCCCAAAATGAAATATCCCTTATCAATAAGCCATAATGCAAAATATGAATACCCATAAACTACAACACTGACTAAAAATCCAAATACAATTAATGGAACTATTGGGAATAGCACTAATAGTAATCCACCGCCGGGCATTGTCCAAAGTGGACCCCCAATTTGCAAAAGAATAAAGCCAACCTTCACTGCAAGGAATACGAGAATTCCTATAAATATCGCGGCCCAAGATAACTGAATTCTAGCTGGAACTGCCATTTTGATCACCCTACAATACCACTTAATATAATTAATCCAATAATCATAATTATAATCGAAGAAGGTACCATAATAATTCTAGATTCTAAATATACACGTTTTTCCTTTGAATTTCGAGGCCCTAGAAACCAACTGATTAACAAAATTATTCCTAATAATTCAACAAATATTACGATAGGTTCATGCGCCATGTAAATCACCAAATATAACAATAAAAATTCGATACTTAAACATTTTTAGGTTTAGTATAAAAACATTACAAAATAAAAAATAAAGGGCTTATTGAAGAACTTGACGAAAAACGTGTTCAAACTTAGCACGAAACTCCTTTGCACGCTCTAGGTTTGCAACGTACATGGGCTGTCGCATGTCATTCAAGTTAGGGACTTTATGACATAATTCATGCTCCATGAGGCGTCTGAGGGCAAAACTGACAGTTCTGGGGGCCAAATCAACTTTCTTACTAATTGCTTTGGGTGTCATTGGACCGTCTGAAATCAACTTATCAAGAATAACTAGTGCGGATCGGGGGAGTTCTAGTACCATAGACATATTTATCTCCATCCAATACCAAAGCTATATACACATTAAATATTTTACAAACATTTAAAAAATGTATGCTTAACGCAACCAAGAGATTACATATGTAATATGAGGTGTTTAATAATGTCCAAAAAGGTCTTCATGACACGAAAAATTCTAGAACCAGGCTTAGGTATGATACGAGAAAAGTACCAACTTGATATATGGGAAAGCGAACTCGCACCACCAAAAGAGGAAATAATTAAACGCGGAAAGGATGCAGACGCACTGGTAACTTTACTAACAGATCCAATAGATGCAGAAGTGATCGATGCATGCAAAAATCTTAAAGTAATAGCGCAATACGCTGTCGGTTTCAACAATATTGATGTGGAATATGCAACCAAAAAGGGAATTATAGTTACAAACACCCCGGGAGTTTTAACAGAGTCAACTGCAGACTTTACATGGGCGTTACTAATGTCAATCGCCAGAAGAACAGTTGAAGGGGACGAGTATGTCAGAACAGGTCAATGGAAAGTTGGTTGGGGACCGACAATACTAATTGGAACAGATGTTTTCGGAAAAACACTGGGAATCATTGGTGCAGGAAGAATAGGAAGAGCTGTCGCTAGACGGTCTAAAGGGTTTGGTATGAAAGTACTATATTATACTAGAACAAGAACTGAAGAACATGACAAATTAGATGAGGAAATTGGTTCCAAACAAGTTGATCTTGAAACTCTACTGAAAGAGTCGGATTATATATCACTTCATGTTCCGTTAACTTCAGAAACAAGGCATATGTTAGGTGAGAAAGAATTTAAAATGATGAAGAAAACAGCCATATTAATTAATACCGCAAGAGGTCAAGTAATAGATGAAAAGATTCTAATTAAAGCACTACAAGAAGGATGGATTGCAGGAGCTGCACTAGATGTTTTTACAGTTGAGCCATTACCACTAGATAGCCCATTGATTAAGATGAAAAATGTGGTTTTAGCTCCACATGCAGGAAGCGCAAGCTTAGAAACAAGAAGCAAAATGGCTAAAATGGTTGCTGAGAATTTAATATTGGCACTTGAAGGAAAACGACCACCAAACATCGTTAATCCTGAGGTGCTAGGAGATTGAGGAATTGCGGGAATGCCTAAAGCTATTGATGACAAGAAAAAGTGTGAGAAAATTTAAACCAGATAAAATTGAAGATAGCGATTTACAACTAATACTCGAGGCTGCGATAAGGGCTCCGTCCGGAGGTAATTTGCAGCCTTGGTCAATTTATTTTACAAAAAATAACAAGATAAAAAATGAACTCGCAAAAGCAGCATACAATCAAAGTTATGTCGCTGAAGCTCCAGTTGTCATTATTGTATGTGGAATTCCAGATAAAAGTGCAGCTGTGTATGGAGAAAGAGGAAGAACATTATACTATATACAAGACACCGCAGCGATGACACAAAATATACTGCTAGCAGCACATGCTTTGGGTTATGGATCAGTATGGGTTGGTGCATTTGATGAATCAAAGGTCGCACGCATATTGAACCTAGACAAAGGTCAAAGACCAATGGCGATAATTCCTATAGGATTACCGGATGAACAGCGTCCTCTGACAGAAAGAGAACAATTATCAAAAATCATTCATGAATTATAATTTCTTTTTATTTTTCTATTTTCAAAAACAGAAAAAGTTAGGACGGCTTTATGCCGCCTTTGTTTACACTCTAACAGCCCTTATTTCTTCTTGAAGATTACTGCCAAGATTATGACTACTGCAACTGCACCAATGATTGATATGATACCAATCATCATCCAGTCGAATGTTGGACCGGGTGCAGGTGGAGCTTGTCCGCCAGCAGTCATAGGACCGACAATGGCTATGTTGGACAGTAATCCAGTGCTGTCTTCAACTCTGACACGTACGAGGAAGTTATCTGATGTAGTCAGCTTGGATACATCAAATGTGACACTGTATGTACCAGCTGAATCGTGATGCTTAGCAGTGATCGGGAACCAGCTCTTACCACCATCTGGTGAGTATGAGACGAATGCTGTGTAGGTTTCGTACTTGTTGACATCAGAGATTGTGTATGTGATTGTCATATTGTTGTTGTAGGTCTGACCTGCAACAGGACTGCTGATAGATACCTTGGGGTTGAAGTAGTTGTTTAATGTTAATGTAAGTAATGCAGATGGATAGTTCAATGAATCATATTTGAGGTTGGAGTTAGTTGTACCATATGCCTTTAGCATGTAGGTACCATTCTTGCCCATGATGTATGAGTCGATTGATGCGATGTTTGCAGTGGTTACATTCTCAAAGCCCTTAAGGGTATCAGCAATCATTGTGTAATAGGTCTGAGGACCTGCATATAGGTTGATACCAACATAGTAGGTACCAGTTTCCTTAACAGTGTAGGTTGCAGTTTCTGGATTATTGCCAGTAGCCATAGCATAGCCTAATAGGTCATCGCTTGCATCACCGGAGGTTAGATCAGTGCCGGGTGCAAACAGGAATACGTCAAGGTCTGCACTTGTAGTCCAGCTAACTGATAACTTGAGAACATCGCCTTCGGTTAGGTTGATGGCTTCATAGACCAAGCTTGTCTTGGCTGGTGGCCAGTTGGAATCGGGTGATGCATGAGTGTATCCTTGTCTTACAACATATGCACCAGACAGGATCTCGATCTTGCTGCTTACAACATCAGCTTCAGTAAAGCCAGTAACTCCTGGATTGGTCCATGTTGCAGATACTACTAAGTGGTCTCCGCTAACAGTATCACCATCGGATACAGTTACGGTGTTAGCAGATGAATCGGTAACCTTCCAGACTAATTGAGGTACTAAGCTTGAATTAGTTGCAGCAAGTTCAATGTTGAACAATTCAGGAACCTTGGAACCATCTAGAGCCGTGCTGTGCAATACAACATAGTATACACCAGCTCCAGATATGTGTGCAAATAGTACATTTGCTTTATCCATGGTGGATCCTGAATTGTACTTTCCGCCACTTACATAATTGACTGGTGAAATTGCAACTAAGGAACCAAGTGAATTGAAGACATAAGTATCAAGCTTGGTGGCTGAGTATTCCCAAGAGACCTTTACCTTAATCCACTCAACAGGCTGAGTGACATTGAAGGCAAATACTCTGAAGTCTCCAGTTTCGGGTCTCCAGCTCCAATCGTAGACACCATAGACACCGTATAAGTCGTATGGAGTCTTGGATGATGCACCACCAAATGAGGTTGCACCACTTAAGGAGACACTTGCCATAACGTTCACTGAGACTGGGACAATTTGAGTTGCGCCACCTTCAGAGAACTTGATGTAGCCGATGTGGACACCAATATCATTTGGTGCAGTGACATTTACATGCCATGTATTTGGATTAGTTGTGTCTCTAGCGACAGAAATCCAGTTTGCGGCTTGTTCCTTATAGATCATAATGGATACTGATAATTGAATACCAGTCCAGTTTGCTACCTTCTCAAAGTTCTTGTCGCGGACGTATAATGTCAGGTTAGAACCATCAGCTGTGTAGATACCTGGGTGTTGTGCGTACATTGCAAGAACATTTCCATCGCTCGTTCCAGAGCTAATTCTTGCAACTTCACCCACCTGAGTTACGGTGTGAGTGGTTGAATTGTAGACTTCAAAGTCTATCTTTCCATTACCGTTTGTATCATTCCATGCGAACAAGAATGTATATGGATATTCAGCAAGTTGTGTCAAGGTTGAATAGCTATATGACAAGTAGATTGCAGCAAACTTGGCATTCTCAAGGTTTGTATCAACAGTATCATTGAATATGTCTCTAATTCTGTATGCCCAACCTGTGGGTGTTCCAGTACTGTTGTCCATCTTTGTAGTAATGGTGGTAGTATAGACCTTGTCTAACACAAGTTCGCCAGTTGTAGCGGCGGTTGAACCAATTGCAGAACCATCTCCTTGAGCAACGTTCAAGGTTGCCTGGTACAAGTCGCCTGGGTTCTGAAGACCTGCATATACAGCAGTGTCACCCCAATTGATAGAGATACCAGGATGATGGGCTGCAGTTAAGTTGTTTGCTTCTTTATCTCCCATGAAGATCTTAGATACGACACTATCGATTTGCTGTGCAATTGTCTTGTAAGCATTAAAGCTATAGATTTCAAATACTTCATTACCATGGACATCAGTTGTGTTGCCAATAGCCAAAGCAACAGCTCTTGCAACATCAATCTGACCAGCACCCTGGATGAATGGATCATAGCCAAGGTCCTTTGCGGTAGACTTCAAAATTGTCTTTACCTTCCATGGATCGAAGGTCTTACCAGCGTCCTTCAGGGCACCAATGACAACAGCAGCTGCACCAGCAGCATATGGTGTTGCCTGACTAGTACCACCAAAGACTGTGTATGTATAACGACCATCGAAGTATGGATATCCATATTGTGCAAGAGTGTAGAATCCATACCATAATGGATATTCGCTGTATGCGTATGCACCGACAGCCACAACATCAGGCTTTACATAGCCACTGAATGTTGGACCACGGTTGCTCCATGGAATGACGTTATCGTGAGTGTATTTCTCACCATAGAAGTCTGCCCAGACATGAGTTGCAGTTGATGCACCAACACTTAATGCGGCTGCAGATGAGCCAGGTGCAGTAACAGTACCATATCCGGGACCACCGTTACCGGTAGCAAATACGAATAATGTACCAGGATAGCTTGGATCAACAAAGCCGGGCATTGACATTACATCAATGTAGAGGTCATACCAGCTAAATTCGGGCATCTGACCACCAAGTGAGATAGCAGAGTAGCCCCAAGAGTTGCTGATGACATCAACTTTGTGATTGCCAGTGTATTCCCAGATGCCAGTGGTTGTGTTGAGGTCAAAACCACACATCCATGCAAGAGCACCGACATCAGTACCACCAGAAATCACAACAGTACCGGTAAGTTCAGCACCGTTTGCGATACCTGGTAAGTAGTAGCCAGTTCCATTACCGTATAGGTTGAACGGTGTAAGACCACGACCAGCAGCATCAACGGCACAACCAGTACCGTGAGTACCACCGGCTTCATAGAAGATACCTACAGCATTACCATTAGGATCAATACCATTGACAATGCCACCGGTTACATAGCCATGTGCATCATATACGTTTCCTAATGCACCAAGGCTGAAGTCATTGATACCATTACCATATAAGTCAATTGCAAGAATGTCGTGTCCCTGGTTGAAGGTGTATGCGGGTTCACCTACGAAGCTGTAGTCAAACAATCCCTTGAACATATTTACTACTGTAGGATCACTCCAGTTCCAGAGACCAAACATTTCACCGTACCACATAAGGGACATAGCATATGCGCCATCCCAGTCGACATAGATGGTGTCGTAACCGCTACCGGTACTATTTACAACTAGGATTGGAGCATATCGGATCAAGAATGATGCATCATCTTCACGGATCATAGCAATTCCAAAGTGATAGTCAGATGCACTTGGAATGCCAGTAACGTTGTATGGTTGTGCAAATGGCAAACCAGTGAAGTTTGCATAGAATGCATCAGAGACGTATCCATAGTGGTGGTATACAAATGCGTAGTAGTACCATGGATGTAAGTATCCACGAGTACTGGTGTAAATACCTTCTACATCATCATAACCTGAGATGTTCAAATATGTCTTACTACCATCTTTGATTTGCCATGTACTATTGAATACGTGATTGGTTAATACAATACCATAACCACTTGGGTCAAATGCAATTGGATGACCACTTGCATCATGTGCATATGCGGGTGCTAAATCGGTTAGACCAAAGTCTACACCAGTGTCCGCAATTGCAATAGTAGCACCAGTTCCATTGTATGTAGCAGAGACTGGATTAACATCCAAAATTTCACGTACATAGAATGAATCAACACCTTCGGAAGGAGGTGCGGCCATTGGCTCTTGTTCAGGAACTGGGTCAGCATTAATAAGTCCAATGGATGGATTCTTTGAAAGCATTACAATGTCGTGGGGGCTATCTACCCAACCAACAACGAGGTATGCAACTTTCAAGTTGATAATCCATCGTACTTGTAAGTATTGCTTAATAGAATCAAGATTTGCGTCGGGTCTCACAGAAAGAATGACACCAACCTTATCGCCAACAGTGTATATTTTTTCACTTGGCGTACCGGTCTCAATGTATGATGCTAATAGATCATCATACTTGGGACGGTTAGATGGTGCCACAGATGGTGTGAGACCTAAGCTCTGCATCACTTGCTCCAAGTGCGATGTTTCCTCAATTGGCATATTTACTACAGCTGGCTGTGAGACGGGAGTGCTCACAGGTACAGGTGCAGCAAAGAACATTGTAGAGGTCATCGCGAAGAGCAGGAGCAAAGCAAGACTCATCTTGCCCATCTTTATCATCTTAATTTTCACCTTGTTCTCCTGTACTTCGTTTTACATATCGATTGCCGGTTATAGAGAGAACTCTATAATGATGAAACATTTTGTGTTCCATCCTATACTCCAATAGTTCTCTCCTTTCACCAGCAACTTAATACAACGTATAGCAATCCATATTATTAAATCTTACGACCTCAAAAATGGGATACATAGTTAAATTTAGAAAAAAGCGATTATAAACTAAAAAATCAAATAAATATATTAAATATACCGCATATATAAAAAAAGATAATATATAAAATATAATGAATATAATTTTTTTCATAAAAAGTGTTGTATACGATAAAAAATAATTTTTATAAAAACAAGACTAAAAATTAACATTTTTTAAAAAATGGCATTATAGTTATGATTAAATAGTAAATTAACGTATATAATATTAAAAAAATATAGGATGGCCGATGCCTTTGGAATCTCCATGGAAAATTGAATATACAACTAAAGTAGGAAACTCATTGATCATCCATGTTTCGGCGCCATTGTCAACATTGGTTAACGCAGATGTAGATGAAATATTGAATACATGGAAAGAAACCACAAAAGAATTGGTTAACGAGCACGATGTAAATATTTCATTAGAGCTTACGGAACAAGATAATAAAGCAGAACTTATCATAACTGTAGATTATGATGGAAAAAGCAAAAACTCAGACAAAGTTTCATACGATAAAAATTTGAAGGATATGCCGCTTTTTGCACCCTAGGGGAGTCTATAAAACTCCCTCTCTATTTTCTAATATTTTAATAATCTTATTTTGAACTTCCTTTAGTACTCTTAATGCGCCGATCACTTCAATTTTTTCAATTTCAGTAATAGTAGCATGTTCGTAATTATTCAATATTGGTCCGACAATACGACCAAGATTTTGAATTAGATCAATAAGAATCGTCTTAGATTCGTCATTTAAAGGTGACGACTCAATTTTATTAATTAAAGAGAGCATGCTATTCAATAATGGCATTATTTGGGCGATAGCATTCTCGAATTCCGTTGATAAAGTGGTTGATACTGAACGTAATCTTTCAAGTTCATCTCTCAATAATGCATTTTTTGAAAGAAGTTGATTATTTTTATCCTGCTGAATTTTTAGTTCAATTTCTAATTGTTTCACTTTACTCTCCAATGTAGAAACTATTTTTTGATATTGAGCAATTTCAGAAGCTCGTTCATTAGTTTCTTGGATCAACCTCTGAAGGTCCTTTTCCTTTAATTCCAGATTTTCCTTTAGTTCTCCAAGGCTTTCTTTAAAAGTCTTAATTAAGTCATCTCGTTCTGCAATATATTTTTTCAAAACTTCAATATCTTTTGAAAGCTCTTTCTTTTCTTCAACAAGGCGTACGTTAATATATGTTAATTCATTAATCTTATCCTCAAATCTCATTAGATCGACAGGTTTTTCACCAGTTGCTATTTTTAAAACTATAGTAATTCCGACTAAAATCAAAATTAGAAAAACAAGAAAGCCAAAATCCATCGAAATAAAATTAATAATCCTTTGTAGAACCCATAAAGCATCTTTTCGCAAAGGAATTTCTGGAACATATGCCCATAATAAGAAAATTATATCAAGTACTAAGAATATAGAACCAACACCTATGCTTCCAGTTTTTCTCTTACTCGCAGGAAGTGTTCGTGCATAGAGAAATGCAGCCATAGATACTACAAAAGCAGGAATTATCAAAATTAAGAAAGCAAGTAAAGTATCTTGATATACATCTATTACTTTTGTAACTGTTTGAATTAAGGTTTGAAGCATAGGTGTCGCCTCCAATCACATATAAGTAATGGCTATTGAAATATTAATATTTCTTCTAATTTTTTTCTAATACCATAGATTAGCCAAAGAACTTAAGTAGTTATTTATTATGAATACAATTCGTGCATAAAAATGGAATATCCACCAGATACGGAACCAGAAAAATGTACATTGCGTATTGGAAATCATTGTATTCAAAAATGTCCTAGAGGATATTCCATATGCTGTTTTGAATGCTCTTTTTTTGCAACTTGTAAAAATCCCAGAAAATGCCTATTGCGATATAGGAAAACAATGAATAAAGGAAATTTTGCGCAAAAAGCCAAAAATATGGGATTAAAAACAGCTCACGATGTAAAATATCTATGGAACATTTTCGTTAAAGAACTCATACAAGTCTCTATAAACACAAAAGGTCAAATTGTTAATGTTTTACGAGTTTTTAGAAGATTAAGTCGTGAAAATATTAGAATAGTTGGAATTTTAAGATCTCAATTCGTAAAAAGAGCTATAGAACGAGGTCTCTTAGGTCAAGAAATTGAACATATTAAAAATAAAAGATGGTTATTCAAGAAAATTGATATAAAAAGGGAAAACTAATTCATTCAGCATTAATTACACGACGAATTACCTCATGACCACGTACTAAATCACTCTTCGTTATAATGCCTAATAGTTTTTTAGGATCTTCTATATCAACAACAGGTAAATGACCATGTTTACATTCATGCATCTTTCGCAATGCATCATTAAGTCGGTCTTCAGGATTGACATAAACAAGTCTAGTAGACATAATCTCGCGAACCTTAGTATTCTCTGCTTTGCTTACCGGAACGCGAATAACATCTGCATAAGTGACCATTCCAACTAATTTATCGCCATCTAGGACAGGATAACCTAAATGTCCAGTCTCACCAATTAATCGTGATACTTTATATACGGTATCATCAGGAGATACGGTAATCACATTTGTCGTCATGACCATTCGGACTCGTATTTTCTCCAACAAGTCAATTGTAAATTTACCACGATGTACAGGTGAATCAGCTTTTGTGGGAACTTGATTTTCATATATACTTTCCTCACCTGAAAAGAGATATGACAATGTACAAGCTAACATTAGAGGGGGTAATATGAAATAATCACCGGTCATTTCAGAGACCATAATAATTGATGCAATTGGTACTTTTGCAGCACCGGAAAAGAAAGCTGCCATACCTACAAGAACGAAAGCTCCTGGATTCATATCTATATTAGGAAATAGTTTGACCGCAATTTCACCAAAGGCACCACCTAGCATACCACCTATGAACAATGAAGGGGCAAATACACCACCACTCCCACCTGAACTAATTGTCAATGATGTTGCTAGAATTTTGGCTCCAATTAATATAAGCATGAAAAGTATCATCAATTTACCTTCCATTGCCATTTGTAGCCAACCATATCCAGGGCCCAATATTTCGGGCATAAATATTCCGATCGATCCTAATAATAAGCCGCCGATTGCAGGCTTAAATATATTTGATATTTTAATTCGTGCAAATAAATCACGCAATCCATAAAAGAATTTTACATAAAATCGAGCCAAAGGAGCCGCTAACATGCCCAGAATTGCATAAAACACCAAAGACTCAATACTCAGAAATGCAAAATATGGAGTATCAAATATAGATTGGAATCCTGCAAAGGGTGCATATATGGAATATGCCACCATTGACGATATAAACGATGGAACAAGAGCTTCGGCTTCAAAATCACGGTGATATAAAACCTCAATAGAAAATATTGCTCCACCGAGAGGTGCTTTAAATATACTTCCAATACCCCCTGCGGCACCACAGATTACCGCTATCCTACGATCACGTTCAGATAGATGTAAGAAAGATGTAACCCATGAACCAAAACCAGCTCCAATCTGCGCAATTGGACCTTCACGTCCAGCACTTCCACCGCTTCCAATGATTGCAACAGATGATAGTGTCTTAATTATAGGAATTCTTTTTCGAATCTTACCGCGAAGATTATGAAACGCATCGATCACTGCATCAGTACCATGACCCTCAGCTTCCGGTGCCCAGACATAAACTAAAACTCCAGATATTAATCCACCAATCGTAGTTACTATTGGCAAAAAAAGGAGCTGTGGATCAATACCCGGATTTGGAATTTCTAATTCACCACCGGGTGCAGGAGGATAATAATTCACTATGGTTCGTAAGAAGAAATCTGTAGAGACTCTTAGCATCAATGTGAAAAGAATAGAGCCAAGACCAGAAACAATTCCGATGCTTAATGCTAACAAAGACCATCTTTTGAAGGGACTTAAGCGTTGTAATAATGTAGACAGCGGCACTCTTATCAACTTCGCAATTTTTGATTTATGTTTGAAAGTATTGGTATTGATAGATTACTGAGTTTAGTTTAAAAACTTTATTTACTTCACAATGTGTCTTACTTTTTAGAGTTAAAATTATAAATCAATTTATTACTCGTTATATGAGGCGATTGAAATGAAGATTGAAAAAGTTGCTATTTTGGGCGCGGGAACAATGGGTTCTGGCATTGCCCATGTTGTAGCACAATCTGGTTATCAGGTAATTATTAGAGATATCAGTCAAGAATTTTTAGACAAAGGCTTAAAGACAATCAGAAAGAATCTAGAACGCGGTCTAAAGAAGGGGCGTATTACAGAAGAAGAAATAGATACAATAATGAAGCGAATCCAAACAACCATCGATTTAGAAAATGCAGTCAAGGATGCAGATCTCGTTATTGAAGCTATACCTGAAAAACTTGAACTCAAACTTGGAACATTTAATGAACTAAACAAATTTACAAAACCCGAAGCGATCTTAGCAAGCAATACATCATCAATAAGTATTACAAAGTTAGCATCCGAAACTTCAAAGCCCGATAAGGTATTAGGTCTCCATTTCTTCAATCCTGCACCTGTTATGAAACTTGTTGAAGTAATAAGGGGCGAAAAAACATCAGATGAAACTATGAATGTTGCAATTGATTTCGCGAAATCACTTGGAAAAACTCCGGTTCGCGTAAAAGAATTTCCAGGCTTTATTGTAAACAAAGTCTTGATTACGGCAATTAATGAAGCAATTGATACATATGAACGAGGAATTGCATCAGCCGAAGATATAGACACAGCAATGAAACTTGGTTGCAATTGGCCTATGGGACCATTAGAATTAGCAGATTACATTGGTTTAGATGTCGTATTAGATATTTCAAAAGTACTTAAAGAGAATATTAAAGACTTCAATTACAGAGTGCCTAAGATTTTAGAAGAACTTGTCAGCCAAGGAAAATTAGGAAGAAAAACCGGAGAAGGCTTTTACAAATATTAAAGAGGACTATAAGTCCTCCTATTTTTCATGTTTGAATATTTTATGTGGGGGAATAAAGATCACTGGAATTATCGTTAATAGGATGATTATCCAATGGTCTAATCCAATTGGAACTGTACTGAACAATACCTGTAATGGTGGCCAATAGATTATTAATAACGTAAGCACTAAGGATACTGCCACTGCTAATAATAGATATTTACTACTATGAATATTACTACGCCACACTGGTTGTGTTTCTGAACGACAATTGAATACTAAGAATAATTCAAATATGACGACATCTGCAAATACTGCAGTTCGTGCGCGCATTAAAGTTGTTGGATCAATAGGTGCGGAAATATTAAAGCCAATCTCGTATAAGAAAACAAAACTGCTTGAGAAATATGCTAGTACTGCAGCGATCAATATGAAGGTAATCATTTCACGGTCTACCATAGGTTTCTTAGGACTACGTGGGGGTCGCTTCATAACATCTTGCTCAGGAGGATCTACACCTAAAGCAAGTGCAGGAAAACCGTCCGTCGCTAAGTTTAGCCAGAGAATCTGTAGTGCAGTTATTGGTAGTGGGAGTCCTAACATTACCATCGTAAATATGAGGAAGATTTCATCAAAGTTTGCGGCCAATAGAAATCGAATAAACTTACGAATGTTTGAATATACCTCACGACCTGTTTGGACGGCCGCCACAATTGTAGCAAAGTTATCATCTGTTAATACGACATCCGCAGATTCTTTTGTAACATCAGAGCCACGAATACCCATAGCAACACCGATATCTGCGGTTTTTATAGCTGGAGCATCATTGACACCATCGCCAGTCATTGCTACGGAATGACCCTTCGATTTGAATGCTTTTACAATGCGTAGCTTATGTTCAGGAGATACTCGAGCAAATACAGATACTTCATCAATAATATTATTGAATTCTTCATCGCTCATATTAGAGATATCTGCACCTGTAATAACACGCGCATTGCTATCATTAATTAATCCAACTTCAGTTGCAATTGCCTTTGCAGTTAGTTGATGGTCTCCGGTTACCATAACTGGACGAATGCCAGCTTCTCGACAAACACGAATCGCATCCTTGACTTCCGGACGCGGTGGATCAATCATAGCCACTAAGCCAAGTAATATAAGGTCTTTTTCAACATTCTCAACCGTAAATTCTGTAACATCCAACGGGCGATATGCGATAGCAAGAACGCGAAATGCGTTTTCAGCAAGTTTCTGATTCGCAACTAAAAATTGTTTCTTAATATCATCTGAAAATGGTTTGACCTCTCCATTTTGAACATAATGAGTACATAGATTCATTAAGATCTCAGGCGCTCCTTTGACATACGCATTATGTTGCCCTTTGTCAATATATATGATGCTCATCCGCTTTCGAGATGAATCAAATGAAAGTACAGATACTTCTGTTTCGTGCTTTTTGATTTCATTAACAT
>Ga0256914_1001400_pt1 | contig 21856 bp, 16 predicted proteins | sample HulkmetaG_FD_191571 | JGI IMG/M metagenome (GOLD analysis project Ga0256914, IMG submission 191571) | Hydrothermal chimney microbial communities from Main Endeavour vent field at the Juan de Fuca Ridge, Pacific Ocean - Hulk | ecosystem: Environmental > Aquatic > Marine > Hydrothermal vents ... | reverse complement strand
CGATCTCATACAGTCCGAAGAGCATGGGCGGCCCCAAGATGATAGTCAGCCATGCGATGGTGGCCAGAAAATTCTGGATGAAAAGATTGAACCAATCGTCATACCAGGTCTTCAACGCCCGCCAGATGACGCGTATCGAGGCCGGGCCGCGGGAGGATGTCGATGAATCTGCCATAGCGTTTTTCGCGCGAATGAGGTAACTACTCGTGAAGCGTGAAATGTGAAGGGATGCGACTTGGTAGTGGGCGCCTGCGGCGGACGTGCGCCGGGACGTGGTGGGCCAAAAGATCCAGCGTCAGTATATCAAAAAAGGAATAGAAGTCACCAAGTCGACCTCCAGCCGGAGCTGGATTCACAATCCGGGCGAGTCCTTCAACGCCCGCTCCCATTCTGAAACGCCCCCGACCTGTTTCTTGTGGCGGCATCCTGACAGAAGTTATAATTTCGCCATGAGTCTGACCCCGCGTCCCCGACTGCCGCACTCCCCCATCCGCCAATGGGGGAGTCTGGCGCTGGTTATGCTCATCCTGGCCGCGGCCCTGGCGCTGCCGCCGCTGAAGTTGAGCCTGCTGGCCCTGCTCGCCCTGGGCTTTGGCCTGGCGCTGCTGCTCCGGCCCGTGATCGGGCTCTACGCACTGGCTCTGGTCATCCCCTTCAATGCCGTGGCGCAAGTTCCGCTGGGTCCAACCGGCATCGGCCCCGCCGACCTGTTGGCAGGAGCCACGTTCTTTGTCTGGTTCTTGCACGCGACGGCATTCCGCCCCAAACGCCGCGCCGCGCCTCTGCTGTGGTTCATCCTGCCGTTTGCCATCGCACTGCTCTATGCCACTCTGACGGCCCGCAGCCTGGTCGCCGCCCTGCCCGAACTGGCAAAGTGGGCCGAGGTCATCCTCATCTACTGGCTGGGCGCGCAACTGCTCACCCCCAAACATCGTCTCCCCCTGGTTCTGACACTGCTGGCCGCGGGCAGCGTCGAGGCCCTCATCGGCATCCGCCAATTCATCTTCCAGATCGGGCCGGATGCGTATCTGCTGGGCCGATTCCTGCGGGCGTATGGCACTTTTGGCCAGCCGAATCCTTATGCGGGCTACCTGGGACTGCTGCTGCCCCTTGGAATCAGCTTGAGTTTGTGGAGCGTTGTCTCGGCGTTCGGTAACCAGCCTTCAGCAATCAGCGTTCAGTGTCTGATGAGACGACGATGGGCCAGGATGGCGTTGCCGCCGATCTCCGCGGGCATGACAGGGCTCATCGGAGCGGGCGTGCTGGTGAGCTGGTCGCGGGGAGCGTGGCTGGGCGTGGCCGCGTCCACGGCCACAGTGCTGGCCCTGAGTTCGGTCTGGGGCCTGGGCCTGATGCTGGCTCTGGCGACCGCGCTGATATTGGTCTGGCCCGCGCTGCCCCACAGCATTACCGGCCGCATCAGCGATGTGTTGCAGTATTTTGGCGTGTGGAACGCTCGCGGCGTCCCCGTCACCGACGAGAATTTCGCGGTGCTGGAGCGGGTGGCCCATTGGCAGGCCGCATGGGAGATGTTCGCAGATCATTTCTGGCTGGGCGTCGGCGTGGGCAATTGGGATGCGGTCTATCCCGACTACGCCATCGGCATCTGGGAGGCGTCGTTGGGTCATGCACACAACGTTTTGTTTCACTACGCGGCGGTGGCGGGCGTTTTCGGCGCCGCGAGCTATCTCTGGCTGTGGCTGGGGACGTTGTGGCAGGCGTTTCGGGCGGGACTGCGGCGCTCGGGCCTGGACAAAGCCCTCGCCGTAGGCGTGACAGGCATGCTGGTGCATCTCTCCATCCACAATCAATTCGATAATCTCTGGGTGCAGGGGATGCCCTTGCTGATCGCCCTGGCTTTGGCGCTGCTCCCGATGGAGCGTCCGGGCCCGGAACGCGCCCATTCCCCATCCAGCCTTGTCACAAAAAGAATTTCATTATGACAAGAACCCTCAATATCATCGGCGATCCCTTCATCCTTGGCGTCAACTACTGGCCCCGCCGCAAGGCCATGTACTGGTGGTCAGATTTCGACGCGGGCGAGGTGCGGGAGGAGTTCGCCATCATCCAGGCGTTAGGCCTGCATCTGGTGCGCATCTTTCTGCTGTGGGATGATTGGCAGCCGGCGCCCGACCAGGTGAACATGCAGGCCCTGGCCGATCTGGAAACCGTCAGCGACATTGCTGCAGATCTGGGGCTGAAGCTGGATGTCACCTTCTTCACCGGACACATGAGCGGTCCCAACTGGGCGCCAGCATGGATGCTGCGCCCGGGCGGCTATCCTGCGCCGGGCGTGCTGCGGGTAGTAAGCCGGGGCCAGATCGCACATCGGGGCTATGCCAATATGTTCACCGACGAGACGGCGCTGGCAGCGGAGCGGCTTCTGCTGCGTACGGTGGTGGGAGCCATGGCGGGACATCCCGGCATTGGCCTATGGAATCTGGGCAATGAGCCAGATCTCTTTGCCTGGCCGCCCAACGCGACCGCGGGACGGGCCTGGGTAAGGGAGATGACGGCCATCATCCACGAGCTGGATGACCAGCGCCCGGTCACCTGCGGACTGCACGTGGCCAGCCTGACGCAGGACAATGGTCTGCGGGTCAACGACGTCTTCGCCGAAACCGACGTGGCGGTCATGCACGGCTATCCCATGTATGTGGCATGGTCTCAGAGCCCGCTGCACCCCCATTTCATCCCCTATCTCGCCGCTCTGACCACGGCGCTCGGCGGCAAGCCCTGCCTGATGGAGGAATTCGGCGGGCCGACGCAGCCGCCCGGCGTTCCCACAGGCGTGCAGGCATGGATCGGCTACGGCCAGTCCATCAAACTCTTCATCCCCTCGGAAGAGGACTTGGCCGCGTATCTGGAACAAACTCTGCCAGCACTGGTGGAAGCAGGCGCGCTGGGGGCCATGTTGTGGTGTTTTGCAGATTATGATCCAGCGTTGTGGGAGCGCCCGCCCTGTGACGAAAGTCGTCACGAGCGGCATTTCGGTTTGCTCCGCCCAGATGGCAGTCTCAAACCTCACGCCGCGGTCATCCGCAGCTTCGCTGCCACCCGCCCCACGGTTCAGTTCCCCAACCATCCCCTGAGGCTAGATCTTTCGCCCGAGGACTACTACCGGTCGCCCGAACTTCACGCCAGCAGACTATATCGTCAACAACTACGCAGCACGGCGGGACGCTGATATCGCTCCTCCTCTCTACGCAAACCCCAGGAGCGTCATTGCAGCGGTCGTCCCGGGTTTTTGTCTCGGGGGCGCTTTGAAATTTTGTTGGCGGATGGTAGGATTAAGAAAATTGCTTCCCGCCGTGCGATGCCTCATGCTCTCGACTCAACGCCTTCCGTCATCCCAACTCGACATTGCTGCTGATATTTTGCGACGGGGCGGGCTGGTTGTATTTCCGACAGATACCGTGTATGGCGTGGCGGCTCTGGCCCGAGATGACAATGCCGTGGCTCGCATCTACGCAGCGAAAAAACGCTCGCTCGATATGCCTATCCCGGTCATGGTGGCCGAGGCAGGTGGCGCGCTGGGGGTGGCGCGTCCCCTGCCCGGCTTCTGGGAGCTGGCCGGGGCCTTCTGGCCAGGCCCGCTAACTATCATCCTGCCAAGCGCTGCAACCCTGCCGCCCATTGTCACCGCGGGCGGCGACACAGTGGCCCTGCGCATACCTGATCATCCCCTGGCCTTGGCGCTACTGCGGCGGGTGGGAGCGCCCCTGGCCGTGACCAGCGCCAATCTGTCGAGACAGGCGCCAGCGCTGACCGCGCGCGAGGCCTGGATGCAGCTGGATGGCCGGGTCGATGCCATCGTGGATGGCGGCGACGCCCCAGGCGGGCAGCCCTCGACCATCGTGGACCTGACCAGTCCCACTCCCCGCATCCTGCGCCGCGGCCCCATCTCCGAATCCCAGATCCGGGCCGCGCTTCTACGGGATTGATTCCCATCCAGACAATAACAACCTGACCGACTTCTCCAACCCAACCCCCGGAGGTAGTGTGACATGCGCATCCCCAGCATGCTGTTGAAACAACTCTACACATTCGGCAGCCTTCGCAATTCGAGCGAGGGCGTCGCCTTCAAGATCAAAAATCGGTTGACCGATGTGACGCTGACGGCTTTGCTCGGCGTCAAGATCGATGGCAAGCCAGTGCCTTTGGACAAGATCGTTCTGCAAATCGAGGACGAGGCGGGCACGGTGCTGACGCCGATGCAACTGCGAAGGCAGCCCCTGTTCCTGCCCCTGCGCCGGGTGGTCGAAGTGGTGATGGATATCGAGCCTCTGTCGCCGGGCAAGCACAAGATCGAAATCGAGTTCGAGGCGGAAAGCTACGGCAAGCTCAAGGTCAAGGTGGATGACGCCATCAGTGAGGAGGAGGCGAAAATCATCGGCATCCCCCGCGATCCCATCGATGATTACGCCGATAGCATCATCAAAGCCCGGCAGAGATTCGTCGAATCGTACACCGGGGTCAGGCTGAATCACATCCCGCATTACTCTTTCGATCCGCACATCACCAAAGGTAATATCGAGAATTTCACTGGCGTGGCCCAAATTCCCCTGGGATTCGCTGGGCCGGTGCTCATCAATGGCGAGCACGCCCGGGGAGAGTTCATCGTGCCGATGGCCACCACCGAGGGAACGCTGGTCGCCTCGTATAATCGCGGCATGAAGGTGCTGAACCTCTCGGGCGGCGTCACCGTCACCGTGGTGGGCGACGCCATGCAGCGGGCGCCGGTCTTCGTGTTCGACAGTGCTCGCGAGGCGCGGAATTTCGTCGACTGGGTGCAGGAGCATTTCGATAAAGTGAAGGAAGAGGCGGAGGCCACCTCCAGCGTCGCCCAACTGACTTACATCGATTATTACCTTTCCAACAAGTTCGCGTATCTGCGCTTCAACTACACCACTGGCGACGCTGCGGGGCAGAACATGGTCGGTCGGGCCACCTTCGCGGCCTCGAGCTGGATCATCGACAATTATCCTGGCAACATCACCCGCTTCTATCTGGAATCCAATCTGGCCACCGACAAGAAGGCCTCGCAGGTGAATGTGATGCGCACCCGGGGCAAGCGCGTCATCGCCGAGGCCACCATCCCTCGCGATGTGCTCATTCAGCGGATGCGGGTGGAGCCGGAGAGTCTGGCTTATCACTACGGCGTTGCCAATGTGGGCGCGATCCTTTCGGGCGCCAACAACAACGGCCTGCATTCGGCCAATGGCATCACCGCCATCTTCATTGCCACGGGCCAGGATGTGGCCAACGTGTCGGAGAGCTCCGCGGGCATCCTCTACGCCGAACTCACGCCCGAGAAGGATCTGTACATCTCCATCACCATTCCATCACTCATCGTGGCCACCTACGGCGGCGGCACGGGCCTGGCCACCCAGCGCGAAAGCCTGGAACTACTGGGGTGCTACGGCAAGGGCAAGGTGAAGAAATTCGCGGAGATCGTAGCCGCGACGGTGCTGGCTGGCGAAATATCCCTGGCCGCGGCCATTTCCACCACCGATTGGGTTTCCAGTCACGAGCGCTACGGGCGCAATCGCTAGTCAATCACACCAGACCATCGACTTTGACGGGGCGCAGCCCCTTCTTTTCCTTCCTCCACGCCGCGATGGCCGGGGGGGAAGCAGAAGGGGCTGCGCCGAGAATCCTCCAGGCGGTTTCCTCAAAGCTCATCTCTTAGGGCTGGGCCCCAAAGGCGGTGAAACTGGCGGTATTGACAAAGAGTTGGCGGCCCGTCTCCGTCATGGCGTCGGGGGAACTGGCAAAGCCCCACAGGGTGTAGCGACCTTTCTCCGTTATCAGATTGGCATAGCGCGGGTCGGCAGTACGCCAGCCATAAACCTGCAAGCGGACAGACTCCTCATGATCGGTATAGATATCCACGGTGGGGACTGTGCTGGCATACAGCGTCAGCGGGCCTTTGGGCAGGGGGTGAAGATCATAGGGATACCGCCAGATGCTGGCGTCAGGATGGTTCCAATCGATCTGCTTGCCCGAGCCATGAGCGCCGTAGGGCACGCCTATGTTCAGGCCGAGCTTGCCGAAGTAGGCGTAGCCGCCTTCATTCAACCCCAGAACTGGCTTGTCGCCCGACATGAGTCTCTCCAGGGCCCCATCGTTGCCCCATTCCGTCCCCCTGCCGGTGTCTTCGCCAATGATGTAGAGACTGTAAGGGCTCACATCCATCGCTGCCACTTCCTCCACCCGGCGCACATCCACCGACCATGAGTGCTCCTCCAGCAGTTTCTCGAAGGAACGGGCGGTTTTGGCTTTGTTCTCGTAGACAAACAGCGCTCGAGGTCGCATGAAGAAGGTGCGGTTGGCATAACGCAGGAAAGGTTCGCCCAGGTTGGATTTACCCTCAGCTCGGATCCGAAGCGCGTAATTTCCGGGCAGGGAGCCATTCAGATACCAGTTGCCATATAGGCCGTCATCCTTTTCGCCATCGTTGTGTCTGCCATCGTCATAGAGGGGCAAACCGAACTGCCAGGTGCGGTCATCTGGCCCGACGATGGTGGCCACCACATCGGCGCCAACGATAGGTTTGCCATCTTCAAGCAATGCCAAAATGTGCACTGGCGCGCCTGCCGCGCGATCTTCGGGCGGCGTGGCGAGATAAAGGTGCAGCCGCACTCGCGTGTGCGCAGACAGCCAGGCTACGAATTCGACAGGCTCCCTGTTTTTATGCAGGATGCGGACGCCCCAAAAACCGGGCGAAGGGCGACGGATTATCCAGGTCTCGTGTGTGGCGTCCGAGCGATAGACCACATCTGGATCACCCGCTGCATAGACGCGCCCCTGGGAATCGCGTAGCGTCAAGCCCAAGCGGGCGTTGGCATTAGCCCAGTTGATGGTGAAGTTAATGGTCGCTAACTCCTCGTCGACGCGTACATCAAAGTCGATGCCTTCTTGCTCGCTACTCGCCTGTCCCGAGACCTGCCACAAGCGTTGCTCCCGGCGGATATCTTCGGCGATGAGCTTGTATTGCTCGGCCAACCGATTCTCCAACTCGCCGGGCAGCACCCACTCGGAGTAACTGCCGCCACGAGCCGAGGCGGCCGAGAACAGAGTCCCGCCGAAACCAGATTCGGTGACATGATAGTCCTGGCCGCCATTATCCCGGGCAATCTGCGTCAGCAGCGCGTGATGCCCCGCCCCCTCGGGCCCCACAGCCACAGTATCCACAATGATGTCGGTGGGCTGAATGACGCCCTTGACCGTGGACGTGTTGTAGAGAGGAGCGACATTCTCCATGCCATCGCTGAGCAAAACCATGCGGCGAATTTCGGAATTGCCTCCCGGAGCGTCGATCTCACTCTTGCCGCGCAACAGCCCCTTGCCGATGGCTGTTGCATTGGTGGGAATCAGAGCATTGATGGCGCTTTTGGCCATGGCCAGTTCGGGAGGACTATTGCCGCTGCTAACCACGTGGATGGGGTAAGGCGAGGCGGCGCTGGTGCTGAAGGCCACCACAGCCACCCGGTCATCCTCCATGGCCTGATCCAAGAACATGCGACCGGCGTCCTGCGCCGCCCTCATCTTGTCGTAATCAGCCATCGAGCCGGAATGATCGACAACGATAACGCGGTCGGCGGTGCGGCGTTTGAGGAAGTAAACCGAGTCAGTCTGGGTGTCGGAGCCATAGCCTGTCCACGTCACTGTCAGATCGTAATAATTGGGATCGTAGACGCCGCTAAGGGGGCGTACAGTGAGCCAGAATTGATCGCCAACAGGCGCGCCGCTGATGATGTCGGCCTGTGCGCCATCGATGCTGACCGTAAAGTCAGACGCCAGCGCATCCCGGAAGGTGGAAGCGTGGTTGGGAGCGCCGCTGGCATGGGCCTGTTCCGCCTCGAGGATGATCAGGAAGGTGGCGGGATCGTTCTTCTCGCCCGCGTCCACAGCCTCGCCCGTGGTGGGCTGAACGATGTGGAAGGAGCGGAAATCGCCCGCCAGGCTGTAAGGCTGCGCCCGGTTGGTGGGGAAGTTGCCTTCGATGGACACGCGAATGGTCCAGGTTCCTGCTACTGGATTCTGCACCAGCACCTGCTCGACGTTGTTGCGATCATCATCATCCCGGCGAGCGTCTACGATGTCGCTCTGGTCGATGGGGTCCGACGCGCCGCCGCCCAGATTATGAGCGGAAGGCAACGGGTCCAGGGTGAAGGGGAAGTGCGTGCCATCGGGCCCGATGAGTCGCAAATCCAGATCGTTGACCAACTGGTTGACTGTCGCTCCCAGGCTGGCATCGCCTGGCTCGTCGTCCCAGGCCAGGGTCACCCGCAGTTCGGAGCGGCCCGGAGCCACGGTGATGGTGAAATCATCTTGCGTGTCGGTGGGACTGAGACTGTCTTCCAGGAACATCTTGCCGCGCACCGCATTGACCGCTGCCATCGCATTGACCGCGCCATAGCCAGTGGCAAAATCGGGGCCGGGCCCATAAGGTATCCAGCAGTCCGGGTCCAGGGGATCATTCGGGCCCACTGGCGTGCCGTTCGGACCCTGAGCCCGGCATAAATCTGGATCATTTTTGTCACTGCTATCGGACGCTGTGTGAACGAGATCGGTGGCGGTATTGATAAGAAGAGCTTTAAGCGTGGCAGGGCGAGGCATGGAGGTTGCGCCATATAGCTGATGGTATTGCTCCAGCATCAGCGCTGTGACGCCTACCGTGGCGGGGGTGGCCATGGATGTGCCACATTTCACTGTGTAGCCTCCACCATCTTTTGTCGATGTGATACCGCCATCGCCACCATTTTGGCAGCCTGGAGCCATCACATCGGGCTTGATACGGCCATCGAAGGTGGGCCCCTTGGAGCTGAACATACTTAGTTGACCATCGTTGCTATCGATGGAGCCCACCGAGATGGAGTTTTTGGCCGGGGAGTAGATGGAGTAGAATCCTGCCTCGTTGTTGTACTGCGCAGAGACGCCCTGATTGGCTGCCGCCCACACAGCCAGGCGGGGGAGAATGGCATGGTGGTGGGAATCGGTGGCATTGCCGCGCACAACGCTATCGACCTTGACCGAGGCGCTGCCGTATCTGCCGCTCTCCATCACATAGGAGTGGTTACTGACTTCGGCGCCAAAGGTGTTGAAGGCGTCGAAAAAACCATCGACCGAATCCGTCCCTTCGGTCACGAGGGTGGCCGCGGGAGCATGGCCTCGCCATTGGCGGTTACTGCCCCCATGATTGAGGCTATCCGTACCATCGCCCAGCATGATGCCCGCCACGTGAGTGGCATGAGAAGAGGTATAACTGGATGCTTTACCGCCAAGACTAATCCGTCCGCCAAAATCAATATGTGAGACATCTGGTTTGTCTTCGAATTGCGCCAGCAGCACCCCTCTGCCGGTGAGTCCCAGATAAGTGGGCGCCCCTGATACAGGCATGACCGCGCACTGCACGGCATCCGTGCCGGTGCGGGCCCGACCGCCATCATTGGTCTCCAGCGGAGGCGGCGGCCCGGCAGTGATCCAGCGCACAGCTTCTTCCGTCAAAAGCCGGTCGATGAGTGAGGCGTCCAGGGGGATCTCCCACATGTGATCCGCGAAATACTGAAACGCATCGGTGTATTGGGAGAGGATTTCCATCGCCTCACTGCTCGCGACATCATCGTGGAAGATGACCACCGCGGTATCAATGTCGGCCTCACGCATGGCGGTCAGATCACCATCCAGTTCGGGATCCACCTTCAGACTGGGGGATATGGCGGCCATCCAGCGAATCATGGCCTGATTGAAGGCGTTGCCGGCATCGAAATCGGGCATGACCAGCGCGTGATAAAAGGTTCCCGAAAGATAAGTCTGCAACTGCACGCCATTTTCCTCAAGCCTGTCCCGCTCTGTGGAATCAGGGATATGATCCAGCTGAACCAACGCATGAAGGGCCTGCCCGCCCACGTGCAACCGGAGAAGAAAGGACTCATCGAAGCCCGCGACAGGCACAGCGCCAGTGCCGGCAATGGGCAGCGCCATCTTCCCGGCCTGAAACCACAGGGCGTTGAGGAAAATATCGGAGCCCTCACTGGTCATAAACTCAGGTCCCTGCCGGAATCCCCAAAACACAAAACGCTCCGCCACCTGCAGCAGGGCGAAGGAAGACGCGTCAGCAGTCAGTGAGCCAGCGCGAATGAGCTGCGGTCGATCGGGCAAAGCGTAGGTGACGACCGGGCCAGCGCGCAACAACACCTGCACGGAATCGCCCTCAGGGAGGACGTTGTTGGGATGGGTGTAAAAAAGACGACTTTCGCTTCGCTCCCGTACGAAAAGCCTCTCCCCCATCGCTTCAGCGCTTTGTCCTGGGGGCAGCAAATGCAGCGCCGCCAGAAATTCCAGGCCGCCCTGGCCGACAGCAACGACAGGTTTGCCGCTGGCCTTGATTGCATCGGCAATGTTTGGAAAATCGGACCAATGTCCCGCTGTGTCATCGGCGATGATGTAGAGATCATACCCTCTGAGCCCCTGCTCGCCGATGCTCAGCGGAGCTGAGAAGGCCTGGGAGTGCAGACCGCCCGCGCCGATCAGAATAGGGAGATAAAGAATCGATTCTGGCGGCACGGGCAACTTTACAAACGTCAGATCATAACCCGCTCCCGCCAGAATTACATCGAAATCCTCACCTGTTGCAGCATCGTTGACGTAAACATAGGCGACCCGCACAGCGCCCGCATCCATAAATGGTGCGGTCGTCGCCCGCTGGGCCGAAGAAGGGAGGTTGAAAGGCCATTGCCCCATCAAAATAAGAAGCAACAGCCACGAAAAGATCTTTGTGATGCGTATGCGTAACACGATGACCTCCAAGAGCAAGAAAAAGAAAGCGTTCGTCTCATTGGACCGCCGGATGATGACAGCCTGGAATCGGTCTCCATCACATCCGCACCTGTGCTGCGACCATTGATAAGCCGAGCCGCCTACGCGGCCGCACGATCGTCGCGGATTTTTGCCGCTTTACACTTCCGATCCGAAAAAATCCTCATGGCCGCCGCGTGTAGATTCGCAATTGTCCCTGGCATTGGCATCCTCATATTTGCGCCAGGTTACTAGATTACATCCATTGGTCACCATAAAGCGGTCCTTTACCAGATGAACGTTCCAAAACTCATTTTTCTGCCACGCGTTCCTGAAATTTTTGTAATTTTCATACGATCACGAGCCATCTTTCCCCAAACGCAGGACCACCCACGCGGATTTTCCACCGCGAGCCCGCCCATTGCATCAGCCCATCACTGGTAGTGGTTATTTGGGACTGATGGTAACTACTAACGTACCCGACTTCAATCACCACAAAGGCACAAAGACACTAAGAACACCAAGAATTTCAAAGCTTTTTCTTTTCTTCGTGCCTTTGTGGCTTCGTGTCTTCGTGGTTTCTAGCCGGGCTACCTTAGTAGTAACGACTGATGTTTGTAGCATGCCGTTTCGTTGCCCTGGCACGGTCTCAATGCATTTGACGATTGACGATAGACGATGGAGGACGAAAACCGCTGATTGGATGGCGTAACTTGATCAATGCACAGCGAACAGCGCCAGCACCACGCCCCCGGCCACCACGCTGGCGATCTGACCAGCGGTGTTGGCCCCCATCGCGTGCATCAACAGGAAGTTCTCAAAATCCTCCTCTTGCGCCACCTTTTGCACCACCCGCGCGGCCATAGGAAACGCGCTGATGCCCGCCGCACCGATGAGTGGATTGAGTGGACCTCGCACGATCCAATGCAGGAATTTGGCGAACAGCAGCCCCGCGGCCGTATCCAACCCAAAAGCGAAGATGCCCAGGAGTAGAATCAACAGGGTGTCCACCTTCAGAAAAGCGTCGGCCCGCATGGTCGCGCCGATGGCAAGGCCCAGAAACAACGTCACCACATTGGCGATCTCATTCTCCGATGCGCCCACCAACCGCTGCACCACCCCCGACTCCTTCATCAGATTCCCCAACATCAACATGCCGATGAGAGGGATGGCCATGGGCACAAGCACCCCAACCACAATGGTGACGATGATGGGAAACAGAATCCGGGTGCGGCGACTCACCGGATTCTCGGTGTAGGGCATACGGATGCGGCGTTCTCTCTTCGTGGTCAGCGCCCGCATAATGGGTGGTTGGATGATGGGAACCAGAGACATGTAGCTATAAGCCACCACCGCAATGGGGCCGAGAAGATGCGGGGCCAGCAAATTGCTCACATAGATGGAGGTCGGGCCATCGATGGCGCCGATGATGCCGATGGACGCGGCCTCGTTGATATCGAACCCCAACAACAGGGCCAGAAACAGCGTGCCAAAGATGCCGAACTGCCCGGCCGCACCCAACAACAGCATGTACGGACGCTCCAGCAGCGGCCCGAAATCAGTCATGGCCCCAATGCCCACGAAGATCAGCAAGGGAAAAAGTTCATTGGCGACGCCGGCTTTGTAAAGGATGGAAAGAATGCCATCTTCGCCCACCACCGGCGACAGGGGGAGATTCGCCAAAATAGCCCCCGCGCCAATGGGTAAAAGCAGCACCGGCTCATATTCCTTGACGATGGCCAGGTAGATGAGGACCAATCCCACGCCGATCATCAACGCCTGACCCCAGGTGATGGCAAGTAGTCCCTGAAAGATCGTGGCTGCGATATTCATCGAATCACCCCTCCTGATACCGCAGCAGCAGATCGTCGAAATTCACGTTTTGCCCTTCCCTTACAAAAACCTCCCCCACCACGCCATCTCGGGGCGAGCGGATGGGATTCTTCATCTTCATGGCCTCCAACACAAAGAGCTGATCCCCCCGTCGCACCTGTGCCCCCGGCGTGGCGCTGACCTCGATAATCGCGCCGGGCATGGGCGCATGCAGCTCGGTGGGGATATCCTCCTCGGATGGCGGAGATGACGGCATCTCGGGCGGCTCCGATTTGCGCGCCCGGGGCAGCAACTCTGGCGGTTTGTGAGCGATGGCTGGCTTCTCCTTGCGGGCCTCCACCACCTCCACCGCCGGTATCTCCAGATCCGACTCCTCCTCCTCGACGAGTTGCAAATCATAAACTTTGCCGCCGGCCAGCACCCGAAAATGACTCTCATCCTCCTGCTGTTGCAGACCGATGACATAGGTCTTATCACCAATAGCGATGGTGTAACGCTTCATCGATTCTTTCTCCTGCGGGGAACAATGTTGGAACGGAGTTGATAGGCCCGGCCCACCGCGACCCACCGCGCCTGTCCCTGATTGATCTCCTGGGGCAAACGCCGCCTCAGCGGGCTGGTCATGCCGCTGGCCTCGCGGCGATATTGATCCAGCGCCACCATGATGGCCGCCATCAAATCGGGAGGAATGTCCGCATCGGGCCTGGATGCCGCCGCGACAGTGGGCGCCGCGTCATCCTCGGCCTCCAGCACGCGCCGGTCGATTTTCTGAAAGAGGGCGATGACGCCCCAGAGCAGGGCCAGGATGAGGAACACCATGCCCATGCCCACAACCATGAGGATTGCGCCGAATTGCAGGTCTTGAATCATAGAACACCTTTTACACCGGCATCAGCCCGTGCTTTTTGGGCGGATTTTGTTGGACTTTCGTGCGGAGATAGGAAAGCGCCCGGATGAGCCGGGGACGCGTCTCGCGCGGATCGATGATATCGTCGATGAAACCCAGCTCTGCAGCAATATAAGGGTTGAAAAAGGTTTCCCGATAATCCTGAACGAATTCTGCTTCCAGCTTCGCTGGATCATCGGCCCGGGCCAGATCTCGACGATGGAGGATGCGCACCGCGCCCGCCGCGCCCATGACTGCAATCTCCGCAGTGGGCCAGGCAAAAGCCAGATCGCTGCGCATGGCCTTGGAGCTCATGGCGATGTAGGCGCCGCCCATGGCTTTGCGCAAGACGATGGAGATTTTGGGCACGGTGGCCTCCACATAGGCGTAGATGACCTTGGCCCCGTGGCGAATGACGCCGTAGTGTTCCTGATTGACGCCTGGCAGAAAACCGGGCGTATCCACGAAGGTGATGACAGGAATGTTGAACGCATCGCAGACGCGGATGAAATGGGCGATCTTGTCGCTGGCGTCGATATCCAGCACGCCCGCCAGAAACGCAGGCTGATTCGCAACGATACCCACCACATGCCCATCCATCCGCGCAAACCCCACCACCGCATTACGGGCGAAATAGGGCTGCACCTCCAGAAAACTGCCGTAATCCACCACCGCCTGGATCACCTGTTTGACATCATAGGTCTGATCTTCCTGCGCGGGCACGATGGTCAGCAGCGACTCATCTCGCCTGTCAGGCGGATCGGTGCAGATCGCCTGAGGAGGATCTTCGGTGTTGTTCTGAGGCAAATAGCTCAGCAGTAGACGCACCATATCCAACGCGTGGGCCTCATTTTCCGCCAGAAAGTGCGCCACGCCGCTATGGGCGTTGTGCACCATGGCGCCGCCCAGCTCCTCGGTGCTCACCTCCTCGCCCGTCACAGCCCTGACCACTTCGGGCCCGGTGAGGAACATGTAGCTGGTATTGCGCACCATGATCACGAAATCGGTCAGAGCGGGCGCATAGACCGATCCCCCTGCGGTGGGCCCCATCATCACCGAAATCTGAGGAATGACGCCCGAAGATAGCACGTTGCGGGTGAACATGGAGCCATAACCAGCCAATCCCCGGATGCCCTCCTGAATGCGGGCGCCCCCCGAATCCATCAGTCCGATGATGGGCGCGCCAGCCTCCAGCGCCAGATCTTGCAACATCACGATCTTCCGGGCGTGCATCTCCGAAAAGGTGCCGCCCAACACCGTGAAATCCTGAGCGTAAACCGCCACCTGCCGGCCGTCGATGGTTCCAAAGCCCGTCACCACCGCGTCGCCAGGGATGCGTTTATCGGCCATGCCCATCTCCGTCACCTGGTGTTTGACGAACATGCCCAGCTCCTGAAACGATCCCGGGTCCAACAACCGTTCCAATCGCTCTCGAGCCGTGAGCTTGCCCAGCGCGTGCTGTTTCTGCACGCGGCGCTCACCCCCGCCCTGCAATGCTTCATGTTTGAGCTGTCGAAGTTTGTCGAGATGATCCTTCATCGGGTCACGCTATCATGTTGTGAGAAAGAGGTCTTTATAAGAAAAAGGTGAGCCTAATTGTATTCAATGGTGGGGAATTTTACAAAAGTTGCGAAACGTCAAAACCATCCTCCACCCCGCGCCGGCTCAGAGACTCGCTGTGGCGACATCCATCTGAAACAAAAAACCTCCTCTCCACGGGAAAGGAGGTCATTCGAGGGCCGACGCAGCCCTACACTTTGGGCGTCAGCATATTGGAAAGATTGCGGATCAGGGAAATGGCGGCAATGGAAACTGCGATCCATTCGCGGAACCCCGCCTGAACGACAACCTTGTCCTCGCCGTACGCTTCCGCCAGCTGCAATTGCTCCTTCTTGGTCTCGGATAAGACCACGCCAATGCCCAGGCCCAGCAAAGCTCCCACGACGGTGGCGCTGAGGATGATTTTGGATTGAGCCTTATTCATTGCTGATTATCTCCGTAACGACTAAGGTGGCATGCTTGAACATAACTTTTGCGGTGATGGCCCCCATCTCGCTGGAGGACAGTCTGCGCTGTCCTTCAGCCCGTGGGGCTCGATAGTGCGACTTCAGTCCGCGGTTTGGCGACGCTGGCCGACGGAAGTCAGAACTTTTGGGCGCTTCGCGCCGAAGGCGGGCCTACGCCCGCCCCATCGCGGGAAAGATGACGCTCCCGTGGCAGCGTACCTGATGGTGACGTAGGCAGTTACTCAGCTCCGGGTGCGTAGTTTGGGGATTTTTGCGATGTGCCCGACCGTGCGAGTGGTGCGCGTCAACGTCGTTTCGGCGCTGACGATGGGGCGGACGATTTTCTTGCTGTATTGCTGGGTGATGTCCTTTGCTGTCCGGGCGTAACGCCGCCCGCCCGGCAAGCCGATCTGGCTCAGCCAAATGGTGGTGATGCGAAACCCTTTCCGTAGATAATAGAAGATCGCGCCATAGATAAGCCCGATGATCAGGGCCTCCAAGGCCAAAAGAATGATAGATACATCTCGCCAGTCGCCAAGTGACATGCTGCGCTTCCTATGATGTGATGCGGCAGGAAATGAGTGTGGAGCCTCTTCTTGAACGTTTTTGCATTTTAGCAGAGATGAAACAGAAAGCCAAGCGATGGTTTGCGTTGATAGCCCACAAGTCAACAATGGGAGCAGAGCAGGTCGACGGCGTCCAACCACCGCAGTGCGCCCGCGGCGGAAACCCCTCGGCGATGTGCGGAGAGAAAGTCGTCCCCGTCATGCACCCTTCGGGGAAATCGGGAATGGGATTTGACAGGGCTTCCGCGCCCCATTACACTTGCGACAGGAGTCAGCTTATGTCCAAAACCCACAGTCAGCGCAAGGCGGATCACATCCGAATCAATCTGGAGGAGGATGTTTCATTTCCCAATCTCACCACAGGGCTGGAGCGATTCCGATTTGTGCATCAGGCGCTGCCCGAGCTGGACCTGGATGCGGTGAAAACGGAGAGGATCGTTTTCGGCAAGCGGCTGCGCGCCCCGCTGCTGATCTCATCCATGACCGGCGGCACGCCCGAGGCGGAGCGCATCAATCTGCGCCTGGCCGAAGCGGCCGAGGCCGCGGGCATCGCCATGGGATTGGGCTCGCAGCGAGTGGCGCTGGAATCGCCGGAGCAGATGCGCAGCTTTCAGGTGCGTCGCGTGGCTCCCAACATCCTGCTTTTCGCCAATCTGGGCGCGGTGCAGCTCAACAAAGGCTATTCGACGGATGACTGCCTGCGGGCCGTGGAGATGGTCGAGGCGGACGCGCTGATTCTGCATCTCAATCCCTTGCAGGAGGCGGTGCAGCCTGGCGGCGATGTGCACTGGGCGGGCCTGGCCCGCAAGATCGAGGCCGTGTGCAAAACCTTGCCCGTTCCCGTCATCGCCAAGGAGGTGGGATGGGGCGTCTCCGCACAAACCGCGCGCTTGCTGGCCGACGCGGGCGTCGCAGCCATCGATGTGGCGGGCGCGGGCGGCACGTCCTGGTCCCAGGTGGAATACCACCGCACCGACGATCCACTGCTCCGGCGTCTGGCTCGCACCTTCGCGGATTGGGGCATTCCCACGGCGGAATCCCTGCTGCTGGTGCGCGAGGCCCTGCCAGAGATGCGCCTCTTCGCCAGCGGCGGCCTGCGCTCAGGCATCGATGCGGCCAAAAGCATCGCGCTGGGCGCGGACGTGGCGGGCCTGGCTTCGCCCTTTCTCAAAGCCGCAGCGCAAAGTGCAGAAGCAGTGGTCGAAGAAATTCGCGCCATCGAGATGGAACTGCGCGTGGCCATGTTCGTCAGCGGCGCCCGAGATTTACAGGCGCTGCGCGAGCCAGGACGCCTGATCCGAAAATAATGGCGCTGGCACGGCCTTGGGCCCGGGCCGCCTCCCCCGCTTCCACCCTCATTCCCCTCATCCAAAGACAATTCTCATGACAAGCTTCGAAGCCTTCAGTCAACAGTGGCTGCCATCCATCGAAACCGAAATGCGCGACCTGCTCAGCCACGAACCTCCGGCCTTGCGGGGATTGTATGGCATGATGCGCTATCACCTGGGCTGGGAGACGCGAGATGGACGGCCGGACAACGCGCCGCGCGGCAAACGCATCCGCCCGATTCTCACGCTGATGACCTGTTGGGCCGCGGGCGGCGCCCCCAACCAGGCCCTGCCTGCAGCCGCATCGGTGGAGCTGCTGCACAACTTCTCCCTCATCCACGACGATATCGAAGACCAAAGCTTCACGCGGCGACACCGGGCCACCCTGTGGTCGTGGGCGGGCGAGGCCCAGGCCATCAACACTGGCGACGCCATGTTCGTGATCTCACACCTTGCCATGCTGCGCCTGCGCCAGCGCGGCCTTCCGCCCGAGCGGGTGCTGGACGCCATGCAGACCTTCGACGACACCTGTCTGCGGCTGACAGAAGGGCAATTCATGGATATGAGCTTCGAGGAGCGCGCCGATGTCTCGCTGGATGAATATCTGATGATGATCTCGGGCAAGACCGCGGCGCTGCTCTCCGCCTCCGCGTTATTAGGAGCCATCATCGCCGGCAGTTCGCAACTGAACGCCTATCGCACCTTCGGCTACGAGATGGGAATCAGCTTCCAGATCGAGGATGACATTCTGGGCATCTGGGGTGAGGAGGCGCTGACAGGCAAATCCACCACGGGCGACATCATCACCCGCAAGAAGACCCTGCCGGTGCTGTACGCCCTGAATCAGCCAGGACCCGCGGCCGAGCGGCTACGCGCGTATTATGCCCGCGAAGCCCCGCTCACCGAGGCGGAAGTCCCCGAAATCCTGGCGCTGCTGGACGTATTGGACGCCCGGGCGTTTGCCGAGGTCATGGGCAAGCAACACGCCGACGCCGCGCTATCTGCACTGGAGGCCGCGGATGGCGCTCCAGAGGCTATCACCCTGCTACGCTCCCTCATCAAACGGCTGACCGGACGAAAGAGCTGAGTCCCGAACGGGGCGGTCACATCGTCTCGACGAGCTCGATGATCTTCTCGTAATTGCGCATGACCCGGGATGGCAACTCGCGCCCGTAGGGGCAGGCCGACGGCATCAGCACAAAGCCCCGGCCCTCTCCCTCCGTCCCCTCCGCCAGGGCCCGCTTCACCTTCTCTGCGAATGCCTCGGTGGGCAACTGCTCGATATCGGACATCTCCAGATTGCCGAACAACACCATCTCCCGCCCGTAGTTCCGACGCACATAGCGCAGGCTCACATCCCCCTGGGGCGGCGGCTCGATGGGGTCCAGGCCGTCGGGCCCCAGGCTGGCGATGTCGTCGAGGATGGCTTTGAGCCGGCCATGGCTATGGATGCGGGCGTAGCCGCCATGCCGCTGGATGGCCTCCACGATGGGCCGGTCGTAGCGCACCACATAGTCGTGAAACAGGGTCGGGGTCAGATAGGGAGGCGACGCGTATTCGGGGCCGTAGATGCGCCACAATCGCCCGGGCAGCAGCTCCGCAACCAGCTCGACCATGCGATACAACTGCGCCGCGATCCGCTCCAGCAACTGATGGAACAAGGCCTGCTCGGTCCAGGCGATGATGGTGAACTCGCCCATCTCGAACATCTCCGCGGCCACGCACAGGGGGTCGGGCGTGTCGAGCATGACGATGCCGGTGTCGCCCAATTGCTCTTCGGCCGCCAGCACGGGCGTGAGATCAGGATGCAGCTCGGGTTCGGGCAGCGGCAGAGCGAGAAACGCGCGCAGGTCCGCCACATTTTTGAGATACGGCTCCACCCGCCACAGGGTGTTCACATCGCGATTTCGCCGAGTGCGAGCAGTCAACGTCCTGCCGCGGGCGTCGATCCGTTTCGTCTGCCAGATGACGCCCTCCTCAACGGTCGTGGTGATGTCGGCCAGCGCATCCACCGGATCGAACAAAATGCCCGAGTAGGTGACGCCCCGCATCACTATCCGATCGGTCTTCTCCCGGGTCAGGTCGATGAGCGGTCGCCAGGAGGGATGCGAGTAGATGTTGAAGGGATCGGGATCGTCAGGGTCTTCATCCAGACCGTTGATCTCGTAGAAGGAGACGGGGGGACGGTCCACCGGCTCGCCCCGCAGCGTGGCCATAAGCCTCTCTCGACGGTTCATCGCAGCGCTCACCCCAACTCCGCCAGCGTCTCCAGCACCACCGGTATCTTGGTGCGCCAGTTGTCGGGCACTTCCTCAGAAATCTCGAAGGAAAAGCCCTTCTTGCCCGCCCGCTCCCGCTTCTCGATGATGATCTGGCGGAATTGGTCATCGGGCAGATCGTAGAGCCGCACGTTGATGTTGCCAGCAAAGGCCTTGTCGGGCCAGGCCGCGCGGCATTCGTCATACAGCATGTCGCCCTCGGGCGGCTCGGTGAGGGATTCGATCATGTGGAAGGGCGCCCGCGCGATCAAATCCTTGATGACCCGCAGGTTGCCGTCGTAATGCACGTAAGTCCGCTTGCCGCTGGCCTCCAGCATGGGGACGACTTCGTCGTAGATGTTGAGCAGAAAGCGCTCGTAGCGCCCGGGGCCCAGCATTTCGATGGTCAGATTTTCGTTCCACTTCACCCACCGGCCCGGGCCCTGGGCCACCAGGCGATGATAGTCCATGAAGAGCTTGCGCTCCGCCTCGTACAGGTCCAGCAGCTCCGTCACCTCCAGCGCAATGTCGATGCAGAACTGCTCCGTGCCCGCGTAGTCGATGTTGATGCGCTGGGCCGGGGTGCGCAGCCCGCCCAGGGTGATGATCCCCTGCTCTCCCATCTTCTCCACCGCCTCGGCATAGCGGTCATACGCGGGGACGCACTCCGAATGCGCCGCGATCCACTGCATGATGCGGTAATCCGCAGGGGTCTTGACCCACGGCTCCTTTGTCCATTCCTGCAAGCCCTCGTTGGGGTCTGCGGGCGTCGCGGCCAGGGAATGCAGATCGCCCACCGGGGTTTCGATGGTGCGGTAGTGGTAGATGTGCCGCCCGCGGGCCTCGACCCGCTCGCTACGCGTAACCCCGTGCTGGATCACATCCACCGTGCTGATGGTCTGCACCAGGCCCAGGCCCATCTCCAGCAGCGGCTCGAACTCGGCGGGCGGATAGCGCGGGTCCAGCATGAACCAGTCGTACATCGAAAAAGGCGTCTGCTCGGGCGTTTCGCCGTCGTATGCGGCGGTCAGCAGTTCTTTGGGGGTTGCCATGTCATGTTTCCTGTGGACGATAGACGATGGACGGAAGACGCTGAACCTGTCTCGATTGGGGCGTTTCATCCCACCATCGTCCATCGTCCATCATCTATCGTCCGCGCATCAACAAAATCGCATGATTTCAAATGGATATAGATAAAATCGATTTCATGCTACGATGACGACTGGCTCCAGTAATCCGCCAGCTTCTCCACCGAGCCCCGCCTGCGGGCCTGTTCCGCGGCAAAGACCATGAGATGGCTTTCGAGGCTCTCATCGGGCCCGGAAAGGATTTTGCCCGGATCGTTGGTCGCCACCGCCTCCACAAAATGCTTCATCAGATAATAATCGCCGCCGCCATGCCCGCTGAGCGCGTCATCGCTCGGCGCGCTGGTCTCGATGGTGCGCACCTCGTCGGTGAGAAAATCCAGCAGCTGGAGGGTCTCCCCATCCCCTTCCAAATATCCACGGGTGCCGAAGATGCGGGTGCGGCGGTGCGTCACCTCGGTGAATGCGATCATGGTGAAGGAAGCGGTTTTGCCACTCTCGAACAGCATATTCACCACCTGATGATCGGGCACATCGTTGTCGCAGGCGTAGACGCAGCGCCCGTATGGGCCCTCGCGCAGGGCCTTCATCACGCCCTCCTCGGTCAAATCCGGGGTGATGATGTTCACGGGCCAGCCGGTTTCTCCCCGCCGGACCCGCTCCAGATAGATCTTCTTGGCCGAATAGGGACAGTTGGGCTCGTACTCGCAATCCAGACAGCGATCCGCGGCGTTGGGTGGCTGGTTCTCCTGGCGGAAGTGATACAGATTGCCAAAGGAGGAGACCTCCACGCAGCGCTCGCCCATGATGTAGCGGATCCAATCCAGATCGTGACACGATTTCGCCAGCAGGATGAAGGAGGACTGGGCCTCATTGCGCCAGTTTCCCCGCACATAGGAGTGGGCGAAGTGATAATAGCCCACCGGCTCCAGGCGCTGAATGCTGACGATATCGCCCAGCACGCCCGAGTCCACGATCTCCTTCACTTTTTGGGTGTATCGCGTGTAACGAAGCACATGTCCCACCGCCAGGATGATATCGTTGGCCCGGGCCGCGTCGGTAATGCGATGACACTCCTCGATGGTGGGGGC
>Ga0256914_1001399_pt1 | contig 21860 bp, 20 predicted proteins | sample HulkmetaG_FD_191571 | JGI IMG/M metagenome (GOLD analysis project Ga0256914, IMG submission 191571) | Hydrothermal chimney microbial communities from Main Endeavour vent field at the Juan de Fuca Ridge, Pacific Ocean - Hulk | ecosystem: Environmental > Aquatic > Marine > Hydrothermal vents ... | reverse complement strand
CAGGTGAACAGCATAATACCGCAGGAGATACTGAGGACCGTGCCCTACATAGTGACGATAATAGTGATCTCAGGAGTGATTAAGAGGGTAAGGCCGCCGAAGGCGCTGGGCATCCCCTACAGCAGGGAGTAAGAGTAAAGGCAATTTTAACCTTGAACTAACTAAAGGTGCATTGGTTCCTGAACTTACCCACCGCCTTGAACTTCCAGCACGTCAACACTTTCAACGTACACATTATCTCCGTGCACTAGGGGAGCGCCTAAGCTACCCAGCATCTTGACGCTGAACCCATTAACCAGTAGCACTACCCTAACCCTAGGCTTAATGATGTCCTCAGGCTCTTTGAGTCCGAACTCGTTGGCTCTCGGCCCTAGGGCATCGATCAGCGCGTTGATCACGTCTCTTACTCTCACTACGTCACCCTCAACCACTATGTACTCTTGACCTATCAGGTCACGTATCCTGCCGTGGAGCCTTACCTTAACCCTCAAGGTCTGCCATGAATTAATGCTTACTGCCCCTATAAGTTTGTTATTTGAGGTGCGAAGATTAACAAGGTCGATAAACACTAACTAATTATAGGGGCGCTGTTTAATGTCGGCTTGGGCGAAGGATCAGGCACTGCACGCGGCACCCCGCATAACGGTAATAGCCTTCAAGGGTGTGGAGGATGAGGTACTAACGCACGTGACCGAGAACCTCGCTAAAGCATTCTCCGCTAAGTTAAGCGTGGTTAAAACGCCTAGGGACGCCCTCCGCGACTGCCTCAACATAACGCGGGGTCAGCTAAATGCGTCTAGGGTGCTGAGGCTAGTGGCTGGGCTCCGCGACCTCTCAGGTAGGGGAGGCATCGCGTTGGGGTTAGTGCCTGACGACGCTTACGTTGAGGGCTTGAACTTCGTCTTTGGCCTAGCATCCCAGTACCAAGCCACCGCGGTAGTGTTCTTAGAGCGCCTCAAGGATAGATACGGGTTACCCAAGGGTATGGGTGGGTACGTTGACGCTGACACGTACTTAGGGAGGGTGCTTAAGGAGGTAATGCATGAATTAGGGCACGTATTCGGCTTAGATCACTGCCCAAACAGAAGGTGCGTGATGGCGTTCAGCAACAGCATAATGGACACGGACAGGAAGGAGTGGAGGTACTGCCAAGCCTGCGCTGAACGGTTGAGGAGTTCAGGCATAAGGGTTAATGAGGACTACATCCTCGAGACCTAGGCATGGGTTGAGAGTAAATCAAAAAGATAACTCCTTAAGTCTTGCCGGAGACCATCACAGGATCTTATCAAGTATTTCCTCGAGGTCTTTCTCGAGCTTGGGCCTCGGCTGCCACATCACGTGGACTGCCTGCACGCCCTGCTTCTTCAGCTCCTTGTAGAAGTATTCTAGACCAACGTTAACTATCTTGACCTCCGACTTAAATAGCTCAAGTATCTTCTCCACGTCAGTCATCGCGATCACCTCCTACCAACCAGGAATTTCTCGTAGAACGACTTAACTAAGGCCTCATCAGTCCTCCCAGTCACTATCATGGCTGCGGTGAGCGCCATCAACGCGTTCGTCGGTAGTACTATGACTCCGGCCTCCCTAAGCTTCCTTTCCTGCTCAGCCGCGTTCTGCGGGTCCTCATCAGTCCCTAGGACGTGCGCGAGCACCACCAAGTGCCTCCCGCCTTCCTTAGCTATCTCCTTAGCCTTCCTTATCGCGTCCAAGTGCGCTCCAGCTGGGTCCGGGTGTGAGCCGTACCCTATCACCATATCCAGCATCAGGACGGCTACTTCAGGGTCCTTAGCTTCCTCCACTATCCTCTGAACCCTTATGGTCGGATCTATCATCGGGTGCGCCCTACCCGCAGTGAATTCCTCCTCCCCTAGGTCGACGACGGAGTTCTCCTTGCTCTTCCACGGGTCGGGTAACTGGTAGTCCTTGTTGAGTGGCGTGTTGGACCATACGTCGCCAAGTAATTCCCGGAATATTACTAGTGACTCGTACGTTAACGTGCCGCCCGTGAAGAGGCCTCTAAGGTACTTCTGCTCCTCGCTTAACTTGCTTGCTTCAGCCTCAGCTATCTTCACTACCTCCTCAGGCGGTAGGAAGACCTTCTTCACCGCCTCCTTGTAAAGGTCCTCACTAACCATCCTAACAGCCTCTAACGCCGCGGCATGCAACGTTCTCGTCTGAACTAACCTGCCCTTAGCGGCGACCGGTATCTCGTAGTCCTTACCGCCTATGAAGCACGTGACGTACTTCTTCTTACCTTCGCTGGCTATGAAGTTGATTATCTTGTCCTGAACGTCAGGTGACGGCGGCTTAGACACTATCGTGATGACCTGCGTGTCCGGGTCGGCCTCGAATGCCCTCATCGACAGCAACGTCATTATTCCTCCTACAGCGCTCTTAACGTCCCTCCCACCAACGCCTATACCGTGAGTTATTCCCGAGCCTGCCCTAGATATCAGCACACTAACTTCCTGAAGCCCTGTCCCGGCAGCAGCCACTATGCCTATGGGGCCGCGGTTAACTACGTTCGCGAAGGCTACGGCGACACCGTTAATTATTGATGTTCCTGCCTCAGGACCCATGACTAGTAAGCCGCGCTCGGCAGCGAACTTTTTCAGCTCTATCTCATCCTCTAGCGGTACATGATCGCTGAATAGGTGGACGTGGATTCCGCGCTCTAGGAACGGCTTAACCACTTCCTTAGCGTACTGCCCGGGAACGGAAACCAACGCTAGGTTAGCTCCGGGCAGGTGCTCGATCGCGGACTCGATACTGTAGTAGTAGGTTTCAGCGGCCGCTGGAGCCGTCAGCATCTCCTCTATCTTTCTTACGATTCCCTCAATGTCCGCGCCGTCCTCAGCCTTGACAGCTATGATCATGTCATTCTCCCCAGCTTCCCTCCCCTCCCTCGTGAGTAGACCTTGCTTCTCCAGCAACTCCTTATTGAGTTCGGTACCCATGACGACTGCGGCGTCAATCACGCCCGGTATTTTCTTCGCTTCCTCACTCAGGTGGAGTAACTGGACGGAATCCCTGAAGAAGTTCTTCTTAACTACATTCCTAACTGTTGGCAAGTTAAGCACCAGATAAGATATAGTTCGCCAAGCAATTAAAGCACTACTCAGATTCTCTAGGTGGTGACTGGAGGAAGCTTAAAAATTCCACAATCAAGAGAGCACGGGCGCCACGACCTATGCGCATAGGTTTCCACGAGGTAGTGAGGATTGGCAGCCTCACGCTAATTGTTAGGGAGCCGGAAACACCTGAGGAGCACAGGGAGTTAATGGAGGTCGAGAGACTAATATGGAGCCCCGACTACCGTGAGGTCTTCCCTTACCACATAACGATACCCTTACTCGACATCGGAGGGGTAGTTCTCGGGGTCTACGACGCTAACTCAGGCAAGCCTGTCGGCGTGATAATTATGATGCCCGGTCTCAGGGGCGGTAAGCACTTCCTCTACTCCCACATGTTCGGGCTTGTTAAGGAGTACAGGGGGAAGGGAGTAGGGTCTAAGCTTAAGGAGATTCAGAGAAAGATCGCGCTAATGAAAGGGTATGACCTAGTCGAGTGGACCTACGACCCCCTCCTCTCCGTGAACGCGTGGTTCAACTTCGTTAAGTCGGGCATCATAGCGAGGAAGTATAAACCCAATTACTATGGATTCGTTGACTTCGAATACAACAGGGGGATAGAGTCCGACAGGTTACTGGCGGAATGGCACCTCAAGTCACGAAGGGTCGAGGAGAGGATGGCAGGCAAGGGAAGGCACGAGCCAATAGAGTACTTCCTAGAAATGGGCGCTGAGGCCGCGCTAACCACGGAATCCTTCAGCAATGACTTCCGAGCCCCACGCGAGCCTAGGCTCTGGCTCAACGAGGAACTCATAGTCGTCGAGGTACCGAAGAACTTCGTCGACATGCAGGTAAGGCAACCCCGCCTCGCCAGAGAGTGGAGGCTTAAAGCACGTGAGGCGCTAGCACACTACTTAAGTAGGGGATACATAGTCTTCGAATTCACCAGGAGCGAGAGAGAGCGGGACAGGTTCTACTACGTCCTCTGGAAGGCGGACCCAGCCCGCATCCTGAGGGGTGATTACCCGTGAGGATCCGTAAAGTCACGCTACACTACGTCAAGTTACCCATGAAGCAGTCCTTCACAACGAGCTTCGGGACCGAGAGCGTGAGGCACACACTGATCCTCAAGGTAGAGGAGGCGAGCGGAGAGGTTGGTTGGGGCGAGGTAGTCGCTGACGGCGGGCCATGGTACAGCTACGAAACCGTCCACACCGCATGGCACGTGATAAGGGACTACATCGTAAAGATGATCGCCGGCAAGGACGTAACGCCCGAGAACTTCCCGAAGCTAGTGAGCAGGATAAGAGGTCATAACATGGCGAAGGCCGGGGTAGAGTTCGCGCTATGGGATCTTAAGGGGAAACTCGAGGGCAAACCCATTAAGGACTTACTTGGAGGGGTCAGGAACGAGGTCCCAATAGGGCTAAGCGTGGGCGTCATAGGGGACGTCCAGAGGCTCCTCAACGAGGTTGAGGCAGGCCTCAACACAGGCTACCACAGGATAAAGCTAAAGATAAAGCCCGGATGGGACATCAACCCCGTCAAGCTCGTTAGGAGGGAGTTCGGGGACATACCCCTGCAAGTAGACGCGAACGCCGCATACACACTCAACGACGTGGAGGTATTCAAGGAACTAGACAACTATGACCTACTAATGATTGAGCAGCCACTCCACTACGATGACCTAGTAGAGCACGCAGAGCTCCAGAAAGCAATCAAAACACCGATATGCTTGGACGAAAGCATCAAAAGCTTGAGGGATGCCAAAGCAGCTCACAAGCTAGGCTCGTGCAGAGTAATAAACATAAAGCCAGGCAGGGTGGGAGGCCTCACCGAGACGAAAGCAATCCACGACTTCGCGGAAAGCGTCGGCATACCCGTGTGGATAGGGGGCATGATAGAAACCGGGATAGGGAGGTCATTCGCGGTAGCGGCCGCAACCCTACCCAACGTAAAGTACCCGAACGACATCTCACCAAGCACAAGGTTCTGGGAGGAAGACCTAATCGAACCACCATGGCTACTAACAAGCAACGGCACACTCAGAACCCCCAACAAACCCGGAATAGGAGTAGAAGTAATTGAGGAGAGAGTACTGAGGAATACTGTGAAGATCCTACAGCTAAGTACCTGAACGAACATATCCTCTTGGACGGGTTCATGATGTAAAACTACTTCACAAAATAAACTAATTACATAAGCAATAATTGGGACATTCCGTGCTTACTACTTGTTTACGCATAATCGAAAGTAATAATTATTAACTTTCTCTATTTATAATGTGAGTTGAGGGTAGCTAATATGTCGCGAAAGTCTAGAATTAAGATAGTTTCGTTGTTTTGACGTCCGCAATTACTCTAAGGAAAGCCTAGAAAGTACCCGCGTGCTAACATCCAAGATTTGTGAATATAGAACATTGCTTTATGATAATCGGTATGTTCTATTAGTTATGTCTACTTTCTTTTACGCTATTGGCTTCTATTTCTTTGCTTGGTATTTGCCTATCTTTATAATGCAGGAGTACGGGGCTTTGTACTTAAGCGTGATATACGTACTCGGTACTGCTATAGGCTTACTGGCGGTGGTTAGTGGCGTTATCTCTGATGTACTGGGATATGAGTACCTCATTATTGGTGTGCCTGCTTTAGTTGCTCTGTCATATATGGTTTTACTTCTCAAGCAGGACGTACTTACAGCTTTGATTGTTGCTATTGCTCTTCATGTAACCCCTTTGGGCGGTCCTCCCATGTCGGCGCTTGTGAGTATTATTTCGAAGAGGGAGACTTTGGGTATGGCTTTCTCTTTATATAGATTAACTATGATGATAGGGTTTACAATATCTTCGACACTAATGGCTATAGTTACTCAAGTGTTTGGTCTTTCTTTGGCTCTTCTTCTGGGGGCATTCCTCATAGTTATATGTGTGTTCCTCAGGATCATTGTGTTAAAACATGTGGACTATCCTGTCAGGAGCAAACGTCAAACAAGGGCCGGGGTTAGCGAAGCATTAGGTGCTCACATTATCAAAATGTTCCGGATGTTAGGATTATGTGGGATTCTAGCTTTCGCTTCTATGGCGACAATTAATGCGTTAGCATTATCGTACGGACCTTTCCTCTATAATTTCATTAAAAGCGTGCTGGGATTGAGCATAGCTCTTCTTGGTGTGTACCAGTCACTGGTTACCATAATGACTGCTGTGTCACAACCCATATCTGGGGTTGTAGTAGACTACGCGGGTGAGAGGGCGTTCAAGTACGCAATTTACGCTGAAGTATTGCTTTCATCAGTTATCTCAGTAATTGGACTACTCATAGTTAAGCAAGGCATTATGCCCATATTTGTTGGTATCGCTCTAACATTGATACTGATTTATGAGCTGACTGGCAGCATACTTAGCAATGCGATTCAGGTAAGCGTTTCTTCACTGACAATGAAGGAATTCAGAGGGTCATCCTACGGCTTGCTAACTAGCCTCAGCTCATTGATAGCGATACCAATATATCCTATATTTGCCTACGCTTGGTATGTGAGCCCCGCGTTAATACCGTTGAGCTATGGTTTATTAATGATAATACCATTGGTTATGACGTATATCAGGAAGAGTATATGTTCTTGATATCATTTAATGAGACATTAAAGTAGGGCCGAAGTGAATTTCAGCTATTAAAAATACTTTATGTTACTCCAGACTCACTCTCACTTTCTTTCCTCGTCGGTGCAGATCGCTACTAGGCGGCAGAACGCGGACTCGCCGCCCACGAACTTGAACGGGAATGCCGAGATTAGGCATCTTCTGTTCAGTACCTTCTCTATCTCTCCGCCAGCGTTCTCAACGTGTAGCACGCCGTACGGGAAGAGGTACGTGTGCATTAGCTGGAAGTTCTCCGGCCATGGCATGACTTCCTGTATTTTCTTGCCGTGCTTCTTCTCGAACTCCTCGACTATGTCTGGCCTTAACCTCCTTATTGGGGTGTTGAGTGGGTGGTCCTGTGAGCCAGCGTCGACCGCGGTCCACCTTATCTTGTTCTTGATTAGCCAGTCTGCGAACTCCTTTGTTGGGCCTGGGTGCTTGAGCATGTACCTGACGACGTCCGCGGTGGGCTGGTAGTAGGCGTACTTGCTGTAGCCCGTGTATATTACGAGTATGTCGTACGGCTTCAGCCCTAGGTTGTAGGACCTTATCTTTTCCTCGATTAAGTCTGAGGTGTATATGTCTAGGTCGGAGACGTCCTCGCTGATGTCGACGATAATGCCCTCACCGATCCAGTACTCGATGGGTATGGACGCGATGTCCAGGCCGGCTGAGTCGAAGTGTAGCGGACCGTCCATGTGTGTGCCAATGTGTAGTGGGGTCTGAATGTACTGTGCGCCGACGCCGTGCTCGTAGATCACCTTAATCCACTTGAACTCGAAGGGCGGGTACGTTGGGAAGGGCGGGCTTAACGGGCTGAGCGGCTGTGATAGGTCGTAGACCTTAGCGTTAGCCCAATCCACAACCTTGCTCCAGTCATAGGAGGGCTTCTTCTCCCACACCTTAGCAGCGAACTCTTCCAAAATGTTGTTGGGGCGAGGCTTCCATTTATCACGGCTGAAGTATATGGACAAGATTAAACACCATGAACTATTGAATGCACAGAAAAATAAACATAACTTAAAACAAACGAATAAACAGGTGTCAGGGAAGTTGGAGCAAGGATGTTCTCTAGGTAATCATAATTCAAACCAAGCTCAACCCAGCACCCTCAACAAAGGCATCAAAACACGGCAAGGGATCCGCGTCGGAAGCAACGCAGGCAGCGACTAAGCACCCAAGCCCCATTGAAGCCCCGGAATCATGACCTAAGGACAGGAGCGTTATCAAGGACTCCAGCATTCGGTCAGCATCCCCCCTCACGAAGGAAACTACGGCCCCGTCGATCCCTTCATTAAGGTTAAGCATGGTTAACTCCCGCATAATGACGGCGGAAAACAGGTTAGTTCGCGACATCAACTCACGCAAGTCAACACTTAGCCGACCGCCCTTCACCAACCCCCTATCAACTAAGGCGTTGACGGTGGCGGCAAAACCGCTTACCACGTCATCAGCTGAGGGCGTTAGTCCGTGGCCTAAGCCAACAAGCTTAAGTAAGCCATCAAAGACCCGGGCCGGGATAGGTGATTCAGAGGTGCTCTCCTTAATCGCATTCCTTACGGCAAGAAGGACCTGCGGGTGCGGTACGGAATCAGTCACCGCCGCAGCATAGCCGAAAGCCCTAGCCACTAGAAGTACCTCGCTGGGGGTAAGGGGTGAGGTCTCGCTGTGAAGGAAGCGGTAGGTAGGCTCCCACGTTGCTGCATCATCGATGCGGACGATGAGTTCATTGCCTTTAGAACAGAGCGATAAGCCCGCAGGCGACTCACTAGTAAATATCGTATGCACGCTCACGTCCGCAGGGTTAAGCACGCCCCTGAATCCGTTGGGCAGGGTGATTATCTCGGTCCAAGGAACGTTTACCGTGAAGGATGCCCTCAACGGCTTGGCAGTAATAGCGACTAACCCGAGATCGCATAGAAGCACGTTGACAGTGTTCTTGAATACCCAAACCCGCTCCACTGCGTGGTTGCTGTTTGGGTGGGTGTGAAAAAAGAGCCTTCGCAGCGCCTCAGCACCGATCGTTAGCGCCGTGAGCTCTGCCCTCATGCGTGCACTCACTAACCTAACTTCACTATATGCCGTACTTCTGTGCGAACCTGCGTAGCGCGGCTTTGAACGGCTCTATGGGGAACCGCACTATCCCCGCGCCTACCTGCCCTATACCCGGCTTCTTATGTGCGACGCCGGTGTTTATTGTCGGTGTTATCCCTGTCTTAACTACCTTCCTTATGTCCACGCCTGTCGGCGTTCCTTGGAAGCCTAGGTACGGTATCGTAAAGTACTTGTGCTTAGCGTACGTTATTTCGTACATCCTCTTGGTGTTCTCAATGGCGAACTCAACGGTGCTCCCTACGTAGCTAATTATGGCTGGTGCGGCAGCCATGGCGAAGCCTCCGAAGCCCGCGGTCTCGGTTATTGATGAGTCACCTATGTCCGGGTTGGCATCCTTCTCTGAATACCCTGGGAACCAAACTCCCTTAGGTATCGGTGCTGGCGCGGTGAACCACTCCTCACCTAAGCTACTGACCCATATGCCCATGTCCGTGCCGTTCCTAGTCATGACCGTCACTATGGTGCTGTACTCTATGCCGTGGGCGGCGAGCGTCATTAGCTTGGCGGCAGCCATGCCCATGTTCAGTGGGAATATTATGTTCCTAGCTATGAAGTTGTACGCATCAATCACGTCCTTTCTGTCAATACCTGTGGAGAACATGTACGGTGATATCTCCTTGAGGAGCAAGGCGTTCGCGGCAACGTACCTGTTATGGCACTCGTCACCCATGTGCAGGGCCTGAGCTATTATGTTCTTGAAGTTCAGCCCTGGCTTCCCGTCCTTCCTAATCTCGTCTATTGTTGCCTTAAGTACCGGGTAAAGCACCTCGGCCATCCACTTCAACCTGTCAATTACTTCCTTACCGTAGGCACCGTACCTCAGCACCTTACCTAGGCCCTCATTCATGTTCGTGTATGCGTAGTTACCGAACTTCGGGTCATAGAATATGAAGACAGGCATGGAGGGCGATACAACGCCAGCCATAGGCCCTACAACGCGGTGCGGGTGTGTGGGTTCGAACACCACCTCACCTGTCTCGAGAAGCCTTTCCGCCTTCTCAGGCGTGTCCGCCCACCCCTCGTAAATCACGGCCCCAATCAAGGCGCCCTTGAGGGGACCAGACACCCTGTCCCACGTTATGGGTGGGCCAGCATGCAGTAACTTCATGCCCTTAAGGCCGGGTATGACCTTCTCAGCCACACCCATGTCGACCCAGTGCGGCTCTGATTCCATCATTCGCTCAACGGCTTTCTTGTTTGCCTTCTCGATTTCCTCCTTTATGGAGGATGAAGCCAAGTTGTTCACCAGTACATTATTTACGTAAAACACATTAAAAGTAAGCGTTCCTATGAAGAAATCATCAATGCTGTGAAGTCATCTCTCAATAGTATATTTCTGTTCATTTGGGCAACACTTTTATCTTCGAACCCTCATAGTAGTATATGTGGTTGACCCACCATGCCGTACGAAATTCCTGTAAGAACCACACTCAAGGACGGTAAATACTCGGTCAAGGCAGAATGGATCGAGGCCTTCCTGAGACCCCCAAGATCACCGCTACTGGACAGGCCTTACGAGCCGAAGCTCGTCGAGCTTCGCGGCGGCAGGAAGATGGTTGTGAGGATGGCTACCGAGAAAGACATACCGCTAATACTGGACGTCCTCAGGGACATGATTAACCTACAGATAGACGTCGACTTCTTCGACCTTGTCGCGTCTAGGACCTACGCAGAGATACTTGCCTACATCAGGAAGAGGATCAAGGACGAGTGGATCATGATAGGCGTCCTAGAGGACGGCACCCTAGCTGGCCAGGTCAACGCTAGGTTATGGAACGACAAGATAGCCATAAGCCTACACACTATAGTATTTAAGCGCAGGATCGGTGCTGGCCTACCGCTCTACCTAGCAAAGATGGAGTACGCCTTCGAGACCCTAGGTGTTGAGGAGTGGTGGCCCACCTTCGAGTCCTACTACGGCTTCAGGGAATTCGTGCTCAAGCTAGGCACGCACCAGAAGCCATACCCAGAGTACCAGCACGAGCTAGGAGGTGCTACGGTGTTCTACAACACCCGCGACGACTGGTTCAACTACATAAAGCCGACATGGAAGCAACTACTAGGCACGAGGCCAGTGCCGGAGGACCTTCTGAAGATAGCTGAGAACCCGAAGAAACCTGATGTTAAGGAGGAGTTCGCTGACTTCCTCTAACACAGCCATTCTAAGCTAAACCCTCTTGAAGAATACCTACTTTTCCCCTTAACACATACCTCTGGTTATCGACCGCCACCAAACCATTCAGGGAACATTAGACTTGGAAGGAAAAATTAAGTCAAGCTCAAACCACTGCCGTTTCCAAGACCTCAACGCCCGTGGATTTCACAATAAACCTTATTCTCCTCCCCTTCAACTCCTCAACCCTCTTCAACTCCAAAATCTTCCGGAGTACATGCCTCCTTACATTGAGCACTTTCTTCACGAAGAACGCACCAGCCACAATTAAGGAGACACCCACAAGAATCATTATGACGGGATCCATCGTCGACCACGACAAGTAAATACCGGCTACCCACATAGCCGCGTAAAGCAACGCACTCACTATTAAGTTATTCCGAATGCCCTTCAACGCCTCCTCAGGCCCTTCCCTCGGGTCGCCTCCCTCACGTTTCTTTAAGCTCCTCAACTCAACACCATTCATCGTTAGTACTTTCCTAACGAATAGGTAGAGGTCTAGGCTACCGAACGTCTTTATTGAAGATATGAATACAGCGTCAGCGCTGATTTTCCCGTTATGAATGTCCGTGAGCAACTTACTTAGCTCCGGGTACTTGCCCCTGAACCTCACGGTTTCTGATCGCTCCCTATACACCTTCAATACTCTATACCCGAGTTCCTCAACCTTCTCCTTAATGTCATCCTCATTATCAAACTCGTAGACCACAGCCGTAGGCTTTACTTTACTTTCTTCGCTGCAGCTCTCCCTCCTTTGTTCACGGTAAAGTTTGATGGCTTCGATCATGGCCATCACTTTAGGATCATGCATTCACGGTTAATTAAGGAAGATGCGTGCATAAGCAATAAATATTTTTTAAGTACTTCGTTTAAGCAGTACATAAATAATACATGTAATTAGTAGTAAGCACGACGGACATTATACACAGCCAAATTTGTTAACATATGTATTTATCAGATTAATACCTTTATAGCATTCTTCTAGTTAAAAGAGAATAATTTTCAACGTATACGATGTTTTTATTAAGTACTTCTGATATAAACTAATATCGAATAATTCTGAGAAGGTGTGGCTCTATGACTTCTGAACCCGAGAAGGAAGCCACGAAGCCCAAGATCAGATCCTTTAAGGAATGGCAGGAGTACGCTAAGAAGGCACCCAAGAAATGGATGATCTATGGCATCGAGGATAAGCCCAAGTCGTTGATCGAAACAATACTCCTAGGCCTTCAGCAGTACTTCATCATGTTCGGCGCGACCGTCGCCGTGCCCATGCTCGTAGCCGGATGGATAAAGCAGTACTACCAAATACCCGACCCTGTATTCAGGACATTAGTTGCTGAGTTAATCACCATACAGTTCTTCGGGGCCGGCATCTGTACCCTCCTACAGACGTGGCCGAAGACGGGGTCGGGTCTCCCCATAATTCAGGGATCCTCGTTCTCGTTCCTGGGTTCGCTGTTCGCTATAATCAGCGCCACAGGCATCATAGCTAATGCGGAAGGGTATAGTAGCGTCCAGCAATTCATAGCGAGCACCGACCCATGGTTACGTGCAACAACGATATTGAGGTACACCACAGGCGCTATAATCGGCGCGTCATTCTTCGAGATAATCTTAGGATACGCTGGGATCATGGGTAAGCTGAAGAGGGTGCTGACACCAGTATCCATAGGGCCCACTATAATATTGATTGGTCTGTCGCTTTTCGGTGCGCCTGCCGCGGTAGGGGTACCGAAGTGCTGGTGGGAGGCGTTATTGGTCGTTGCGTTGATCGTGACGTTAAACCAGTTAATCGGTAGGAAGTTCGTGAAGATCCAGATGTTCTCGGTAATAACGTCGTTAGTCATAGCGTGGATCATAGCGGCGACCCTAACGGTTTCAGGCGCGGTGGCTGGGACAGCATGTGCTGTAAACTTCATGACTCTGCAAACGGTCGTGGAGAAAGCGTACTACTTTAGGCCGCCGATACCGTTCCCATGGGGGCTCCCCAAGATACTGCCAGCGTTTGCGCTGGGCATGATCGCCGCTTACCTAGCCTCGATGGTTGAGTCCATCGGAGACTACCACTCCGTGGCTAGGATGTCTGAGGCCCCGCCACCCACCGAGGACATGATTAGCAGGGGCTTAGGCGCCGAGGGTCTCGGCTGCCTCATTGGCGGCATCTTCGGTGCTGCTGGTGGCTACACCAGCTACTCAGAGAACATCGGTTCAATCGGCTTAACCAGGGTCTCAAGCAGGTACGTCTTCCAGGTCGGTGGTATATTGATACTATTCCTAGGCGGCATGATAACGATCTGGGGCGCCTTCATGGCGTCGATGCCCGGCCCAATAGTCGGCGGTCTCTACCTAACGGTCTTCGGCCTAATCGCGGCGGTCGGTGTCTCCGTAGTGTCCATGGCTGACATGAAGTCCTCCAGGAACCTCTTCATAATAGGTATAGCGATGTTCGCTGGCTTAGCGATACCGAACATGGCTAGCGCCATGGATCCGTGGCTGCAGAGCCTACCCTTAAGCATTAGGTGGGCGGGAGACATACTCAAGGTAATCGCCGAGACAGGCATGGCCGTAACGGCGTTCATAGCGATATTCTTAGACAACATAATACCCGGAACGCCCGAGGAGAGAGGAATAACCCACCCAGAATGGGCTGGCGAGTAAAAAGCACGTGATTTTTAAACCTCCTTAACCAAAACACCTTCTCTAGATCCTGTGGGACAACCTAGCCTACTCCCGACGAGCACTTAGGGCAATTACGAGTGCAGCCCCAACGACAACTATGGCAGAGAGCCCCGCAACCTCATCAGCGAAGCCAGCCCCCCGCACTGATGTGCTGGCAGGGCTTACTGACGTTCTTACGGGTGCTAAGTTAATGAGGACCTTGCTAAGGGACACAGCACTACCAGAGGAGTACACAACGAATAACTGGACTCTTCTATCCCCGCATTTCCTAAGAAGCACGTGCTCTACACGCCAATTACTAGGGCCCGTAACCTTAACCACGCTACCGTTACTGAGGATGACGTCGGCTGTGCCGTCCTTGAAAACTAAGCCCAGAACACTGGGCTCAGGAAGGAAGTACTCGCCAATAACGCCGCCGTTAACGACCTTGAACTCAGCCCCGTTGCTTAGTGAGAGTAGCATGAAGTAATCGTACCCCATAGTCTCGTCCTCAACCACTAAACCCACGAACCCGGAGTTCGGGAACCAGAAAACCTCATCTACGTCCCCAATAATCACCCTACTCAGAACTACCTCACCATCCAGGTTGAGCACCTCAAGCCCCTTAGCACCCCTGACAAGTAAGTATCTCGAGCCGGGAGACCAGCTGATGAAGTCGACTAAAGGCTCGCCCTCAAGCACCTTGGTTCTCAAGATAAGGGATCCGTTACTTAAGCTGAACACCTCCAGCAGTGCGCCTCCCCCATAACTATACGCGGCAGCGACGTAACGCCCGTCATGACTGAACTCGACGACACCTTCGCTTACGTTACCTAGAGACCTACTCAGAATGACGTGACCATCAGAAACCCGCTCAACCTTCAAGTATGCCTCACCCCCACTGCACTCCAGCATGGCGACCAACGAGCCGTCCGGAGACAACGTCAATGCAATAACGCTCCTACCGAGATGGTGTACGTCCTCACCAACTACGTAAGCATACACGTTACGGGCATTAAGGCTCAGTGAGGAATTCAGGACGACGACTGTTCCCCCAGATATTAGGGATTGACCCAACCTAAAGCCCGGCCCCAGAGAAGTCGTGGTGAATGTTCTTTCCCCTCCTATGTTGTAGACGCTTAACTCCCAACGCTTCACATCCTTCTCTCTAAACACCAATACTAAGTATTCGTTGCCAACCCACCTAATCTTGTCGACACGTGCGTGCAAGGTGAAGGACTTAAGGATAGATCCGTCACGGATACTCACCACGATGATTTTAGTTGACGCATTGCCCACCACACCTAAGGCTAGGTACCTACCATCAGGAGACGCGGAGACAACGATCCCGCCTTTCCCTAAAATCAGGGACCACTCGACGCTAAGTCCGTAACCCACTTTGAGGCACGTAACCTCACCGTTAGGATTCGTCCCCACGATAATGACACCGTCCTCTACCGCGGTGACGTAAGCGACGGAGCTAAGTCCCTCCAAAGACACTAAGCGATGCCCGTTGGTGGCATAAGTGGGAGGTGAGATAGTAGTAATCGTAGCGATTAGGGCAGCAATTAACAATACGGCGATCCTCGACTTCATACACCTTCACCTAACGTTGAATGGGTCAGTAACTTAAACGACTTTGCTTTTTAACGTTGCGCTGCGAAGGACTTACTGATGTTACTGAAGTAGCCCTTCATCAGTGCGTGTGCGGTGCTTCCTCAACCACAGCATGAGGGAGTTCATGACCTCAATCACTTCACGGTGAAGCATTTTCTGCACCACCTGAGGCTTGTAGGGGTACAGCGCTATCCCTTCCGCAACGCTGACCGTGTGCGTCACCTTAGTATACGACGTAAATAGCACGTCCCATGGCGTGTAGGGAGCGGTGTTCCAGGTCTCAAACATCTTATCGGCAATATACTTCACGGCTCCCTCCTCATACCCATCATCAACTACCAGCACTATGTTGTAGAAGAAGAAAGTCATCGACCCCTTAGGCCTTCTTCTCTCGAATAACTTGTTGGTGTTCTCAGCCTCCTTCAACGTGAGCGTATCGACGACCCTGGTGAGGAAATATATGGTTCTGCCCTTGAGCCCAACGCGTTTCAGCTTCTTCCTCGCCTCCCAGGTTCTCGAATCTACCTCACTTACGTAGTACCCCCTCTCTCGGAGCATGTCCTTGAGCTTCGAGGAGACGTCGGCACCAGTCACGCCCAATTGGTACCACGCATGTAGTGTAAGACGTTAGGCTTTATAACTGTGGCACGCAACTACTGTATTTGGTTCTACCCATGAGTGGCTCGGAAAGACCCGAGATCCGCAAGTTAAGGGAGATGAAGGAAAAGGCCCTTCTCGGAGGCGGTAAGACGGGAATCATGAAGCAACACGCTAAGGGCAAGTTAACGGCGCGGGAGAGGATAGATTTCCTAGTGGATCCAGATTCATTCCTTGAGGTCGACATGCTTGTAAGGCACAGGGCCACGGAGTTCGGCATGGAGAAGAAGTGGGCCTATGGGGACGGCGTGGTTACTGGTTTAGCGAAGGTCGGCGGTAGGCGCGTAGTGGTGATAGCGCAGGACTTCACGTTCATGGGCGGTTCGCTAGGCGAGATGCATGCTGCCAAGGTCGTTAAGGCAATGAGTTACGCGTTAAGCACGGGCGTCCCAGTAATATTCCTTAATGACTCCGGAGGCGCCAGGATCCAGGAGGGTGTAGACTCCCTCAAGGGGTATGGCGACATATTCTACATGAACGTCCAAGCCTCGGGAGTAATACCGCAGATAGCTGCAATAATGGGGCCATGCGCTGGCGGCGCCGTCTACTCACCAGCATTGATGGACTTCATAATCATGGTCAGGAAAACTTCCTTCATGTTCATAACAGGGCCACGAGTAGTTAAGCAGGTAATCGGCGAGGACGTTGACGAGCAACAGCTCGGCGGGGCCGACGTGCACGCGACTAGGTCAGGCATGGCTAGCTTCGTAGCAAACAACGATGAGGAGGCAATCAACATAATCAAGAAGCTCCTCACGTACTTACCCAGCAACAACATGGAGGACCCACCATACGAACCTACTAACGACAGCCCCAACAGGATGGATCCAGAGCTAGACACAATCATCCCCGAAGATCCTAACGCACCGTACGATGTGAGGGACATAATAACTAGGGTTCTGGACACGGGCACGTTCTTCGAGGTATTCCCACAGTGGGCCAGGAGCGCCGTGATAGGATTCGGCAGGCTAGCAGGCAGGGTCGTGGGCGTCGTGGCTAACCAACCAAACTTCATGGCGGGGGTCCTAGACATCGACTCATCCGACAAGATAGCGAGGTTCGTGAGGTTCTGCGACGCATTCAACATACCCATAATAACCTTCGTTGACGTGCCAGGCTACCTCCCAGGCACCAGGCAGGAGCATGGCGGGATAATAAGGCACGGAGCCAAGATACTCTACGCCTACAGCGAAGCAACCGTACCTAAACTAACGGTGATTCTCCGCAAGGCATACGGCGGCGCGTACATAGCCATGGGCTCAAGACACTTAGGAGCAGACTTCGTTGCTGCGTGGCCAACAGCGGAAATAGCCGTGATGGGTCCCGAGGGAGCCGCCCAGATAATCTGGAGGAGGGAGTTAGCCGCGATCGAGGACCCGCAGAAGAGGGCCGAGAAACTGAAGGAGTTCGCAAGGGAGTACCGTGAGAAGATAGCTAACCCATACGTAGCCGCCGCAAGAGGATACATAGACGCAGTAATAGAGCCCAAGGAAACCAGGCCAACACTAGTCAAGGCACTAGAGCACCTAATAACCAAGAGAGAGATCAGGATCAGGGTACCGCCCAAGAAACACGGTATAATGCCCGTGTGAGGTAGGAGGTGAAATGGTCTCACCCCAACTAGCTGAAGGTCTCGTAATGGGTGCCCTAGGCTACACAATGACCTTCGCAATAATAATTATTTTAAGCATAGCCATGTACGTAACCTCCAAGATAATCTCCAAAATAGAGAAACCAGTAGCGGTCCCAGCCCCAAAACCTGAGGTAACCCCAACACCCACGGTAACCGCACCCGAATTAAGTCCCGAGGAAGCGGTGGCTGTCGCCGCAGCGATCCACGCATTCCTAACGGAGGCGATACCCTCCATGCCGGCCGCGGCACCCGCAACGTCTCGGGGCTGGGGCCCAAGCCCGTGGGTGGTTAAGGCTAGGCTCGACACGCGTGTCTACCTAGGTGACTTCGCTTACATTAGGGAAAGAAGGAAATCCGGAGGTGAGTCATGATGAGTCAAAACCCTAAGAGAAAGTACGTAGTTAAGGTCGGTAACACCACTTACGAAGTGGAGGTAGAGAGGATTAGTGAGGACGTGTTTAAGGCCTTCATTAACGGCAAGGAAGTGCAGGTAACCGTCTCCGCCGTAGCGGCAGCAACACAGCCAGCCACTACCACGACACCAGCATCGACGCCAGCGCCAACAGTCACTGCACCAACGCAGGCCCCGCCAGCGCAGCCAGCAGTGACGCCAGCACCAGCGCCAACCCCAGCCCCTGCAGGCGGTAAGACGATAGTGGCTCAGCTACCAGGGAAAGTTCTCAAGGTGCTTGTTAAGCCCGGCGACCGGGTCAAGAAAGGTGACGTAGTGCTCACGATAGAGTCGATGAAGATGGAGGTGGAGATATTCGCCGAGACGGAAGGTGTCATAAAGGAGGTCCGCGTCAAGCCAGGTGACGCAGTAAACACCGGTGACGTATTGGTAGTGATGGAGTGAGGTGAGAGTAGTGGATCTAGCCACAGCGTTCATGCAGTTCCTAGAGTCGACAGGGTTGGTACTGCTGGTTCAGGAACCACTCAGGATACTCTTCATGGTAATAGGGTTCGTCTTCATTTACTTAGCGGTGCGGAAGAGGATAGAGCCCCTACTCCTTACAGGCATAGGGGTTGGCATGGTCCTAGCTAACGTTCCTGGAGCGCATCTGATGACCCCAGGTCAGATATTCGGGGGAGGTGCTGAGGCGGCTGGTCCCCTATTCATTATATATAAGTTATTCATAGAGACGGAGATAATTCCGTTGCTGATATTCCTGTGTTTGGGCGCTATGATAGATTTCCGCCCTCTACTAGCTCAGCCATATACCTTCATTCTCGGGGCTGCCGCACAGCTAGGTGTGTTCGTGTCCTTAATAGGCGCGCTCTATATGGGATTTAACTTGGGTGAGGCAGCCTCCATAGCCATAATAGGTGGTGCGGACGGCCCGACAACGATATACACGAGCGTCAAGTTAGCGCCCGAGATCCTAGGGCCTGTGGCGTTAGCTGCCTACACTTACATGTCGTTAGTCCCGATAATTCAGCCCCCGATAATCAGGTTACTCCCCAAGAAGCACAGGGCGGTGAGGATGAAGCCGCCGCGGAAGGTAAGTGACCTTGAAGCGCTAATATTCCCGGTACTGTTGATCATCGTCACGGCCTTGCTCGTGCCTAGAGCCATACCCATAGTCGGTATGCTTGCCCTAGGCAACCTAATGAAGGAGTCCGGCGTCACCGAGCTGCTTGAAAGGCTAGTTAAGACCTCCGCTAATGACCTGATGAACATCCTCATAATATTGCTGACAATAACTGTAGGCAGCACAATGAGCGTGGACATGATTAACTACTACTCCAAGGTCATGGGGATAACGCCCTTCGAATTCCTAAGGATGTTCGCGCTAACCTTCCTATGGGGACTAATAGCGTTCATGGCGTCAACCGTCGGTGGCGTAGTGTTCGGAGAGATAATGTACTTCGCAACGAGGGGCAAGGTTAACCCCGCAATAGGCGCGGCCGGGGTATCCGCCGTACCAATGTCAGCTAGGGTAGTTCAGAGGGAGGTGTCCAGGGTTGACCCCGGGAACTACATAATAATGAACGCTATGGGGCCTAACGTCGCTGGCGTGATCGGGACGGCGATAGTTGCGGGCATCTACATAAACTTCGTTCACCTGTACATGCTAGGGCACTAGCCTGTCTTCCCGCAAACACCGCTAAGGGGGAAACCACCTACCTCTTTTTCACTTTTCTTATTTTCACCATGACATGTTAACATACTATCAAGGATTAGCAAATACCTTTTAAGCAAATTACGGGAATTAGTTTATGGCTTCACCACGCGGTTTCCTAGGGCTTAAAGCAAACAAGCTCAGCCCGAGGGTGGTGTAGGGAGTGATTGAATCAATAGAAAAAGAGCTAAGGAAATTCGGCCTAAGCTCGTACGAGGCTAAAGCTTACGTCGCCTTACTAAAGTACGGCTCCATGACGAGCACGGAGCTAGCGAAGAAGGCAGGCATACCTCAGCCTAGAGTGTACGACGTAGTTAGAAGGCTAGAGCGCAGGGGGTTAGTGGTGGTTGCCGAGGGACACCCAGCAAGGTACTACGCGCTTGACCCACCCACGTCGCTAAGGAAGCTTGTTGAGCAGAAGGTAAGGGAGCTTGAGAACACGTACTCAAGCATACTAAGCATATTTACGGCCTACCGCGAGAGGAACGAGTCCGTCGCAGACATCGTAAGGCTTGAGAGTATATTATCTATAGACACGGCTGCCGAGAACCTCATAAAGGAGGCAAAGTACGAGTTCCTCTTCGCGGGCTACTGCCATACGCTGAGGAGGTACAGGGAACTAATAGAGTTCATACCTCCGGAGGTGTCCAAGTGTGCTATACTCTACGACGAATGCAGGGAAGCGGAGAAGCTATTCGGCGAGGTTAGGAGGAAGGTGATCAGGGGGCCGACCGTAATGATAGCTGACCGCAGGAGGTTAGTCGTAGTGCCTAGGTGGTGGGAACCCGAGCCCCCAGCCCCCCTAGGATTCTTTACGGAGAATAAATTCCTAATACAGATATTAGGGGAGTACTATCTCTTCGTCCTAAGAGACTATAGCAGGGTACTCCAGGTGGAGGAACCCAAGCTAGGGGACAGAAAACGCTTTGTCTTCCTACCAAGAGCGACTGACTACATAGACATAGCGTTCGACAAGAGATACGCGGTACGCGTAAAAGTCAACGGCATAGACACCAAAACCAGGAAGAACGTCGTGATCATCGGCGATGTCGAGAGACTGCAGGCAGGGAGCTTAGGGGATGGCGTAACCAGGCTCTACGTAAAAACACCTAAGGGCATAGTGACGGTTGGTGGCTGGGAAGCGTACCTTGAGGACATTGAGGCTGAAACCATAGAAGTGGAGGTGCTAAGGAAAAGGCAGTAGGGGAAATACGTGCATTGTGTTTAGATTACTGCTATAGACTGCTTAACGGAGTGCGTTAGGTATCGGTGTAATATGTATGTAATTTACCATACCTGTCCAACGTTTAGGTCACACAATGCACTTACCATATAATGGTGTATAATATAATTAATAATGTGTTGAACTATTCATGTAGCTCTGTAAATAATTTAATTTAACTTTCTTTTAGATACCCACACTTGAATTTCTGCGTATGAGAACCACTGATGATACTGATTAACGTATTCATGTGCACTAATATAGGAAATACCTCGGAACAGTACTTACTTATCACACAAGTACTATTACTGGTAGTAAAATTTAATTACATCCGACGTTAAGTAAAACCCGAAGGTATCCCCTAGCGGGGTGTGTTAGTCATGAGGAAAGCAGTAGCCCTCATATCATTAGCAATATTGGTTGTAGTTGCCCTATCCGCCCTAGCACCAATAATGAACGCCCAAAACAAGGAAGTAGTGCTATACACGCATGGCTGGTGGCAGCCGCCACCCCAGAGGCGCTTCAACCCGTTCGCGCCCGGCGCGATTAACATTCCTGGACTGGTCTACGAGAGGCTGGCGTTCTGGGACAAGGTTCCAAACAAGTTCATACCTGAGCTGGCAGTCAGCTGGGAAATAAAGAAGGATCAAAACGAGATCATCGTCCACCTGAGGAAGGGTGTGTACTGGCATGACGGTCAGCCATTCACCTCCAAGGATGTCTGGACGACATTCATGATCTACAAAGCTATGGGCAGGCCTGTATGGAACTACATCGACAAGATCGAGACTCCCGACGACTATACCGTGGTCTTCCACGTGAAGCACTGGGCCTACCTACTCCTGTGGTACCTACTATGGCAGGACGGCCAGATCGTCGGTCCTTACCACATCTACGGCAAGTGGGCTGAGGAAATAGCTAAGGCGTCACCAGACCAGTACAAGAGCA
>Ga0256914_1001398_pt1 | contig 21862 bp, 8 predicted proteins | sample HulkmetaG_FD_191571 | JGI IMG/M metagenome (GOLD analysis project Ga0256914, IMG submission 191571) | Hydrothermal chimney microbial communities from Main Endeavour vent field at the Juan de Fuca Ridge, Pacific Ocean - Hulk | ecosystem: Environmental > Aquatic > Marine > Hydrothermal vents ... | reverse complement strand
ATTCAATATAAAATATCTCTATATACAAGTACATATATTATCTATACTCTCTTAATTGGTATTCCCTTTTTTATAATTTTTGCCGAAGTTCAGGGAGTATTTTATATCTCAAAAGTTATCCATAGAACACTCAATGCCAAAGTTACTCTATCTTTAAATAATGGATTTCGCCCTGTAACATATATGCTTATTTTTAATTTTATATACCTTTTAATGGGTTCAGTTGGCATATCTGAATTCAGACAAACCAAAATTATAAAATATAATATTAGTAAAGAGTATGCCAAAAAGATATATAATATTGCTTTGATTTTATTAATCGTATCATTTGCATATATTTTTATACGATACATCTTTTTACCTGATTTTCCACTGTTTGTTTTAATTAAAAGTGGATTTTCAGGTGATGCAATCTTACGAGATATTGCATTCTCATATAGTCATAAACACAATATACCCTATATCTTTCTACCATCAATAAACTCTCAGTTTTATAGAATATTAATTCCAACATCATTTTTTCTATTACTATATTATTATCAAAATAGTCATAAAGATACAAATATTAAACTACTATTAATTTTCGCATTTATAGTAACTATTACTTTAAACTTTGGGACTTTTAAAAGAACACCAATCCTATATCTCTCTACATGGTTTATATTATATCTCTATATATATTCAGATGATTTGCGCTCTTTAGTAAAAATAGTATATTTTGTCTCTATCACTGTTGCTCTTCTAATATTTATTACCACACTATATACAGATAAAGAGCTACAAACTATTTTATATAACCTTTTGGCAAGATTTGCAGTTGGTGAAGCTATTGGCGAGTTTTTAGCAATTGAACACTTTGGAACAACCTTTGATTATATGTATCTTGATATTTTTACTGTTTATTTTCAGAAAATTTTAGGTATGGATGTTATGACATTTAGTGAACTATGGAAAATATTAACAGGAGGGACAAGAGGTTACACCTCAATAGGAATTATTGCAGAATTTATTGTATCATTTGGATATATATCTATCTTATATTTCATATTATTTTCAGCCTTAATTATTAAATTGGACATCTTTTTTAAACAAAATAGCAAATCACCATATAGACCCATTATTGCCGGATTAATGACAATTATATCATTTATGATGGTTAAAGGTTTTTTTGCTCAACTATTTACAGGGGGGGTTGTTGTTCTGACATTTATATATCTGTTAATAGAATTTTATACAAAAGATTTAAAAATAGTTGAACCAAAAAATCTAAAAAAGGTATCTTATTATGAACACAAATCAAGTATGTAGAGTTATCTGCTTATTAACAGTTAGTTTAATTATTGGAAATTCACGACCTATTATATTAAATGAGTATAATGGAGTTGAAGAGGAGTATAAATTAAAAAATAATGGATATGACACTTTTTATGGGCGAATAGATGGCAATGGTGGCTCGTGGGTTGAAATGATTGTAACAGAAGATAAAATAGATATTCGCAATGCTCTACTCAAAATTACAGGACATGGTGGTACACACTTTATAGGACGATTTCCAGATGAGGAGGCAATATCAAATTTAAGAAGTGGCACAATTTTAACAGTTTCTAAAGAGCCAACAGATTTAAGTTATGACCCATTTAATCAATGTAATCCTGATTGGACAATTAATATTAATAGTGACGATTTAACTCCAATAGAGGGAGTATATGAGATTAATCATAATGAATTAAAAATTTCTATTATATCGGAAGATGACTCAACACTTATGACACAGAGTGGTGAGGGGATTTTAGGTGGAGGAATAGACAAAAGAGAGATATTTTTATTAAAAACAGACCCAAATGGAGATATAGAACCTGATGATGATAATTATGGTGATAACGGCTCCAAACAACCAATAAGCACTTTTGGAGATGTAAATCGTTGGATAGATGAAAATAATCAAACCCAAATACAAGATTTAACAGCTTTAAGATTAGAAGCAAAAGAGAGAAATTTTAGAAATCAAAAAACATATATGATATTAAATGAGTATAATGGAGTAGCTTCAGATAAACTTTTGAAATTGGGTGGAACAGATAGCTATTTTGGAAGAGTGTTAGGAAATGGAGGTGATTGGTTAGAGTTTATTGTTATTAAAGACCGTCTCAATTTACAAAATGCTCTTTTTACAATCAAAGAGGGGTGTAGCGAAATTTTTTCTGCCAATTTTCCAGAGCTTAAAACTATAGGTTTTTTACGAAAAGGAACTATGCTTACAATATCTAATGAACCAACAGATATGAGTTATTTTCCATTTGCACCATATAATGAGGATTGGAAAATCAATATTAATATTGATGATTTTATAAATAAAACAGGTGAATTCTCAATTGGTAGTAATAATACAGATATAACAATTACACGGGAAGATGGAACCAAAATTCGTTTAGCAACAACAGGTGAAGGTGTAAGAGATGAGGATATTATAGACAATCAAGAGGTTTATAAACTAAAAGCCAATCCTACAAAAGAGACTTCACCTTATAATAGAGATTATGGAGATGATAATGACTCAGAGGCAATTAGTACATTTGGAAGTGAAAACCAATGGAGAGATGAGAATGGAACTCTAAAAACACAAAAGTTTGATATTAGAGAAAATAAAGATTTTGAGGAGTTAGATGGTATAGCACTATCAAATATTTCAGCCTTAGATACTCTAAAAGATGGTGAGTCATTATTGTATATTGGTGCAAACAATAGCTTATGGATTGCAGATGACGATTCCCATCAAGTTTTTGAAATGGATTACACAACAAAAGAGATTAAATCTGTATTTAATGATAGAGATTTGGGTGAATTTACCAATGGAGATATACAAGACCATTGTGGTAATCATTTGGGTGCATGTGATATTGAAGAGATTGCCTATAATGATATAACTGATACACTCTATATATTAACAGGCAAATCACCCGGTACACCTGCGATATATAAATTAGTAAGAGATAATATAGACGCATCATTCCAATTAGATGATTACAGAAAATTGGATAGTCAAATAGAGTATCCATCAGCTATTTTTATAGATGGTAATTTTATTGTATCTATTGGGAAAAAGCTTTATAATTATAATTTTGAAACAAACACAATAGGAGATAATCCAATATTTGAAATAACCGATGATGTCGGTAATTTTGCAGGATTAGCATATTATAATGGAACATTATGGATAACAACAATTAAAAAATTCAGATTAATAAAGGTAAATTGGGCAACAAAAGAGATAGAAAAAATTTATAAAATGAGAGATAATGGTGTTTATGACCCAAGAGGAGTAGAGATTATTAATAATAAACTGCATGTATTAGAGGGATATGATAGTAATGTTCCTAAAAAGCATGTTTTAAAAAATGCAATTCACATATTTAACACTCCATCTCATTAATGAGATGAGGTGGTTTTAAGTTCCGTAAGGCAACGAACGAACATTATAATAGAAGCCATTTGACAAAAACCTATTCACAAGAAAATATTTAAAAAAATAGAGGTCTTTACCAAAATATCTTTTTGGCAGGTCTTGTTGTTGTTTTTATTTCAATTTGGTTTCCAGCCTGACCTTCTCCTGACCATGTTTCATTTTTATCTCTAAAGGTATTTCGCCAGAATGGAATTCCATTTCTACTAGGGTCACGATTATATTTAAGCCAAGGGCTAACCTCCATATTTACTTCAACTTTAGCAGGGAATGTATTGCCACTATATCCTGTTGTGATATTTAAAATTTTACCAACTTTTTTCTCATTAAAATTTGGTAATTTATCAGCTTTTGGATTAACCTCACATAATGGATTATCTAATATAAAATTAATCACCTTACCATCAATATTACTATCATGCAAAATAGCTCTATACCAACCATTTACTGTTTTAACACCATTTAATCCATTATCCCCTATCATATTACTACACCACAATTTGGTATGTTTACAGTATATCAATACACTAATAGGTGTTCTACTAGCCCCTTCATACTCATCGGGATAGTTCTCCATATCAGGAGCTATCCTTGAGTAGTATAAACTTTTAGATACACCTATATTCTTTTTCCCAGATGCACTTTTGTCTCTATTATTGATTTTTGATACATTTGTACTATTTATATCTAAAGAATTAAAAGATATTTTTATAGGATTTATAGGCTCACTTAGATGTTTTGTTAAATTATATAGTATAGAAATTGAGGTGTTGCCATCATTACTATCTAAAAACTTATCTGATGATATAGTTATATTGTTATCTAGGTGTGTACTCTCCACATCTGAAGGGTTAAAACTAGCTCCATTAAAAGAGATTACTCTTTTAAATCCAACACTAGAACCTTTTACTGTATCTATTTGAGTATATGTTGATTTATTATCAATAGTATCTGTAGTAATATTGTAATCCAACGAGAGATATATATCTGTAGCTTGACAACTTTTTGTAAAGTTTGTCAATACAGTATTTTTCTTACCAACAGCTGTGATATTTGCTTTAAGATTTATTGCCATATCTAAACTACTATTTAAATCTCCCATATAGATATAGTTTTTTCCACTTATTGGATAATTTTCTACTCTACTATCTATATTAAATCTATATGGATGAAAATTTATCTCTATCTCTCTGTATCCATCAACTGCAATAGTTGATATATTACAACCGGATTTTTCATCTCCACTATTGGATATTTGACTACTATTTGCTATACAACCCCCCTTTTCTCTATCCAATTTACTCCATTTACTATCCTCTAATCTTAGAATATAGTTGCCAACATTATTATGAGATATAATATTTTTCATCAATCCGTTATTAAATATATAGTTATCTATATCTATATTACTCTTATCTACACAAGTTGATTTATCATGAAATATGAAAGTTGCATTTATATCTCCACTAGCTGTTGTATAACCTACTGTTGTAGAGTGATTTGCATCATAACTTATAGCTTTAGCTTCAATTTTATATTCATACTCTGAAGCTAAATTAAGTGGTATAGTTCCACTATAATTGCTACTTCGATATAGTACTGTTTTATTATTCTCATCTATATCTTGTATTTCTATATTATAACCTGCCGGTCTAATGGTAAAGTGACTACTTGCGTCTTGTGAAATTTCACTATATCCAGCTCGATTATAAATTTCACTATAACTTGCCTCATTTGCATAATCTCCATGATATATTGTTCCATTCTCATCTCTTAAAAATGAAACTTTAAAACTAGCATCTTTTGTGGCAGTTAATATACTTAAATCGTTATCAACTTTTACATCAACTCTCTTTCCACTCTCTATATATTTATAACCTCTATATAGTACATCTCCACTGCTATTATTAATTAGTTCTACTTTTATAGTAATATTTTCTATTGGATTATTTGATACAATAGAGTAATCAAAATCTCTACCTGCTATTTGAGTATATATTAGCTTATCATCAATATCCGCATTACTTCTAATAACTGTAAATTTCATATCATCATTTAGAATAGTTCCAACTCCCCTACTCTTACCCAACATACAGAAATTAGATGGGAAAAACTCAGGAAAATATATATCTACAAAAAACTCTTCATCTTTTTCAATATTCTCATCACCATATACAGGTACACTAATAATAGCCTCTCTATTATCTGAAAATATATTCATATTGATACCAATACCATTACCACCTTTAAAATCGTGGTCACTCTGAGTTGCTATCCCATGAGGAGGTATCACCTCATCCCCATTTCCATCTATAACTTTATAAAAGAACATTACAGGCATCCCCATAGGCATCATAGGTAAATCAGCATCAATAGATATTTTGAACTCAAAACTACTCTCTCCATTATCTCCCTCAGCCTTAGTTACATCACCTATAGATAATCTCGGTAAATGAGGAGGTAATATAAATGTTGCATCAGGACAGCTAGTCCCATCATTATAATAACTCAACTCTGGTGAGCCATTTATCCAATAAGCAACACCTATTGTTGGGTTTAGTTCATACATTCCACCATTATTAGCAATAGCTATTACTTTGCCACTATTATCTGTAAATATTAAACTAATATATGAGTCTATATCTGTAAAATTATCTCCTATTACAGTTATATCTCCACTATTTTTATTGATTTTGATAAACTTATCATTTTTAAAATCACTCCCCTTATCACCATCTTTAATACTCATTGCATAAAAATATTGATTGGAGGTATCTATTGCCATATCCCAAAATCGAATAGAAGATGATAGTGTAATAGTACTAATTACTCTTTTTTGTGCAATATCAATCTTATACATCTTATTATCATTGCTACCATTTCCACTTACATAATAATATCCATCTCTATCAAACTCTCCAGCATATAGTTGACCCTCAGGTAGTCCATTAACCACGCCTAAATTTTTAATATGTGCATTTTTATCAATTTTGAGTAACTCATTTCCATAAAGAGCATATATAAAATTATCTTTTATATTATATCCAATAGCATTATATCCACCATCACCACTTGCAAATCCATTACCTATAGGCGTATATATAGGTGTCATTGCATAAAAACTATGTAACCAAGTTGCACCACTATCCCCTGTACCTGTTCCTAATTCTGTTCTATTGGATAAAAATAGTCTCTGAGTACAAATAAATGGTTCTAAATTTCCATGAATATTAACTCTGTAATCTTCAACCTCTCCATCTATTGCATTTCCTGTAGGTTCTAAATCTCTCTGATAGCTATATCTAAATCTAGCATAAGTTACTCTATCTACTGCACTACTAGGAGCAGTAATAGATAGATTAATTAATCCAGCACTGCCATCTATATTAGTAGCCACCTTTTCACTATCATCATTAAAATCCCCATCTCCATTCCAATCAATCCACGCACTCAAAAATCCAACTCCATGTGTCGTGATTTTTAATGTAAAAGTACTTCCTCCATTAACTGTTTTATCTTGAAATAAGCTTCCATCTAACTTTACACCATCATCTTTATCATCCAAATTTGCCCCAACTGAGGGTTTTCCATTATTTTCATGGCTTACACCACTGCCCATATATACAGTAGGCTCTCCATAAGTAGGCAAAGAGTGTCTAGCTCCATTACCCTCTAAAGTTGTAGGGTAAATATCAGGTAGGTCTCCAAAATCGAATTTAAACTGAGCATCTGTACACATAGCACCATCATTTAAGCTAACACTCTCACCTGTTGCAAAGAGTACAGCCTTAGCAGAGTTTGCAACATCAATTCTATATATATTTCCACTTCCATTATCATAAACATAATAAAATCCATTTGCATCAAAGAAACTAGCTCCAAAAGCTCTATATCCTGTTAAGAGGGTATTCTCTTTTGAGAGTTTATGTCCAGTTGATGGGTCAATTTTATATAGGTATTTATTTCTACTTCCATTATTAACAGCATATAATAGATTATCTCTTGTATTAAATCCCCAATCGGCTATACCTAAATTAAAGTCCAAATTAAAATCTCTAATCTTTTTTAAATAGTTAGATGAGTTTGGGTCTAAATCTATTACAACTACTCTTCTACTACTTCCACTCCCTTTTAGATATAAATGTGCATTATTATCTATATCTCCTACATAGGATTTAAAATCATTAAGTCCATCTACTTTAAAATCTTCTGCAATCCATTTACCATCTGAACTCATACCAATTCTCGTTACTGTACCGTTTCGTTTTGTATAGTTATATCCCCAAAAGTATCCATCTTTTTTATTAAATCCAACTGCATTAATATTATCAAGAGATATATCAGCTTGTACAGATACCATCTCTCCATTGGCTAAATTTAAAGCATTAATATCTGTCGGTTTATTTTGAAACATAAAGGCACTCATCAAGCATCCAATAGGATTATTAGTATCATCATTAATAATAGTGGCTATGGTTGTGGTATGATTTTCATCTAATTTAGCATTTTGAGGAGATAGAAGCTCTATACTAAAAGTCTCATTATCTTCTATTTTAGTATCTCCATGTATTTTATAAACTATCTCTTTTTGACTCTCTCCTTTTGAAAAATGAACCATGCTATTAACTCTTGAATAGTCCTCTCCCTCATTTGCTGTAATATTGTGTGGTTCTACTTGAACGGTTACACTATCATCTGGTGCAGGATTATCAAGATTGACCATACAAATAAGCTCTTTATCCCCACTATCTCCCTCTGTAATCTCTATAGGGTTGCCAAGACTAATGGTAGGCTCTTCTTGACAACCTAATCCCTCTAAATTAATAGTTAATCCTGATTTGGTGATAGAACCATCAGTTGTTAATCTAATAGTTACCTCTGAACCTGATATATCAATGGATTTATTATTAAAAATTCCTGAACCTACATAAATTTCATTATCATTTTCATCATAAATATAAATCCAATCAAAATTTTTCTCTGTTTCTCCATTAATTGTCAATTTAAGATTTTGGGCATCTGTTACTTTTATAGTTTTTGAAATATCTATATTGTTATTATATGTAAAGTGTGTATCCCCTTCTATCCATGAGTTATTAAATGTTGAGTAGTTTATAGTATCGTTACATGGAACTTCTATTTCAGACATAAGAGGTGTTAAATCTTTTAATTCAAATGAGAATTGAATAAGTCTATAGGCATCAGGATAACCATTGAGTGTACCATAGGCGTTATCATTTTGAACTCTCGCATAAAAGCTAGAGGTGTTATCAAAAGAGACTCCTGCCCTACACTCTTTTTGTAAAAGTGTGGCATTATCATTACAGTTTCCACTATCTTGTCCTTTTAGTTTTATTGAGTAATCTCCAAAAAAGTTATCTGTACTCTTCGTAACATTCGTAAATTCACTCAAATAAACCTTTGTAGGATTTTGATAATAAATATCATCTGTATCTGTATAATCTGGATTATTATCAAGGTCAAAATTGGTAACTGTAATTGTATCAACATTTAGTGGTATCTGCGTTCCCTTTTTTACAACCGTAACTTTGACATCTAAATATGCGTAATTATTCCAACGGTCTGTATCTCTTAAACGAAATCCTATTACATTATCAACTATATCAACACATTTCCCCTCACTATACTCATTATCTTCATCTATAACATCTAGTATTAAATCTATATCCTGCCCTTGATAAGAAGATTGTGTACCAAATCTATATTTTGCTGTTTGACATTGATGTCCACTTAGAAGTGTCTGTGTTCCATCTAGTGTAATACTAGTTGCTAATAATTTTTGGCTTAATATAGATACAAAAAATAGAAACAATAAAAAAAATCTCTTTATCATAATTAATCCTTTTATTAAATAAATATTAAAAGAATTATATAATAATATATCTAAGTTTAACTTTAACTCTTACCAATCCATCTTATGAGCAGAACTCCTATTTGCTTTTAATTCTAAAATCATACCACTTTTGCCAATACCAGTCCAAGATGAGGTATTCTCATCACTTCCTGATATTATGTAGTAACTAGTATATTGAAGTTGAGGGTCAGATAATATATCTACTCTGTACTGTTGTTTACCAGAAGGATTTATAAATCTACTCATAATAGTACCATTTCTTCCATTTCTTAACCCTATAGGGGTTATGGGTGTGATATTTACAACATTTGGATTTGGATTATTTATAATAAGTCCTGTAACGGTTCCATCTACAGAAATATTATGGTCTTTTGATAGATACCATCCTTTCCCTACTCTAGGACTACTAGGGATATGAGTATGATTTAATAAAGATGTATTGGCACAATGCGTTCTATCAACTCCATCACCACAAAAAATCTCTACTTGTAAAGGTGTTCTAATAGTATCTATTCTTTTGAAATCAATAGTTGGATATTTGATTTTATCAGGTGCAACCTGTGCAAAGTAGAAGTTTCGAATACTCTCCCCTAAATTTAAATTTCCAGTTGGAATATATGGTGGAGTCTCTTTGCCATGAGATATAGAGTTAGAGTTTATAGATTTACTATCAAAATCATGAAATCTAATCTGTATAGGATTAATAGTTTTTGATAAGTTTTTATTGATATTATATCTAATATCGATATTGGCAGTTCCATTATGCTCTTCTGTAAATTTATCACTTGTTATATTTATAGTAGATAAATTAGAGAGTTTAGAGTTTAACTCTCTTGTGATATTACCATCATTATTAAACTCTATAGTTCTAACAAAATTTACAACTATAGTTCCATCAGAGGTTTTTAATGCAGTATCTACTCCCCTATCTGATAGAGTTGTAGCATTTAATTCCAATGTTACATCTTGTGCAAAATATCCATTTGTAAAGTTCTGAGTAGTTTCATTATCCTCATTTTGTGCTACTATACTTCCTTGATATGCAATTGCTACTTTATTAAATGTAGAGTTCATCTCACTCATATATATAAAATCATTATGAGTGCTATTTGGTAAGTTTTGTATAGCTAAATTTAGAGCAAAATGGTCAGGATATGAGGATAAATTTATATCAGGAGAGACTATATTACATCCTGATTTAATATTCCCACTATTTGAATGGGTTGATTTATTTATATCACAATCACCGTTAATGCTATCTACCTCTGTCCATTTGTTATCTATTATATTTAGTTTATACTCTCCTACCTCTTTTATCTCCATTAGATTATTTCTATTTTTACCATCTATAAAACTATCTGTACTATTATAGTCATCTTTGATAGGACAAGCACTATTAGATTTATCCAAAAACTCCAATGTTCTATCTACACTATTTGTTGTATATCCTATAGCAGGAGTAGCATCATTTCCATTATATACAGAGGCTGTTACACTTAGATTATAATCATATCCTGCCGATACTCTCAATGATGTATTATTATCTGTTGCTGTATTGACTCGGCGTGAACTGCTACCATCATATATTATCATATGAAAATAGTCAGGTCGTATAGCAAAATCATCTTTAGCATCTACAAATGTAGTTTTAGGCAAGGCATTAAAACAAACTTGTGGGTCACTGCTACATGAAGCTTGTATAATATTATTGTTATTATCAATCCCATAATAAATTCGAAATCTAGCTCTTTTGATTGCAGGTAAATTACCTAAATCATGTGGCAAGAGATTATCTATTCTACTTTTTGGTGGGGTGTTTTTGATATATACATATTTAGTATATGGTGTTGCATTGGTATCTTCATTTATAAGTTCTATTTTTAATGTTACATTATCTAACTCCTGCTCTTCACTCATATCCTCTTTATAAAAAAGTAAAGAGTAGTCAAAATCTCTTCCTACTATCTGTGTAAACCATGCATTTCTCTCTTTACTATTAATAGCATAGTTACCACTATCGGTTCTTTCAATATTAAATAGACCCTTTAGAGGGTTAATAGTTGTTTTAAAATATATCATATAATCTTCAACCTCACCATCTAAAACAAAACCTGTAGGGTTCATACTTGGATTTGTTGAGACTCTAGCCCTTAAATATGTCTTTTTATCTGTAATTAGACCATCAGGAAGGAAAAAGTTTATAATATGCTCTCCTGCACTAAGTTTTCCTCCTGAATTATACACGAGGTCATCTCCATTATCAAAAGTCCCATTGATTTTTGTATCTATCCAAATTTTTAAATATGCCTCTTTTGATAGTTTTACCTTTAGTTGATGGGTACTATTTGTCTCAAAATATTTTCCACTAATATCACTCCCATCTAAAAGGGTTACCCCATCATCATCATCTTCACCATTTAAATCATCTCCATTAGCATCAACCGTATCATAAGAGCCAATATCATGGTCAACCTTATTACCCAAAAAGATACCATTTGTAATATTATGCCATGTATTTTGATAACTCATAGGTGCATCTCCATAATCCGTAAATACCAACTCTGCATTTATACAGTTCGCTCCATCATTATAATCTGCTGGTTGAGAATTTGACAAAAATCTTTTTGTACCATTAGCCAAATTAAACTCAAAAAATCCATTTCCTTTACTATCATTTGCAAAAAATCTTCCATTTTTATCTGAAAAAGATGAGTCAAACTCATAATCTGTATGGGCATCTCCTATAAAAGTAACCTCTCCACTATTTATATCTATTTTAGTAAGTTTTCCACCATCTGCAATACCATATAGATACTTTCCATCAGGAGAGAAAGAGAAATCTTTAATCGAAACAGCCGTAGAGAGATTTATATCTTCAACTGTTCTATTCTCGTCACTATCTGCTAATTTTATCTTATAGATTTTGTCATAATTGACTCCAAAACCTGTTACAAAATAGTATCCATTATAACTAGCACCTGCATAAGCCTGTTTATTAGCTAAGAAATCAGGAAGTTGATTTACCTCTCCTAAACTCATAACTTTTCCTGTTTTACTAATCTTAAATAGCTCTTTATAGTAGAGTCCATAGATATAGTTATCTATCTCATTATAAGCTAAAGCATTATATAGCTTCTCTTCTCCTGCATCATCCATAACCTCAAATCCAAAAGGTGATTTGGTAGTATTAATTCTATGTAACCACATTTTACCTGTAACTTCACTTCCTCTTTTGATACTACTAGATAGATACATATGTTCATCACATACAAAAGGCTCTTCATTATGAACATCATCATTTTCAATAATAATTTCTGTTCTATTTGAAGTGATTATTAGATTTTTAGGATTATGGATATATAGATAGAAATTATCATCAGGTTCTATATTAGTATCACCATTTATTTTTACTATTATAGATGCTGTTGAACTATTTTCATCAATATCTAGTGTGCCACTTGTAGCAATGTAATCATTATCTTCTGTAGAAGTACTACCATCTTGTGCCTTATTATCTTCTGTATAATAGTCTATATGTGTATCAGCAAAAGCTGGAGCATCAAGTGTGAGTGTAATATTTAACTCTTTTTCTCCACTGTCTCCCTCTATAATAGAGTAAGATGATTGTGCAAAACTAATTTGAGGATAACTTCCGTCATCATTTATAATTGTAGCTATAGGTTTTTGTGTTCCTGTTACTTTTAGATTTTCACTCTCATTATCTATTACTAAATAGAAACTTTCATCATCTTCAATAATCTCATCCCCATTTATCTTTATAGGAATTGTAATATTTTGCTCACCTTCAGGGATATTGAAAGTCGTTCTATCCACTTTAACATAATCTTCTGTATCTGTAGCAGTCCCATTAGTGGTATAGTAGTCAAAATGTGAATTTTTAAAAGCTGGTTTATCAAGTGATAGAGTAAAATTTATATCTTTTTGTCCACTATCTCCTTCATTTATTGAGTAGCTACTACTAGTAAATGAGATAGTAGGGTATGAGCCATCATCATTTACAATAATCCCTTTTGCTTCATTGGTTGTTCCGTAATTTAGTCTATTTAAATCTGAGAACTTAAAGTTAAAACTCTCATCATCTTCTATTTTAGTATCTCCATTAATTGGAACAGATATTGTAACCTTTGTTGTTCCTACTGTTAGTATTTTATCTCCATGAGTATAGATATAATCATTATCTTTGGACTCATCTTCTGCTGTATCATCCCATGTCTCATAATGAAAAGAGCTACCATCAACTGCTGGTTTATCTAAGGTAAATGTAAAATCCAAACTACTTTGAGAGCTATTACCTTCAACTATAGAGAAACTACTACTATCTAATGAAATAGCAGGATATGAACCATCATCATTAAGTATATAACTTCTACTACTATTATTGACTATATATGAACTTCCAGAGATAATCATATCGAGATATTCATTATTTTCAATATCTTCATCACCAATAATATCAACATCTATAAACTTCTCTTTATCTCCTAGATTAAAAGTTATACTACCACTTTTGGCTCTATAGTCTGACCCTGCTATAGCTGTTCCATCTTGGGTTGTATAATCAATAGTTAGTGGTGTCGTCAATGGATAATTCTTGGCAAGATATATACTAAATCTCATCTTGTTACTATCACCGATATTCCCCTCGTCAACATTACTACTATCTATATTCACTTCGATAGCATCATCATCATATATCGTACCTGGTGCTTCACTATTATTCAAAATGCCTTGACTAATAGAGGTGATTTTAACATTAAAGTTTTCACTATTTTCAGGTTGGTCATCACCTATAATTGTTACAGGAATAAACCCATCTATTGAGCCTTCAGGAATAGTAATTGTCCCACTAGTAGCTATATAATCTGACCCTGCCAATGCTGTATTGTCTTGGGTTTCATAACCAATAGTAACCCCTCCTGCAGGAGCTGATTGATTAAGTCTTGCCGTGAAATTTAGTACCCAGTTACTATCTTGTTCCATCTCTGCTCGGTTATGTAAAGTTAGACTTAGGGGTTCTGCATCATCATCATAAATAGTTCCATCTCCTCTATCATCACTTACAATATATCCACTATTACTATTAGATATACTCATATATAGCGTTTCAATATTTTCATGTATAGTATCATTAATTATAGGTACTTCAACTGTTTTTGAGGTTTGCCATGCATAAAATGTTACACTTCCACTTGTAGCTGTATAATCACTTCCAGCAACAGCTGAACCATCATGTGTTGAGTAGTTTACAGTTACACTACTAAGCCAAGGAGCTTCACTAAGCTGAATAGTAAATGATAAGTGATCATCATACTCATAGACTCCACTTGCATCTGTTATTGTAATCTGTGTATCTGTACCATCTGCATATAAAAAATTTACAAATAAAATAGTCCATAAAAATAGTAGTTGCTTAAATATTAAATTCACATTCAACCTTTCTTAAAAAAGAGTATTAATTTTTTTAATTATAACATTTTTTATTTTTACTAAAGTTTAAAATTTATTTTTATTTAATTTTAACTTTTCTACTTCACTTTAAAGTAGTAAGAGTTTTGGATTTAGAAAGATTTTCTTCAACTAAGATTGATTTACATTACGCTAAACTAATATAAAAAAATAAATTCTAATTACTTTTTAGGAGGTGTAATTGAGAAAAATAGATTGGATATTTGGGTATAGATGTAATTAAACTATTTTTTGTGGGTTAAAAAACTCACACTATAAGGAGAGAATATGAGAAGTATAGTAAAAAGTGTAGCGTTAGTAGCCCCCTTTCTTTTGATTTTGGGTTGTGGCAACTTAGACCAACCATCTAACGAGAGTGTAAAAGGTGGTACGATTGTTGTAGATTTTTCTGCAACTAGAATGAAACAGACACTTATTTCAGAAGGGTTTGCTGATGAAAATACAACGGTATTTGGATACAAAGCTTATAAAATTCCATATACAACAACTGATGAAAAAGGTAATGAGGTAGAGGCTTCAGGACTATTTGTGATACCTACTGGTATGCCTGATGCTATAAGGCAGATAGGTTTATCTATGGTTAGTGATGACCATGGTACTATATTTGCTAATGCTGATGCACCATCTGTCATAGCTAGTAATAATGGTACTCCTGATGGTTCATCTATTATTTTATCAGCACTTGGTGGATTTGCGACTCTTCAACCTGACTATATTGGATTTGGGGACTCATATCAAAAACATTATCATCCATTTATACTTAAAAAATCATTAGCAAATAGCACTATTGATTTTATCAAAGCTGTTAAAGTATTTGCAAGTGAAAATAGTATTAAACTCAATAATCAACTTTTTCTAACAGGATATAGTGAAGGTGGATATGCAGCAATGGCTACACTTCAAAAGATAGAGTCTGATGGTGAGCTTACTGTAACTATGACTGCACCGATGGCTGGTCCTTATGATTTAAATAAAACTGCTTTTGGTGTTTTTTCTCAACCCAAACTCTCTGTTCCATCATTTATGGCTGATGTAGGTTATGCTTATGGGAAAGCTTATGATAAAAAGTTATCAACTATTATTAATGAACCTTACGCTTCTAAGCTACCTGTACTAATTGATGGCTCACGAGCTAGAGATTTGATTGACCCAGAATTATCTTATGATACTACAGGAGAGAGTGGTCTATTTAATCCAACCTTTGTGGGTAACTTTTTTGCTGATAGTAACTTTTGGTTTAGAAAAGCAATGATAGAGAACTCTGTTCATGCTTGGGTTCCACAGACTCCTGTAAGATTAGTTCAATGTCAAGGTGATGATGTTATACCCTTTGTTATTTCTCAAATTACAGAAAAAACTATGAAAGCAATGGGTGCAATTGATGTAGCATTAATACCTGTAGAGTCAACACTCGGATTAGACCATAATGTAACACATGGGGATTGTGGTTCTCTAGCTTATGGTGTAACTACGCAGATATTTTCTGGTATCAGAAAAGCAACAATGGGATATTAGGAGAGTATAATGAAAAAGATAATAATACTAAGCGTTCTAACAAGCTCTTTAATAATGGCAGGTGCATATAAAGTTCCTGAACAATCATTAAATTCTATTGCCTTAGGTGCTACTTATGTAGCCCATACTAATGGGGCTGATACAGCCTATTTCAACCCTGCTAATATGGCTTTTTTGAATTCCAATAAGCAAATGATGGAAGTTGGTTTGACACTAGCTCATTTACCTAAAAACGAGTTCAAAGGGCAACAAGCCTTATCAGCTACAGATATATATTCTGCTAATGGAAACTCTGAGGTAGAAAATCTCACTCTTCCTTATCTTCACTTTGTCTCTAATCCTATGGGAAATATCAGATATGGTGCTAGTTTAACTGTACCAGGAGGACTTACCAAAAGATGGAAATCACCTTATCAAAAACTTTTTGCCGAAGAGTTTACACTAAAAGTAATAGAGTTTAATCCTGTATTATCATATAAAGTATCTGATAATTTTGCTTTGGGTGGAGGAGTAAGGGCTATCTATTCAGAAGGAGAAGTTTATAGTAATGGTAATCAAGTAGGAATGCCAATCCAAAGAGAAATGAAGGGCAATAGTGTGGAGTATGGGTATAATTTAGCCTCAACTTATAAACCAACACCCGATATTAATTTAGCCGTTACATATCGTTCTAATATTAACCTCAAAGAAGAAGGAGATGCCAATCTATATATTGGTGGTGTAGGTAAACAGTATAGTACAGATGTAACAATTCCTCTTCCTGCGGCTCTTAATTTGGCTATTAGTAAAACTTGGCAAAATAAATATACACTAGAGTTTAACTATGAGAGAACTTATTGGTCAAAATATAAGAGTTTGGACTTTAATTATGGTTCGACTATACAAGCCCCATTGATAGAGCCATTTGATAATCCAAAAGTCAAAAAATGGGAAGATAGCAATAGTTATAGATTAGGTGCAACTATCAAAAATAATAATATAACCTATATGTTGGCTTATTCCAAAGATGAGACACCAATCCCTAAAAAATATGTTAGCTATGAGTTACCTGATAGTGATGCTAATATACTCTCTGCTGGAGTTCGTATCAAATATAACGATAGTGTATCATGGGGTATAGCATATCTACATGACCAAAAAGATAGTTTCACTCTCAAAGCAGGAGAGAATGCTAATGGCATTATAGGTAAATTCTCTGGTGGTGGTGCAGACCTACTCACAGCAGGTATAAGTTATAACTTCTGATATACTGTTTATAAAATTGAGTACATCAAGAGAGAAAGTGTTGAAAAGAAAGAATTAAAAGAGAAAGATTTTGGACTTCTCTTTTTATTCAAAAATCTCTCTTATAGTGACAACTTAAACATTTTTTGATTTTTATCTGCTCAGTTTTGAAGTTCGCTTGAGAGTAATAGTTAGTTGCCTTTACAGTTATTTAACCTCTTATCAAATAAGATATTGCAACTACTACTATTAAATGCTTTAACAGCTGATAATACAGCCAAATCAACTAAAGGTTCAATAATTACTACTAACATATATGAACTACCAAAGATAGCTACATTATGTAAATTTTCGGCACTAAAACCTTGTCCATAAAATGCCCAAAAGGCAACCCAGCTAACAATAGCACCTTCCCAAACTATAGACATTTTTAACATTTGAGAGTAACTAATATCTTTATAAGCTATATTTTGAGGAATAATCTTGCTACTAGCACCATATAAAATTAACATACTAGCTAAAAGAGTAGTTACATTAATACCATATTGAGGTAAATCAAATTGAGCAAAAAAGAGTCCTTGAATTAAAAGCCCTAAAGCTAAACCTATCATTGCTGGAGCAATTCCAAAGATTAAAAATATTGTTGTTCCTAAAATTAGATGAACCTCACTAACTCCTACAGGATAGTGTGGCAGAACCTCAAAACAACAAAATACTATTATAGTAGCTAATAGAGCTTTTAATACTAAAGAGATAATACCGTTATCTCTTATATTTTCCCAAGCTAATTTAGCTCCAACACCTACAACACCTACTGCTGTAGTATAACTCAATACCATTTTCGCACCTTGCACGACACCTGCTTCTATATGCATGTTTTGTCCTTTTTTTATTTAAAAGTAGATAATTATTCGGGATTTTAGCAAAATAAAGATTATTAGTAACTAAATTTTAAAAATTATGCAAAGCCTCTATCCCGTCGCCTCTGCTTCATAAGCCGTTTAGCTAACTCTCTCATATCATCATTTTTATCACTCTCATCAACAATCTCTATACCCAATATAGTCTCTACACAATCTTCTAATGTAACAATCCCTTCTGTTTGGTCATAACCATCAATTACTAGAAACATATGCTCTTTTTTAGAGATGAATAGGTCTAAAGCTTTCGATACGGGTATATTTTCATTAATACTAAAAATATCTTTTTTTATACTAGATAGCGTAGCTAAATTATCTTTTAATGACTCTTTGAATAGATGTTTAGTTAGAATGATACCAGTTACATTATCTATAGTCTCATTGTATATTGGAATTCGAGAGAAATTAAATATCTCTTCTTGTGTATCAAGAACTTCTTTAATACTTAAATGCTCTTCTAATGCAAAAACTACAGACCTTGGAGTTAATATATCTAGTACTTTTACTTCATCAAGTTTTAGTACATTTTCTATATAGTCTGACTCTTTTTCATCTATCACGCCCTCATCTTCACTCATAAGCATACTCTCTAATAACTCATCTTTGGTTGTTGTGACATCTTCATTACCACTTGAAATTTTATTTGTAATAAATAGAGTAGTTAGTATAATAGGATATGTAATAAATATAAAAAATTTAATAATATGGGCAGAAATAGTTGCTAACTGTTTCCAATATATAGCTCCAATAGTTTTTGGAATAATCTCTGATATATATAAAATAGCAAAAGTAAGTATAACAGAGACATACATTACTGCATCATCTCCAAATAGTTTGGAAGCTTGAGCTCCGACGGCTGCTGCCCCTAAAGTATTAGCAATGGTATTTAAAATAAGTACCGATGCAATAGATATATTGATATTCTCTTTGTGTGAGCGAAGTAGTTTTCCTGTAGAAGGAGACTCTTTTTCAAGCAAAGAGACAAAAGACATTTGTGTGGATAGGAGAACAGATTCAAGAACAGAGCATAAAAATGAAATACCAACCGATAACATAAAAAACAGTATCAGATAACTCATATAATTTAAAAAACCTTTATAATAAAATTATGGTCGCTAGACCTAAAAAACTAAAAAATCCTACAACATCTGTAATAGTTGTAAGGATAACAGTACTACCAATAGCTGGGTCAATATCTATTTTTTTAAGCAAAAGTGGGATAGTCGCACCGAAAAAACCAGCCATAAAGAGATTAACAATTATGGAAAGTGCAATCACAATGCCTAGCATACCTTCATTGAACCAAACCGAGGCAATTATTCCCATAATTATAGCAAATAGAATACCATTTAATAGAGAGATAGCCACCTCTTTTTTGATAATTCTTGTTGCGTCGCTATGAGATATATCTCCTAATGCTAATTGCCGAACAACAACTGTTAAAGTCTGTGTTCCTGCATTACCACCCATTGAAGCTACTATTGGCATCAAAATAGCAAGAGCTACCATACTATTAATGGTATCTTGAAAGAGTCCAATAACTAATGATGCAAGTATCGCAGTAACTAGATTAATACTTAGCCATGTAGCTCTAGTTTTACCAGCTTTTAAAACCTCTTCATCCTCTTCTGCATCATCATTAACCCCTGCTAAATTATACATCTGTTCGGTAGCATGTTCATTGATTATATCATAAATATCATCAGAAGTTATACGACCCAATAATATACCTTGTTTATTAATTATTGGGATTACAGATAGGTCATATTCTTTAAAATAGTTTACTACTCTTTTTATATCTTCTGTATCATATGCTTTAATAGGTTCAAACATTTCACTATTATCTTTGATGTTTTCTTGAAAAGTTAGAGAAAAATCAAAAGTTAATATATCATCTAAATCAATACAATATAGGAGTATATTTTTGTGGTTTGTAATAAAAATTGTATGTACATTTTCTATCTCATTAGCTTTTTTGAGTTTAGAAAATCTTTTAATAGCATTTTGAACTATCTCATCAGTTGTAGCTGTAAATAGTTCTGTTTGCATATATGCACCAGCTTCATCTTCATCATAACTCTGAAGCATGGTAATCTCTTGTTGGTCTTCTTTGTCTAACTTTTCAAATACTTTAGATGCTTTGTCTTCGTCAACCTCATGCAACTCTTGCATAAACTCAACTTGGTCATCACTCTCCAGCTCTCCTACTGCATGTATGAGTTCATCTACCTCAAGTGATTCAACAATATCATCAAAATATCTATCAGGAAGTTCTAATGCAACATCACCAACAATATTTTTTGGTATTAATTTAATAGCTTTAGAAAATTCATATTCATCAAGTTTTCTTAATATTTTGGCAATATCCGAGGGGTATAATTCGCTCTCATTATGTGAGTTTAGATATTTATTTAGTTCATTCATTATATCCTCCTAATTTAAATGGGATTATAACTTAAGAAAATTAAATTATCAATATAGCCTCTCCATAAGTGAAAAAATGATACGCTTTATCTATATAGCTCTTTCATTTACTAAAAACTAAATTAGAGTTCCAAATTTCAGATTTACCTGCTCAGTTTAGCAGTTCATTTAATAACAAAATGAGTGGATGGAGATACGAAGAGATAAGATGTATAATAGACGAGGATTTAGTAATGAGGAGTATCGATTAATTAAAGATGGCAAAATTAAAATAGAGCTTGTTAAAGGTTCTTTGGTTGATGAGCAGAGATTATTGAAATAGATATTTAAAATATAATATACTACAAAGTAACTATATTAATAGGAATAAAAAAATGAAAAAACTACCAATAGGAATACAGACATTTAGCAAAATTAGAGAAGAGGATTATATATATATAGATAAAACAAAGGATGCGTTAGAACTCATTAATAGTTATAATTATGCCTTTCTATCACGCCCAAGACGATTTGGAAAGTCGCTTTTTGTAAGTACACTCAAAGAGCTATTTGAGGGAAACAAGAAGCTTTTTGAGGGGTTATATGTTTATGATAAGTGGGATTGGGAGGATAAATATCCTGTTATTAAAATAAGTTTTAGTGGAGATATGCGAAGTCCAGAGGGGTTAAAACGAAATATCTTACAAATTCTAAAACACAATCAGAGGAGATTACAAGTCAAATGTGATAATATCAATGATTATGATACCTGTTTTGATGATTTGATTTTTAATGTTTATGAGAAATATAACAAAAGGGTTGTGATTTTAATAGATGAGTATGATAAAGCGATACTTGATAATCTCGACCAAATAGAAGTAGCCAAGCAAAATAGAGAGATACTAAGAGCCTTTTATGGGATAATGAAAGAGAGTGATAAATATATTAAGTTTGTGTTTATTACAGGAGTTAGTAAAT
>Ga0256914_1001397_pt1 | contig 21862 bp, 20 predicted proteins | sample HulkmetaG_FD_191571 | JGI IMG/M metagenome (GOLD analysis project Ga0256914, IMG submission 191571) | Hydrothermal chimney microbial communities from Main Endeavour vent field at the Juan de Fuca Ridge, Pacific Ocean - Hulk | ecosystem: Environmental > Aquatic > Marine > Hydrothermal vents ... | reverse complement strand
TCGATTCGGCCGATCCGGTTCCAACTGGCAAAAATCGTTCTGTGGGTGCATCACCTCCTTCCCTGAAAATAATACGGGCCGTCCACGAAGCGGACGCGAATACACGAATGCACGAATACGCCCGGCCCGGTAGCGCAAAGGACCGCAGTTGAAATCGCATCCGACAGGCCGTCGGCCAACCGACCGCCTGCATTGCCCTCCCCCACCCGGACCGCCCGCGGCGGGAGGTGTGAACCGAGAACCGGGTTGTTATCTCCCGTACTGTTGATTATAACACATTTCCCGGCCTATGGTGACAGCATCTTTTCTATTTCGCCTATCTTTTCCTCCAACTCGGCGTAAAGGTGCTTTTGTGCCTCCAGCATCCGCTTCAACTCTGCCAAGTGGGCTTGAGGTGTATCGGCCTCGGCTTGGGACAGCGGTTCCCGCTTTTTGCGCGGCGAAAGAAAGGCGTTGGCCAGGTAGCCGGTCAGTGTGCCGAACAAGCCCACTCCGGCCAGCATGATAACCGTGCCGATCAACCGCCCGCCGTCGGTGACGGGATAGTGGTCGCCATACCCCACGGTGGTGATGGTGACAAAGGTGTACCAAACGGCGTCCATCGGCGTGCGGATGTTGGCCTCCGGCGAGCGACTTTCCACGGCCACGATGCCCATCCCACCGAATTCCAGGAGAAGGATGATGATGAAGAACAGGACGAGCAGGGCACTGTCGGCCCGGTCGCTCAGGAATTCGCGCACGATGCGCCGCGAGCCACGCCCTCCCAGCAGTTTCCCGGTATGGATGACGCGCATCAGACGCAAGATTTTCGTCAAGGGCAAAGGCACGGCGGAAAGCAGGTCCGCCCAGCCAAAACGGGCAAAATAGCGCAGCCGGGATCGCGCCGTCATGATGCGATAGAGGAAATCACCCAGGAAGATCAAGCTCAGCAGCCGGTCTATGAGGACGATGACGCCCGATACGACCGGGTGGCCGAGAAAGAGATAGTACAACACCAGGTTGGTCAGGGCCAGCATGGACAGGGCGCCGATGAATAACTCATAGTTTGTGTCTTTGAAGTCGCCTTTCATTTTCTTGCCTTCGGAAACCCACACCGCAGAGCCGCCAAGCACGTGCGTCGTGTGCTATTCTCTCTCTGCTCGGCATCCCTGCGGTGAGTCCGGTTTTCGTTGGATCGGCCGTGCGACGGCTTTTAGGATGTGCCGCCGAGGTTGACAATCGCTTCGGTGTCGTAACTGATGCGGGCCTTGGAAAAGGTCAGGCGGTGCGGACCGGCGGCCACCAGCACCGATACATCTTTCCCCGCGGCCACCAACTCTGCCGGTCGGATTCCCAGCCAGCGGCGGATCGTGGCCCCCGGCAGGATGACCAGGTCCCCTTTTTGCAGGTGGTGGACATTCCCCTTGATGTCCGCATCCACGAGCAAAATCTGGGCGTTTTTGGGCAATTCCGGGAGGTCCGGCGCCTGCTCTTTGGGTTGCAAGACCAGCAACGGACGTTGCGTTTCCTTGTGTACGCGGAGGGCAATCTGTATGGCCACCTGCAAATCCACATGATAGCCCGTCGAGCCGTCGTCCCGTCCGGGAACGAGCACGATGCGCTGAAAGTCATCCTGGGCAAAGCGGACGGCGGCGGCAGGAACGGTGGAGCGGGCGCCGATGCGGTCAATCTCGTGTCCAAAGAGCATGTGCTGTAAGCCCGGCGGTTTGTCCCACTCAACCAGGATGAGCGAGCCTTCGCGCTCTTGCATCTCCCGGATCACGCCTGCCGGCAGGGAAGCGTCAATGCGCAGGACGCCTTCCACGTCGGCGGTGGTGGCCGCGCCGAACTTTTCGGCCTGGGCGAGCAGTTTCTTTGCCTCCGGGCGCAGCCGTTGGGCGTCATATTCGGGAATGACGACGACGGGGGTCACGGTTCCGGCATCCGCCTGGGCGATGTTGGCGGCCAGGGCGAGGGTCCGGTTCAGGGTTTTGGTAGGCCGCACCGGCACGATCACCGAGGTTCCCAAAGGCCGCACGACCAGGCTCTCCGGTTTGACCTTTTGGGCGAAAAAGAGCGTCCCGATGGAAGTCAACACCAACGAGACCAACACCACCAACAGGACGGCGTTGACGACCGTTTCGTCAAAGAGACCGATCCGCAAGCCGACCATGGTCGAAGCCAACGTCGCCGCCGCCTGGGCGATGGTCAGGGAAAAGATCACGCCGACTTCGGCCCAGCTGAATTTGAACCGCCAGCCGGAAATGGCCGCGGCCAGGAACTTGCCCACGGCCAACGCCCCGCCAAACAGCAAGGCCAGGCGAATGGTGGACATGCTGATCAGCACCCTGGGGTCGATCAGCATCCCAACGGAGACCAAAAAGGCGGGGATGAACAAGGCCGAGGCGAAAAACTCGTTCTGTTTCATCAACAGGCCGCCGTTGGGCAAAAAGCGGTTGAGACCGATCCCGGCGAAAAAGGCCCCGACCAGCCCTTCAATGCCGACCAGCTCCGCCAGGAACCCGGCGGAAATGAACGCCCCGAATACAAACACAAAGCGCAGCATCCGCTCCTGCCCCGGCCCGGCGAAAAACCGCCGGGCCAGCCAGGGCAAAAAGACCATCGTATAGAGCAGCAACAGCCCCAGGCCAAAACCCAGCTTCAGCAGGATGAGCGTCCCGTTGCCGGAGGCGCCCTCGCTGGCCGCCGTGCCGGAGACCAGGGCCAGCACCAGCAGGGCCAAGGTGTCGGTGATGGCCGTCGCGCCCACGACAACGGCGACGGCTTTGTTACTGGCCAGGCCGGTTTCCCGCACAATGGGGTAGGCCACCAGCGTATGGGAGGCCCAGACCGCCCCCATCAGGAGCGCAGCCGACCAGGAAAGGTCCACAAAGCGGGCCGCCGCCGCGCTGAGGGCAAAAGGGCCGATAAAAGTGAGCAGGCTGAAGGTGATCGCCGCCGTGCGGTATCGCTGGAACAGGTTGATGTCCAGTTCCGCCCCGGCCAGGAACATCAGGTAAAAGATGCCCAACCCGCCCAGCACGTCCAGGGAACCGGCGGGCAGCCAGCCCAGGACATACGGCCCGAACACCATGCCGCCCAGCACCAGGCCGAGCATCCCCGGCAGGCGGAACCGCTCGGCGAGCAGGGGTGCGGCGATGATGATCAGGGCCAACACGGCCAGTACCCAGTGCGCTTCGGAAGTGATCTCGGCGAAAATCTCTTCTATCATCGTTCCTTCCCCGGAAACCGCAGGCCGTCCACAAACTGACACGAATGCGCAAACGTGCCCGGCCCCCTGTGCATTCGGGTACATTCGCGGACGGCCGGATTATTCCCTCACCCCCTATCCGGACCGCCGGTAGGGGAATGAGGGCAAACACCGATTTTATCCTCGGCAGTGTGCCGGGGGGTGGACAGGGTCCGCGTGGGCGGCAGACCACCCTGTCACCTCAGCAACCGCCCGTTCAAACGATCTACGCACCTCACCTCCACCTGCCCCGTGAGCGCGTGCTCCGTAAAGCACATTTCGTGGGCCAGGCGGACGAGCTTTGCAATCTCTTCTTCCGGCTCGTCGGACTCGACGGTCAGCTCCACGTCGAACCGTTCACACCGGCCTGTGCTTGTGCCCTGCAAGACCGATCCTGCCTCCCGGAAATGGGCGACGACCTTGACCCGCTCATCCCGCAGGGTCAGTTTCCTTTTTGCCGCCACCTGCGACACATGCGATAGCAATCAAAGGGCCATCCCGGCGACAAAGTAGCTCAAGGGGGTCGGTGCAGTGCCCTCGCCGCCGGGCAGGTACCCGCCCTCATCACTGATGAAGGCGAATTTCCCGGCATCCGGTTGCCCGGCGATCACCTGCTTTCGCCACTTTTCGATGGACCTGGCTTCGGCAAAGACGGTGATATGGCGCACGCTACCGGAGATACCCGGTTTCTGTGGGTCTGTCATCTTTTCCCCCATGGTCACCGGTCCGCCTCATTGTTTGTTCAAAAAGCGGCGGATGACGGTGATGTCATCGTGGAGCTGCACCCGGTCGCCGGTCTTGAGTTCGGTCAGGGGCCGGTCGGCCCAGGCCCGGCTATCCACCTGGAACACACCCAAGCGCGTTCCCCGCCGGGCATACTGCTTTTGGACGTAAGCCAACCCCACCAGCCGCCCTTCGCTGTCAATGGATGCGCTGGTCACGGCCCCCACCACCCGGCCTTTGCGGCTGACGACCACATCCCCCTGGCGGGGCAGGCGGGCGTGCTCCTCATCAAAGCGGAAGCGGATCAAACGGGCGGCCCGCTCCCGCTCGTGGGCCAGGTAAGCCGCCTTGCCCACAAAGAAGGGTTTGTAGAGTTTGACGTAAGGGTCGAATCCGGCATCGGCGGGGTTGAGGTCCAAAGGACCGGCCAGTTCGTGGCCGTAGAGGGGCAGCCCGGCCTCGATGCGCAGGCTGTCGCGGGCGGCCAGGCCGATGGGCCGCAGGCCGAACGGCTCGCCCGCTTCCAGCAGGGCGTGCCACAGGGCCGAGGCCGCCGCCGGGTGGACAAAGATCTCAAAACCCCACGGCTCGCCGGTGTAACCGGTGCGGGAAAGGTACAGGTCGTACCCCGCCAGCTGAACATGGATGATCTCGTTGCGCTTGATCTCGGTCAGCTGCTCGCGGAGGGGGTCATCCTCCCCGTCCAGCAGGGCCAACAGCACATCGGGGGAGCGAGGGCCTTGCAGGGCCAACAGGACGCGCTCGGAGCGCAGGTCGCGGAGGGCAACGGTGGACGCGCCCAACGCCCGCGACCAGGGTCGGGCAGGGTCAATGAGCACCTCGTTGCGGCGGACGGCATTCAGCCAAGCCCAATCCTTGTCCCGGTTGGCGGCATTGACCACCATCCAATAACGCTCCTCCCCCACGCGGTAGACGTACACGTCGTCCAGGACGTGGCCTTCCGGGTCCAGGAGGAAGGAGTATTGGGCCTGGCCTACGTCCAGCAAGGAGATGTCGTTGCTGGTGACGGTGTTGAGAAAGAGGTGGACGTTTTCGCCCGCGAACTCAAAAAGCCCCATGTGGCTCACGTCAAACAGGCCCGCCTCCCGGCGCACGGCCAGGTGTTCTTCCTGGACGGAACCGTAGCGGATGGGCATTTCCCATCCGGCAAAGGGAGCCATCTTGGCCCCCAGGTTGCGGTGGGCGTCATAGAGGACGGTCCGTTGCAAGGGCCGCTCCTCCGGTTCCTGCCAGCGGAAGGGGGGCAGCGGCTCCAGGCCGCCGGGGGCATCGGCCCGCGCCCGCCTGCCGATCCAATAGGGTTTATGGAAAGCCCAGCCCACCTCCTCTTTCTCAAAATCTTCGGGGGCGGGTGGACGCTCGGTCCACGATTCGGTTTGGGTGTGGGGCAGGCGGCGGACGACGACGGGGCCGGGAGCTTTGGCATACAGGTCGTCGGGGTCCATCTCCACAAAGCCGTCGGAAAGGGCACGCAGCCAGTGGGCCACCCGCGCCTCCGCCGAAGCGGGGACGAGGAGCTGCAAGCGGGTGCTTTCCGGGCCGGGTCGCTTGAGGACGCCGCCGCTCATGGGGCGCCCGTCCGGTTCCAAAATCCAGGTGGGCTGGGAATCGCCCGGCCCCAGGGCATAAACATCGTTGGTCAGGGCCACGTTGCAAAAGCCGCGGGCGTGGGTCCCTTCTATCTCAATGATGTCCCATTTGCCGCCGGGATCGTGGCTGGGACGGTACATAAAGTAGTGGTGGGGATACCCGCCGGGGCAATAGTCACCGGGAAGGTCGGTCTGGCAGGCCAGTTCCACCACATCGCGTTTGGCTTCTTCCAACAGATCAAAATCGATTTTGGCCCGGTAAACCGGCCCGTAGCGACCGGCAAAGGCGTAGGGCTTCATTCCTTTGAGCAGCCGGGCGATGATGGCGGCCAGGCGTTCAATCTCCGGGAAGCGAAAGCCCCGTTGGGTGATCCAGGGTGTGCCCAGACGGATGCCGCTGGGGTTGCGGGCGCTCCGGTCGCCGGGGATGGTGTTGCGGTTGAGGACGATGCCCGCCAGGTCCAGGATGCGGGCGGCCACGTCGCCCATGAGGGGTGTGCCCTTTTTGCCGTCGGGGCTGACACCCCAATCGCTGCGCACGCTTTTACAATCCACCAGGAGCATGTGGGTATCGGTCCCCCCGTAGGGGATGCGCAGGCCGTGGCGTTCCAGTTCGGCGGCCAGGTGGGCGGCGTTATCCACCACCTGCTGCTGGAGTCGGCGGAATTCGGGGCGACGGGCCAGTTCAAAGGAGACGGCCATGCCGGCCATGGCGTTGACGTGAGGGCCGCCTTGCTCACCGGGGAAGACGGCGGCGTCTATCTTGGCGGCCAGCTTCTTGTCCGTGGTCAGCAGGCAGGCCCCCCGTGGGCCGTAGAGGGTCTTGTGGGTGGTGAAGCTGATGACATGGGCGTAGCCGATGGGGCTGGGCACAACCCCGGCGGCGACCATCCCGGCAATGTGGGAGATGTCGGCCAGCAGGTAGGCTCCCACGGCGTCGGCGATCTGGCGGAACCGCGCCCAGTCGGGCATCCAGGGGTAGGAGGTGTACCCGGCGATGATCATCTTGGGCCGGTGCTCGCGGGCCAGGGCTTCAATGGCGTCATAGTCCAGCCGCTCGGTCTTTTCGTCTATGCCGTAGGAGACGATGTGATAGAATTTGCCGGAGCGGTTGACGGGACTGCCGTGGGTCAGGTGGCCGCCGTGGAGCAGGTCCATGCCCATCACCGTACTGCCCAGGGGGACCAACGCGCTGTAGACGGCGCTGTTGGCCGGGCTGCCGGAAAGGGGTTGGACGTTGGCCCAAATCTCCTCCGGCGGGATGCCGTTGGCGGCAAAGGCTTCGGCGGCGCGGCGGCGGGCCAGCGATTCCAGGATGTCTACGTACTCGACGCCTTTGTAATAGCGACGATCTGAGTAGCGGCGGTAGTGGGCCAACTGGACCTCATAGTCCAGGATGACCTCCTGGGGCGCGCCGTGGAGGCTGGGGTCGGGGTAGCCTTCGGCGTAGATGTTCTGAAAGACGGACCCCAACGCCTCCCGCACGGCGGCAGGGGCCTGGCTTTCCGAAGGGATGAGGATCAATTTACGGGCTTGGCGCTCGGCCTCGTAGTCAATGAGACCGGCGACGGCAGGATCAAGAGATCGCAAAGCGGTCTGAAAAAAGTCAAGCATTAAAGACCTCCGATTGATGCTCTGCCCCGCACGGTTCCGGGATCATTCTGAGGGTGGATAGGATGGGCGGCGGGGCACATACTGTTGCTGCAACAGGTAGGCGGTGCGCCGCGTGTTCTCCTCAATGGAAAGGAATAGGTAAATGGATTCGCCGATGGCGTAGAAGAACATAAAGTTAAAGATGGCGATGATCAGAGCAGAAACAAAGAGAGCGATGCCGGTCAACGGCCCCCCCACCATTCCGCTCATGGGGCCGGGTTGACCGCCCAGGGAGAATCCGGCGAATAGCCCCCCTACCGCACCGATCAAACCGACGATCAAGGCGATCCAGGCGATAATCTTAAAGACCAGACTGATGACCCGCAGGGCCGTGAAGCGACTTTCCATCCTTTCCCCCCTTCTCAGGTTGTGATCGGTAACGATCCCGATCACGGTTCCACACTTTGTCTATCACACCTTCCAGGCTTTGTCCCAGGTCAATTCCCTCCAGGTTGGCCAAGCAGATGACGGCAAAGATGATGTCGGCCATCTCCTCGCCCAAGTCTTGGGCCGCTTCGCCGGTTTTTTTTGGTTTGGGACCGTACAGGTGATTGATCAAACGGGCCAGTTCGCCCACCTCCTCGGTGATGCGGGCCAAAATGGCATGAGGTGACCAGTAGCCGTTGCCAACGGCCTGGATCCAGCGGTCCACCTCGGTCTGGAATTCGTGCAAGGTCTTTTCGGCCATCTTGAGAATCGGCAGTTGTACCCTGTAGGCCGCAGACCGACGCCCGTTGCAGGGCTTTCAGAGACGATCCGCCGCTAAGGTCGGCTCAATACCCGCCCGGCGAAAAGATGAACACAAGCACCACGATCACGATAAAGGCCGCCGCGATCACGAGCAGCGCGATCAAGAGCTGCCGGTCCTGCTTGCGCCGTTCCGCCTCGGCCCTTGCCAATGCCTCTCGGCGGAGACGTTCCGCTTCCTCCAGCTCGGCCAATCGCCGCCGGGAAGCCCTGGCTTCTTCCTCTTTGAGCCGGGCGATGAGTTTCCGTCGGGCCTCCAATCGCTCCCGTGTGGTCTGTCGCCACCGTTGGCCGATCTGGGCAACGGCTTCTAGGTCTCGGCCACACTGCACACAATGCTCGGCCAAAACCCAATTGTCGGCCCCACATACGGGGCAATCCCGCACGAGCCGACCGCCACACAGGGCACAAAAGCGCACCTCTTCTTCGTTGTAGTGCCCACAACCGGGACAGATGCGCGTTACCTCACCGAGGGAGCTTCCACAGAAGGCACATTGCAACCGACCGCCTTCCGTCGCTTCCAGCTCATCGGCCCCACAGTTGGGACACTCCAGGTCCCGAAGCTGCATCTCCTTTCTCCTCCTCGCACCGATGCGCCGGGCGGCAGAACGCCCAACGGGCATCCTTGTCACACCGGCTCGGCGCCACCAAAATCTGTGGGCCGGGCAGCGGATCCCTTGTCTGTCACGCCACAGAGCGTCAAAGGTATGGGCTTATGGGCCATTCTACCACGTTTTTGGCAGGCTGGCAAGGAAGAGTGCCTCCTTCTATGCTTTCCCTGTGCTTTTTGTATTCTGCTTGGCCTATGGGAGCGGTTTGCGTTTCTGGCCGGGATGGTGTAAAATAGGGTCGGCCTGCCAGGCCTGAATATTCACAGGTGGAGCAAGGAGGCATCGAAATGGCAGATTTGATCAGGGTGGCAGCGCAATCCAAATCCACGGCGGTGGCCGGGGCCATCGCCGGTGTGGTGCGCGAACATGGCCGGGCGGAAGTCCAGGCCATCGGCGCGGGGGCGGTGAATCAAGCCGTCAAGGCCGCGGCCATTGCCAGGGGGTTCTTGGCCCTGGACGGGCTGGATGTGGTCTGTATTCCGACCTTCGCCGATGTAGAAATCGGAGGGCAAGAGCGCACCGCCATTCGGATCACGGTGGAACCGCGCTGAAGGGGAGCGATTGCCTGCGACCGCCCCTCTACTTCTTAGAACGTCGCCGCCCCCGTCGTCTGCGGCGACGGGAAGAAGCCTTCTGATGAGAGGATTTCGCCAGGTTGACCAGTTCTTGATGTGTGACTTCGACCGTGACCTGGCTTTCCAGCTCAACCTCAACCGATTCTTTGATGGCGTTGACCTGCACCACTTTGCCACGCCCATGGGGTGTGTCAATCATCGTCCCCCGCTTGGGCAACTTTTCTTTGGCCTCTAGGTACAGCTCATTTTCGTAGGCCAAGCAACACAACAGGCGGCCACACACCCCGGAAATCTCCATGGGGCTGAGGGGTAGGTCTTGTTGTTTCGCCATTTTGATCGAGACCGGTCTGAAATCGGTCAGCCACGTGGTGCAGCACAAGGGCCGCCCACAGCGCCCCAAGCCGCCCATCAGCTTGGCTTCGTCACGCACCCCCACCTGCCGCAGCTCAATACGGGCTTTGAAAGAACGGTTCAGGTCTTGCACCAGTTTACGGAAATCCACCCGCTTTTCGGCGGTGAAGAAAAAGACCAACCGGCTGCCGTCATAGTTGTACTCGGCCCGGATCACCTTCATCGGCAGATTGTGCTCTTGGACCTTCTCTCGGCAACGCCGCAGGGCTTCCTCTTCCCGGAAGCGATAATAGGTCATCTGGGTCAAATCCAGGGCAGAAGCCCGCCGCTTGACGCCCTTGAGCTTCCCCACGATCTCTTGGGGGCCGACTTCACGGGGAGCAATGACAACCTGCCCCACTTCCTCACCCCGTGAAGTTTCGACGACAACATAGTCCCCGACCTTTAGATCGGTCAGGTCTTGGGGATCAAAATAATACACTTTGCTTGCCGGATTGAACCGGATTCCTACCACCACAGGCATTGACTAGTATCCTTCAGCCCCCGGCGTCCATCGGGGGAGCTTGAGCATCAGATTTTCTAGAGCCAAGCGTGCGTTGACGTTGGCATCCAAACGGGCGATTGTCGTCCGCAAGGCATCGAGGACGGTCCAGACTTGGCCCGGCGTCGTCCGCTCCTGCAACGCGCGGAGTTCCCCCAAACGATCCAGGTTTACCAAGTGTTCCCCGGCTCCGACGGTCAACAGGAGCAGGTCTCTCCACCAGCCGCTCCAGGTGGCAAGCTGACGACGACAGGCAGCAAGGTCACGGCCGGCCCGTTCTGCAAAAGCGAACCGCGTCACCCGGTCCGCCGCCAGCAGCTCACGCAGCCTGTCCAAGTCCTGCTCCCGTTGTTGCAAAACATCCGCCTGTTGCCAAGCATCAAAAGCCCAGCCCACCCGCCCACCGGATAGCCGGGCAAGGAGCCGCGCCCGTTCGGGAGGCACACCTTGCTCCAACAAGGCAGACTCTACGACCTCCAGGGCCACGGGACGCAGGTCCAGACGCCGGCAACGGGAAAGTATCGTCGTCGGCAAGGTTCTGGCGTCCACGGCGGTCAAGATCAGGACCACGTGGGACGGCGGCTCCTCCAGGGTTTTGAGCAAACTGTTGGCCGCTTCCACCGTCGCCGTATCAAACTGACGGAGGATGAACACCCGCCGCCGACCTTCGTAAGGCAAAAGGGAAGCTTCCCTTTGCAACGTCCGTACCTGGTCAATCCTGATGGTCTGCCCTGCGCCCTGCGCCTCTATGAGCCGCACGTCGGGGTGAACCCAACGGGCGATCTTGCGGCAGGAAGGGCACCGACCGCACGGGGGATCCGGCCGGGAGCAGTTGAGAGCCTGGGCCAAAGTCACGGCCAGAAGGGTTTTGCCGATCTGAGGCGGGCCACAAAAGAGGTAGGCATGGGCCTCTCGGCCATGAGCCAAGCTCCGGCGCAGCTGGGCCACAGCCCAATCATGTCCGATGATCGGCCAAGTCATGTTTCCTCTCCAAAGACCGGCATCTTCCGCGGCATGGGCGGAAGGTGCGCCGTTCAGGAACCGAGCTGATAGCCTACCCCCCACACATTTTTGATATAGCGTGGGCGGCGTCCGTCATCCCCCAGCTTGCGCCGTAGACGATGCACCAGGGACCGGACCCCTTCGCTGCTATATTCGCCCGGTGCGGCGACACTCCACACTTCGCGGAGCAGCTCCTCCGAGGAAACAGGCCGACCCAAGCATTCGAAGAAATAGGCCAACACCCGGAATTCCAGGTTGCTCAGTTTGACCTCTCGTTCTCCCACCCATACCCGCCGGGCATGGTAGTCAATGGATAGATCCTCAAAATGCTCAACGGTATGACGGCGCAGGTGTGGTTCCTCTTTGGCCCGGAGGGCATGACGCACCCGCTGGCGCAGCTCCGCCAGGGAAAAGGGTTTGGTCAGGTAATCAAAGGCTTCCCCGCGCAGGGCCTGCACCGCCGTTTCAACGGAGGCATAGGCAGTTATCAAGATCACAAAGGTATCTAGGCCACGGGCGCGCACGCGGCGCAACAATTCAATGCCGTCAATACCGGGCATTTTAATATCCGAAAGGATCAGGTCAAAAGGCTCCTGATCCAGCAAGGCCAATGCTTGCTCCGCCGTTGCGCAGGTGCGGACATCATACCCTTCTTCTTCCAGGACATCGGCTATCAACGTACGCGTATCTAGCTCGTCGTCCACGACCAGAATGCGCCGAGACCGCAACACCCTTCCCCCCGTCACATCTACGTCATTTTCCTCCCACCGGTGGGAGGATATGCCCCAATCGCCATCTATATTATAGAAGGAACCGGTTCTCTTGTCAATGTCGGGTTACATGAATTCTGGAACGGTCCACGCAACCTTTTGATCCGCCGGGGCAGCAACCCCCCAAGCCCCCCGGTTCAAAAGAACCGGAGTTCAGTCCAGGGGATCCACGGCGCAGCATGGCCCCGCCGGGAGCGGGGCCATATAAAGAAACCCCTCCTTGCCCCACATTTTGGCACGGGAACAAGAAAGGGCAAAGGGGACTTTCATCCCCAAAGATGTGCCCACAGGCACCGTAGACTAGCCCCAGATCCCCCTGGGAGGTGCGCTTTCAATGCGCAACACATCGGCAGCGGCCGGGCCTTTTTGCCCCTGTTCTACTACAAATTCAACACGGTCGCCCTCGTGTAATGTGCGAAACCCGCTCTGTCCCTGGATGGCGGAGTAGTGCACAAACACGTCGCCGCCTTCGTCACGGGTGATGAACCCATAGCCTTTGGCTTCGTTGAACCACTTGACCACGCCGGTCACTCGCTCAGACATTTTGACTACCCCTTTCGTTTGGAATGACTATCGCCGATGAAAAAAAACCGCCCAGACTGTGGTAAGCCTGAGCGGTGCCACTTTGCCAACCCAAACACAGTACTTACAACGTCCGCACCCAGTGTACCGCAAAACGGCGATTCTGTCAAAGGCCGGTAGAGCCATGGTCAGGGTATCAGGATGAGCACACTTATCATCCTCACCGCCGGTTTCACCGGAAACGCCGAGAGTGCGAAGAGAAACCGTGTACATCTAACGCCGTTCCTCGGCACCCCCTGCCCCCGGCGTGAAACTCCGGGCATCCTACACCCCCAGAAGGAAGGTCTCGCAATGCAGATTGCAGCTTGACAATTGCGGATCGGGGGGTTATACTGCAATGGAAGCCGCCGATCTGACAGATGCGGTCTCAATCACCCGTTTTGCCGTAGAGGCGAATGATGGGCAAAGGAGCGGTGTTCAATCCAAATTTGTGGTTTGCGTTGGCACTGTTGCTGGCCAACGGCGCAATGTGGGCCTATGCGCTGACACCGGAAGGGACAGCGGTGCAAGTTGAGCCGCGCCTGGAGCCGGGACTGGCCGACCTGCGGGATAGGCTCCGGGAAGGAGGTCACGGCGGCGAGCCGTTCATCCTTGAAATCACCGATCAAGAAGCATCGGAGACCATTGCCTGGTATCTGGCCCGCCATCCGCGCATTCCTTTTGCGCGACCACAAGTATTCATCACGCCGGAGGGGATCACCGCCCAGGGCGTGGCCGAGATCGCCGGGCTGCGGGTGGGGGTGCGCGGTTCGGCCCATATTACGCTGCGTGACGGCGTTCCCCTCATCACGTTGGAGAGTCTGGAACTGGCCGGGGTAGGCGTGCCTCCCTTCGTGCGGGACCGCATTCAGGCCGAAATCGACGCCCAATTTGCCCTGGCCCGGCACCTGCCGGTGGTCATCGAAGAACTAACTTTGGCAGAGGGGATGGTGACGGTGCGCGGAACGATTCGGTGAGCGATCCGACCGCGCAAGCAAAAGCCAACCCCGCGGGGTTGGCTTTTTTGTGGGTGGATGACGGGGGTTGAACCCGCAACCACCGGTTCCACAGACCGGCGCTCTGCCATTGAGCTACATCCACCGCATCCGAGCAACCCAAGTATAGCACAATTCATGCCAAACGCCAAACCGGGATGGGACCGAGACGGTTCGCTCCGGTGCAGCGCGTCGGCAAAAAGGCTTGATCCCTACTCCTCTTCGGCACGGTAGATCACGGCTCAGGGTGTAGGACCCGTGGTCCCTCTTTACCCCAAAATTTCATACCCAGGGTGAATTGAATTCGCCGCTTTGATGCGGTATGATGGCAAGCGACCATCTATCAGGTTTTGGGAGAGTCGCCGGATGCTGGGATCTTCCCGTGCCCAAGACACCGCCGCCGAGCGGGTGATCCGTTGGTGGCAGCAAGCCGAGGCCGCCGTGCAGGCCGGTCAACCGGCCCGTGCCCGGCGTTTCCTGCGCTGGATCGTGGCCGCCTGCCCCGACGATGAGGAAGGTTGGTTGTGGTTGGCCCGCCTTCAACCCGATGCCGACGAGCAGGTGAGCTGTTTGCAAAAGGCATATACCCACCTGCCCCAAAGCGTGCGTGTGCGCAAAGCGTTACGACAGGCACGTGCCCGGCAGTTGGCCGCTTCCGTAGGAGACCTCCGCCCGGCGCCGGGGGGCATCCGCTGCCTGCCCGACGACCGACATGTGCCGGGCACACGCCACCGGACGCCCCCTCCCGCAGAGACGCCGGAGCGCAGCCGCCAGACCCCTTCTCCTCTGCTGGATTGGGCCGGTTGGTTGGCCTTTCTCCTGCCGCTGCTGGTCTACCTGCTCACCGCCTGTCCGACGGTCTACTCGTTGGATAGCGCAGAATTTTCTGCTGCCGTTTACGTCCTGGGCATTGTGCGGGCCACCGGCTACCCCCTTTACCTACTGCTGGGTAAGCTCTTTACTCTGCTACTGCCGGTCGGCGATATTGCTTTCCGGCTCAACGTTATGTCTGCCGTCTGCGCGGCGGGGACGACGGCCCTGCTCTACCGGATTCTGCGGCGTCTGACGGGGCAGCGGGCGGCAGCCCTGGCCGCCTCGCTCCTCTTCGCCTTTTCCTACTATTTCTGGGCGCAGGCCGTCGTCGCCGAGGTCTATACCCTGCACACTCTGCTCATGGCCGCCGTCTTTTGGTTCCTCCTCCGCTGGGAGGAAACGCGCCGTTGGCGGCAACTGGTGGTAGCCGTCTGGCTCTACGGCCTGAGCTTCGGCAATCACATGAGTACCCTCCTCCTGGCCCCCGGCATCGGCCTCTTTATCCTGCTGACGGCAGGCCGCGAGGTCTGGCGCCCCCGGCGGTTCCTGCCCCTGCTGGCCTCCTTCCTCGCCGGGCTGGCCATTTATGTCTACATCCCGCTGCGCTATCTGGCCGACCCTGCCTTCAACTATGCGGGGCACTTTGACGCCACCGGGCGTTTTATCCCCCTGGATATGACCCGCCCGGAGAACCTGTGGTGGCTGGTCACGGGCAAAGGGTTTCAGGGCCTCATGTTTGATTACACCTTTGCCGAACTGGTGGGCGAGATCAAACAGGAGGCGCACCGCCTGTGGGCGACTTTCCTGGGGGTGGGCCTGTTGCCGGGGCTGTTGGGAATCTGGGTGCAGGCTCGGCGACGGCAATGGGCGCACCTGGCCCTCTTTGGATTGAGCTTCTTGACCAACCTGGTCTTTTTCGTCAACTATCGCGTGGTGGACAAGGAGACCATGTTCCTGCCCGTCTACCTGGTGGGGGCGGTATGGGTTGGGGAGGGATTTGCCTGGCTGATCGATTGGGCGCAGGGCCGTCGGGTGTCGGCTTCGCGCCGCACCCCTCTGTGGGCCTGGGGGCTGGCTGCCCTGGCCTTTCTGGCCCTGGCGGTCAACTGGCCGCTGGTGGACATCCATAACGACACCCGCGCCCGCGACCGAGCCGAAGCGGCCCTGGCCCTGGCCGGGCCGGATGCGATCATCCTCGGTTGGTGGACCTCTGTGCCTTCAATCCATTACCAGCAGCTGGTGGAGGGCCGGCGGCCCGATGTCCTGGTCATCAACCGTTTTCTCATCGGCGCGGAGGAAATGTACACCTTGATCGACAGTTCGCTGGGCCGCCGCCCGGTGTATGTGATGGAGCTGGATGAAGGGCTGATCACCGTCTATCGGCCCGTGCCGGTCGGTCCCATGTTTGAGCTGACTTCGCGCACCCTGGCGGCCTATCCGCCCGCCGGCACGCCCTGACGGACACAAACTGTGGGCGGCACTCTCCAAACACCCGTTGGAGCGAAATTATGGATAGACACAACAGGCTCACAAGCAAGCGGTGGTTCAGAATCGGGGTGGCCCTGACTCTCATCCTGATCGGCATGGCCCTTTTGCCTCTGGTTGCCCTGCCCTACGGTGCGCTGGACTGGCTGATCTACGATCCGGCTTACAAGGGCTGTGCCGGCTATCCGACCGCCGCCCCCTGCCCGGCCCTGACCCCGGCCCCTGTGGTCCCCTGTGCCGAGCTGCCCCGACCGGGGGAACTGCTGGTCGCCTCGGTCAACGGACAGGGCATTCCCTTGCGGGTGTACGAACGGGAACTGGACCAGTTTCTTGATGCGCTTGTTGCCCTGGGGGCCGATCCGCAAAGCGACGAATTTCAAACCTCTCTGCCGACCTACCGTCGGCAGGTGTTGGACCTGCTGATCGAGGATGTTTTGATCCAACAGGCGGCAATGGAGCTACACATTGTCGTCAGCCAGCAGCAGATCGCCGAAGCGGTTGCCCAGGCTGTGGCCGAAGGCGGCGGTCCGGAAGCGTTCCAGAGCTGGTTGGACGAGACGGGACAGAGCTGGGAAGAATTCCGGCGTGATACCTGCCAGGACCTGCTCCGCCGGGCGGTCATGGAGCGGGTCACGGCGGGGATGCCCACCGTTGCCGAAATGGTCCACGCCCGGCAGATCGTCGTCGCTTCCGAAGGGGAAGCGGTAGCGGTCCTTTCCCGCCTTGCCCAGGGCGAATCTTTTGAGAAGGTGGCCGCCGCGGTCTCGTTGGACGAGCAAACCCGGCAGAAGGGTGGCGATCTGGGTTGGTTCCCGCGCGGGCTGGGCCGCATCCCGCCGGAAGTAGAGGATGCCGCCTTTGGGGGGACGGTGGGGCAAGTGCAAGGGCCGATCCCGGTGGATGATCGTTATGTCATCATCCAGGTTGTTGAGCATCAGAACCGCCGCCCTCTGGATGAGGAAATGCGGGGGCAGTTACAAGCCCTGGCTTTTGAAGAATGGCTGGCCGTCCGCCGCGAAACGGCCCAGATTGACATCTACATAGAATTTGAAGAATAGACCGCAAAGCGCATCTTGCAGGCCGTTGGCCGCCCACCCCCTGTGGACGCCCGGTCAAAGGCCCTGACCTGCTGACCTGCTTCCCGCAGGTTGCCGGGCCGGAGGCCGGTTGAACCTGCGGGAAGCTCCTTTGCACAAGGCTCACTACGACGCCCGGCGCAGGCACAACCCGCGCGAGTCGAGCCGGATCCTTCCCCGGCGGCAAGCCGGAGAGCAGCCCTCCTTCTCCCTTCCCCCGCCCATATACCGCTTCGGCGTTGAAGGTATTCGGAGAGCAAGAGACGACAACGACTCCGCTCTCTGCGCCGGGCCTTCAGACAAGACTACCGAGTGCTTTCAACCAGCCGATTTGCCACGGTAATGATGCGTTCTACCTCCTCCAACCCCGTTTCCGGCACCCATCGCCCCAGTCCAAGCCGTGCCAAGATGGTTCTGCCCTCAGGGATGCTATGCATTTGGGATAAAGTTTTCTCAATTGCTACTCGCTTGTCCAAGCGCGCGGATCGCAGCAGCAACAGATGAGTTGCACGGCGAGTCCGGCTTATGTGTACGGTGCTGAAACGGGAATGGGTGAGTTTGCTCAGGCTGTTGTAAAAATCGTAGTACAGGATACCGAACTTGATCTCCCCCGCTGCGACGGCACGGATAACTTGGAGCCACGATTCCTTGAATGCCACCCCGGCGATCTGGATGCCTTGCTCTGCCAACAGGAAAAGCCCCAAGTATGTGGCGAACTGTTGGTCTACGGCTGCCACATCTTGTCCGGCCAGGTCCTCCAACCCTATGACCGCTCTGTCTTTGTGATGAACACCGCTTCATCATATACTTCTATGCGGAAAAGCGGTACAAAATCCTGCTCTCGGCTCAGTCGCCAGGCGTCCATGGGGTTGACAAAGGCCAAGTCTGCAGCAGGGAGATCGGTCTCATAAAAGGCGGTAAAGTCGAGAACCGGTTCTAGCCGAACCGACTCTCCAATGCCTTGCTGGAGATAAGCAGCAAAAGTCAGCCAGTTGCTCATTTGCTTGACGATGTCATGAGGACAAACGCTGAATCTCACGGCAACCTCCGTTTTTACATTTTTTCTATTTTGCTTGATGGGAATGGGTACCAATGATGAGGGTAGTCCCGGCCTGCACACCTCAGGGAATCCGGTGCAGGATTCGTCTGTTTTTCCTCTAACGGTTGAACTTTATCGGCAAAAACCTCAAAAGACATTGCCAATTTTCAACCAGATCGGCCCAGGAGGCCTCTCCCAAAATCTCCCCCAGGCCCACCGACCTGAGGGAGGACCTATACGCCGACTACCACGTCCGCTGAAAGGTCACGTTGTAGCTATAATGGATCGGCCCCAGTGCCTCGCACGAAGCAGCGTCGGAGCAGATGCCGCCCCGGATCAGATCGTCCCAAACGGCGTGTTTGTAGAGCACCGAAAGCACATGGGTCGTTTCGCTGGTAAAAGTTTTGCCGTTGACATTGCCGATGACCTTGAAACGGTAATCGGCGGCCCACATGGTAAATTCGGTCTTGCCCGGCCCTTTGTTGCCGGTAACGACCTCCTCCCCCGGCTGGTTGTTGACATCCTTGAGGATGATGCCGTCCAGGGGCGCGCCGTTGGCGTCAATGACGGTGAAGTAGATGTTGTGCAAACCGGTTGCCCCCAGACTGCCGTCTTCAAAAGCGACGATCTCTTTGACCTTGAAATCCACCTTTGGCGTAGGCGTCGCCGTCGGCGGGGCCGGGGTGCTGGTCGGCTTGGGTTTGGGGGTATTGGTCGGCGCGGGGAGCGGGGTGTCGGTGGGCGGCGGGGGCGGCGTATCGGTCGGCGGGGGTGGGGGTGTATCGGTGGGCGGCGGGGGTGGGGTATTGGTAGGGGGCAAGGGCGTTGCGGTCGGTGGGAGAGGGGTATCGGTGGGCGGAAGCGGCGTGTTGGTCGGCGTCGGGGTAAAGGTGGAGGTGAACAGAGGGCGCAAGGTTTTGGTCGGCGTGGGCGTGATGCGGGCCGAACGCCCGCCCACGGTGCAGCTCAGCAAGACCAACCCCAGCAGGGCAAGCGCCCCCGCGATCAAGGTGAAACGGTTCCTCATACGGTCCTCCTGAGAAGGGTGGTTTCAATCGCGTACCCGCAGCACCGCCGCCCCTTGTACTTCCCGCCGTTTGAGGCGTTGCAACACGGCATTGGCCTCCGCCAGGGGGTACAGTTCTACGTCGGTGTGGATGGGAATTTCGGCGGCCAGTTGCAAGAATTCGGCAGCGTCCCGGCGGGTGGCGTTGGTCACACTGCGCACCGTCCGCTCGCCGTAGAGCAGGGAGTAAGGTAGTTCCGGGATGGGGCTGAGGTGGATGGCGTTGATGGCCAAAGTCCCCCCTTTGCGCAAGACGCGCAACGCCTCCGGGATCAACCAACCGACGGGGGCAAAGGTGATGGCGCCGTCCAGCCGGTGAGGGGGCGTATCCTGGGCCTGGCCGACCCAGGCCGCGCCCAGTTCCAGGGCGTGGCGTTGGTGTTCTGCGCTGCGGGTAAAGACGTACACCTCACAACCCCAGTGCCGCGCCACCTGGATCGTCACGTGGGCCGACGCCCCGAACCCGTAAAGCCCCAGCCTCCCCCCCGGTTTGATCTCGCTCAATTTGAGGGAGCGGTAGCCGATGATGCCCGCGCACAGCAGCGGCGCAGCCTGCTCATCGGGGAACCCCGCCGGGATGGGGTAGGCAAAATCGGCGGGCACGACCATATACTCGGCAAAGCCGCCGTCGGCGTGCTGGCCGGTGAACCGGGCCTCGTCGCATAGGTTTTCCAGGCCGCGCCGGCAAAAGTCACAGCGGCCGCAGGTGGAATAGAGCCAGGGCACGCCCAGTCGGTCGCCGAGGGCAACGCGGTCTACGCCCGGCCCCAGGGCGTCTACCAGGCCGACGATCTGGTGGCCGGGGACGACGGGCAGTTTGGGCAAGGCGATCTCCCCTTCGACCAGGTGCAGGTCGGTGTGGCATACGCCGCAGACCTGCACCTGCAGGCGCACCTGGCCCGGCCCCGGCTCCGGCAGGTCCCAATCTTCCATCACCAAAGGGTTTTCTTCGGCGGGTTTGGGTTCCCGCAAGACCATCGCTTTCATCATCTCACCTCTTTCGTGCGCTATTCTACCCCACTTTGGGGCGAGTGTCAACGGTTTGACAGGCCAAGACCGGGGCACGCGCATCTATCGTTCCCGCCGTTGCCTCCACCGCCGAGACGCCGAGGGCACGGAGAGAAATCGTGTACAATCCGCCGTTCCTCGGTGCATTCCCGCGCAGCGCGAGATTTTGTATGCCTTTGTCCCGGACCGATCATACCGGCCCCACAAATTGGTCCCTCCCGCGAAACCTGGTATAATGGCAAGGCCGTTTTGGGCCGGACGTTGGCTCCCCGTTGGATGTACGCTTCTCACGGTTACTGTGCGTTTCCGTGGGAATCGGCCAAAGCCCGCGGGAGGGTGATCGCCGTTCAACGTCCGATCTAATCACATGTGGGGAGAACGCCGATGACGGACAGGCAAGAGCGACTGTGGCACGCCATGACCGCCGAAGAAGCGGTCCGGCTCCTGGGCAGCGATCCCCAGGTGGGCCTGAGCGAGGAAGAGGTTCGCCGCCGCCGGGAGCGGTTCGGTCCCAATGAGCTCCAAGAAGCCCCCCGACGCACCTTCTGGCAGATGCTGTGGGATCAGCTCAACCAGTTCCTGGTCATCATTCTCATCGTCGCCGCCATCGTCTCTGCGGTGATCGGCTGGTTTGAGTATAACAAAACCGGCGACATCGTTGAATTTGTGGATGCGGCGGCCATCATGGCCATCGTCATCCTGAACGCCATTTTGGGCGTGGTGCAAGAGGGCCGGGCCGAGGAGGCCCTGGCCGCTCTGAAGAAGATGGCCGCGCCCAACGCCCGCGTCCTGCGCGACGGCTACACCCATACCGTGCCCTCACGCGACCTGGTCCCCGGCGACGTTGTGCTGCTGGAAACGGGCAATTACGTCCCCGCCGACGTGCGCCTCCTGGAAAGCGTCAACCTGCGCATTGAGGAAGCATCCCTGACCGGCGAATCGGTGGCCGTGGGCAAGGACGCCCGCGACGTGCTGCCCGCCGAAGCGGTCCTGGGCGACCGGCGCAACATGGCCTTTATGAGCACCGTCGTCACCTATGGGCGGGGTAAGGGCCTGGTCGTGGCGACGGGGATGGAAACCGAGATCGGCAAGATCGCCGAGATGATCCAATCCTACGAGGAGGAACAGACCCCCCTGCAGGTCAAGCTGGACCAGTTGGGCCGCACGCTGGGGACCATCACCCTGGTTATCTGCGCCCTGGTGGGCATCATCGGCATCGTCCGCGACACCCAGTTGGCCGTGTTGCTCAATCAAGGCCCCGCCGCCTACTTTGGCCTGCCGGAAACCATCCCCACCCTGGTAGAGATGTTCATGGTCGCCGTCAGTCTGGCCATCGCCGCCGTGCCGGAAGGGTTGCCCGCCGTCGTCACCATCGCCCTGGCGATTGGAATGCAGGAGATGATCAAGCGCCACGCCCTCATCCGCCGCCTGCCCGCCGTGGAGACTCTCGGTTCGGCCACGGCCATCTGCTCCGACAAGACCGGGACCCTGACCCAAAATGAGATGACGGCGGTGCAGATGTATGTGGACCGCACCCTGTTGACCATTACCGGCGAGGGCTACAAACCGGAGGGGCAATTCCTGGATGGGGACGAACCGGTCGGCCTGGAAGGCTATCCGGGGATGCGGCTTCTGCTGCGGGCCGGGTTGCTGTGCAGCGACGCCCGGCTGGAAAAGATCCAAGACAACGGTTCGGTCCAGTGGCGCATCGCCGGGGACCCGACGGAAGGAGCCTTTGTGGTGGCCGCCGCCAAAGCAGGCTATTGGAAGGACGAACTGAGTCGGGAGTATCCCCGCCTGGCCGAGATCCCCTTTGATTCGGAGCGCAAGCGGATGACCACCTTCCACCCCGATCCGCGCTACGGCGGCTATGTGGCCTACATGAAGGGCGCGCCGGACATTGTGTTGGGCCTCTGCAACCGGGTCCTGGAAGACGGCGTGATGCGCCCCCTGACCGAGGAGCGGCGGCGCAACATCATGGAGGAGAACGAGGCGTTGGCGGCCAAC
>Ga0256914_1001396_pt1 | contig 21879 bp, 2 predicted proteins | sample HulkmetaG_FD_191571 | JGI IMG/M metagenome (GOLD analysis project Ga0256914, IMG submission 191571) | Hydrothermal chimney microbial communities from Main Endeavour vent field at the Juan de Fuca Ridge, Pacific Ocean - Hulk | ecosystem: Environmental > Aquatic > Marine > Hydrothermal vents ... | reverse complement strand
GCACGTGCTGGGGCCAGAACTGGGCCTCACCCAGCCGGGCATGACCATCGTGTGCGGCGATAGCCACACATCAACCCATGGCGCGTTCGGCGCGTTGGCCTTTGGCATCGGCACCACGCAGGTTGCGCATGTGTTGGCCACGCAAACCTTGCTCATGCGCAAACCCAAGGCCATGCGGGTGACCTTCACTGGGCGATTGCAGCCCGGCGTGACGGCCAAAGACATGATTTTGGCCCTCATTGCTCGCATCGGCACCCACGGCGGGCAGGGGCATGTTATCGAATACGCGGGCCCAGCCGTGCGCAGTCTGGACATGGCCGGCCGCATGACCTTGGCCAACATGAGTATCGAGGCCGGCGCGCGCGCGGGCATGGTCGCGCCCGACGACACCACGTTCGAATACCTGGCCGGCCGGGAGTTCGCGCCTCAAGGCCCCGCCTGGGACGCGGCCGTGGCCTATTGGCGCACCCTGCCCACGGACCCTGGCGCGCGTTTCGCCAAGGAAGTCACCCTGGACGTCACCGACTTGGAGCCGATGATCACTTATGGCACCACGCCGGCCATGGGAGTGCCTGTCACCGGCCGAGTGCCCGACCCCGCGCATGAGTCTGACCCCGCGCGGCGACGCTTGTTGGAAAAAGCCCTCGCCTACATGGACCTGCGTCCCGGACAGCCTATGTTGGGCCAGCGGATCGATTGGGTGTTCATTGGCAGTTGCACCAACGGCCGGCTGGAAGACCTGCGCCAAGCCGCGCGCGTGTTGCGCGGGCGCAAGGTAGCCGAAGGCGTGCGCATGGTGGTCGTGCCCGGTTCTGAAACCGTACGCCGTCAGGCCGAGGCCGAAGGCCTGGACGAGGTCTTTCGGCAGGCCGGCGCGGAATGGCGCCACGCGGGTTGCAGTTTGTGCATTGCCATGAACGGCGACCGGGTGCCTCCAGGCGCGTACGCGGTGAGCACCAGCAACCGCAACTTCGAAGGTCGCCAAGGCCCAGGCGCGCGCACGTTCTTGGCCAGCCCCCTCACTGCCGCGGCCAGCGCCATCGAGGGCCGGGTGGCCGACCCGCGACGGTATCTTTGACCCAGCGCCTTACCTCGAAACCAGGAGTTTCGTCATGCAACCCTTCCGTCGCCTCACCAGCCCCATCGTTCCCCTACCTCGGGACGATGTCAACACCGACGACATCATCCCGGCCGTGTATCTCAAAGGCACCGACAAAGCCGGTTTGGCCCAAGGCCTGTTCGCGCGCTGGCGCTATCGTGCCGACGGCACACCCGACCCGGCCTTCCCTCTCAACGACCCGCGCTACGCGGGGGCGCGCATTCTGCTCACAGGCGCGAACTTCGGGAGTGGCTCGTCGCGCGAGCACGCGGTGTGGGCCTTGACCCAGTGGGGTTTCCGCGCGGTGCTGGCGCCTTCCTTCGCGGACATTTTCTACAACAACGCGGTACAAAACGGCCTGTTGCCCGCGCGGCTGGCGCCCGAGCACATCCAAGCCCTTTTCGCTTGGGTGGACGCCCATCCGGGCACGGCCGTGACGGTCGATTTGGAGGCCCAAGAGGTCCGTTTGCCCGAGGGCACGGTGTTCCCCTTTGGCATCGACGCGTTCGCCCGGGCCCGGCTGCTGGAAGGCCTGGACGAGTTGTCTTACCTGCTGCGACACGTGCCCCAGATCGAAGCCTACGAACGACAGCGAGGGAAGTAAGTATGGACGCGCACATGGTCTTGTTGCCCGGCGACGGCATTGGTCCAGAGGTGGTCGCCGCGGCGCGGCACGTTTTGGATGCCGTCGCGACCCGTTTCGGCCATCGCTGGACATGGGAGACCCACGCCATTGGCGGCGCGGCCGTGGAAGCGTTTGGCGAGCCCTTGCCGACCACGACATTGGACGCGTGTCGGGCGGCCGACGCGATCTTGTTGGGCGCGGTGGGCGGCCCCCGCTGGGACGCCTTGCCCCCTGCGCAGCGGCCCGAAAAGGGCCTGCTGGCATTGCGCCGCGGCCTGGGCACTTTTGCCAACCTGCGCCCGGTGCGGGTCTGGCCGCCCTTGGCCGACCGCTCGCCCCTCAAGCCCGAGCGGGTGCAGGGCGTCGATTTCGTGGTCGTGCGTGAACTCACGGGCGGCATCTACTTTGGCCCGCGTCACGAGGCCGATGAGCAAGGCATCGCTTGGGACACCATGCGCTACACGGCGGACGAGATCGCGCGCGTCGCCCGCTTGGCCGCGTCTTTAGCCCAGCAGCGCCGCGGTGAACTGGTGAGCGTGGACAAAGCCAATGTGCTGGCCTCATCACGACTGTGGCGCCAGGTGGTCACCCGTGTGGTGCGCGCAGAATACCCCACGGTGCGCTTCGAGCACCGCCTGGTAGACGCGATGGCCATGGATCTGCTGCGACGCCCCGCGGCCTTCGACGTGGTGCTCACCGCCAACATGTTCGGCGACATCCTCACCGACGAGGCGGCCGCGCTCACCGGTTCGTTGGGCACGTTGCCCAGCGCGTCGTTGGGCGACGCGCGCAACCGCCACGGCCTGCCGCGTGGGTTGTATGAGCCCATCCATGGCAGCGCGCCCGACATCGCGGGGCAGGGCGTGGCCAACCCCAGCGCGGCCATCTTGAGCGCGGCCTTGCTCTTGCGCTACAGCCTGGGCCTGGATGACGCGGCCCGAGCCGTGGAGCAGGCCGTGGTGCAGACCTGGCACGAGGGCTGCTTTACGCCGGACTTGGCTTCGGCGGCTTCATCGGCTTGTTCAACGGTGGAATTCACGCAACGGGTGATACAGCATTTGACCGCCGCGCGCGGCTGAGCCGCCGCGCGGCGGTCCCTCGTCGTTGGTGCTTATCTTGAATGACGAGCAAGTCTGTCTTGGCAGATGGCCAAATAAGCCGTGCGTTTTGGTTGATGTAGCGAAAGATCGCCATCTTCTTTCGTGCAGATAGTAAAGAATGTCATGTCTTAAACGCGGAAAAGTCACCGATTTGGTATTTAGGGGTTGACAGGTTCGGACCTGCTGCGTACAATAAAAAGCGAGCCGCAGGGCTCGTGTCGTTATTCGGTTGTCGTTGATTGTCGCGCAGGGTGTATCCCCATGAATGCTCGGCGCGGCGTGTTGTCTTTGTGGATAGTAGGGCTGCTCGCCCTATGGTTGTTCGGGCCATGGGGATCACGAGTCGCCTTTGCCGCATGGGAGCCGACGCAAGGAGGATGGCGCAGTCCTCTGGAGGCGACAACGCTCCGCTCGCCCGCAGGGATGGAAACGGCCGTTTCGCCGGAAGATGATCATGAAGGCGCGGCCGTTTCTTCCTTTAACAACACCGAACTCGCGCCGGCCGCCGAGGCCGATTCGGCCGCGACGGTAGGCGAGACAGCCACGGATTCGGATGCTGGCCTCGTGTCGCCCGCGACCGAGCCCTATGCGGATTCGGAGCCGGCGTTGACCTCCGACGACGCCGTGGAGGGCACCGACGAGGCCGCAGACCCTGAGGCCGCACCTGCCGAGGACGAGGCCAGTCTACCCCCCGCGGCGGACGACGCGACCGAGACCGACGCTGGGACATCCCCCGAGGGCGCGCCGTGTGTTGCAACTGAAGCCACCCCGCAGGCCGACGACGAATCTGCCCAGGAGGCCGATCCCCTGCCAGAGGATGACACGCGCGCGGAGTCCGACCAACAGGGCGGCGCGTGCCCATCGGCCACTGTGCCTGATGAGCCGGCCGCGGGCGCGGAGGACGCCCCCGCGCCGACCGACGATACGACGGCGGCATCTCCCTTGGCGCCTGAAGCGGCCTCGGCCCCCGCAGACGACGCAGCCAGCCTCGCGGCCGGGGTCGACGACCAAGCCACGCTGGCGCAGGACGACGACACGCCCGCGTTGGCGCCGGGGCCCGACCCCAGTGACTTGGTGGGCGATGACGCCCCCGCGCCGTCCGACCAGGCCGAGGATGCCCCTCCGGCCTGCCCGCCGACTCAAGAGCAGGCCCCCGCGGCGTCTGCCGAGGCCGATGAAACCCAGCCTGACGAGTCGGGCGCGTCCGATGCCGACGCGGAGCCGGTCCCCCAAACCCCATGCCCCGCCGACGAAACCGACCCCGACGAGAACCCAGCAGCCTCGAGCCCTGAAAACCCCCTGACGCCCGAGACTCCGGACGAGGCCCAAGGGCAAGATCCTTATTTCACCATCGACGATGGCAGCAACCAAACCACGTACGTGTATGTAACGCCGGGCAACTGCGCGAGCACGCCGAACTGCACCGAGACGAATACGCCCATCCAAGACGCGGTGGACCATATCCAAACCGAGGTGCAGAATAACGGCAATACGTTGGTGGACGATACGCTGTATCTGGAAGCCGGCACATTCACGGAACCCTCGATTTTGCTCAATAGCATTGACTTTACATTGGTCTTGTTGGGTGACCCTGGAGGAACGACCATCACGGGCGACATCACTATTGCCAGCAGCACCGGCTCGATCACTTTCCAGAATGTGACCTTGACGGGTACGGTTTGGGTCCAAGACAGCACTGCAGTGGCCTTCCAGAACAGTGTGTTGCTCGGAACGTTGATTCTGGACAACGCGACGGTCACCGTGCAAGGAACCGCGGGCGATGACACGGTGACGGTGAATCTGCAAGGTACGGCCGGCGAAACGAATCATCTGACCGTCAACGCGGGCGAGGGCGACGACACGTTGGTGGTGGTCCAAGAGGGCACGGCCGCGAGCACGGTGACTTATGACGGCGGCGCCCAAACCAGCGGCGACACGTTGGAGGTGACCGGGGCGGGACAGGATGTGACCTACGCCCCCGATCCGAACGCCAACGGCGCGGGACAGGTTCAGGTCGGGCCGGCCACGGTGCATTTTGTGAATCTCGAGCCCCTCATGGTGCATGATGTGGACAGCCTGACCGTGCAGGGCACCGCAGGCGCGGACGACCTGCTGGTAGACAGCCCGGCCGCAGGGCAGAATCGCATTCGGGGCACCATCAACAACGGCCAACTCTTCGAGGCCGTGACCTTCTACAATGTGCCCACGGTGACCATCCGCCTGGGCGCGGGCGATGATCGTCTGTCGCTGGGTAGCGATTTGGTGGCCAGCGGCTTGAGCACTTTGCTCGTGCACGGCGAGGATGGCCGCGACACCCTGACCGCTTGGGATCGAGCCAACACGTGGGTGCTCACCAACGCGGACGCGGGCACATTGAACACGACGCTGCACTTTGCCACCCTGGAAAACTTGGTCGGCGGCGCGCAAAGCGATGTGTTCTTCGTGCAGCCGAGCGGTAGCCTGAGTGGCACGCTGGATGGCGGCGCCGGAATCGACACGCTCGATTACAGCAACTACACCGCGAGCGTGACGGTCGATTTGGGGAACGCGACGGCTTCGGCCTTGGCCGCGCTGCACAACATTGAGAATGTGGTAGGCTCGCCCTTCGCGGATTCGCTGACGGGCGATGCCAACGCCAACGAGTTGTGGGGCGGCGATGGCGACGACGTGCTGCAAGGCCTGGACGGCGACGACGTGCTGCACGGTGGGTGGGGCGACGACACGCTCGACGGTGGCGCGGGCGCGGACACGCTGTGGGGAGATGCAGGCAACGACATCCTCCACGGCGGCCTCGGCGACGATGTCTATGCCTTCGCCGACGATTGGGGCCAAGACGCGGCCAGCGACGTCGGCGGGTACGACGTTTGGGATTTCAGCCTGGTCACGGCCGCGGTGAGCATCGTGTTGGGGAGCGTGGTACAGGCCACGGCTGGCACTCATCGCGTGACCGACAGCACGGGTTGGTTGGAAAAAATCGTGGGCGGCAGCACCACCAGCGATAGCCTGCAAGGGCCCAACGCGGACACGCGTTGGCATGTGACCGCCGCGGACGCGGGGCATGTGCAAGACGCGGGCGGGAACACCCTGCTGGCTTTCGAAGGCGTGGAACACCTCATCGCGGGCAGTGGCAACGATGTGTTCTTCATCGACGCGGGGGGAAGCCTAACCGGCCAGGCCGACGCGGGCGCGGGTCGTGATACGTTGGATTACAGCCATTATGGCAGCCGCGTGAATGTGGACCTCAGCGCCTCGCCGGCCACGGCGACGGGGTTGGGCAGCGTGGCTGGCTTTGAGGATGTGATTGGCAGCCCTTACGATGATTGGCTCCGCGGTGATGCCAACGCGAATGTGCTGTGGGGCGGTCCGGGCGCGGATGCCCTCTACGGCCAAGACGGCAACGACCGGCTGGAAGGCCAAGACGGCAACGATGAACTGTACGGTGGCGCAGGCGACGACGAACTCTACGGCGGCCCGGGTGACGACGCCTTGTATGGCGAGGGTGGGAACGACATTTTGTGGGGCGACGCGGGCGACGATGCCCTCGACGGCGGCCCCGACAATGACGTGTACAAGTTCCAAGACGGCTGGGGCTCAGATACGGTGGACGATAGCGGGGGCCAGGATGCGTGGGACTTCTCCGCGCTTTCGTCCGCGGGTGTGCGGGTCGTGAGCGAATATCTGACGATCGGCTTGACCTACTACCAACGCTACAGGGCTTCGTGGTTGGGCGCCACGCCGTCTTCGGTGGATACGGATTGGGCGACACCTTACCTCTCGCCCGGACAAGACGCCATCGAGACCTTTGTCGGTTCGGCCGCGGACGACCGCTTCGACATCCTGGGCGGTGACAGCCAAAACTGGCAGGGCACCTACATCGGCGGCGGTGGACAGGACGTGCTGTATTACGACGCGCAGGGCCAGGCCACGTCCTATACCCTTGGCAGCGACCTCAACAGCGATTCCGTCATCAACGGCAAGGTCACCTTCCGCGAAGTCGAAACCGCTTACCTCTACCATGCCAACTTCGATTTGCAGAGCAGCAACGAAGGCCAACGCTTGGTCGACCTCTTCAAGGCCTGGTATCAGTGGGCCGGCCGCGTCAAGCAGGCCCAGGGCACGGGTATTGGCGATCCGCTGCCTGTGATCGGGAACAGCCGCGGGGCGGCCACGGATTGGAACACGGTGGGCACGGTGTTTGACTTGGACGCCCTGTGGTTCAGCACGCTGTATTGGTACCTGGCGCACGACCCCAATGTCGGCTGGATCGTCAATGTGCCCCCGGCCAACACCGACGAAGTCAAAGACCGGCTGGACACCATGGACGCGGACCGCTCTGATGTGGCCTTGACATATCCCGCGCTGGCGCCCTTCCCCAATGCGCAGCCCGACCAACTGGGCTTTGTTTGGGTCGAGATTGCGTGCCAACCCAACGGTTGTACCGACACCCTGGTGATGCGGGTGGAATACGACGCCCAGGTCTCGGACCAAGAGGTCGGTTTCAAGCCGCATCTGGACTGGGCGCTCAGCGAATGGGGCTTTGATTTCGGCGCGGGTGAACTGCGCGCCACGGTGGATTTGAGCCTCACCTTGCCCCTGGATTTCGGCGTTCTGCGCGGGACCACCGATGAGGCCTTCCTGCGCATCACTCCGAACCACGACTTGACCTTCGCGTTGCTTGCGTCGACCAACAACACCGTGTTTACCGACGCGCAGGGCAGCACAACCTACACCCTGGCTGGTGAATTCGGCTTCGCGCCCGTTATCTTGCACGGTCAGACCATCGTGGCGCCTCATGTGCTCAATGTGTTGCAAAACTTCGAGGGCGCTTTTACCATCGCTTTGCAAGACCCCAACCGCGATGGCTATCTCACGACCAATGAACTCCGTGCCTTAGGCGCGGATGATGTGACCGCGACCGCGACCAACCCGGGCCTGATTCGCAGTGTGTACCACATCCGCCCGGATCCCAATCGCCAAGTCGTGGGGCTGGCCACGGCCTCCAGCGATCCTTACATCGAAGTGACCTACACCAACTTGTTGGACGCGTTGAGCGGTCAAGTGGCGTTCAGCGGCTTTGGCGACCTCTACGTCTTCCACCGGGTGGATGCGGCCGAAGTTTTGGCCATGCTGCGCCAAGTCAGCAGTTGGCTGGAGCGGTTCACGGCCTCTCAGTACCTCGCCATGTCGGTGCCCTTTGTGGGGGAGGCCAAGGTCGAACGCACGGTCAACGGTCAGACCGAGTCCTATGTGCTGCCTGCGCCGGTGCTGGGCCAATTGTTGGACTTCGGCTACATCTTCGAGACCCAGGTTGTCGACCAACTGGTAACCACCGAGGCTGACGCGGATCAAGAAGCCGAGAACGCGTGGTTGGATTTCCTCCATACCATTGCGTGCTCAAACCCCAACGCGAGCGATTTCGGCACTTGCGGGCAACCCACCTTCGTTGAGGCGTGGGACTTCGCGCGCGATTTGGACCAGGCCTTGAATGGCGCGCTGGCCAGTTGGGGCTTTGACCCTGCCACCAAGGCCCTGCGCTATACCATCCGTGACTGGCGCGTCGGCTTCAGTTCCAGTGTGGACCCCAATCTCTTCGTCCAATATGACACTGGCGCGGACTACGCTTTGTTGGGCGCGTGGCTGCAAGGCGCCAATGGCCCCGAAGACATTCAAGTGCGCATCGTCGGGTGGGTGGAGTTCGATTTCACGTTTGGGATCGACTTGGACGACATCGAGATCGTGGCCCAGGTTGGCCCTGATTTGGACGAGTCTTATACCATGCCCAGCCTGTATGGGCGCCCGCTGGAGATTTGGGAGGACACCAGCCGCGGGGACGCCTTGTGCCTCGATGCCAACGGCGACCTCACCACCTGCCTCACAGGCTTGCCCATTTTGGGCGTCATCGAGGGCGATCAGGCCGACCACAAAGCCACTTTCCGCATTCGGGTCGTGTGGGATGACGACCAAGAGGACCTGTTCGAGATCACCGTCGACACCGCGGGCAACATCCCACCCGCGGCCTATTACCCCGACTTGACCGGCGGCGATGTGCTGGGCATTGACCAGATCGTGGCTGATCTGAACACCGCGCTGCAAAACGCGACAGTGCTCACCAATGCCAGCGGTCGCATCGCAGCGTTGGATGCGTGGCTAAAAGCCCGCCGCGCGGCCGGCTACCGCCCCGACGCGCTGGAAATCTATCCCGAGCAATGGACATATCACGACCCCAGTGGGGCAGTGTACCGCATTCGCGACCTGATCATCGAAGTTCCCAGTTGCGCGAACCCTGATGACCTGGGCGTGACCCAGTTGGGCTTCCCCGTGCGGGAGGGGAGCAACGCGGGTGATCCGTGCCGGTTCCGCGCGTCCAAAGTGCCCACGCCAGCCCCCCTGGCCACCAGCCAATATCGACTGCCGCAAGACCTTTCCTTCACCCTGTGGACGGTGGACGGTTCCAGTGCACCGACCGCGGCCGACTACACCCAGGCCACCGTCACTGTGACGGCTGCCGCCACCGCGGACAACACCACCTTGGACGATTTCATCCAGGACTTGCAAACCGCGCTGGACAACGCGGGCTTGAGCGATCTGCAAGTCTTGCCCCTGTACACGCTGAGCGATGCCGAGCGTACGGTTTACCTGACCGACGTCGAGGGCACGGTAACCGATCCGGGCGGCAACTCGGTGGTGTTGTATCGGGTGCCGGCCCAGAGCAATTGGCTCATGCTGCGGGCCCGCGACGGCCAGCCGCGCATCTTCCACATTGTGCAATTGAACCAGGTGGCCGAGCACTATCTGGGGTGGAACACGCAGATCTCGTCACCGGGCGTTGCGTTTTATGTGGACACAATGGACCTGAGCGGCCAGGTCACGGTGGACATCGTCAACGCCCAGCCCGGTCAAAGCGCGTATTTGCGGGCTGCATATGGGTTCGTCGGGCTGGACGGGGCGTTCACCCCCGAGGCCGCGCCCGCACCCTTGCAGGTCGATTTGGTGATCCAGTTCCTCGTTCACGCGCCCGGCGATGCCACGGAGCGCCAAGTCTCCCTGCGCACGTTGCAGGCCTATAGCCACGACTGCGACCCCAACACCTGTGCCAACAGCATCGCCGAGGTCGTGGATGTGACCTTCCCCGCAGGAGACCCGGTGGCGCGATTGCACACCTCGGTCGCGGCCGCGCCCGACTATGGCATCGCGGCCACCGACCTGATCGTCGAGTTCCGCGGGGGCACGACGGACCCCGACACAGGCTATTGGGGCACCCCGCAAGTGCAGTTGTCGAACCCCAATGCGCTGGATCGCGCGCAGCACCTGCGCGACTTAACCTATGCCGATGCGGTTATCGCGCTGGCCCAAGTGATTTCCTTCCTGGAAGACATGGAGGCCAATCCCAACGCCTATTTGGAAGTCCCCTTGCCGTTTGTGGGTCAGAGCGCGGTGCAGATGATCGACACCAGCGCGCACTTCGCGGCCCTGGTCGACCAAGTTGCCCACGCCCAAGGCCAGGTGGTGCAAGACTTCAAGGCCGCCTTGGCCAACGCGCTCAACCTGGCCAATCCCAACGACTTGCGGGTGGCCCTGGATGCCGCGGGCGAAGTGCTGGAAATTGCCTTCCCCTTCCAAATCGCCCATCAAGGCAAGGTCCGCTTCGCATTCGATGTGCAAAGCCTGTGCCAGGTGGCCAACCCGCCGGCCTATTGTGACCGCCTGGCAGGGTTGCAAAGTTTCGTGGCCGCGAGTTCGGATGGCTCTTTGCGCATCACGGCCACGGCCACGCTGGATCTGGCCATGGGCATCGACCTGGTCGGCGCCGACGATCGCGCGAATTGGACCGTGGAGGAGAAGGCGTTCCTTTACAACGCCAACAACGCATCTGGCGGCACGACCTGGTCCATGGAAATCCATGCCGCGCTGGAGAACACCTCCTTCAAGATGCGCACCGGGCCGCTGACGTTGTGGGTCGTCGATGGAGCCAACCCGGCTTATGCCGTACTCAACATTGACGGCCAGCAAGGTCAGGCCAATGGCATCCGTTTTGACATCACTTTGATCAAGCCCGCGGGCCAATCGGCACGCTCCTATTTCACCGAAAACCTGCAAGATCAATTGGACATTGCCATTGTGGGCCAGGCCAAAGCCTCGTTCCCCTTGTACTTCCCCAGCGATGCGCCCGCGGACTTCGTCGGCCTCTTGGAAGTGACCATCACGGACGTGGCCGCGTATTTGGCCGGGAACGTCGGCGTCGTCGATATCACTACCCCCAACTTGGGCACCAATGGCGGTTTGGTCAGCCAGGCGGTCACGGTCGTGGGCATGTTGACCGACCTGGACTTGCTCATCGACGGCCTGGACGCGGTCTTGAGTCGGGTGCAAGACGCGCTCAACGGCCGCCTCTACGGCCTGAGCCTGCCCCTCATCGGCGACATCTTGGCCGATAACCCCGCGGCGCAATTCATCGGCAACCTGCGGGCCCAACTGCTGGGGCAAGTGGCCGACAAACTGCGCGAGTCGGGCCTGGACAAGCCCGCAGTGGCCCTGCAGAGCGTGCTGGCTTCGGTGTTCTTGTCGTTGGGGTTGTTGAAGGACTTGAACGGCGACGGCCAGCGGGACGAGAACGACATCATCGTTCTTACCGACGACCCCAACCCCGATGCCCTGTGCGGCGCGACCGCGACGTATTGCCAGTTCTACATGCTCATCGGCGACACGTACACATTCACCGTTGATGAGGGCTTTGACATCGGCTTCCCCTTGTTAGGGCTGGATGTCGACGCGGGCATTGAGGTCACCTTGGACTGGGATATGTACTTCTCCTTCGGCGTGGATCAATCGCTGGGCTTTTACTTCGACACGGCCAATCAGGTGGTCGACAACGGCATCACCTTGAAGGGCGATTCGGAGATTCGCGTCGACCTGACCGTTCATCTGACCCAGCACACCAACTTGGACGGCACTTTTGGCGTGTTCACCGTCCAGGTGGACAACGGCACCGTGCCCGCCATCGAGGCTGTGGCCGAGCCAGCCAGTTTCAGCCAAGCCTACGCCTTCACGCTCCAGATGGAATTGGACGGCGGCACGGTGGTGAACATCCCTGTTGCCGTGGGCGCGGACGCGACCCGCTCGGACATCGAAAGCCTGGTCGCGGCCCTCAATCAGGACCTGCAAACCAAACTGGACGCGCTGGGATATGCAGGCTATGTGGCTGTCTCTAAGTTCATCGATGGGCAAGAACAGCACCTGATGGTCTTGGCGTTGGATCGCTCGGTCGTCGGGGTGGCCCTGCAAGGCAGCGATTTGGTTCCCCTGGGCTTTGACCCCAACGCGGCCGACACCGCGATGACCTATACCTACTTGGAAGCGAGTTTCGCCATCGACTTGCTGGATCCCGGCGCGGACGACGCGGACGACAAACTTACCTTGTCTGAATTGCTGCAGCCTGAAGTCCAGGCTCGGGATCTCTTGCAAATGACCTTCGACGTCACCGCAGAAGTGCATTTCGCCATCGAACTCGCCATTGCCAACGATGTGATGTTCCCCTCGTTTGCCTTTGACTTCAACCTCACTTGGGAACTCCAGCAAGTGTTCTATGGGCCTGACGCGGAGCCCGATGATTTGCTCAACATCGCGGCCCCCGAAGTGTCCTTGGACAACATGCGCTTCCACTTCGGGACGTTCTTGAGCCAGTATGTGCTTCCCGTGTTGAACACCATCTACGACACGCTGGAGCCCCTGGACTGGCTCATCGACCGGCAGGATGGCTTGCTGTTCCAGGTCGACCCGGTGATGAGTTTCCTCATGGGCGAGACCATCACGTTTTGGGATGAGTTTCGCACGTTGTGGCGGGGCGACCGGGACAAGATGGACGCGTTCATCAAGGCGGTGGCGTACATTTATGAATTGTCGGAGAACGTGCAAGCGCTGCAAACCGAGACTGGGCCCAACGCCTACTTCCTCATTGGTAGCCTGCACGGCCTGGAGTACAACGGACTCACGCTGTGGGACGCGTTGACCGCCATGTATCAAGATTTGAAGCAAGACTTGGCCAATTTGGTCAAGTATTTGAGCACGTGGGTGCCCTGCACCGATGACCCGACCACGCCCGAAGACGAGGGCAATTGCTGGTCGGAAAACGTCGAGTTCAATGCCCCCAATTTGTATCCTGACAAGGGCAAACGCGGCAAGAGCATCGAACGCACCAAGAAACTGAAGAACGGGCGCACCGCGTCGTGGGGGGCTACGGCCGGCTTCCAGGGCAAGTTCGAGGTCGACTTCCCCATTCTCACCAACCCCACCCACATCTTCCTCATGGTGTTGGGGCAGCGGGTCGACTTGGTGTTGGTTCAACTGCCCACTTTCTACCTGGACGCGAGCATCAAAATCGAGATTCCCTTTTATACGCCGCCCACGGTAGAAGCCTTTGTCGAAGGCTCCTTCAAGGTGCGGGTGGACTTGGCCTTTGGCTATGACACGTTGGGCATCGAAGAGTATGCAGAATCGGGCAACCCCTATGACCTGATCGACGGCTTCTACATCGTCGGCACCGACGAAGACGGCCATCGCATCCCGCAACTTACGCTGCAAGCCCAGGTGGCCATCGGCGTGTCGTTGGATGTGGCCGTGGCCGAAGTTGGCGGCGGCGGGGCGTTGCGCGGTACGGTCTACTTCTACCTCAACGACCCCGATGGCGACGGCAAGGTCCGCTGGCTGGAATTGAAGACCAACTGGCAATTGGGCGGCCTGGATTGCTTGTTCGACCGCCAAGGCAAACTGGAGTTGGTCTTCTTCGCCTACTTGGATGTGCTCGGCAAGCGGGTGGTCGAATGGGACATCGTTTCTTGGACCATCTACGAAACCGATATCATCACCTGCGACCGCCCGCCGCGCCTGGGCACGTTGCAGGACGACATCCTGTATCTCAACATGGGCGCGTACGCGCATCAGCGCATTTATCGCACCATCGACGATGGCCGCGAGCAGTTCATCCTCTCGCTCGAAACCGATAGCGACAATGTCACCTGGTTGCTGCTGGAGGCCATTATCGACGGCGTCACTTATGACAAGGCCGCGTACAACAACAACCTGGTCGAAGGCTACAACGCCTTCAAACTGGCCGACATCGCGGAAATCTGGGCCTTTGCCGGTCTGGGCGATGACACGATCACGGTGGCTTCGTCCATTCACATCCCCATGTTCTTCTGGGGCGGGCCGGGCGACGACGATTTGCAATTGGGGGCCCACCCCGACTCTATCGCCCATGGTGGTGACGGCGATGATATTCTGCGCGCCGGCGCCAATGGCGGCACCTTGTATGGTGAGGCCGGCAACGATACGCTGTATGGCGCGGATGGCGATGACATCCTCTACGGTGGCCCAGGGGATGACACCTTGTACGGCAACGGGGGCGATGATTGGCTGGATCCGGGCTCGGGCAACGATGATTTGTATGGCGGCGCGGGCAGTGACATCTACCACATTCGCAATGCTTACCAGCGCAACACCGTGCACGAAAACGCGGGTGCTGGTGTGCACGATGTCTTGGACCTCAGCGACGCCTATTTGCCCGCGCTCACCGAGGTGACCAGCAGCGGCATCGTCAGCCGTGGGGTGGGCTTTGAGGTCAACGCCAGTTTGTGGATCGAGCAGATCAACGGGTCGCGCGGCGCGGACACGTTCGTGGTGCGCGCGGCGTCCAGCGACGCGTTCTCTGAACGCGGCTTGAACGTAAATCTGCTGCTCGACGGTGGCCGCGGCTCTGACGAATACCAACTCCATTTGGGCGACGCGGGGTTGCAAAACCGCATTGTGTCGGTGCGTGACAGCGGCGCCCGTTGGTACACCGACACCCTCGTCGTGTATGGAACCGACGCGGACGACATCTTTGAGATGACCGACCAACACGTGCGCTTGGTCGGCCAAAACGCCGTCGTACATTACGACATTGGCGACGCGCTACTGCGCGCGCAAACCACCGATACGCCGGTCGCCGCGTTCGGCCTGGGAAATGTGACTTCCAGCCTGGGGCCGCTGCCCATTGGCACATACTACGTCGAAGTGCGGAACCAGGGCGGCCAGTGGCAATGGCGGTTGGTCAACGGCTCGGGCCATTGTGTGGCCGTTGAGGGCAATGATTGCCAGGTGGACGATGGCTTCCAGAACATTGGGGGCAGCACCGTGGACACGGGCCGGGGCCTGACCATCCAGTTCGGCACCCTGCAAGAGGCTCGGCTCTTCTACGGCGCGGCCTCGGTGTACTTCACCACGAATTACTCCGGTCTGGAAGTGCTCTACCTGCGCGGCCGCAAGGGGAACGATGCTTTCCGGGTGCAGGCCACCCCCGTTGACATTGGCGCGTACCTGCTGGGCGAGGAGGGCGACGACCACTTCATCCTCGGCCACACGACCGGCGACTTGAGCCGCATCGAGGGCGTGGCTGGGCCGGTGCGCATCAACGGCCGCAGTGGCTACGACATTGTCGAATTCGACGATACCGCCAATACCACGGGCCGCAACGCGGCCAACAACACCGCGGGCTTCCTCTACGATGACCGCCTGGAAGGCCTGGGCACCCAGACCGACGTCTGGTTTGCTCAAGTCGAGCGCTTGCTCTTCCGCCTGGGCGCGGGCGCGGATGAACTCACCGTCACCGAAACCTTCGCTGGCTCCACGGCCATCTACATGGGCGCGGGCGATGACATCCTCGCCCTGTACGATGAGGTCACCCTCAACGCCGATGACCGCAACCCCGGCTTGGTCGACGGCCAGGCCGGCCGGGACACCCTCGACCTGCACCGCTACACCACCTCCCGCGACCTGACCCTGACCGCGGTGGACCAGGAAGGTTTCGACGGCCAGGCCCTGTGCATCGCGGACTACGCCCCCGCCCCCAACGGCTTCTTCAACATCGACGACATCATCGGCGCCGATACCCCAGACCCCAACACCGGCGCTTGGCCCGACGCGGACAAACTCACCGCCCTGGACCTGGACGCCACCTGGGTCATCCAGGACCTGGTCAACCCGCCCGACACCTACACCGTGGACCTGGGCGGCGTGCTTCAGACCCTGACCTTCACCCACATCGAGCAGCGCTACGGCGGCGCGGGCCAGGACCTCTTCCTCATTGTCGGCCCGCAGGCCGGCCTGCTCTCGGGGCGTGAAGGTGGCGACACCTTCGTGTTCACCAACGACGGCACTTATGGCGAGGCCACCTTCGACGGTATCATCGACGGCGGTGGCGGCAACGATACCCTGGACTACTACGAGTACACCACGGCCGTGACCGTTGACCTGCCCGCGGAAATCGCGCTGGCGAACCAGGTCATCACCACGGTGCGCAACATTCTGGCCGTCATCGGCGGCGCGGGCAACGACCTCCTCATCGGCGACGACGCGGACAACATCCTGGTGGGCCATTACGGCGACGACGACCTGCAGGGCGGCCTGGGCAACGACACCTACGGCTTCGCAGACGCTTGGGGCAGCGACATCATCACCGAAGCCGCGAACGCAGGCACCGACACGGTGGACTTCTCAGCCCAGTACGCGCAAGCCACCGCGGGCCTGCTGCGTCGTCTGAACGCGGGCGACCTCCAGCCGGCCGCCGCGGACCTGCACTTCGCGTTGACCGGCACTCTCACCGTGTCCGACGGCCAGGGCAACGCGCTGCACCACCCGGCTTGGCAAGTCGAGAACCTCATCGGCGGTACAGGCGCGGATACTTTCGACTTCAGCGACGGCATCGCGCTCGCGGGGTACATCCAGGGCTACACCGGCCGCGATGTCCTGGACTACGCGGACTACACCACGGCTCGGGATATCACCCTCACCCGCGTGGGCACCCACGACGGCTTCGCGGGCACCGACCTGGAAGGCAGCGTGGCCCAGGGCTTCGACGATGTGGACGTCCTCGTGGGCGGCTGGGCCGATGACCGCCTGACCGGCTACGACGTCCAGGCCACCTGGTGGCTCGACGCGGCCCAGGCTTTCAACACCTACGAGGCCGATGGCCGCACCCTCGACTTCCAGGACTTCCAGTACCTGGTGGGCGGCAGCGGCGTCGACACCTTCGACATCCGCGGTACCCATGACCTGGACCTCAACGGTGGCCTGGGCGATGACGCGTTCGTCTTCCACGATGCCGCGGCTTTGGACGGCCGTTTGGCCAGCATCGCGGGCGGTGGCGGCATCGATACCCTGAACTATCACCCCGCGGTCGATCCTTACACCACGGCCGTGACCGTCAACCTGGCCCAGGGCACGGCTTCCAATATCCGCGGCGGCGCGACGGGCGGCGTGGCCAACATTCGCAATGTGTACGGCGGTCTGGGCGACGATGTCCTCACCGGCAGCGACCTGGACAACGAGATCCGCGGCTACGAGGGCAACGACCGCCTGGTGGGCCTGCGGGGCAACGACACCCTGGACGGCGGCGCGGGCGACGACCTGTACATCTTCGAGGACTTCTGGGGCCAGGACACCGTCATCGAGGCGCCGAACGGCGGCCGCGATACCTTCCACTTCGCGGCCACCCACCTGGGCTACTCGGCTGTGAGCGCGGACTTGCGCTTCGACATCACCGCCGACCTGTTCGTGGCCGACGGCCAGGGCAACACCATCACCCACGCCGGCAACCAGGTGGAGGACCTCATCGCAGGCACGGGCGATGACGTGTTCGCGTTCGGCGATGCTGCCCAACTGGCTGGCAGCACGGGCACCCTGGACGGTTCCACCGGCACCGATACTCTGGACTACAGCGCCTACGCGAGCACCCTCTCCCTCTCGGTGAACGTCAACCTGACGGACGGCACCGCGACAGGCACCGCGGGCGTGGCCGGCATCGAAAACATCATCGGCGGCCAGGCGAACGATGTGCTCATCGGCGACGACAACGATAACGTGATCACCGGTCTGGGCGGCGACGATTCCATCGACGGCCGCGGTGGTACGGATACCTGGGACGAGCACACCGCCACCTGCGACATCAACGCCAACCTGGCCACCGGCATCGCCCAGGGCCTGTGCATCGGCACCGACACCCTGGTGAATATCGAGAACCTGACCACCGGCAGTGGCAACGACACCCTCACCGGCGACGGCCTGAGCACCGTGGACAACGTGCTCACCGGCAATGACGGCGACGACACCTACGCGCTGGTGGATAACTGGGGCCGGGTCACCATCGTCGAGACCAGCACCACCGACAACGATACTCTGACCTTCGCCCAGGTCACCGTGCCTCTGGATTTCGATCTGACCAACGGTCGGGTGACCGATGGCTCCAACCTGGTGACCTACAGCCCCGATAAGATCGAGAACATCATCGGCGGCCAGGCCGCAGACCTGTTCCACATTGAAGGCAACCGGCAGGTGAACGTGCTGGATGGCGGTGGTGGCGACGACGAATTCCGCTTCGCGGACGGCGCCATCCTCACAGGCACGCTGCATGGCGCCGCGGGCGTGGACACGCTGAACCTGAGCGCCTACACCACCGACCTGCTGCTCACTCTGACTGCGGTCAACGCCACCGATGGCTTCGACGGCACCCTGACCCTGCGGGCCACGGGCCCGGCCGTCATCACGGGCGGCTTCACGGGCCTCAATGCCTTCACCGCGGGCAGTGGCCGCGATGCCCTTCAGGGCCTGCCCAGCGCCAGCACCTGGAACCTGGCCGCAACGAGCCAGTACACGGAAGCCGCCAGCGGGCATACCCTGACCTTCACCGGTGTGGAAGACCTGCTGGGCGGCGCGGCCAGCGACACCTTCGTGTTCACGGACGGTTACGTCCACACCGGCAGCCTGGTGGGCGGCCCGGGCGTGGATACCCTGGACGCTTCGTCCTACACCGCCGCGGTGACCCTGACCCTGACCGGCCTGGGCACGGACGATGGCTTCGTGGGCACCACCAACCTGCTCACCGCTGGCTTCGATGACCTGGAGGCCGCGGTCGCGGGCACGGCCGCGAGCGTGGTCGACGAACTCCACGGCCTGGATGCGGTCGCCACCTGGACCATTGACGGCGCGAACAACCAGTACACCACCGGCGGCCGTACCTTCGGCTTCGCGAACTTCGATGCCCTGTACGGCGGCGCGGAGGCCGACACCTTCGTGGTCAGCAATGGCGTGCAGCCGGTCAGCCTCTATGGCGGCGCGGGCAACGACACCTTCCGCCTGTTGGATGGCGCGGGCATCCGCGGCACCCTGGACGGCGGTCCGGGCACCGACCACCTGGACTACAGCGACTCCACCACCTCTGTGACGGTGAACTTGCGCGCGGGCACGGCCTCCCACATCGGCGGCGGCATTGCCATGGTCAACGGCCTGAGCACTGTGGAGGACGTCACCGGCGGCCAGGCCGACGACACCCTGCAGGGCGATGCGGGCGCCAACACCCTGGCCGGTGGCCCCGGCAACGACACCTACATCTTCACCGACGGCTGGGGTGACGACACCGTGGTCGAGACCGCGGGCGTGGATACCGTGGACTTCTCCCTGGTCACCGTGGCCCTGACCTTTGTCCTGGGCACCGCGGGCCTGACCGTGACCGACGGCTCGGGCCATCGCCTAACCGCGGTCGGCCAGGGACTGGAGCGCCTGGTTGGCTCCCGCACCGCGGACGACACCTTCCGCTTCGAGCAGGGCGCGCGCTGGCCCGCCACTTCGGTGGATGGCCTGGGCGGCTTCAACACCCTGGATTACGCCGCGTTCACCACGCCCATCTACATCCGCCTGACCGACGTTGGCAGCCTGGGCGTGGACGATAATGACGGCTTCGCGGGCACTGAGGCCAACGGTTCCCTGCAGGCCTTCGACAACATCGACAAGGTGATTGCCGGGCAGGCAGTGGATACCCTGGAAGGCCTGAGCACCGCACCCGCAGAATGGCGCTACAACCCGGCCCGCTACATCAGCCTGAACCACACCCTGTACCATGAGAACTTCGAGAACCTGTACAGCCCCAGCGGCGGTGTGTACTACATCGTCGGCCAGGTGACCCAGAACTACATCGGCTCCAATGGCGACGACACCTTCATCTTCGCCGACGGTGCCACGCTCACCGGCCTCATCGACGGCCGCGGGGGCAACGATACCCTGGACTTCTCCAACTACACCGCGGACCTGCTCATCACCCTGACCGGCCCCGGCACCACCGACGGCATGGCCGGCCGGGTGGACAACGCCACCACGAGCACGCCCGTGCTCACCGCGTTCGACAACATCGACCACCTCATCGCCGGGCAGGGCAACGACACCCTGGTGGGCGCCAACCGCACCGCCACCTGGACCCTGGACGCGACCGCGACCTACCGCGACAATGCCACCGGCCAGACCATGGCCTTCGAGGCCGTGGAGAACCTGACCGGCGGCGCGGACGCGGACCGCTTCGATTTCATCGGCGATCAGGCCTTCACCGTCATCCACGGCGGCTTGGGCGATGATATCTTCGCTTTCGCGGACGGCGCGACCTTCGACGGCGACCTGGATGGCGACGCGGGCACCGATACCCTGGACCTGAGCGCCTACACCACCAACCGCACGGTGACCCTGACCGGCCTGGGGCTCATCGACGGTTTCACCGGCACCGAAGGCGTCCTGCGCAACGGCCACACCTTCACCCACGTGGACAGGGTGGTGGCCGGACAGGGCACTGCCGACCGGCTCATCGGCCTGGACGTGCCCGCGGTCTGGACCCTGAACAACGCCACCTGGACCTACGTCACCGGCGGCCACGGGCTCACCTTCGAGGCCTTTGAGGACGCCCAGGGCGGCGCGGCGGCCGATACTTTCCATATCATGGGCGCGGTGACCCTGCGCCTGTGGGGCGCGCCCGGCGCCGACGTCTTCATCTTCGCCGATGGGGCCACCTTAGAGGGACGCATCGACGGCGGCGGTGGTGAGGACACCCTGGACTTCAGCGCTTACACCACGCCTGTGACCGTGAACCTGACCGATGCCTGGTCCGACAAGGTGAGCAACGCTGCCCTCGGCCGGGTGACCAACATCCAGAACCTCATCGGTGGTCAGGCCGACGACACCCTCATCGGCGACGCGGGCCCCAACCGCATCACCGGCAACGCGGGGAACGATCGCCTGGAGGGCCGCGCGGGCGATGATACCTACATCTTCGCCGACGGCTGGGGCGCCGATACCCTGGTGGAACTCGCCAGCGGCGGCACCGATACGGTGGACTTCCGCCTGGCTTTGGCCCCGCTGACCTTCTCTTTGAACAACGGCCTCACCGTCACCGATGGCGTCAACACCCTCACCCAGGCCGGTGGCCTGCAGGTGGAACATCTCTTTGGCGGCCGGGGCAATGATCGTTTCGCCTTTGCCGACGCTCAGACCCTGGCCGGGAACCTGGACGCGCACGACGGTGAGGACACCTTGGACTTCAGCGCCTACACCACGCCCGTGAGCGTGGACCTGGCCGCGGGCACGGCCTCGCCTGTGGGCGGCACGCTGGCCCACGCGGAGCACATCCTCGGCGGCCAGGCCGATGACGACCTGCGGGGCGATGACGGCGCCAACCGCGTCTCCGGCGGCCCTGGCAACGACCGCATCGAGGGCCGCGGCGGCAACGATACCCTGGACGGCGGCCCCGGCGACGACACCTTCGTCTTCGCCGACGGCTGGGGCACCGACGCCCTCACCGACTCCGCGGGCACCGACGTGCTGGACTTCACCGCGGTCACCCAGAACTTGACCTGGACCATTGCCGCGCAGGTGACGGTCACCGACGGGGCTAATACCCTGACCGCGGACAACGCCCTGGAGGCCCTCCTGGGCGGCCGGGCTGCGGACCGCTTCGCCTTCGCCAATGCCGCGGCCGTGGCCGCTGCCGCCGGCACCGTGGACGGTGGCACGGGCATCGACACCCTGGACTTCAGCGCCTACACCACGCCCGTGGCCGTGAACCTGACCGCGGGCACCGCGACGGGCACCGCGGGCGTGGCTGGCATCGAGCATCTTATCGGCGGCCAGGCTGACGATATCCTCATCGGCGACGCGGGCGCCAATGTCATCACCGGCCTGGCGGGCGACGACCTGGTGGACGGCCGGAG
>Ga0256914_1001395_pt1 | contig 21890 bp, 25 predicted proteins | sample HulkmetaG_FD_191571 | JGI IMG/M metagenome (GOLD analysis project Ga0256914, IMG submission 191571) | Hydrothermal chimney microbial communities from Main Endeavour vent field at the Juan de Fuca Ridge, Pacific Ocean - Hulk | ecosystem: Environmental > Aquatic > Marine > Hydrothermal vents ... | reverse complement strand
TACTTCACGAAGGACTCGCCGGTACCGTTGAGAGGTGCGGAGATCGATAGCGTGATTAAGGAATTACTAGCTATTACTATATGGGGTGACTTAGACTTCCTAATAATTGATACACCACCGGGAATATCTGATGAGGCGTTAGACGTTATTAAGTATTTCAGGAGGGGATCTAGAGTAGTTGTCGTGACAACGCCTAGTAAGTTATCGGTGAAGCCTACGGAAGCATTAATCAACGTACTTAATGAATCTAGGGTCCCTATCTTAGGAGTTATTGAGAATATGAGTAGGGGTCCTAGCTACGTTAAGTCACTATGTAATAGGTATGGAGTTAATTACTTAGGTTCAGTACCTTACGACATCAGTATTGAGGAGTGCATAGGTGACTTAAGTAGGTTACTGAGTACTAGGGCTGGTAAGGTAGTGAATGAGTTAGTCAGTAAGGTCATTAGCGAGGTGCTGAGTAGGGTTGGTTAAGGTACTAAACGTAAGTGAAGCTGCTGAATTAATAATTAATTACTTAAGTAGAGGGTACGTGCTTGCGTGCGTAGGTACTTACTTAAGGAGGGACGACTACCTAGCACTATACCTGTGTAGGAGGCTGAGGAACTTGGGCATTGAGGTCGTTGAGTGCGAGTATGGACTTGAGAACTGTATTGACGCCATATCCGAACTAAGGCCTAGGGGTTTAGTAGTTATTGATGCTTTAGTAGGTGACACGCCTGTAGGGTCAATAATTGCTTCAGGTATTGATGAGTTGAGTGAGTCCCTACTAGCTACTACACACTCAATACCTGTTAAGTTAGTGGTTAAGTACTTAATGACTGTCTATGATGTTGAGGATGTAGTATTTATTGGTATTAGGGCTAAGGATCTAGGATTTGGTGAGGGGTTAAGTACTGAGGTTAGGGAGGTTATTGATTCATTGTGTAGTGAGTTAGTTAAGAGGTTACATTAAGTAAACATTATTATTAAGTTAGCAACTACTAAGGAGACGGTAGCCGGTAGTGATGCGTACTTCAATATACTCTTAATTCCTTGATCTATCCTAAACCTGCCGAAGGAAGCCTTAATAGTCGTTAGTACGAATAGTAGTCCTACGTACTTAGCTATTAACACAGCTATCCCAGGTAGTGAGAGGTGCGGGAATGGGTAGGGACCCCCTAGGTACACGTACGTTATGAATAGCAGCGACACCGCTATGTCTATATCATGTAGTAACTTAGTGAGTCCTAACATAGGACCACTAAGCTCGGTTAATGGGCCTGCGACAATCTCTTGCTCAGCCTCTGGTATGTTGTATGGTGGGTACATGGCCTTAGCCTGCAGGCATACGATAGCTGCTATGGTGGCTAGTATCATTAATGGTATGGTGTACGGGTAGGTCCATAAGTTAATCACTAACTTAGAGGTACTCAGTATTGAGTAGGGTACTTGAGCCCTAAATAACCTTGTAGTTAATATTATAGGTACCAGTAATGACGCGAAGTACGTTGGCTCACACACGGTTAGTATTGATAGTAGCCTTGAAGTACCTAGGGCCGTGAATGGGTTAGGTACTGATATTGATATTATGAAGAGAGCTAGGGGTACCCACACACAGCATAGGTATACATAGACTAGGAAGTCATAAGGCGCTGATAGCCTATAGGGTGATAGCGGTAGGAAGAGTAGTGAGGCTACCGCAGCACCTATGCCGAGGAACGCGAATACCTTAGCAACGTCAAGCAGTGAGTACTTCTGCCTTATCTCCTCCTTAGCACTGAATAACTTAAGTAGGTCGGCGAGAGGCTGTAGAATACCTGCTGGACCTACGTACGTAGGTCCCATCCTACTCTGCATCCTAGCCTCTACCTTCCTCTCGAACCAGTCATTGAATATTGCTAGAGCTATAATGAATACTAGTCCCGGGAATATAGCTAGTGCAAACAGTAGGGTTAGGGACTCAAGAACACCTACCAACCACCCATCACCCCCCTAACTATTACGTACATTGTTAGGATGAGTGCCGTAATTACTAGGAAGCCGTACCAGCCACTCATGTAGCCTGCCCAATCACTTAACCTACCCGTATGCATGAGGTCCCTGAAGTACTTGTATAGGGACCTAGCAACCCTCTTGACGAACCCCCAGTACATACCCTCTGAAGGCCCTGTAAGCGACTTAACTACAGTTGGTGGTTCACCGCATATGTAGGGCTCCTCAGCCTCACCCTCACTTGATCCGTAACTACTCTTTAGTAATAAGTAAATTAGAGCTACTATACCACCCACGAATATACTCCCTAAGGTGCAGAGGAGCATAGCGACTTGGGGATTAGTTATTACCTCAACCGCCACACCCCATCACCCCACGAGCCTTAATACGTTAAGTACGACTTGATTAAATGAGTTTATGTAGTTACTCACGCCCTGAGCAACTAATGATGTATTCACCACATTAGCTAACCACTTAGTTAAGTAGGGACTTAATATACCTAATGCTATGCAGGCTATAGCTAACGTAACTACCACTGCAGTCATTTGAGGACCTACTCTACCTTTCACCTCACCCTCTAGAGGCTTGAACCATAACGCGTGTATGGCTTTTATGTAACCCATTACTGATATAGCTGATATCACGACAACCATTACGGCGGGTATTAACATGCCTGCCCTAACAAACGCTAGGTACAGTAGTAACTTACTGAAGAACCCCCCGAATGGAGGTGCACCCATTAACTGTAGGAAACCTATTAGTACCGCCACCATCGCTAACGTGTTCAACCTGCCGTAACCACTTAATTTATTAAGGTCCCTAATACCGCCTGCTAGGACAATGAATATCCCTACGCCCATGAAGAGCAACGCCTTACCTACGCTGTGGTTTATTAGGTGGTAAAGAGCAGCTGTTAACCCGGCACTAACTACTTGAGTAGGTAGGTTTGATAGCCCTAGTGATATACCCATGAATATTAGGCCCATATGGCTGACTGTACTATACGCTAATAACCTCTTAACGTCGTTCTGGACAACCATGAGTAGAGCACCTACGAACCCTGATAGTATGCCAAGTATTAGTAAAGCATCAAGTACCACATTCCTAAACCCAGTAACTACTGAGCCCCTACCGAAGATCGTGTATAGTAGCCTAACGACCGCGTAAGCACCTACATTAACTACTAGGCCGGATAAAGCAGCTGATACCGGGGTAGGTGCTTCAGGGTGTGCGTCAGGTAGCCAGAAGTGGTTGGGGAATAGCGCTGCCTTATAGGTGAATGCCCATAATGATAACGCTATAGCTACTGCTGTAGCAACAACTACATTACCGAATAACCCACCACTAAATACGTTAGTGGGTCCTAAGGTTCTTGACTTAATAGCTAAGTCAGCCATAGCTAATGTTCCGTAGGATCCGTAAACGAATACTAGAGCTAGGAAGTATATGGTAGTTGCTACGGCACCGAAGAGTGCGTACTTCATAGCCGCTTCAACCGCTTGAGGTCTTGACCTGTAGTACGATACTAGTGCGTACGCTGATATCGATAGTACCTCAATCATTACGAAGAGATTGAATACGTCACCCGTGTATATACACCCTAATAACCCAGCCTCAAGACCTAGCAGTAACGTGTAGTACCATACGTAACCTGCGTCTCTAATGTACGATGTACTGTAGATCACTATCAGGAACATTACTGCAGCCGATAATACTCCAAGTACTGCTGAGAAGCTATCTACCTCGTACAGTATACCCATAGGTGGTGGCCAACCACCGAATATATAGACGAGTGGTGAGCCTACCTTAATGACTAGGTACAGGTTATATGAGGTCAGTATGAGTGCTATACCCGAAACTACTAGTGCGTAGATGTCGTAGAATAACTTACGCTTAATACCTAGGCTTATTAGTGGTAACGCAAAAGCCGTAGCTATTATGAACGGGACTAAAGCACCTACGGTTAAGGGTGATCCAGGAGGTTGAGGAGCCCATAAGTAACCTCCAGTAACTACCACCACGATCACCCCCTAATCAAATACCTTTGACGCGAAGTACTCAAACCCCTTACATATTTCCTTAGTTACTTCAGGCTCAACACCCTTCACGTTAATCCAGTGTACGTAGTAGAGGTTCTTCTCGGGATCTATATCAACAACTACCGTACCTGGTGTGTTAGTTATTGAGTTAGCTACTGCCGTTACTGCGTAGTCGGTCTGCACATCATACTTAACCCTAACTATCCCTGGCTTGATAGGCATTGAGGGATGTAGTATCCTGTACATTACGTCTAAGTGTGCCTTAACCTCATCTATGAAGAAGTAGTGTAGTGCGTACGCTACTAACCAGAGGTACCTCCTAAGGTCGATTAACTTCGATGGATTAGCTATTGTTAGGTTAGCCGTTAATGCACCAACAACCGCAGCTACTACAGCACCCGTTACTATGTCGTAGATGTGTGCTGATCCAGTGTATATTATGTAGACCGCGAACGCCAGAACAGCAGGTCCTATTGCCTTAACTACCCTACTAGCCATGGGTCATCACCCCTTAAGCCTAGCTATTTTCCTAACATCAGTTGTCTTATAGAACCTGTAGATTTGGAGCGTAAGGAATACGAGGTATAGAGTAACTGCTAGACCTATGACTATAGCAGTAAGTACTAACGCCTGAGGTAGCGGGTCGACAGCTAAGTAGGCGAAGTTCTGTATATCCTGAGGTGTTGGGTGCCATTTAGTAAGTATCGGAGGTATCACTGGTTGGTGAGGATTCGGCCACATCCTATAACCTACTATTATAGCTAATGTGTTGACGCTGTCACCCAGTATAGTCACGGCTATGATCTTCTTAATTAGTGATGGCCTAGCGAATATACCGTACAGACTAACAGCTATGTTGACTATTATCGATATTACGAATACGTTGAATAAGTACGTACTTAATAATTCAGTGCTCAAACTTCTCACCCCTTAATACCTTAATTACTTCCCTCTCAGGTAGGGCTAAGAGTAGGAATACTATCGTGAAGCCAGCAGCTACTGCAAACATCTCGCAAGCGTTGAAGAATAGGAGTGACCCACCTAGTAGTGAAGTACCAGCTTTGTACGGAAAACCTAGTGGTGCGTATGGCTTGGGCTGGTTCTGGAATACGTATGCTTGCCCGTGACTTAGTAGGGCCACAAGCACTACTGCGAATGCCGTTAAGCCTATACCTATCAGTCCTACACTCCTAATTACCAGCATAGCGTTCTTAGAGACACCTATCTTATCCATGAAGTACTTAGAGAATACTACAAGGACTAGTAGGGGAGCCACAGCAGCCGCAGCACCTCCTTGGAATCCGCCACCCGGTGTTAGGTGTCCGTGTAGGGCTATTGAGCCTGCTACAGCTATTATCATTACTACTACGATCCTAGTTACGGTCTTCATGATTAGTGACATACCGTGCTTCTCTGGGTCGTACTTGACCCCCTTAAGGCTTATTCCCCTCATAATAGCTACACTACCTATTATCGCTAGGAAGAATACTGCAGTCTCGAATAGCGTGTCTAACCCCCTGTAGTCCCACACTATAGCAGTTACTCCTTCAGGGGCCATGGCACTGAATAGCTTCATGAATGGGTTGTATGTGGTCTTTAAGTACCAACTAGCTACTTCTCTAACATTAGGTAGTGGTAGTACGTAGCCTAACCCACCTACGGTTATTGCTAGGGATAGGAGTAATACGAAAGCTATTACTGATACAACGATAACTACTTCCTTACTTCCCACTCTCCTCACCCCCCTCAAATCTCTCAGTCTTCTTTATGAGGAAGAGTATGACTGCTGGGTAAAGACCTACAGCTACGGGGATGTACACTAAGTCAATGTCGGGTGCCATGAGTAGGTAATACATGAATGCGTACGCAGTACTCTGAATAGCTGAGAATATAACTGCCTTAACTAAGTCGCGCTCAAGTATAGCTATTATCGTAGCTACCATGGATATTATTCCTAAGAGAGCCATAACACCGAATACCACTAACTCAGGATTCACCCTCCTCACCCCTCCTCCTATCCTCCTCTAAATGATCAACAACCTTAGGCTCAACCTTAGCAGCTCTTGACCTGTGAGCAGCCCTAGCTAGTGCGTGTGAACCAGCTGGTGCGAGTATGAGTATGAGTACTGCCGTAACTACGGAGGCACCAGCCATGAACCACCTATAAGGACCTAGGAACTCAGCCCCAGCAGCTACTAATGCAACACCTATTAATGGTAGGAAGGCACCCCATATAGTCCCTATAGTAGCTGCGTGTAACCTAACGAAGAAGTTCGGGAATCTAAGCATACCTATAGCAGCTATTAAATCAGCCGCTACACCAACGCCTATCGCTATCTCACCTAATACTATTAATACGTCATTCACCCCAACCATATCAATCACCCATCTCCTCCTTAGTCTCTAAGTACTTAGCTACGTACACGTCTAGAGCGTATATCCATAGGGCAAGTACTATAGCTATAGGTATTAGTATCGGTGACTTAAAGAAAATAGCTAATATGGCTAAGAAAGCAGCTAAGTCGTAGGTTAAAGCATCGATAGCTAGTACGGTATCAGGTATTGTAGGTCCCTTAATAGCCCTTACCGTATAGAGCGTGAAGGCTAGTATGTAGATTGGGAATATTATGGTTATGAAAGTAGTTAATTGAGCCTCCCAATTCATCCAGAACCACCCCCACTTACTTTCTTAAGTGTTGATAGGGAGAGTTCAGAGGATGTTCTGGGTTTCTTGAATGTAGCTAATCTGTACTCACTAGTAGTTACGTAGGCCTTAGTGGGGCATACAGCTACGCATCTATAGCAGTAAATACACTTTAAATAATCAATGACGGGGTAGAGCCTCCTAGCGTTACGCTTAGGTACTTCATAACCTTCAGGTATTTTACTCATTGTTATTGCCTTAGGCGGGCATTCAATAGCGCAGAGGCTACAGCCTACACACTTACTTAGGTCTGCGTACTGCATACCTCTAGCGTCCTTCTCTACTTCAGTCTCCTCCTTAGGATACTCGATGGTTACTGGCTTCCTAAATAGCCACTTAAGTACCTCAGATAGTATGGCACTCATGCTACTTAACCACCCCCTGAGCTAAGTACTTAATAGGTACGTACTTCCTAGTACCTCTCTTTAAGTCAATCACTAATGCCCTCTCCATACATGAGATACATGGATCGTAACTAACTAGTATCACTGGTACGTCAGCTAGTGAGTACCCTATGAAGCCGAAGACACCGTTTATTATGTTGTTAAGTGATGGTGTCCTAATCTTTAGTCTGTAAGGCATTACCCCGCCCTTACTAAGTACGTAGTAAGTGAGTTCACCCCTAGGTGCCTCAACCGTAGCGAACGCCTCACCCTCCGGGAACCTCCTAGGTAACCTCCTCTCATCAGGTACTGCCTCACCCTGCGGTAGGTGGTCTAGTACGTACCTACACATCTCAATAGATACTAAAGTCTCCTCCCACCTAACCATCATTCTAGCCATGCTGTCGCTCTCCTTCCTAGTAACTACCCTAAACGGTACCTCCCTATACGCGTCGTAGCCGTCGTAGTCCCTAGAATCTATCGGGAACCCAGCAGCTCTAAGCACAGGACCCAGTAATCCATGCCCTATAACGTCTGAAGGTTTGAGCTTACCCACGTCAATTAACCTCTTCCTAATTGTCGTGTCCTCCTCGAAGACTTTCATGTAGTACTTAACCCTAGGCTCTAACTTATCAAGTAACTTCCTTATCCTGTCTCTCTTAACCTCATCGATATCCCTCCTAACACCACCTACCATCATGTAGTCAGCAAGTACTCTGCAGCCAGTGAGTATCTCCTTAGCCTTCATTACTAATTCCCTATCCCTCATCATGTACATGAATAGCGTCTCATACCCTAGGATCTCAGCCATGACTGCATTTATTAGTATGTGGCTATGGATCCTCTCAAGCTCCATAGCCAGTACTCTTAAGTACTTAGCCCTAGGAGGTGGTTCCTTACCTAATAAAGCCTCAAACGCCCTCACACAGCAGTTAGCGTGTACGGCGTTGCATATACCACATACCCTACCACATATGAATATGTCCTTATAGAATGTGTTCTTCTCACATAACTTCTCAATACCTCTGTGATTATAACCAGTATTAGCTTCCGCCCCAACTACGTCCTCACCATCTAGGTAGACCTTAATCATTAGTGGCTCATGAAGTGCTGGGTGCTGAGGACCTATGGGTACTTCAAGAACCATTGGGAAAGCAACTACCTTATCAGCCTTGACCTCCCCCGACGCCATGGCTCTACACCTTAACATCTTTCCTAAGAGGGTAGATACCCTGTTTAACGAACTCCTCGGGTGCGAAGAATGGTCTCTTAAGGAATGGGTTACCCTCGAACTTAATACCTAGTAAGTCATGAGCCTCACACTCCCCAGGTATCGCCGACTCTAACCCTAGTGAGTAAAGTGAAGTTACCTTAGGGTTCTCCCTATCGGTGAATAACCTTAACACTAAGAACCTCTTAAGTTTAGCTATGTAAATGAAGTAGTCAACACGCATTAACTTCTGATCTATTAAGTCAGTACCTACGACTGTTGATACGTAGAAGCCGTCCTTACCGAAACTCCTCCTTAACTCCTCAATAACCTTACCTAAGTTCTCATTAGGTACCTCAACCACTACCCTATCGTTAGCCTTCATTAGGTACGCCTTAGTAACTAACCCCTTAAGCATCCCTAAACCTACCTTATCAAGCAACTCACCACCTTCTGAAGCACCCACTTTAACCACCCCTCAGCTTCTCAAGTAACTTAACTAAGGCGTAAAGTATAGCTTCAGGTCTTGGCGGGCATCCAGGGACGTAAGCATCTACAGGTACTACCTTATCAGCACCGCCTATGATGCCGTAACCATCAGCGAAGACACCCCCCGAGCAGGCGCAAGCACCTACAGCGACTACGAATTTAGGTCTAGGCATTTGCTCGTATAGCCTCTTAAGCCTCGATGCCGCTTTCCTCGTGACCCCGCCAGTAACTACGAGTATGTCCCCATGCCTTATGGATGGAGCTAACTTAATACCGAATCTCTCAGGATCGTAATAGGGAGTTAAGGCAGTAAGTACCTCAATGTCGCAACCATTACAAGCACCGGTATTAAAGTGGACTAACCATGGTGAGTACCTAATTATCTTTACCCTACCATTACCTTTATCCTGCTTCAAAACAACTCTCCACCTATTACGTTATGGGTTCTTAATATAAGTTTTTCCTTAGGTTACATAAGTACTAATTAAACAGGTACTTAAGTCTCTATACTTAGTGCACTAGTATAAAACATCTGGTGCGCAATTTAATATTTCTATATACCTTAACAATCAGTGTATAAGTGCTTCATTAATGACTATAAGCATACCTAAACACAGAAACAACCTGACCTAACGCTATACCTCCATCATTAGCTGGTATCTTCTTAGGCAGTATAAGATTTAGTTCCTCGCTCTTAAGTATTCCCCTTAATGACTTAATTATGTAGTCATTAACGGCGGCACCACCACTGACTACTATATTGTTTGAGTACCCCCTCCTACCCTTAATGAACTTAATTACTGCCTCACCAATCGCCTTACCTAACGCTATGTGAGTTGTTAGTGCTAGGTCTTCAGTCCTAAAACTACCTAACGCATTAACTAGGGACTCAATGAGCTTTGTCGTTAGTAATTCAAGAGTTGAGTTCCTCCATATTACAGGTACTTCAATACCTTCAACTAACTTACTACCCCTCCTGGCTACCTCCTCAAGCATTATTGCTGGTTCACCTTCATAGCTACGGTACCTACATACCCCTAGCAGTGCTGAGACAGCATCTAGTACCCTACCTAACGATGAAGTTGGTACGTACTTACCTACTCTAAATAACCTTAATGCTGACCTTACCCTAAGCTCATCCTTGAGTAGTTCGATAATCTCGTCCTCACTCATGAATTTAGATAGTACCGTGGCTAGGAACATTGTAGGGTACTTAATAGCTACGTCACCTACTAGTGGTTGATACTCTAGATGCGCTACCCTCTCGTAGCTTAGGTCCTCCCTAATAGCTAGTACCTCACCACCCCATATAGCTCCGTCATCCCCGTAACCTACACCATCAATAGCTACACCAACTACTGACTCATTAAGTGGTATGTATGACCTATCAGCAAGTACTGATAGTATGTGTGCGTAGTGATGCTGGACTTCAATTAAGTCACAACCGTACCTACGTACGTACTCCATAGCTAATTCCCTAGAGGAGTATTGGGGGTGCTTATCAATAACTAATAAAGCCCTGCTTAAGTCTACACGGTAGTTCCTTATGAAGTACATTAGGTACTTATTGAGGTCGTTCAGGGTATCTACGTCATCTAAGTCACCTATGTATTGAGTAAGTACTACCTTATCCTCAAAAGCAATAGCACCCGCTGTCTGTAGCTCAGCACCGAGAGCTACTACTTCCCTAGGTAGTGGCTCCTTAATCCTTATCCACATAGGTGCGTAACCCCTACCTCTACGAAGCATTACTAATTCACCATCGGTGAACCTAAGTACTGAGTCATCGACTCTATTAACGATCTCCCTATCATGGTCTAGGACGTAATCAACTACACTACTTAATCTACTCATTACACACTCTAGATAAGTACACATGGGCTTACCATGGACGTTAGCACTCGTCATGATGAGGAACTTATCCCTACACTCCATAAGTACTAGGTAATGAAGGGGTGTGTACGGTAGGAAGACACCCTCAACACTCATGCCCGGAGATACTAGCTTAGATACTGGCGTATCGTCTCTCTTAGGTAGGAGGAGTATTGGTTTTTGGGGTGATGTAAGTACTTTCTCAGCCTCATCATTAGTAACTACTAACTTACGAACGACGTTAAGGTCTAGAGCCATTACTGCGAAGGGCTTCGAATGCCTCCTCTTTCTCTTCCTAAGCTTAAGAACCACATCGTCATCACTAGCTAGGCAAGCTATGTGATACCCCCCTAAGCCCTTAATAGCCACTATGTAACCTTCATCAATTAACTTAGCTACCTCCTTAATCGGGTCCCTACACTCAATTACATCACCATCAATACCTAGTAATCTTAACTTAGGTCCGTCTCTAGGGCAACTAATTCCTTGTGCATGATACCTCCTAACATTACTTATGTCATTATATTCCCTTAAGCAATCACTACATAATCTGTACTTCCTCATTGAGGTATTCTCTCTGTCGTAGGGGACTCTATACATCATTGAGAACCTAGGTCCGCACCAAGCACATGAATTAAAGGCGTACCTAAACCTCCTGTCCTTAGGATCTAGAACCTCCCTTAAGCAGTCGTCGCAAACTCCTATGTCCGGAGGTATCATTGACTTCTTAATGCTTCCTGAAGTGCTAGCTACTATTCTGAAATCCCTAAAGTTTCTAGGCTTAATGTCCTCAATAATAATATCCTCAATAATTGCTGGTGGTGGTTTACACTTCCTCAAGTCCTTAATGAAGGCATCAACACTCTCTTCAGGACCCTCAATGAGTATCTCAACCTCAGAACCGCCTACGTTCCTTACGAAACCCCTTAAGCCGTACTTAATAGCTAGTCTATGCACGTAAGGTCTGAACCCAACGCCTTGAACCACACCAGTAACTACTATCCTTACTGCCTTCATACCTACCTCACTAAGTAATGTAGCAACCTTAATTAGCTGTACATGACTTTGATTTTAGGTGGTTGTGTGAGGATCAAGTCTATTGACGTATTCATTGCGAGATTAGAATTAACACGTACTTTCAGGATAGCTTATGACGTAATAAATACAGTTGACACGGTCTACGTTAAGTTAGTAACTGAAGGCGGTATTGAGGGTTGGGGTGAAGCTGTACCAGCACCTAAGATAACTGGGGATTCTCTAGAGACTGTAGTGGGTGCTATTAAGTACTTAAGGAGGTACTTAATAGGTAGGGACTTAAGTAATTACTTAGGTATTTGGTACTTAATGGAGTCACTACTAACTCATAACTACTCAGCTAAGGCTGGGGTCATGTCTGCTATCTTAGACGCTCTTTGCAAGTGTTACGGAATACCGCTGTATAAGTTCCTCGGGGGTAGTACGGATAGATTCGTTACTGACACAACCATAAGTCTCGACGAGCCCGAAGCTATGGCTGAGGAGGCTAGGGAGTGGGTTAGTAAGGGGTTTAGGATCCTTAAGATTAAGTTGGGAGGACCTATTAGTAAGGATATTGAGAGGGTTAGTGCTATTAGGGATGCCGTAGGTGATGGTGTTGAGTTACGTGTTGACGCTAATCAAGCATGGGGTTTGAGGGAGGCTCTAAACATACTTCCTAAGCTTAAGGAGTTAGGTGTTACGGTCGTTGAGCAACCGTTACGTAAGGACGACGTTAGTGGCTTTAAGGTGCTTAGGGAAGCGTCACCGATACCTATAGTACTTGATGAGTCAGTACATACTAGTAAGGACCTCATTAGGTTATGTGATTTAGGTGATGGCGTTAATATTAAGTTAGCTAAGTGCGGCGGGGTTGTTGAGGCTTTGAGGATAGTATCTATTGCTGAGGCCTTAGGTAAGGAATTAATGATTGGGTGTATGGCTGAGACCGGATTAGGACTTAGTGTAGCTACCCACTTAGTTGCTGGCTTAGGTAGGTTTAAGTATGTTGACTTAGATGCTGACTTAACACTTAAGTCGCAACCTGTTAAGCCTGGCTTCAGGAGGGAGGGTGACTTAATGATAGTCTCTAATAAAGCTGGCTTAGGTGTTGAGGTTAAGGAGAGCGAGTTGAGGAGGGTTGATTAAGAAATTTAGATACTAGTTAATGTTGTTTTACCACCTACTTGCTGAGTCTTACTCATAGTTACTTCCGGGAATGCCTCATTAAAGTACGATATTATTGCTATGAACGTATTTATTATTCTGTAAATCGACGTTAATAGGTAATGCTTACCCTCCCTACTAAGTACGTCCTCAAGTATCGTCATTGATGTCGATATACCCCTAGGGCTTATGGGGTTAGGCTCGACAGCTACATGGCACGTAGGGCATATCTTAAGTATCTCAATCATTAATCTAGACATGAACTTAAGTCTCTCAGTAGGTTTTAACTTAGATAATTCAGTTAAGTGCTCTGGTGATATAGCTACTCCCAACAGTATTACGAATCTATCAGTCCTTTCAGCGGGTTTGAATATACTGAAGCCTACAGTCATTGGTGGTGGTGTCCTAACGTCAATACCCCATACAGTCTTTATCGGGAATCTAGGGTCTAGCTTCTTAACCTCGAAGCCCTCATCAATTAACCACTTAGTTATTACCTCCTCCAACCCTTTAGAGGATCTACCACCTAACTTCACACCTCACCACCATAACTACTACAGTAGCGACATTAATAACAAAGAAGGACTAAGAATACCTATAATTTATGCTTATTAACGAGTCACGCCGCTGAAAGGTCATCACCTCTCAGACAACCCGTTTCAGATCATCCAACTTAGAATACCTAGACTAAGTTAAATAGTTACTTCCTATCAAGTACTGTTAAAAAGTCCTGAAATGTAACTATTAGATAGTGGGATGAAGACACTTGCCCCCACCTGAGGGGTGAAGAAATTACCGCGAACAGACCACCCTAGGTACTACTTAAAACTCCCTAGGTAGTTAAGGGCTAGGGACGAATATATTGCAGTACCTACCCATAGAACCTCCTCATCAACATCGAACCTAGGGTGGTGATGCGGGTACTTAATTCCCTTAGCTTCATTCCTAATACCTAAGAATATGTACGTTCCCGGTACCTTCTCTAAGTAGAATGCGAAGTCCTCAGCACCCATGGTTGGCTTAACATCCTTAACTAACTTAGCTATACCTAAATCACTAATTACTTCAGAAGCGAACCTACTTAATTCGGGATCATTGATTGTTGGCGGTATGTACCCCTCCTTTAGTGTGAACGATGCTTGGGTTCTTAATGATTTAGCGTACCCTTCAGTAACTTCTCGTAACCTATTAATCACGTAGTCCCTAACGTCCTTACTAAACGCCCTAACTGTACCTAACATAACTGCCTCCTCAGGTATTACGTTGAATGTAGTCCCTGCCTCCACCTTAGCTACGGTAATCACTACGGGTTCTAGGGGATCAACCTCCCTAGTAACTATCTTCTGATACGCATTGATTAAGTCAGCAGCTACTACTATGGGATCAATTGACTCGTGAGGAGCTGCTGCATGACCTCCCTTACCCCTAATAACTACCTTAAAGGCATCTGCTGAGGCCATTACTGGTCCTGCCCTAACACCTACCTCACCCGACCTTAAGTCAGCCCATACGTGCATACCGAAGATTGCTTTGACGTCACTTAACCAACCCTCATCAACTATTCTCTTAGCACCTAACCCGCCCTCCTCCCCTGGCTGGAATATCAGCTTGACCCTACCCTCAACCTCACTAATTAATTCCTTAATCACCTTAGCAGCTCCTAGAAGCATGGCTGTATGCGCGTCATGTCCGCAGGCATGCATCTTACCCTTAATCCTTGATTTGTAGGGTACTTCATTCTCTTCATTAATTGGTAGGGCATCCATATCAGCTCTTAAAGCTACCGTAGGTCCCTCACCGCTGCCTATGACCGCTACAACACCTGTCTTAGCTGCTCTATACACCTTATACCCTAACTTACTGAGTTCGTTAATTACTAATTCGGAAGTCCTTACTTCTTCATAAGCTAGTTCCGGGTACATGTGTATCTGGCGTCTTATATTAATTACGTAATTACTTAATTCCTTAGATAACTTAATTACCTCCTTATTCAACCCCAAAATTAAGCACCAATTAAGTTATGGTAGGGACGTAATTATTACTTACTAAGTAACTCCCTTAACCTACTTATAGCGTCTTTAACCTTAATGCTTGGTGGTAAGGCTATTGCTTTAATATTTAACGCTGGTAAGACGCTCATAGCGTGAGGGCCGAAGTTACCTGCTACTACAGCACTGACTGATTTACTAGCTAGTAATTGAGACGCCTTGGATGCTGCGCCGCCCATGACCTTAGCTCCTGGATTCTCAACTACCTCGTAATTAACTATCTTGAAATCATTACTTACCTCAACTATTAGGAAATAGGGTGCCCTACCGAATCTCTCGGAAATAAGTGAGTCTAGTCCCTTATCCTCATTTATTGCGAATGCTATACGCATGTGAATCACCGTAGTATAGTGTGTTTAAGATAAATAAGTGTGTTATTTACTGCATCACCTAATAATCTCCACCTTAAATGGTTCATACCTCTTAGGTCTGTACCTTCTGAACCAATTATCCCAAGATTCAATGACTTCAGTAACTACCTTATTACAGATATTCAGTATTGCTTTAGAGGCTGATGAGTTAGGGTATGCTTCAGTAATTAATCTACCTTCATTGAGTGACTTAATTACTTTTTCATCGTAAGGTATCGATCCTAGGTAGTCGATATTCTCCTCCTCGGCATATCTAATTATCTCTCTACTCAATTCTTCATTTAGGTCATATTTATTGATTACTAGAGCTGATGGTAGCATGAAGTGCTTAACTAGCTTATGAGCCCTTATTAAGTCGTGAAATCCCGTAGGGGTTGGTTCCGTAATTAATATAGCTGCGCTAGCACCAACTACCGACGATATTACCTGGCACCCAATACCTGCTGCTGAGTCCACTACGTATATAGCGTCACCTCCTAAGCTCCTAGCTACTGACTTAACCTCAGTAACTAACCTACCACTACTTGACTTACCTGGGTCTAGTCTAGGGCTAATTACTAGGTAATTACCGTAGCTACTAACACCTACCCTAACGACCCCGTAGCGTGTCTTAACCCTAGATATTGCTGAGTTAGGGCAAGCTACTAAGCATGCATAGCAACCATCGCATAGTAATTCATTAATTACGTAATCACCATTAATTACTTCTACAGCACCTACGTGGCATACCTTATAGCACTTACCGCATTTTAAGCACTTACTACGGTCGATACTAGCTACGTAACCCGTAAACTCCCTAACTGAACTCCACTCCTTAACACCTAATAGTATGTGTAGGTTAGGTGCGTCAGCATCAGCATCAACAGCTACAACCTTATACCCCGACTTACTTAAGTAATTAATTAGTGATGCAGCTAATGTTGACTTACCTACACCGCCCTTACCACTTAAGATAACTAGTTCAAGCAAGTTAATCACCACTTATCTTAAGTAATTCAAGACCCAACTTCCTTATTGACTTAGAGATTGAGTGGTTGGGATTCCTTAGTACGATTGGTTGGGATTCCATATACGACTTAATTACTTCTTTAGAGTATGGTACCTTAGCGACTACCTTAGCTAAGTACTTGCCCGATAATTCATTAATTAATTCAACGTACTTAGAGTCACTTACACCTACCTTGTTAATAACTACTAATGACTGTATCCCTAACTTACTTAGTACCTCGAGGATCATCCTTAAGTCGTGTACGCCTAGGGGGGTTGGTTCGGTGACTACTACTGCTACGTCATTACCTCTACAAGCTAGGGCTACGTTAATGCTGGTGCCTGCTGAGGTATCCGTGATTAACGCGTACTCTTTCCTACCCTCAATTAGGTTAAGTACGTAGCTCTTAGTAATTAGGACTAGCGGTGCTACGTGCTCCTCGCCCTCATTTAGAATACCCGTAACTACCGTTAATCCATTACCTACATTGTCGTTCTTACCTATACATACCTTACCTAAGGATCTCTTACCCTCACGTATGGCTGAGTTAGGACACGCTAGTATACAGGCTCTACACCCACTACATAGCCTAGGTATCACGAAGGGTGGCTTGCCTCTACTAGCCACTACGGCACCTGTATCACATACCTCAGTGCATTTACCGCATGCTGAGCATCTTGAGTAATCTATTACTGGATATGGTATGTAAGCATTGAAGCAATTACTTAGCTCTACATTAAGTAGTATGTAATCGTTCGGGTTCTCAACATCCAGATCCGCTAGGTACGTAGGTAAGTAATTACTCATTACTAAGGCTAGGTTAGTAGCTATGAATGACTTACCAGTACCTCCCTTACCACCAGTTACTACTACCTTAACACCCATACAGGTACCGCTCTATAGTAGTTGCTGAATTTTATTAGGCTAACCTAACTAATAATTATTAACTCAATAATCAAAACATTTATGATGCTGAGATACCCCGGGTCTAAACTGATTAGTGATGTAGTGGTCCTTCGCTGAGTTCTTGGCAATTCCTGGAACTAATCTATTTAAGTGTACTTGAGTCGTACCAGTAGGTGCTACTCTGAAGAAGGTATTAACCCACGTTAGGTTATGCATTGAAGGTATCGGATGTTCTACCTTAGAAGCTTACAAGCACCTAAAGGGTGGTAGTGTTAGGTATAATCATTTAGACATATCATTAGGTAACGATGATGTGTCTAAAGTACTTAAAGATATACTCAAGGTGGGTGGTATCAATGTTCTTTGCTTAAGTAATGACTCGCTAGTAATTGACTTAAGTAGATACTATGTAGGCTTAATTAACATATCATTACTTAATGATGAGAAAATTTCATGCAGAGGTTACGTTAGGTTAATGATTACTCACGATGAGTACCTGTATGTAGGGCCTCTAAGTTTTAAGAAACAATAACTATGTCTCTATCCTTCCTTACTACCACATATAGGGCTGCTAGTGATGTTAGTACCGACACTAATGCAAGTACAGCTATGTTAGCCCCTATACTCACTTCGTGAGGAACTGCTATTGAGAATACATACCTTATCCACTCACCTAACTCGCCCCTGCATGTAGCTCCTACTAAGTATACCTTAACAACTCTACTACTGAGGTCCCCGTACCCCTTAATTAGCATGCCTAACCTATCGTATATTCCGTGGAATTCATTAATAATTAGAGGTACTACGACACCGCATAACTCTATACTTAAGTCCTTCTTCGCTAAATTTACTTCATGACCTGCGTATTCCTTGTTGAAAAGTAGTCCCGCATATAGTAGCCTATTGAGCAGGACCCTAGTAGTTGGGTTAGCTACGTCCTCAGGCTTTATACTCGACCCTACAGTCCTCAGTACTACTGTGTCTGTGTATGAGAGCCCATACGTAGGTACGTTTATCTTTATGTTAGCTACGTACAGACCCGCCGGCTTACTAGTAGCTACATCGTAACCTATGAATGCAGCACCTATTAGTAGTGAAGCTATTAAGGCTACCAAGATAATCTTAGCACCCTTAGGTAGCCCCTCCCTAAACCTCCTTAAGCCGTAGACTATGAAGTCAAATAGTGAACCGGCTGATGACTTTAACTTAAGTACGTAGTGCCTCTCCCTATTAATGACTAGTGGGAGTAAGGCTATACCAGCTATGAAACCGCCAGCGTGTGCAAAGAAAGCTACTGAAGCACCTAGTCTTGCATACCCGTATAGTACCTGTAGCGCGAACCAGAATATTAGGTAGTAAGCAGCCCTCATCGTGAAGCATACAGGCATGAAGAAGAAGAACCAGCAAGTAGTTAGTGAGGTTCCCGGATAGAGTAGTAAGTACGAACCTAATACGCCACTAATAGCTCCTGAAGCACCTATGGCTGGGATAGCTAGTGCTGAAGCTCCTTGCAATATACTGAAGGCTGTATGGAATATTGAGGCAGCGATGCCTGATATGAAGTAGAGTATTAGGAACCTAATACTACCTATGGTATTCTCAACGGCCTTACCGAAGATGTAGAGGAAGTACATATTGAAGAATATATGTATTATACCTGCGTGAAGGAACATACTCGTGAATATTCTGTAGGCGTTAGCTGGGTTCTGGAGTAGGAGTATGGGTATGAAGCCGTAAGAATATAACCACTTCTCATCAATACTTAAGAAGAAGTGATTTGATGTGGTTATTAAGTAGATAATCACATTAAGCGCTATGATTAGTGCAGTTGCTTTAGGGAATCTATACCTAACCTCCGCGCTCTCACCATAGGGTTCCGTAGGAAAGCCCCTTATTACGCTAGTTAATCTCATTTCCATCACACCTAAACCCTACGTATACTCCCCTTAGGTAAGATACTGTTCTAAGTTTATAATAGTATAGTAAAAACGTAGCGAATTACTTCTCAATAATCTTAAACGCTGGTGGTTCAATCCATTCGGACTTACATCGCGGGCATCTACTAGGTTTCTTAGGTTTATTAATGTCCTTAAATACGTAACCGCACTTCCTACACATGGGTGGCCTCATAACTAGTATCTTCCTACCATTACTTAATCTCCTTATAGACTTAGCTATATGTCTTAAATGTTCATAAACTTCATTAGGACTTAAGTCAAGTCCTAATTCGTTAATTATGTCATCAGCTGTTAATGGATACTTACTACTCTCTAACAGTTTCATTATCCTCTCCCTAATAGTTAATTCACTACTACCCATACTCTAACCAAGTACTCGGTAATTACAGGCTTAAATTCTCACTTACTAACGAGGTACTAGGTGATGAACCGCTGTCCCCGAATGACTAATGATTAGAGCCTCCCCCTTTACTGATGGGCAGACCCTAAAATGATGTGTTGATCCTAATTAACCTAGGTTTAGTTTATTTTAGTTTATTAATTATCTTTCAAAAACTCACGTTACTTACTCAGGTAAGAGACCCTCCTCTTCTAACCTATCAGCTAACCACCTAAGTCCTAACTCCTCAAGCTTAGCTCTCGTTGGCCTACCGTCAATCCAGCCACGTACTTTGTAGTACTCGTCAAGCATCTCACTCAACTTAACTACATGGCCCTTACTAGGTCCTTCTGGCATTGGCTCCTCCAGTAGCCTCTTAGGTAGTGTGTCGTACTTCCTACCATCACCTATGCTGAAGATATTGAATACTCTCTCAGCATTCCATATCCTCTCACCAATCTTCTCAATACCCTTAGCATCGACATCAACACCAGTTACTGCACTTAGTAGTGCTGCGTACTCGTCAGCCCATATAGCGAATGACGTGAACTTACAGACGATTAAGCTATCAATTACTGCGAAGACGTCCTGGAAGTGCTTAACTAGTGCTGGCTTACCCTTAGTCTCGAACCTATCAACTAACTGAGGTACTCCTAATACCTCAGGGGATATCATGTATGCCCTTAAGTGGCAACCACCTCTATTACTTGTTGCGTAAGCTAGTCCATGTCCCTGAGCACCTCTTGGGTCGTAAGCTGGTAGCTCCTGGCCCCTAACTACCATAGCTACCTCAGGCGCTCCGTACTTCTGAGCTAGCCTCGCTGCTCCCTCAGCTAAGTCATCACCTATTCCTGACCTATAAGCTATCCTCCATGTGAGCTCGACGATAGCTTCTGGGGTTCCCCAATCAGCCTTTAGGCCCCTTAATGCCTCCTTAGGTATCTTACCCTTCTCTACTAACTCCATGAACGTACCTATCACATGCCCAGTCGTTATAGTGTCGAGCCCTAGCTCATTGCAGAGGAAGTTAGCCTTTATTATAGCCTCTAAGTTATCAGTACCTGTCTGTGCTCCGAACGCCCATATAGTCTCGTACTCCGGACCACCGCCCTCACCACTGAATGGTGAGTTCTTAACTACGCTGTACCTAGCACACCCTATTGGGCAACCCCAGCATATCTCCTCCTTCTGCTTCTTCCAATCTACGTACTTCTCAGCCAGTGTCTCACCACTTATCTTCTCAGCACCCTCGAAGACTCCTGTCTTGAAGTTCCTCGTCGGGAATATACCTGCCTTATTAATTATGTTCACTAGTATAGCTGTACCTAACTTAGGTAGTCCCTCGGAAGTTACTGGGCTCTTCTTATGCTTATCCATAGCTACCTTAACCGCCTCCCTAAACTTCTCGGGCTTAGCTACCTTCGGCTTCTCATGACCTAATACCGCTATTGCCTTAAGTTTCTTAGAGCCCCATACAGCTCCGTGACCTCCCCTACCAGCTGCTCTATTCTTGTCATTCATTATCGCCGCGAACCTAACTAAGTTCTCACCTGCTGGACCTATTAGGGCTACCTTAATCTTATCAGCTTCATTACCTACCTCAGCCCTTAACTCCTCCTTAATCATGTCCGTAGCTGCATGTACGTCCTTACCCCATAAGTGCTTAGCATCCCTAATCTCTACCTTACCGTCATGTACCCACAGATACACTGGTGTCTCTGAAGCATTCTCAATTATTATTCCGTCAAACCCCGCGAACTTAAGTTCAGGACCGAACTTACCTCCACTTTGTGAGTCGTGGATCGTGTTTGTTAGGGGTGACTTAGTTACTGAGCACCACCTACCTGAGGATGGGACACCGGCGACGCCAGTTAATGGTCCTGTAAGTACTAACGCCTTATTTGATGGTGATAGAGGATCTATCCTAGGGTCTACCTCCTTAAGCATTAAGTATACTCCAAGACCCCTACCACCTATCCACATCTTAAGGACGTCATCAGGTAGTGTCTCGAACCTTACCTTACCGCTCCATAAGTCTACTCTAGCAAGTTTACCCATGTAACCGCCTAGCGGCAAGAATTACACCTTGATATTATTGCAGGAATAAGTAATAACTTTTATACGATGAGATTGTTTGAATAGTGCATAACTTATGTTAATTGTTTCTAATTTACCCCTAGTTAATAAATGCGGTCAGCTTAACATCGATTTAATAATACCTTCTTAACACTGTTATTGGGGCTTTAGATTGACTTCGATGAGGCTTGGTGAGTGGGTAATTAGTGTTGATGAAGGCTCGAGACCTAAGGAGGCTATGATTGAAGTATCCATGAAATGTAACTTAAAATGCGTACATTGCTTCAGGAATAACCTACTTGAGGACTTAGG
>Ga0256914_1001394_pt1 | contig 21892 bp, 19 predicted proteins | sample HulkmetaG_FD_191571 | JGI IMG/M metagenome (GOLD analysis project Ga0256914, IMG submission 191571) | Hydrothermal chimney microbial communities from Main Endeavour vent field at the Juan de Fuca Ridge, Pacific Ocean - Hulk | ecosystem: Environmental > Aquatic > Marine > Hydrothermal vents ... | reverse complement strand
CCGGGGACGGCGCCCGTTGCGACGAGGACGGCTACTGGTGGATCACCGGCCGCGTGGACGACGTGCTCAACGTCTCAGGACACCGCCTGGGTACCGCCGAGATCGAGTCGGCCCTGGTGCTCCACGACAAGGTGGCCGAGGCCGCCGTGGTGGGCTTCCCCCATGAGATCACCGGCCAGGGCATCTACGCCTATGTGACTCTCATGGCCGGCGTGGAAGGAACCGACGAGCTGAAGCAGGAGCTCATCGACCTGGTGCGCAAGGAGATCGGCCCCATCGCCAAGATCAACTACATTCAGTGGGCACCCGGCCTGCCCAAGACCCGCTCCGGCAAGATCATGCGCCGTATCCTGCGCAAGATCGCCGCCAACGAGCTGGACAACCTGGGCGACACCTCCACCCTGGCCGACCCTTCGGTGGTGGACGATCTCATCGAGAACCGTCTCAACCGCTGACTTCGGGCGACCTGCGCGGTTCAAGGAGAGGCGCCCCCTCTCATTCGGCAAGACCCCGGCCTGGTGCCGGGGTTTTTCGATCCACCTCCGGGGTGAACCCAGCGTCCCCTCTGCGGTCTCACTGGAGAAAATGGAATGGGGGAGATCGACATGCTACGAATGTTCACGGCCGTGCTGCTGATCTTTTGCGCCACACCGGCGGCCGCCGGGGAATCCGTCTCCATCGACGTGGAGATGGAGGCGCAACGGGTGGGACCGCACAGCTATTATGTCCAGGGCCGAGCGGGCGCGGCCACGGAACACAAAGGTTTCATCTCCAACGCGGGCTTCGTGGTCACAGGGAAAGGTGTGGTGGTCATCGACAGCCTTGGCTCACCGGCCCTCGCCCAACGTCTGCGCCAAGTGATCGCTGGAGTGACCGACGAGCCGGTGGTGAAAGTGATCGTCACCCATTACCACGCCGATCACATCTACGGCCTGCAAGTGTTCGAAAGCGAGGGGGCGGAGATCCTCGCCCCGCGCGGCGCCCATGATTACCTCGCTTCCGAGGCAGCGGAACGGCGGCTGGCCGAAAGGCGCCGCTCACTGGCGCCTTGGGTGAACGAAGAGACACGATTGGTGGCACCCGATCGCATCGTGGATGGTGCGGAATCGTTTACTGTAGGAGACGTCAAATTCCGCCTGGAGTACCTCGGCAAGGCCCATTCCAACGGTGACCTCGCGGTGCTGGTGGAACCGGATCTGGTGCTCTATTCCGGAGATCTCATCTTCGAAGGTCGCATCCCTTTCGTGGGCGACGCCGATACCCGGAGGTGGCTGGAGACGCTGGCGGAACTGGAACACAAGGGCGTGGCGGCCTTGGTGCCTGGACATGGCCCAGCGGCTCGCGATCCGGGTTCCGCCATCACCCTCACCCGCCGGTATTTGCAACGCCTACGCGAGGTGATGGGTGCGGCGGTAGAAGAGATGGAAGAGTTCTCCACCGCTTTCGAATCAGCCGATTGGTCTGAGTTTCGTTCCCTGCCCGCTTATGAACAAGCCCACCGAAGCAACGCCTACAATGTCTACCTCTCCATGGAAGCGGAATCCATGTCCGACGAGCAGGGGATGTGAGCCCCGTTCCCGAAAACGGGGTGCGCACTCCCCTATTGCCGTCCTGCATCGGGTCTTCCAAGATGACAGACGACCCCGATGTGTCACAAACAGCCACCAATGCCGGCCGCCGACCGGGGGCCCGCCATGCTCCGATATCTTGGCTTTCGACTCCACGAACCGGTCCCAAGCGGCACCTAGAACGGGAAAACATGACACGCAGCGCTGTCGATCCGCCGGCAAACGACGGCCTGCGCGCCATCATGATGTGGAAGCTGCCTTCCTGTGCCCTACCGGAGGAAGCCGCCTTGGAACAGATCGACGGCTTTGGCAGGACCCGCTGGATCATCCCGACGGGAGCCGGTGGATCTCGAACCGGGAGATCAGCAGCGTTTCGCTGAATCCGGACACGGCGGCGGAGGCCCATTGATGCGCAGACTGCACTTGGTATCCGATCATACCGGCCTCACCGTGGAGGCCATGGCGCGTGCCCTCATGGCCCAATTTCCCGACCTGGAGGTGGCGTTCGTGCGCCATTCGTTCGTGGACGGTCCCGAGGCGCTGGACGACGTGATCGCGGCAGCAGTGCAAGACTCCGAGGCTCTGGTCTTCAGCTCACTGGTGAATCCAGTGATGCGCGCCCGCCTCCGTGCGGCCTGTCCGGGCCGGTTGTTCGATTTCTTCGACGACTACACCCCCCCGCCTGGAAGCCATCCTGGCGCAACCCGCCCAACCCGCCGCCGGCCGGCTGCACGGCATCGCCGACCGCAATGACTACCTGGAACGGATACGGGCGATCGACTTCAGCTTGGTCCATGATGATGGCGGTGTGATTCGGGACTACGGCCAGGCGGATGTGATCCTCGTGGGTGTTTCGCGCAGCGGCAAGACCCCCACCTGCATCTACCTTGCGCTGCACTATGGCTTGCGTGCCGCCAACTATCCATTGGTCGAGGAAGACCTGGTGGCCCCCGTGCTCCCTGCTCCCCTGAAAACCCACCGGAGCCGCCTGATCGGACTGACCATCGATCCGGAACAGCTCCAGCGTATTCGCAGCCGGCGCCGTAATCGTGGCCGCTATGCGGACCCCGAACAGTGCAGGTGGGAAGTGAACCAAGCTGAAGCGTTGTTCCGAAGACACCACCTGCCTGTCATCGACACCACCAGCGTCTCCATCGAGGAGGTCGCCGCCCGCATCACCACTGGAATCCTGCCCGCCTTGAATCGGACCGCATTTCAGCCCAGCGCCCGCTGATCGGCCACCTGCGTGCGCGCCGGACGCGGCCGGCCGAGATGGTAACCCTGGCCGTAATCGATACCCACCGCTTTGACCGCTTCCAGGATCTCTTCGCTTTCGATGAACTCGGCCACGGTCTTCACCCCCAGCACCTGAGCCAATTCGCGACACATGCGCACCATCACCCCATCCAGTGGATCGGTGAGAATGTCGCGCACGAACTGGCCGTCGATCTTCAGGTAATCGAAAGGGAGATTTTTGAGATACCCGAAAGAGCTCAGGCCGGAACCGAAGTCATCCAGCAGAATGCGGCAACCCAAATCCTTGAGCGCCTGCATCAGCTCGCCAGCGACGGCGATGTTGGTCACCGCGGCCGTCTCCGTCAATTCGAAACAGACACGATCGGTCGCCACGCCGTAACCCTCCAGCGTCATGCGCACGAAATCGGCGAAAGATCGGTCGGAAAAAGTCTGGGCGGAGAGATTGATGGTGTAACGCTCGCCCCGATCTTCGGTGACGGCCAAATGGCTGATGGCATTCTCGACTATCCAGCGGTCGATCTGCCACATGAGGTCATACCGCTCTGCAGCCGGAATGAAAAGCCCCGGCGGCAGCAGTTTGCCGTCATGGTTGCGCAGCCGCACCAGGAATTCATTCATCACCGGAAGGCCGGAAGCCTCATCCAATGGGCGGATGGGCTGCACAAAGAGTTCGAAGCGGTCGTTGTCCAACGCCTCGTGAAGGCGCGGCAACCACTGCATCTCTTGATGGTGACGGTGGACGGAAACGTCCTCCACCGCATGCACATGCACGCGGTTTCGGCCTCGTTCTTTGGCCACATGGCAGGCCAAATCCGCCGCCATGAGCACGTCCTTCAACGTGGTTTCTTCCCCGCCCAGAGGGACCACACCGATGCTGGTGTGGACCTGGAGTACCTTGTCCTCCCAACGAAACCGGAATGCTTCGATGGACTCCATCAGGCGCCGGGCGATTCTTTCCGCCGCTTCCGGCGTGCAGTTGCGAAGCAAGATCCCGAACTCGTCCCCTCCAACCCGGGCCAACAGATCACCTTTGCGCAGCACCTCGCCGATCTGGACGGCCGTCCGTTTGAGCAATTCGTCCCCGGCGGCGTGACCGCAGGTGTCGTTGACCAGTTTGAAGCGATCCAGGTCGAGATAGATCAGGGCGTGCCCGCCCGTCTCCTCTTCCAACAAATGTCGCAGATGGTTCTCGAAGGCGCTGCGGTTGTACAACCCGGTGAGGGCGTCATGGGTGGCTTGATAGGCGAGCTCTTCCATGAGCTTGTGTTCCCGGCTGACGTCACGCATGACGATGACCATACCGTCGTTACCGTCGGGAAAGGTGAGAGGGGAAACCCGGCTGTCCACGGCGATGCGCTCGCCGTCGGCGCCGACCAGAATCATCGCCGCGCACGCCCCGTCGGCCGATTGGCTGAGAAAGTGGCTTCGAAGATCCTCCACCGGACGGCCATGGCAACCGTCGAAGAGATTCACCACCTCATCGAGTATCCGGCCCTGGATTTGGGCACCGCTCAGCCCAAGCATCCGCTCGCCCATGGGGTTGACATAGCGGATGCGCCAATCGTCATCCACCACCAACACGGCATCGCCGATGGCATGCAAGGTTTTGTGGGCCCTGTCTCTCTCCCTGTCCAACGCCCGACGCGCCAATGCCGCCATCCGCCGTTGACGCCGCTGCCCCCGCCAAAGCAGAAAGCTCACCATGCAGAGCAGGCCCACCACCAAGGCCGTGGTCAGCGCCCTCTCTCCCCACAACCGGGACGGCGCCAAAATCCGTTCGATACCCACCCTATGCCCTGTGGAGAGCCGGCTGGCGTGCCACAACCGCACCGGATGGTGGAGGTCAGCCTGCAACCGCCATTCCGGTTCACGTCGAATCCAGGACGCGCCAGTCAGTGAAAGCCCGTTCGTCAGGTTGATTCTGTAGCCCGGATTGCGTTTCCGCCACGCCGCCACCAATCGTTGCACATCCACCACGGTCAACAACAGGCCGGAAAAGCGCCGCATGCGTTCCACCGCCTCCACAGGCACCCTACGGCCTTCATAAGTGGCCTGAACCAAAATCATGGCCTCGCTTGGAAACCCGAATTCGGGCAGCACATGGAGCGGCACCGGCTCGGCCAGGCGGATGGCCTCTTCCAGCTCTTCCGGACGCGCCACACCAGAAAGAAGATCCCATCCCAGTTGCCGAACTCTGCCGGCGCTTTCGGGCTCGACGAAGACCGCGGCGAGATGCCCACGTCTTCCTCCCAACATGCCGGGTCCATTCGTTTCGGCGCAACAACGGCGGATCGGCGAATCGCCGATTCCCCGAGAGCGCAGACGCGCCTCGAACGCGGCCCGCCGATCGGCGGGCACCCATTCGAAATGATAGAGGGCATGGATGTAGGGGTTCTGGCGCAGTGCGATGCGCGAAAGGGTGGTCAGGCCCGCCGCGTCGGCCTGTTCCAGGGATTGCCGATAGCCGGCCAGGGTGGCGAGCAGCAGGCGTGCGCTATGGACCACCTCGTTGAGTTCCTGGTCGATGGCCGTGGAAAGCCGATCGAGCCGAATCGACTCCTCCTGTACACGGTTCCATCCGGCAATGGCCAGTACCAGGCAGAAAGCGGTGACGAAAACTGCCGCCGCCCCGTAGAGCATCGATTCCCGCCTACGGCCCATGCCTCGCATCATGGCTCCTTTCGTCCGCTCTCCATGCGTGATCCGCACACCCGGGCTCCACCTCCGCGTTCTCTTTGCCCCCACGTGAAACGCGGCTGGGGATCCGAGAACACACTCCGTCCATTGAAACCGGACGGCACCCCTCCGTCCGCCGACGGGTTCACATCCAGGCATGCCGCTTGCAGTCGGCCACCCCTTTCCGGACCGACTTTCGGTTTCCAACCCAACGAGCGCCATGACATGCCGTCACCCACGGACCTCGACGCACACAAAAAGGAACGGTTGCCGTTCCACCCTCGATCCCCAGTCGTATTGGCAACCATTTCAGCCTCTGCGCCGACCCACACGGTTTTTCGAGGGCATCGGCATCGACGGGAGAAACTTAATTACCACCCGTCACGGGCGGCTGCGGCCGCGCCACGTTCCAGGTCTACTGGGTATCCAATACGTCCACCCCACCGGGCGAGGTCTCTTCCGCCTCGGGCCCGGACGTCGTGGTTCCGCCTTCCGCGTCCACGTCTTCGAACACCCGTCGACAGGCATCGTCCTGGAGACGCACGCGTTCCCATACGCGCTCCAACACCAGGCTGACGCCACCGGTGTAGACGGCGGCGGCATAAGAGAGCGAGGTCAGCAACGCCCCTTCGGGATTGATCACCACCACGGGGCTGGTCAGAGGACCGCCCACGGCCACCAGGTCGGCCAGCCCTTTGAGGGAGAGCCCCAGGCCCCGCCTGGGCCGGGGTTTGAGTTGAAGGAACAGGGTCTCACGTTTCAGATCCATCACGCCGCCGCCCACCCAGAGCACGGAAGGAAACCGGACCACCAAACCGCGCGGCGTGTGCACCTGTCCATCACGAACTTCGATATAGAGGGCGGCGCACTCCACACGCCGCTCCCGGGCGCGGTCGCGGGCCAAGGGATTGAGCCGTTCCACCAAGGATCGCTCGGCGCCCTCGGGCAACCCCAAGCCGAAGGGGCTGTCCTCCAACAGCAAACGGACCTTCCCATCGAGAGTGGCGGCGATTGCGGCCAGGCTCTCACCCCAACCCTCGAGATCCAAAGCGAGACTGACGCGCCCCGAACGGGGTGGCAAATCCAGCCCAGGAAACCCTTTTGCAAGATCCGCCCCTTCGACCGCCAACGACAAGATCAGGCGCGGCGGCTTTTCGGCACCGTCCAGACGAAACCGCCCGCGCAGAGGCCGACCGCCCAGGCGCCCCGATTCGAGTTTCAGATCTACTGTCCCCCTCTCCACGCTCAAGCGGGCGCGCAGCGCCTCCACCGCCACCCGCCGGCCCCGCATCTCGTCCGCCGACAGATCGACGACGCCCTCCACGCCGCCGAGCCGGACCAGGCGCAGCGGCGCTTCGGAAAAGAGCCGCTCACGCCGTTCTCCTTGCGCCATGTCGAGCGCCTCCCCGCCGCCTTCCACCAGCGCGGGCCGCCATCCCGAGCGGTGCCGCAACAGCTCGTTCCAGTCCCAAAAAGGTGCATGGAGCCGCCCCTCCAGCCTGGACCTCCTCCCTTCCGTCCAAGTGACCGCCAGCGCCCCCTCGAGCCGGCTGCGGCCGACTTGCAGCCGCAACGAATCGAGCACGGCCTTGTCGGAGAGAAGGTGCAGATCGGCATCGAACCGCGCCGAAGGTTCCGCCTGGAGAGACAAAGCGGTGAAGGGCTGGAGCCTCTCCAGCCGATCGGCCTCCGCGGTGATGCGGAATCGCCCCAGGTCCCCGTTCTCTTTGGACCGCGGCCTCTCTTCAGCGAAGATCCGCCATCCCGTTCCGGAGAGGCGTAAATTCGAGGTCTCGTCCTCCCCGCCGGCGGCGAACACCCATCCGAACCGGCCTTCCCGTATCCTGCCTTCACCCTCCAGGCGGACCACGGCTCGCCGCCCCTCCCAACGGGCCGAGCCCTCGAGCGTCAAGGCCCCACCAGGCCAGCTCAGGGTGCCCTCGATGCCGTTCAGCATGGGCGCTCCCCACCGACCCTCCAGGCGGCCCGACACCTCCCCTTCGACATCCGCCGCCCAAGCCGGCCATCCCTCCGGCCCCGCAGCGGCCGTGCGTTTCAGGCGCCAATGGAGATCCAGGCCACCCTCGTGCCAAGGGGCCTCCGCCGTACCCCGAACCTCCAGCTTCACCGGGCCTCCGCTGCTCTCCACCCGCACCATCTCGAGCTTCGGCGTTATGCCCCCCACCAGCTCCAGATGGGCCTGTACCCGCCCCAGTTGGGCCAGGACAGGGCGGTCAAAGAAATGGGCCAGGGCGGAAGCCGGCCCCGCCATTTCCAGCTTCAGCCGGTAATCCGGCTGGCCTGCCCCCGCCGCCACCCAGCCATCGCCCTGGAGCGCAATGGACCCCAGGCGGCCCTCCAACCGCCACGGACGCCGTCCCTCCACCTCCGCCCCTTGGCTTCGGCCCTCCAGCCGAATCGTTCCTCCGGCGGCGCGCGCCTCCAGCACCACCCGCATCCCCTGGGGCGCAGGCTCGAACTGCAATCGGTCGATCTCCACGAGCCGCCCCCGCTGCAAGGTCAAGGCCACGCCGCTCAGATCCAAAGCCCGGAATGCCACTCTCCCCCCCGGTCCACCCGGGGACGACTTCAAAGCGAGCACTCCGTCTTCTTGTCGCCACCTCAGCTCCAGCCGGCCCCGGCTCAACAAGGGCCGCCAAGGAAAAGCCAGCGCCAGCACCTCGGCCTCCAGGTTCGAGACGGGTCCACGCCGGGCTTTTCCGATCCCCACCCCTTCCAACTCCAAATGAAACTCGGGCACGAGCCGAAACCGTGAGACCGCCTTCAAAGTGACTTCGCCCCCGGTGGCCTGCTGCAATCCCCATCGAAGGATGCGGGCCTGGGTACCGGCATCGGAAAAAGTGAACAGCGCCACGGATAAACTCAAAAATAGCGCTGAAAATACAATCAGATAGAAAAATATTTTGAGGATTCTTCTGATTGTGTCATAGTACCGCATCAGTAATTTCCCTAATACCGGATCCGCCGGCCCGCCGGTCTCCAGGGTACCCCATGAACGAGAACCCACACGACGAACTCATCGCCATCCTCTGGAAACTCAAGAACGCCACTGGAATCCACGGCCCGCAGGCCGTAGATTTCAAGGCATTGTTGCACGATCGGGCCGCCCGCGGCCGTTTCTTGGAAGAGGCCGCCAATTCACCCTACAGCGAAATCCGTTACGCCGCCCGGCGCGCCCGCGAGCTGGACGCCCAGGATCGGTAGGATTGGAATTGGAATCGGAATCGGGACGCGCCCCCGACAAGTGGTGCCCAGGGCCGGATTCGAACCGGCACGGCCTTGCGGCCGAGGGATTTTAAGTCCCTTGCGTCTACCAGTTTCGCCACCTGGGCGGTGGGAAGGAATTTCAATTCTACCAGCACGAAAGGCAGCGGAAACGCCAGTCTCCGTTTACAACCCGCCTCGATTGGCCGAACATAACGTCAAATCCGCCATTCGCGGCCTCTCATGTCGCCCCTGAACAAACTCTCCCGTATTCTGGGCAAAGCCATCACCTGGGCCTTTTCCGGTGCTCTGTACGGCGGTTTTTTTGCCGGCCTTTTCGGTTATCTGGTGCTGCATCAGGGACCGGCCGCCTGGTCCCCTTATCTCATCGCCTCCATGGTATCGGGCACCGTCATCGCGGCCTTCTTCGGCAGCATGCTGGTGGCCCTGGGCGGTACCCTCACCGGCATTCTCACCGCCATCTCCTATCAGATTCTATTCGCGACTTATCACCGTCCTTTGATCCTTCTGGCCTTGGCTTTCGGCCTCGGCCTGCTGGCCGGCACCTTCTTCACCCGCCGCGAGATCCGTCAATCCCAACCCCTGGCCCAGGCAGCCGCCGGGCTGGCGGGCGGTATGGTGGCCGGCCCCATCACCTACCTGGTGGCCCGGGCCCTCTCCCTGGACGAGGTGATGACCGCCATCGCCGCACTCTCCGTCTCCCTGGTGGGCCTCTTCTACGTCGTGGCCATCAAGCACATCCCCCATTTCCTCCGTCACGGACCGGCCGAACGGGTGGGCGGCCCCTTGGTCTGCGGCGTCATCGCCGCCGCCGTGTCGGCCGTGTTCTGGCTCATTGGAGAAAGCTACATGGTGATTCCCCTGCACGGTGAGGCGAGTAGCTACCAGACCGTGCTGGATGCAACCCCCCTCGGCCTCCTGGGCGGGGCCTTGGGCGGTGCGTTCGGCGGAGCCATGCTGGAGATCCTCGGAATACAGTTGGAAGAACACATCACCTGAAGGCATCGGCACGACGCCGACGCCAACGCTCGATCGGGAAACGCACCACCACCTTCAGCCCTCCCCTCCTGCGGTTCTCCGCCCACACTTCGGCCTCGTGCAGCTCCGCGATGCGCCGCACGATGGCCAGCCCCAGACCGGCTCCTTCTGCGCGTCCGCGGGCTTCACGCACCCGATAAAAACGTTCGAACAGGCTGGAAAGCTGTTCGGCCGGCACCCCCGGTCCGTCGTCGAGCACCTCCAGACGCAGCGCGTCACCATCCTGGATGGTGCGAATCACCACTTTGCCGCCCTCACGACCATATTTGACGGCGTTGTTGAGCAGATTTCCCAAGAGTACCTCAAGCCAGATGGGCTGCATCCGGATGCACGCCTCCAACCGAGCCTGATAGCGGATCTCCATCCGCCTGCGCTCTGCAGCGGGCAGCATCTCTCCCACGCTGTTCTCCACCACTTTGCGCAGGTCACACCAGTGGTGACCCTCGTCCACCTCGGCTGCATCCAGGCGGGCCAGATGGAGCAACTGTGTCAGCAGCGTGGACATACGGGCTGCACTCCGTTCCAACAGCCGACCGCATTCGCGGATCTGTTCGAGATCCCGCCCTTCGCTCAGCACTTGGCCCAGATTTCTCAGTGCCGCCAACGGATTACGCAGTTCATGGGCGGCGTTGGCGGTGAAGGCTCGCTCCGCCTCCAGGGAGAGCCTGAGCCGTTCCAACAGACGGTTGATCTCCTCCACCACCGGCAACACCTCCCGAGGCACGCCTTCAATGGGAACCGGCTGCAAATTCCCGGGGCGACGCCGGGCGATCTGCCGACTGAGACGAGATAGGGGTCTCAACCCGCGCCAGATCCCCAGAGCGAGCACGGCGATGAGAAAGGGCAACACCAGAAGTTGAACACGGAACAGATGGTTTCCGATCTCGCGGGCGATGTAGGTGCGCAGATCGTCCCGCTGCGCCACGAACAGGCGATGGACGCCCTCTTCATCCATCACCGAAGCGACACGCCATCGATGGCCGTCACGCACCAGAGTACGAATGGATCTGCGCCCAGGGCCACTCCAATCCTCTTCGAAATCCGGCATGGGACGGCCCAGAAAACCCGGTTGATCCCGCTTGGAAAGCCAGATATAGGCGGCCACCTCCTCTTTCTCTCGACCCTTGGCGGCCGGATCGGGCCGCTGGAACGAGAGCAGATCGGGTGGATTGGAGAAGCTCAACAACCAAGTGTTTTCCAGTCCCCGGGTGGTCTCTATGGCCAGCCACGCATCATTGTGGCGTCCCTCCCGCAACATCACGATCACCTCGCGCAAGAGGTCAGACGCCACCATGAATTGCCAGGCATCGAGCACCTCCTCGGTCTCGTAATCCGCCTCTTTGAGCACCGAATAGACGAGGAAGGTCATGGCGGCGACCATGGCCGCCAGCATGATGAAGAGCAATCTCAGAGTGAGCGACCGAAGCCAGGATCTGGGATCCATCACCCGCTCCGCCGGACCCAAGGCGCCTCAGTCGCCGACATCATCGCCCCGAAACAGGTATCCCATCCCGCGCACGGTGCGGATCCAGTCCGCCCCCAGTTTCTTGCGCAGATTGTGCACATGGACATCCAGAAGGTTGCTTGCCACCACCTCCGCCGAGTCGCCCAAAAGGGCACGCAACAGCCGAGGACGCCCGAGCACCTTACCCGGGTTCTCCATGAAGAAACGAAGCAGACGTTGTTCGGACGCGGACAAATGGACCGGCCGCCCATCCAATTCCACCCGCCCCCCCTGAGGATCGAAGATCAACGACCCCGCCCGAAGCAGATTGGACGCACGCCCATCCAGACGCCGCAACACCGCCCTGATCCGAGCCGCCAGCTCGTCCAACGAATAAGGTTTCTGGAGATAATCGTCGGCGCCCAGCTCCAGCGCGGCCACACGCTTCTCCACCTCTTCTCGGGCGGTGATGATGATGATGGGGATGTCATCCCCCTGTTCCCGCAAGCGCCGCACCAGAAGCAATCCGTCACCATCCGGCAAGCCGAGATCGAGAAGCAGGCAACGATAGTCGCCTTCGCGCAAGACCGACCTGATCCCATCCAGGCGATCTTTCCAATCCACCACGAACCCGCGTTGCCCGAGGCCTAGACAGGCGCTTTTGGCAAGCAACTCATCGTCTTCCACCAACAGGATGTTCATGGCCGCTTTTCACCGATCGGCCCGCACCGGGGACACGGGCCCACCGTCATTTCCTGGAATCACCCGAAGTGCATGGCATCTTAACGCCTTTTCCGTGGAGTCCCTCACGCGGGAAAAACCCGCCCCGCGGAACGGGCGCGCCCTTTTGAGTGTGACCGCCTTTTTGCCCTACCCATCTTTGCAAAGGGTTCGACCCGCCGCCACTTGAGTACACACCTCCCTTCTTCCCAACGCGCCAACGGTCACGACAGATCATCCCCCAGGACTGGCCAAAACCGAACGTCGGCCGGCCTGCCCGCCGAACGACGAAGCACGGCAGGCCGTCAGGATTGACGGCGAAATCCAAACGGGCACCGTACTTCGACCACAATGGCCCCATTTCCGGCGTGTGGAGGGCAACCACGCCTCCATGGATGTGACGTCACTTCACTGCGGGACATCGTGAGCCGGCCGCCGACACGAGATAGAATGACCTCGTGCCCGTCCCCTTTCTGCTGCATGAATCGAATGAAATGGGCGGCAGCATGACGCCTGTGAATTAAGGCGACATTAACATTCCAGGCCCGACGGATGAACGCCGCTCTGAATCCTCCGCCACCGAGCACCCATTGCAGCTACCAGTTGCTCATCCGCGTCGAGGCGCCGGCGACCGTGCGCGTCGGCGCCTTGGGCGTTCACCGTTTCGATGCCGGATGGTATTTGTACACCGGCAGCGCGCGTCGCAGTCTGACGGCTCGGCTGACGCGGCATCTGCGAAGGGAGAAGAAACTGCGATGGCACATCGACCACCTGCTGGCGGCACCGGGCGTGACGGTGACGGGGTGGCGCACATCGGCGCGCAGCGAATGCGCATGGAACCGCGCCATCGGTGGTAAGGTGGTGATGCCCGGATTCGGCGCCAGTGACTGCCGCTCGGGATGCGGCGCCCATCTCAAGCGTCTCTCCGACTCCAAGGGATGTGAGTTGCAAGCGCGCTTCCACTCTCCGTCTACGAAAACGCGGCCTCCGGGGCGCTGACCACGAGGAGCGCGGGCCTTTGGCGCCGGGGGATGCGGCCGCCGACGAACACGAAAATGCTCCGATTTCAAATCGACGAAGAGGAGAGAACGACCCATGAGAATCCTGCACACCATGCTCCGGGTGGGCGACCTGGACCGTTCCATCGATTTCTACACCGAAGTACTGGGAATGAAACTGTTGCGCCGCAAGGACTATCCTGAAGGCAAGTTCACCCTCGCTTTTCTCGGCTATGGTGACGAATCCCAGGGCGCGGTACTGGAACTCACCTACAATTGGGGCGTTCACCAGTACGAACTGGGCACCGGCTTCGGCCATGTCGCCATCGGCGTAGACGACGTGTACGAGGCGACAGAGGCGGCCCGCCGGAAGGGGGCGAAAATTTTGCGCGAAGCGGGACCCATGAACGCCGGAACCACCATCATCGCCTTCATCGAAGATCCCGATGGTTATCCCATCGAGCTGCTCGAAGACCGCTGGTTCGAATCGGAGTGACCCATGGATCCCACCGCGCTGCTCACCCTGGCTTTCGTCGGCGCCGTTCTCGGATGGCTGTTCTGGATGCACCTGGCCTCCAAACGTGCGGTGGGGCGCTCGGTGCACCACCTGCGGGAACACTTTCCCGCCGTGGACGGCAAGCAGCCAGTCCTGATCTACTGTTACAGTCCCAATTGCGGCCCCTGCCGCGCCATGACACCGCTCATGGAACGGCTGGCGCGGGAGACCGGACGCGTCCACACTTTCGACATCACCCGCGATCTGGAAACGGCCCAGAAAATGGGCATCCGCGCCACACCGACCACACTGGTCATCGTCGCCGGCGAGGTGAGGCAGGTACTCATCGGCGCCCAACCGCCGCACAAGCTGGAGGCGCTGCTGGAAACCGAAGATTGAGGACGGGACGGCAGCCCCAGGCGGCATACCACGGCTCCTCCACCGGTGGATCCCATCCCAAGACAGGGTGCCCTGCCGATCCGCCGCCGGCGAAAGCGAGAAAAAGCATTGAGGCCCACCCAAAGGGCCCTTGCGCTGAATTTCACAATATCATATTTTTCTTATGAACCGACTTACCAATGGCGTGGCCCCATGCGAACCCTTGCACTCTTGTTGTTCCTTCTGATCCCCTGGCGCGCCCAAGCCGAGGTGGCGGTGCTGATCCACGGCTATCTGAGCAACGCCGCCACCTGGGAGTGGAGCGGGGTCAACGCCCGATTGCGCGCCGCCGGTTGGCGTGAAGGAGGCAATTTCGCCTTCTCCCCCATCGGCCTCATCGACCGCACCACCACCGCAACCGATGGCGATGTCTTCTACACCGTGGATCTGCCCTCGCTGGCCCCCGCATCGGTTCAGGCCGCCTGGCTGGCGGCGGCGCTCGACCGAATCCAGACACGCCATCCCGGCGAGAAGATCACCCTCGTGGGCCATTCGGCCGGCGGCGTGGTGGCGCGTCTGGTGCTGGTGCGCCGTGGTGCAGGCGCCGTTCACCGCCTGATCACCATCGCGTCACCCCATTTGGGAACCCACCGCGCCATCCAGGCTCTGGACGCGGTGGACGACGACGGCTTTTTCGGCCCGTTCAAGGAATGGGTGGTGCGCAACGAGATCGGCGACGGCCTCTACCGCACCCTGGAGCTCTCCCGTGGAATCCTCATGGACCTGTTGCCGCCCAAGCCCGGCACTTTGCTTTACTGGCTCAATCTACAACCCCACCCCGATATCGAGTACGTCTCGGTGGTGCGTAGCGGCGGCTATTGGCTTCCAGGCGATCTGCTGGTGCCGGCGGTGAGTCAGGACATGAACCGGGTACCGGCCCTGCGTGGCCGTTCGGCGGTCCACCTCAGCCTTCAAGGCCATGCACTGAGTCCCGCCGACGGCGTGCTGTTGGCCCGTTTGCTCTGAGAAACAGCACGCGGCCCCCATGCCGACGGGGACCGCCGTTCCGTCCAAAAATCCGAAAGCTCAGGGATGGGGTGGCACACGCGGCACGGGCGGCACCACGTCGGCATTCTGGGCACGATGGCGCAGCGCGTGATCCATGAGCACGATGGCCAGCATGGCCTCGGCGATGGGAACGGCGCGAATGCCCACACAAGGATCGTGTCGCCCTTTGGTGACCACCTCCACCGGACGCCCTTCCACGTCCAGGGTACGGCCGCCCAACCGAATGGACGAAGTGGGTTTGAACGCCACCCGGGCCACGATCTCCTGGCCTGAAGAGATGCCCCCCAGAATGCCCCCCGCGTTGTTGCCGAGGAAACCTTCGGGCGTCATCTCGTCCCGGTGTTCGCTGCCTTTCTGGCGTACCGAGGCGAAGCCGGCGCCGATCTCCACCCCTTTGGCGGCATTGATCCCCATGAGCGCATGGGCGATGTCGGCATCCAGTCGATCGAACACCGGCTCGCCCCACCCCGGCGGGACACCGCTGGCCGTGACCGTCACTTCGGCCCCCACCGAATCACCCGACTTGCGCAAAGCGTCCATATAGGCTTCCAGCTCGGGCACCTGTTCGGCATCGGGCCAGAAGAAGGGATTTCGTTCCACCGGATCCCACGCGAAATGCCGCGGTCGGTGCTCTCCCAACGCGGAGAGGTGGCCGCGAATCTCCACGCCATACCGCTCCCGCAGGTATTTCTTGGCTATGGCCCCGGCCGCCACCCTCATGGCCGTCTCCCGCGCCGAGGCGCGACCACCGCCGCGATGATCGCGAATCCCGTACTTCTGCAAATAGGTGTAATCCGCATGACCGGGCCGAAAGCGGGCGGCGATCTCGGCGTAGTCCTTGGAGCGTTGATCCGTGTTGTGGATGAGCAGGCCGATGGGGGTGCCCGTGGTCCGTCCCTCGAACACGCCGGACAAAATCTGCACCCGGTCGGGTTCGCGCCGCTGGGTGGTGTGCCGGCTCTGGCCGGGCCGGCGACGGTCCAGGTCGGGCTGGATGTCCGCCTCGCTCAGCGCCATGCCGGGCGGGCAGCCGTCCACGATGCAGCCGATGGCAGGGCCGTGACTCTCGCCGAAGCTGGTGACGGTGAAGAGCTTGCCGATGGTGTTGCCGGACATTCAGTTCTCCGCCAGCAGGGCGTTGATCTCGGCCATGTCCTTCTCGCCGAGCACACCGGCGGCCCGTTTCAGGGTGAGGATGCTCGTGATGTAGATGTACCGGGCCGCCGCGTGGTCCTTGAGCGCTCTGTAATAGTCCCTCTGGGCATTGAGCACGTCTACCATGGTGCGGGTACCCACGTCGAAGCCGGCCGTGGTGGCATCCAGGGCGCTCTTGGTGGAAACGATGGCCGCCTCCAGAGACTTGACCGCGCTGATGCTGGCCTGCAATGCCCGATAGGCGTTGCGAACCTGCTTGTCCACCTCTCGGCGCGCCTGATCCAACCGCTCCTGAGCGGCAATGAGATCGGCGCGCGCCTGGCGGGTGGCCGCTTCCACACCGCCACCCTGATACAGAGGCACGTTCAGTTGCAGACCGATGGCCCCGCTTTGGGTGTCGTCATAGAGAGCATACTCGCGATCGCTGTTGGTGACGCCGTAATTGGCGAACAGATCCACAGTGGGATAGTGCCCGGATCGCTGCGCCTCCACCTCGCGCTGGGCGATCTGGACGGCGTCCGACGCCGCCTTCACGTCCGGATTGTTCTTGAGGGCCAGCGCGGTCCACTCCTCCATCTGCGCCGGCTGGGGCGGCTCCAAGGGGATATCGGCCTTCAGATCGGCCAGCTTTTCGGGGCGGACGCCCAAAATCTGGCGCAGATCTTCCCAAGCGTTGTCGAGCTCGTTCACGGCCAGGATCTCGTTGGTGACCGCCTGGTCGTAACGGGCCTGGGCTTCGTGGACACCGGTGATGGCGATGAGCCCCACTTCGAACCGCTGTTTGGCCTGTTCCAACTGACGGGCGATGGCCTTCTTGTCGGCACGCACGAACTTGAGCTGTTCCTGAGCGGAGAGCACGTTGAAGTAGGCATTGGCCACCCGCAACATGAGATCCTGCTGCTGGGCCTGGAATTGGGCATCGGCGAGCTCGAGCCGCCAGTCGGCTTGCTCCAGGCGAACGAAACGGTCACGGCGATAGATGGGCTGATTGAGGCCGATGCTCAGATCGGTGGCGCCATAGTTCTCCCCAGGCCCACCGGACGGATCATATCGGTTATAGCTGGCCACCCCGGAGATGGAGACCTGCGGCAGCAACTGGGACAACGCCAGCGGTTTGGCCTCCCGCTGGGACTCCAGGCGGGCGGCCGCCTCACGCAGCACCGGATCCTTTTCCAATGCCAACGTATAGACCTCGAGCAGATCTTCCGCCGGGCTGGCCTGGGACAGCACCAACAGCACGGACGCGATGAGGGTCTTCTTCATGAGCCGTTCTCCCGCTCTTCGTTCTTCATGGGACCGACCACGGTTTGCGGATCGACCCGTTTGCCGCGCAGGTTCATGCGCCAATCCAGGTGAGCGCCGGTGACCCGGCCGGTGGCTCCCATCTCGGCCACCACCTGGCCCTTCCTCACCCGCTCTCCTTCCTTCACCAGAATGCGGTTCAGGTGAAGGAAGGTGGATGATAACCCATGGCCGTGATCCACGATGAGAGTCCCCCCGGAGTAGAACATGTCGGGCACCGCGAGGGTGACGATGCCGTCGGCGGGGGCGCGCACCGGCGTGCCCACCGGGCCGGCCACGTCCACCCCGTAATGGGGCCGCTTGGGCTTGCCGTTGAGGATACGCTGGCTCCCGTAGACACCGGTGATGGGACCGGTCACCGGCCATTGGAAACCCGAACGGAAATCGACGCGCCCATCCACCCGGGATCTCGCCTTCCTCACCAGGGCGGCGTCGCGACGGATGCGCTCGAGATCCTCCTTCCTCCTCGGCGTCACCTTGGCGGGAGGAAGGCCGTCGATGCGCTGGATGCGGTACGCCCTTCGGGCCACTTCCAGCGTCTTCACCTGGCGAACGCCGTCGCGCGTCACCACCTCCAGCCGAGAGGTGGCCGGCGCATCGCGGCCGAATCCGATGACGAACTCCCCCCGTTCGGAAACCGGCACCGGCTCGCCGTCGTGATAGATCCGCGCACTCGGTGGATCCACCTTGCCGAAGACCACAGCACCCTGCTCGATCCGGCCGTCGAGCTCGAGATCGACGGCCCCGGCGGTCCCGACCGGGCCCAGGACGAACAGCACGAAAAACCAGAAGGCGCGCATGGGGACACTCATCGTGGCAGGATTCGACCCATTCTAGCAAAACTCCCCCTTTCCACGCGGAAACACCCCGGACGGGCGTCCGCTCACCGCGTGCACGATCTCAGGGCATCCGACCGGCCAGGCGGGATAGAATCGGCCGATGGCCTCCGATCTCACCCAACCCCCGGTGCGCAACACCCCTTACACCTGGCGGGAGGTGTTGCGCATGGTGCTCTCCCATCGCCGGGAGCTGATCATCGCCAACGTCATCGCCGTGCTGGGCACCGCCGCCGCGGTGCCGGTGCCGCTGCTCATCCCCCTGCTGGTGGACGAGGTGCTGCTGCACAAACCGGGCACCCTGGTGGCGTGGAGCAACCGACTCTTTCCCGAGAGCTGGCAGGGGCCGGTCCTCTACATCTTCGCCGTGCTGCTGCTCACCCTGGTGCTGCGGCTCGTCGCCCTGGTCTTCAACGTCTGGCAGGTTCGGGAATTCACCCGCATCTCCAAGGACGTGGTGTTCCGCATCCGCCGCGACCTGCTCCATCGACTGCAGCATTTCTCCATGGCCGAGTACGAAGTGCTGGGGCCGAGCACCGTCGCCTCCCACCTGGTCACCGACCTGGACGCCGTGGACCAGTTCGTGAGCACCTCCACCAGCAAATTCATCGTCGCCCTGCTCACGGTGGTGGGCACCGCCGTGGTGCTGCTGTGGATGCACTGGCAGCTTGCGCTCTTCATCCTGTTGCTCAACCCCGTGGTGATCTATGTCACCACCCTGTTCGGACGCAAGGTCAAAACCCTCAAGGCGGTGGAGAACCGCGCCTGGCAGGCCTTCCAGGAGGCGCTGGCCGAGACCCTGGACGCCATCGAACAGATCCGCGCCGCCAACCGCGACAAACACTACATCCGGCGCATCGTGGACAAGGCCGACCGCATCCGCGCCCGCTCGGCCAGCTTCACCTGGAAGAGCGACGCCGCCAACCGCCTCTCCTTCATGGTCTTCCTTTTCGGCTTCGATGTCTTCCGCGCGGTGAGCATGCTCATGGTGCTCTACTCCAGCCTCACCATCGGCGAGATGCTGGCGGTCTTCGCCTACCTCTGGTTCATGATGGGCCCGGTGCAGGAGCTGCTCAACATCCAGTACGCCTATCACGCCGCGCGCGCCGCCCTGAACCGCATCAATGCACTGGTGGACGTCCAGCTCGAACCGCGCTTCCCCCACGAGGAGAACCCCTTCGAAGGCAAGGAGACGGTCTCCATCCAGATGGAGAAGATCTGCTTCGCCTACGGCGACGGCCCCCTCATCCTCAAGGAGGTGAGCCTGGAGATCGCCGCCGGCGAGAAAGTGGCCCTGGTGGGCGCCAGCGGCGGCGGCAAGAGCACCCTGGTGAAGATCCTGCTGGGCCTCTACCTGCCGAAGTCGGGCCGCATCTGCTTCGACCACGTACCGGTGGAGCGCATCGGCCTGGACGTGGTGCGCGACAACGTGGCCACGGTGCTGCAGCACCCGGCCCTGCTCGACGACACGGTGCGGGTCAACCTCACCTTCGGCGACGACGTGCCCGAAGAGAAGCTCTGGCAGGCGCTGGAGATCGCCCAGCTCAAGGAGGTGGTCAAGCGCATGCCGCGCGGCCTGGAGACCCGTATCGGCCGCAACGGCGTGCGCCTCTCCGGCGGCCAGCGCCAGCGCCTGGCGGTGGCGCGCATGGTGCTGCGCGAGCCCAAAGTGGTGATCCTCGACGAGGCCACCTCGGCCCTGGACACCGACACCGAGGCCCGCCTCCACCGCGCCCTCTCGAGCTTCCTGAAGAACCGCACCACCCTCATCATCGCCCACCGCCTGAGCGCGGTGAAACAGGCCGACCGGGTGCTGGTCTTCGAGGACGGCCGCATCGTCGAGCAGGGGCGCCACGAGCAGCTCATCGAAGAGGGCGGCCTCTACGCCAGTCTGTATGGTGGCCAGGAGTGACCCGCTTCGCCCGGATCGCCAAGCAAACGACCGATTGAGTTCAGTCCAATAACCACAACCCGAGGCAACCGCACCCATCACCTCCCCACGGGCCGCCCAATCACCGACCTCAGGCGATGGTAAAGCAACACGCCGCGGCTATCGCTTGATCTCGCCTCAATCCCGTCTTCCCTGTGACTAAACCTCAATATGTCTTGATATCTATCTTCTTCAACACCATATGGATAACGTATGGTCAATACCTTTTCCCATCTGTCGTCTGCCGATAATACATCCCGATCCACGATCGTCAATTTGATTCTGATTTCCCTTTGATCGACCGGTACCGCAACCCATGACGGTAGTTCCCACAACAAATATGCAGGCCAGTCCCTCCTGGATCGAACAATCCTCCATCGGCAGCCACGCTCACTGATTCTAGTCCCATCTAACCTGCATCGGATCATCCCATCCTCATTTAACAGGTGGTATTCGATGACCATCTCTCGCGAGCGCGGAATGCTGTCCTCGAGACCTCCCTCATCCCCATACTCCACAATTTCAATACCTCCATCTAGCGAGGTAAAGCCCACTTCCCAATACATTATGAAAGACACCAACCTACGGTCCAATACCGACCCAGCAGCATCCACAACCTCAACAACATAATTATCGACTCTGGATGGATCGATGTTTGTGCTTGGAAAAGCGTTGTTTCTGTTAACCCCCCTTATAGGCCAATGAATGGTCGCCACGCCCTCCGAGTTGGGTCGAACACTCACATGATCGTACGGCGGAGCAAGGCGCACACGCAAATTACCAGGCCGCACCGAACCATTCAAACGAACCTCCAGCCCATTGAACGTATTCCTCATGGATTCGATTCGCACCGAACTCTCTATGGAGCGGATGCCATAAGAAACGTCCCCAATTCGCAATGTGACAAATTTTCTCGGTTGATCCATCAAAAACACAGCCTCACCCCTGGCCCTGGCTCTTTCCTCATATCCAAAACCTTCCTCCTGAAAACAATAATATCGCGCTTGTACCGAACGATTGGTACTGCGAACTTTGACCCCTCTAACTATTATTCTATGCTCAATACCCAGCCCAGGTTCTACTTCTTCTATAACCTCTGATGCTACTTCTCTTATCTGCTCACCCCGATAGATAAGCCCGGATGTATATATTCCCAATCCGCTCAATCCCGACCATCTACAATCATCCACTTCCCTGGACACCACCTCGATATCGAGCACAAACCACTGTGGACACATATCAAACGTTTTGATACCGATGCCATTACCATCAGCATCGATGACCCCTATTTTTATTATTTTATTATCCCTTGGATTGACCGGATCACGACCCCATACATCCGCATCCACATTTTCCACTTTGACAAAAATTTTATCATCCCTCCACGACTCTATATTTACAACCCCCCGAATCCCTTCATTGATAACGACCTGTTCCGGAGTGCCCACTATAACCTCGACACGACCAACACGTTCCCCGAACCCATGGCCTAAGATCGTCATGCCCAACCGATTCAACAACCTTGCGCTGAGACAGGAGTAACCATATTCGGAAACAACGGCTCTTCTGATGTCTGTAATCCTGGGGCGAACCGCTTCCGCCAGGGTTTCTATATCCGCGGTATAACCCGCAATCACGGGACGATCTTCAGGACAGACCTGGAACCGCTCTGTCTCCAGACTGCGCTCCCCTTCCAGGAGCCACCGCAGCCTACCCTCCAGGCACTGCCCCGCCTCCAACATGAGACCGCTCCAGATCTCACCCGTACCATCTGGAGAAC
>Ga0256914_1001393_pt1 | contig 21912 bp, 25 predicted proteins | sample HulkmetaG_FD_191571 | JGI IMG/M metagenome (GOLD analysis project Ga0256914, IMG submission 191571) | Hydrothermal chimney microbial communities from Main Endeavour vent field at the Juan de Fuca Ridge, Pacific Ocean - Hulk | ecosystem: Environmental > Aquatic > Marine > Hydrothermal vents ... | reverse complement strand
CCCCGCTTTGCCGGCAGGACCCCTCGCAGCACTGGCTTCGCCCGTCCCGGGGCGGCTGGCGCCGGCGCCTACGCTGGTAAGCCGGCCCGCGGTCGCGCCGCCGCCGCGCCCGGTCGCGGTCGCGGCATCCACGGCCAGCGGAGCTGGCAGCAGGGTTGGCAGCAGGGTTCCCAGACCTTCCCGCGTGGTGGTTTCTACCGCGCCCCGGTAACGAACCCCGCCGCTCAGTAACAACCGCTCCATCGCTCCGTCCGGGAAGGCCCCGTACGGGGCCTTCCCGGTGCTAAGGAAAAGGCTAGACTTGGTTAACAGGAGTGCCCAGATGAAAATGGCCACCAGGCTGGTACTCGCCTTCGCCCTCGTCGCCCTCTTCGCCGGCGGTCTGACCACCGGCCTGATTCTCAACATTCAGCAAACCCACGTCAACCGCTACTTCGGCGAACACGGCCTGCGAGGCGGCCCCGCACAGCCGCAGCGGCGGGGAGTGGAGCTACTGAAGGAACTGCAGGACTCAAACCTGAAGGCCACCGCTCTGGCGCTGGCGCTGGCCATCGCCGTGGGAGGGTACCTGGCCTGGCGGCTGACCCGACCGGTAACCGAACTCACCAGGGCCACGCGCCGCTACGCCGCCGGCGACCGCAGCGCCCGGGCGCCGGTTAGCGGCGATGACGAGCTGGCCGAACTGGCGCGGGCCTTCAACGAGCTGGCCGAGCAGTTGCAACGGCAGGAGGAGCAGGACCGCCGGAGGGTTGCGGACATCGCCCACGAATTGAGGACGCCACTGGCAATCCTCAAGGGCGAGCTCGAGGCCCTGGCCGACGGCATGATAGAAGCGGAGCCTGAGCAGCTGGAGCGCCTGGTCGAAGAGGTGGATCACCTGGCAATGCTGGTGGAAGATCTGCGCCTGCTCTCACTGGCCGAATCGGGCGGGTTGAAGCTGCAAAAAGAACCGGCCGACCTGGCCGAACTGCTGCGGCGGACCGCCGAGACCTTCGCTGCTGCCGCCGGAAACCGGGGGGTCAAGATGGAGCTGGCGCTGGAGCCGGCAGAGATTCGGCTTGACCCGGGGAGGATGCGCCAGGTAGTGGTCAACCTGCTAGACAACGCCATCAGACACGCCCGCTCGCGGGTGCAGGTACGCAGCTGGCGCGAGGCGGAGCGGGTTTGCTTCTCAATCGAGGACGACGGTCCGGGTATCGCCCCCGAGGATCTGCCGCACGTCTTCGACCGCTTCTACCGGGCCGACCTGGCCCGCAACCGTAGCTCCGGCGGCTCGGGGCTGGGTCTGGCGATCGTCAAGGCGATCGTCGAGGCTCACGGCGGCAGTGTTCAGGCCAGCAACGCACCGGACGGCGGCGCCGTTTTCACCGTCTGCCTGCCGCCCTCAGCGTGAGCGGAGCCATACCGGCAAGAGCAAAATCACCCCGACCACCACAAAGCTGTCGGCCAGATTGAAAACCGGCCAGAGGCCGGGGCCGATGTCCAGAAAATCGACCACCCAACCGCGCCCCAGTCGGTCGATGGCGTTACCCAGGGCGCCGGCCGTAATCAGCGAAAACGCCAGGGAGGTCAGCCAGTCGGTCCGCGCCCGCGCCAGGTAGACCAGCAGCGCCAGACCCACCGCGACGCTGAACAGCCCCAGCCACAGAGGATTACCTTTGAGCAAACCGAAGGCCACGCCGGTATTGCGGACCAGGGTCAGATAGAGGCCGGGCAGGAAGGGATCGGGTATCGGATCCAGGCTGCGCAGCGCCCATAACTTGCTGATCTGGTCGGCGACGATGAGGAGCGGGATCAGGACGGTGGGCATGGTGAGAGTCTAGCACGCGGGCGGGGAGGTGTGGTACACTGGCGTTTGCTGGCTTTGGCCCGCGGCCAGAGCGACCCCGGAGGACCTTATGTCGAAAGTTTGCGAGATCAGCGGAAAACGGCCCGGTGTGGCCCGAAAAATCACCCAGCGCGGTAAGGCCAAGCGCCTGGGCGGCGTCGGTCGCAAGACCACCGGTATCCACAAGCACTGGCAGGCTCCCAACCTGCGCAAGGTGACCATCAGGGTAGGCGGTCGCCCGGTAACCTTCCGCGTCGCCATGTCGCACGTCCACAAGGTTTACGAACTGGCCGAGCGGGCCAGGGGCATGAAGTTCGACGGGCTCTCCGAGAAACAAATAAAGGCGCGCCTGTTGCGCCTGCTCGACAAGTAAGCAGCGCCCGTAGCGAAGAACGACCGCGCGCGGTCGTTCTTCGCTTGTGTAAGAATAGGGACGGGATGCCCAAGCTCAAGCCCGGCTGGTACGTTCTCATTGCCCTGGCGCTCTACGCGCTGGTGGTAACCCTCGCCTGGCGGCACGACCGCGCCGAGCTACACCGGCTGCGGGCGGCCCTGGCCGGGGTCAGGGTTTCGAGCGCCACCGTCGGTGAAAGCGGCGGGTACCTGCTGCCGCTCCCGGGAGCCTGTCTGCCGCAGAAGCCCGAACACCTGCCCGGCTACCCGCGCGACTACCGGCACGGGGTCAACCAGGGCTTCATTTTTACGAACGGCGATGCTTGCGTCCCGGTGGTCTACGGAGCCGGCGTGGTTGCCGACCAGGGCGGCCGGATTCTCAAAGCCGAGCGGAACTACAAAGAACTGACGCCGGCCCAGTTTTCCGCATTGATTAAGGCGGTGGCCGACGGGGCTACGCCGGAAGAAATGGACAAGCTGCGCGGCCGCGAAGTCTGGATAGAGCACCCGGACGGCCGCATCAGCGTTTACGCCCACCTCGCGGGCATCCGCCCCGGCCTGCGCGAGGGCGACCTGGTCAGGAAGGGCGAGTGGATAGGTTATCTGGGCAATAGCGGCACCCAGGCCGCCGTCGAAGGCAGTCACGAGGGAGCCCGCCTGCTCCTGGAGGTGTGGAAAGACGCCGTAGACCGGGGCGTTTTCCTTGGCCAGGGGCTGGATCCGCGCAAGGACGCCAGCAAGATTCTGGCCCAGGCCCGGGCTCTGTTTGAAGTACCCTAGAACCTATGAGAGAAGCGCTGCGACAGGTCTGGGCCAACCCCTACGTCCGCGTCGGCACGCTGCTGCTGGGGCTTTGGCTGGTCTACCTGTTGCTGCTGCGGACCAGCGCGGTCTGGGTGGGTTTCCTGATCGCCTACACGCTGGCCTACCTGGCCGACCCGCTGGTCGTCTGGCTCGAGCGGCACCGCGTCCGCCGGGCCTTTGGCGTGCTCGTCGTATATACCCTCTTTTTCCTGTTCCTGGGTCTGGCCAGCGTCTTGCTGGCCGAGGTGGTGACCCAGCTCTCGCAGCTCTCCGAGAAGCTGCCCGAGATAATCAGACCCTTCAACGGCTGGGTGGAAAGGTTGCCGGGGCTACTGCGCGACTGGGCCCGCGCCCCCGAGGTGCAGGCGGTGCTGGCGCACGTTAGCGACAGCCTGCAAACGCTGCTGGAGGGTTTTTCCGACACCCTCGTCTCCTGGCTCGGAGGGTTGCTGGACCGGGGCGGAAACCTGATAGCCGGCCTGGCGGCGCTGGCCGGCGGGCTGGTGCAGCTCTTCGTGGTCTTCGTGGTTACCGGCTACCTGCTGGCCGACCTCCCGCGCGTCAACGCCGCCCTGCTCGAGGCCCTCCCGCGACCCTGGCAACCGTTGGCGCTGGAGCTGGCCGGCAAGCTCGACCACGCGGTCGGCGGCTACATCCGCGGCCAGTTGCTGGTGGCGGCGCTGGTAGGGTTGGTGGTCGGTCTGGGGCTGGCGCTGATCGGCGTGCCGATGGCCGCCGCGCTGGGGTTCATCGCCGGCGTCTTCAACCTGGTGCCCTACCTGGGGGTGGTGGTCTCGATTGTTCCGGCGTTGCTGCTGGCTCTTTCGGTGGGCACCTGGCAGGTGCTGGGCGCGCTACTCGTCTTCGTTCTGGCGAACCAGCTCGAGGCGCACGTCTTCTCGCCGCTGATTCTCGGACGGGCGACCGAGCTCCACCCGATAACCGTGGTCCTCTCGATAATGGCCGGCGCCGCTCTGGCCGGTATCTGGGGGGCGATGCTGGCGGTGCCGGCCATGGCCTTCGCCAAGGTTCTCTATACCGACTACTACCTCCCCAGCCGCTGCCACGAACAGGGGTGTTAGCGGGGGGTGTGGAGTGTGGGGGGTGGGGTGTAGGTAAGAGCCGTGCAGCCCTAACCTCCTACCTACATCCTACTTCCTACCTCCCACTTCCCACCTCCTACTTCCCACTTCCCGCCTAATCCCACTTCCAGTCCTTGAACTGCTCCCGCAACTTGGCCTTGAGGAACTTGCCCGAGCTGGTGCGCGGAATCTCCTCGACGAAGACTATCGCCTCGGGAATCCACCACTTGGCGAACTTCGGCGCCAGGAACTCGCGCAGCTCGTCGGCGGTCACCCGGGCGCCCTCCTTGGGAACCACCACCGCCAGCGGCCTTTCGGCCCACTTGGGGTGCGGCACGGCGATAACCGCCGCCTCGGCCACCGCCGGGTGGCCCATCAGGGCGTTTTCCAGGTCGACCGAGCTTATCCACTCGCCGCCCGACTTGATCAGGTCCTTGATGCGGTCGGTAATCTTCATGTAGCCTTCGGCGTCGATGGTCACCACGTCGCCGGTGCGGAACCAACCGTCTTCGGTCCACTTGTCGGTTTCTGAGGGAAGGTTGTAGTAGCTGGCGGCCACCCAGGGACCGCGGACCTGCAGCTCGCCCATCGTCTTGCCGTCCCAGGGGGCCTCGCCCTCGTCGGTCATGGCGCGTATCTCGACCAGCGGCACCGGCAGGCCCTGCTTGGCGCGGTAAGCGTACTGGGCGTCTTCGTCGAGCTGCTTCAGGTGCGGCTTGAGCTGGCTGACCGTGCCCAGCGGGCTGGTCTCGGTCATCCCCCAGGCGTGGATGACCCGCAGGTTGAACCGGTCGAAGGCGCGGATCATGCTTTCGGGAGCGGCCGAGCCACCGACGACCATCCGCATGCCGGGCACCAGCTTCCAGCGGTCGGGCTCCTTCTCGAGCGCCTGCAAAATGCCCAGCCAGATGGTGGGAACGCCGGCGGTGGCGGTTACCTGCTCGCGCTCGTAGAGGTCGAGGAGACTTTCGGCGTCGAGGTAGGGCCCGGGGTGAACCTGCTTGGTGCCGGTCATTACCGCCGCGTAAGGGAGGCCCCAGGCGTTAACGTGGAACATCGGCACCACCGGCGTAAAGACGTCGTCCATCGAGAGACCCAGCGCGTCGGGCAGGGCGATGCCGAGAGAGTGGAGGACGGTCGAGCGGTGTGTATAGACCACTCCCTTGGGGCGGCCGGTGGTCCCCGACGTATAGCACATGCCCATGGCGTCGTTCTCGGATATCTCCGGGTACTCGAAGCCGCCCTCGGCGGTGTTCAGGAACTGCTCGTAGTCCATGAAGCCGTCGGGCACCGGCTGGCCGGTCAGGGGGACGACGATTATCTCCTCGACGTTGGGAATCTGCTCGCGGATGGCCAGGACCAGCTTGAGGAGAACGTCGTCGACTATCAAGAAGCGATCGCCGCCGTGGTTGATGATGTAGGCGATGTCGCTGGGGTGGAGGCGGAGGTTCAGCGTGTGCAGCACGCCGCCGCTGATGGGCACGCCGAAGTAGGCCTCGAGGTGGGCGTAGTGGTTCCACATCAACGTCCCCACCCGCTCGCCCTTCTTGAGCCCCAGCTTCAAAAGTGCCTCGGCCAGGGCCTTGCTGCGCTTGTAGAAGTCGGCGTATGTGTAGCGGTGCAGCGACCTGTCGGGCATACGGCTAACGACCTCGACCTTGGGAAAGAGCTTGCCGGCGCGCTCGAGAATATGCGGTATCGATAAGGGAAAGTCCATCATGGTTCCTTGCATACGGCCCTCCTTGGTATTTCTCCCTTCATTGTACACAGCCGCCCGGCGCACGCCGGGCGGCTGCTCGCCGGCGGGGCGCCATCAAGCGGTCGCCGCCGCAGGCCAGAGCTCGCGCAGCTCACGCGGCAGAATGTGAACGACGTCGGCTATTTCCCCGTCGCTGACGCGGCGCGCCAGCACCCGGAAAACGGCCCGCGCTACCTCCTCCGGGTCCACGCCGTCCTCGCCGTAACGAGTCCCTTTGAAGTAGCGACGAACGTGCTCCAGAAAATCCCGCTTGTGGCGCTCCCTAACGGGTTTGCCGGTCGGGTCCCAACCCTCGTAGTAGAAACCGCGGATCAGCATCGGCAGCTGGGCGCCCAGCTCGGCTGCCTCCTCGACGGTCAGGCGGTCGCGCAGGGCGTGCAGGACGGCGCGCAAAGCCAGGTATGCCTGGTGCCTGTCGTCGGTGCCCAGCTCCTTCATGACGTCTTTGAGCCAGGAGTTTGTTTTCTGCAGGGTGGTGTCGAACACGGCCAGTCCGCTACTCGCCATCTTCATCACCCCCTTTCCGTGTCGCTAATATTATAATATCTGAGCGTGTGTGTATCAAGCATGACCCGGCGGCCGGCGTTGTGGACAGCGCCCCCGGTAAGTGCCTATACTTAGGCTTGCTGCGCGCCAGCGTAGCTCAGCGGTAGAGCAACCGCCTCGTAAGCGGTAGGTCGCCGGTTCAAATCCGGCCGCTGGCTCCAGCTTCATCACCCCACCTTCGCCCCCGAACCGGGGGCGAAGCGCTTTCGGGAACCGGCAAAGGCGATTCGGGTCCGGCGGCGAACGCTACCAGAACTCCCCTTTGTCCCCGTCCACGATCCCGGCGATCGGGGTCGCGTGTATACCCGGATGAACGATACCGCCGCTACGGTCGCCCTCCTAATGTCCCCGGCGCGGGCCGTTCTGCAGGCGTCCTTGAGCTCGCAGGCTCCCGGGTAGCTCCGCCACTGCCACCCTGGTCCTTGTCTCCGCTCGCCACGCTAATCCCCGTGGGCCCCGCGAGTGGCCGCCGGATTCCGGTCTGTGCGGTGTTCCTGCAGGGAGCCCCGCGCGCTCATGCTCCGTGGGCGATAATGAAGCGGTGCAAGCAAAGAGCAAACCCCGCCTGCTGGTCCTCTGCACCCACAACTCGGCCCGCAGCCAGATGATGGAAGGCTGGCTGCGGCAATACCTGCCCGAGGCCGAGGTCTGGTCGGCCGGCACCGAAAAGACCCGGGTCAGACCCGAGGCGCTGGCGGTGATGGCCGAGGTCGGCGTGGACCTGAGCGGCCATTACTCAAAGAGCCTCTTCGAGGTCCCCGACCCCTGGGACTTTGACCTGGTCCTGACGGTCTGTGACGAGGCGGCCGCCGCCTGCCCCGACTACCCGGCGGGCACCGCGCGTCGGCACGTCTCGATTCCCGACCCCAGCGGCAAGCCGCTGCGCGAGTGGCGACGGGTCCGCGAGACGTTGCGGGCGCTGGCGAAAGCGCTGGCGGCGGACCGGCCGGACTGGCCGGAAGACCGGGAGCTGAAGGAGGTGGCGGCAGCGGTGGGGCCGCTAGAATAGAAGCAGAGGCTGACGTGCATCAAGACCCGCTGTTTCCCGAATGGCAACCGCCGGAGGCCGGCGAAGAGCGGCTGGCCGAGCTGCGGGCCTTCGACGAGCTGGGTCACCTGGCCAGGCGCTACCGCGACAGCCAGGCTTTCGGGCGGCTGCTCGACTTCGTCATCAGGATGCGCGACCTCTCTCCCTACAACGCCGCCCTGCTCCACCTGCAAAAACCCCGGGCGCGGATGGTGCGAACCGCCGCCGAGTGGTCGCGGCTGGGCCGGCGGCCGCTGCCCGACGCCCAGCCGGCGCTGCTGCTCTACCCGGGCGGGCCGCTGCACTTCGTCTTCGACCTGGCCGACACCAGCGGCGAGCCGGTGGCCGCGCCGGCCCAGCCACCTCCGCCGGCGGCCGAGCTATTACGGAACACCGCCGAGCGGGTGCTGCGCGAGGGGGTGGCGGTGGTCGGGCCGCTCCTCGGGCAGGAGCCGCACGGCCGGCTGCGCCGCGGCCAGGCGGGGGAGCCGCCCTTTTCGATAACTCTCGAGCCCACCGATGACCCGCAAGAGCAGTACGCAAACCTCGTCTACGAGCTGGCGCGCCTCTTCCTCGGGCACCTGGGCGGCTGCGACGGCTGCGACTGGCCGGCCCGTCCACCGGCCGACGACATCAGCGGCCGCTTCGAGGCCGGCGCGGTGGCGGCGATTGTCTGCGGCCGCGCCGGCGTGCCGACCGAAGCCGGCGCCTTCGTGCGCGGCTATCTGCAAAACTTCGCCGAGGCGCCCGAACTGAGCCTCGACCTGGTGCTGCGGGTCGCCGGCAAGATAGAGCGCCTCGGTCGGCAGCGGCCCGGTTCTACCTGAGCTCTTCCAGTAGCTTGCGGGCCTTTTCTTGATTCATGCGATCGGCGTAGGTTTTCGCCGGCAGCTCCAGCGCCTTTTCCAGCTGCACCCGGGCTTCCGCCGGTTTCTTGAGGCGGATCAGGGCGTTGCCGTACTCGAGACGGTGGGCGATGGAGGTGGGGTTGAGCGAGATGGCCTTCTCGAAGAGAGGAACCACGCGGCCGATGCTGGCCCCGTACATCCAGCCGACGCCCTTCTGGGCGAGCTCGAGGTTCCAGATGGCCAGGGCGACCATCGCCTCGTCGGCGTCGGGTTTAAGCTCCAGCACCTTGTTGAGGTTGTCGCGCACCGAACTGGCCAGGCCCAGGCTGGCCAGGATGCCCCGGTACTGCGCCAGCCGCCCCTGCGCCCGGGCCAGCTCGAAGTAGCCGTCGGGGTAGTCGGGGTCCAGCTCAATCGCTTTCTTGGCCGCCTCCTCGGCCTTGCCGTACCACTCTTCCTTCTCCCTGTCGGTGGTAGCCTTGAAGCCCGCGTAGTAGCTGGCCGCCTGCGCCGCCAGCGCGTAACCCTCGGCTCCGCCCATGGCCAGGGCTTCCTGGTAAGCAGCCCTGTATTCGCCCTCGTCGATGAGCTCCGCCGGGTTGGCCCAGACCCCGGCAACGGTCAGTAACAGCAAGAACACCAGTAGCTTGCGCATATCGTCCTCCTTGGTCTTGCCGTGTATTCTAGCAAAATCCGGCTGCGTCCTTGCTGGGCAGCGTGCTAAAGTTTAGGTATGCACTGGAGAATAGGCATTGTTTGGGCTTTTCTGGCTGTGGCCCTGGCCCAGTTCAATCCCGGCCCGCAAGATTATTACAGCCAGTGCCGCACCCTTTACGAACAGCACGTCCTGGCCGGCGCCAGCGCCGCCTGTGAGCTATCTCTGGTGGCCGACCCCAACTACGTCCCCGGGCTCAAGCTGCTGACGCAAATTTACCTGGACGAGGGGCGGGTCGACGACGCTGGCGACCTGCTCGAGCGCCTCCTCGAGCTGGCCCCGAACGACCTGGAAACCCGGACCCTGAAGGCCCGCTACCTGCTCGAGAAGGGTCGCTACCGCGAGGCCCTGAACGCCAGCCGCAACGTCCCCGGCGCCACCGCCTCGCTGGTGCGGGGGCGCGCTCTGGAGGCGCTGGGACGCTTCAACGAAGCCCTGGCCGCCTACCACGAGGCTGCCATGCTCGGCAACGAGCAGGCGCGGATCGAGGCGGCCCTGCTGCTGGAACGCATGCACCGCCCCGACGAGGCCCTCAAGGAAATAGAAGACGTAGAAGATCCGGCCGTCGGCCCCATCAAGGGCCGTCTGCTGCTGAGCGCCGGCCGTCTCCCCGAGGCCGCCGTGATTCTCGAAGAGACCCTGCGCGAACTACCCAGCACCAGCGAGCTCTACAACCAGACCCTGAGCGCCCTGGCGCTCACCTACTATGGCATGGGAGACTTTCGCAAGGGCGGCCTGGTACTGGCACAGCTAAACGACAACGCCGACCTGGTGGGTGGCTTCTTCAACGCGGTCTGGGCCTGGCTGCTGGGAGTCGTCGTGCTGGTCGGCCTGCACCTCTTCGGCGAAAGCCGGATCGAGCCAATAAGCACCCTCGAGGTCCGCGAAGACTACACCTGGGGCGTCGGCCGCCTCTACGTGGCCATGTTCTTCTCTCTGCTAGGCGGGGCCCTGCTGACGGTCGCCGCCGGCTGGCTCCGCTACAACAACCTGCTGGCCGCCTTCACGCCGGTCCAGGCCGACGTGGTGAGGCCGGTCTTCTACCTGACCTCGGCCTTCTTCATGGGCGTCACCGCCTACGCCGTCCTCCGCCGCCCCCCGGAAGACGCCCCGCCGCCCCTGGGCAAGAGGGAAAACTGGATAGAGGGCCTCTGGGTGGGGCTGCTGCTGGCGTTATTGATAATCGGCTACGCCTGGGCCCGCGTCCGCCTCTCCTGGCTGAACGCCATGCCCTTCAACCCGCTGCTCACTAGCGGCGGCGTCGCCATTGCCTCCCTGGCGCTGGCCGAACCGCTGTTGCGGGTGGTCGCCCCGACGGCCTTCCGCGTTCGCTACGGCACCGGTCTGGCGCCCCTCTTCACGGTTCTGATAGGCGGTCTGGTCTGGCTCTCGCCGGTCTTCATGTGGTGGGCGGCGGCGGCGCTGCTCTACGCCGTCAAGCAGCGCTTCGCCGGCGTCTGGCCAAACATCGCCGGCTGGGTGGTAGCCGCCCTGGTCCTGCTGCTGGCCGGCTTCTTCCCATCATTGCGGGCGCTCTTCTGAGGTGAAAACCGTCTACTTCCTCTCCGACTTCGGCGTCGCCGACGCCTACGCGGGCGTCTGCCGGGCGGTAATCCGCCGGCGGGCGCCGGCCGCGCCGGTAATCGACCTGGCCCACGACCTGCCGCCGGGCGACGTGATTCACGCCGCCTTCCAGCTCTACGCGGCCGTTCCCTATCTGGAAGACGGCGCGGTGGTCCTGGCCGTCGTCGACCCGGGGGTAGGCGGCCGGCGGCGGGCGCTGGCGGTCCGCGGCGAGAGGCTGTGGTACGTCGCCCCAGATAACGGCCTGCTCTCGCTGGCTTTCGAGAAAGACCCGCCGCGGCGGGCCTGGGAGCTGCGGCCAGAAGCCTTTACGAACGAAAGGGTGAGCGCTACCTTCCACGGTCGCGACCTCTTCGCGCCGGCGGCGGCGCTGCTGGCCGCCGGTTTCCCCGCCGCCGGCCTGGGCGAGGAGGTTGAACCGGCCTCGCTGGTCCGCGCCGGCCCCGGCATCAGCCGCTCCAACGAGGGCGAGGTGCTCACCTTTGACCGTTTCGGCAACGCCATTACCAACCTCGAGCCCGTCGCGACCCCCGAGGCCGTTCACGTGGTGGGCCGCCGCCTGCCCTTCGTGCGCACCTTCTCCGACGTCGCCCCCGGCGAGGCGCTGGCCTACCTGGGCTCGGCGGGGCTGGTGGAGATAGCCGTCAACGGCGGCTCCGCCCGCGACTCGCTGCGCCTGCTGGCGGGCGCCGCCGTCAACCTGCACGGCCCCGAAGAGGAACCGCCGCCGCTGGCTTTAGACTAGTCTTTTTCGAAGACCTCGCGCAGACGGGGCATGAATTCGTGGGCCGCCAGGTCGAGGCTGATGGGGGTGATCGAGGTGAACCCCTGGCGCACCGCCCAGAGGTCGGTGCCCGGGTCTTCGCTGCCGGTCGGCTTGCCGGCGATCCAGTAGTAGGGCACGCCGTTCGGGTCCTCGCGCTCGACCACCGAGTCTTCGTAGTGATGGGTCGAGAGTTCGGTGATGCGGACCCCGGCGGGCTCGCCCACCGGGAAGTTGACGTTCAGGAAAACCTTGGGAGGCAGGCCGTGCTCGAGCACCCAGCGGGCAATCCGCACCGCCTCGCGGGCCCCGGGCTCAAAGTCCATCTCCTCGCGGCTGCTGACGTCGAGGCTGAAGGAGATGGCCGGCACCCCCAGAGAGGTCCCTTCGATGGCGCCGGCGACGGTTCCCGAATGGGTCAGGTCGAGGCCCAGGTTGACGCCGATGTTGATGCCGCTGACCACCAGGTCGGGGCGGCCCAGCAGGTGGACGCCGAGCACCACGCAGTCGGCCGGGGTACCGTCCACCCGGTAAGCCGGTATGGGGTCCAGGCCCGCCGCCGCGGTGTGCTTGAAGCGCAGCGGCCGGCGGACGGTGATGCCGTGGCCCACCGCCGACTGCTCCACGTCGGGAGCCACCACGTACACGTCGCCCAGCTCGCTCATGGCGCGGGCCAGGGCCTTGATTCCCGGGGAAAATATGCCGTCGTCGTTGGTGACGAGTATCTTCATCTCTCCCAGCCTACAACGGGTAAGCTCGGGGTATGTTCCCACTGGCCGACATCAACCGGCCCCTGCGGCCGCCGCTGGTGGTCAAGCTGCTGGTGCTGCTCAACGCCCTGGTATTCGGCTACGAGTTGCTCCTATCGCCACCGGCGCGCGAGGCTCTCTTTTACGACTACGGCTTCATCCCCCGCCTCTTCTGGAGCGACCCGCTGGGCGAGGGTTACCGCCTCTTTACCAGCCAGTTCATCCACGGAAGCTTCAGCCACATCATCGGCAACATGTGGTTCCTGTGGGTCTTCGGCGACAACGTCGAAGACCGTCTGGGCAGCGGCCGCTTCACCCTCTTCTACCTGATAGGCGGAGCGCTGGCGGCGCTGGCCCAGGGCGTCTACGAACCCGGCTCGACGAATCCGATGGTCGGGGCCTCCGGGGCGATCTCGGCGGTCATGGGCGCCTACCTGGTGATGTTCCCGCGGGCGCAGATACTGACGGTGCTCTGGCTGCTGGTAATTCCCATCACCTTTTACCTGCCGGCCTACGTCTACCTCGGCTACTGGGCGCTGCTGCAGTTCTTCTACGGGCTGGGGGGAGGCTCGAGCGTCGCCTTCTGGGCCCACCTCGGCGGCTTCGCCTGGGGCTGGCTGGCGGTTCGCAGCCGCGGCTTCGGGCCGAGCCTGCCGCCCTGGCGGCGGGCGTGACCGCTATCACACTTCTTCATTGGACCGAGTGCTAATCTCAGGAGAGGGAGGATAATGGGCGAAGGCGATCTCTACAAGCAACAGCTGCTGGAGTACGCCCAGGACCTGGCGCGGGCCTACAGCCAGATCCGGCGGACCCAGGCCGAGTTCCTGGGGGCGCTGGTCTCGCTGCTGGAGATGAAGGCCCCCACCGTGCGCGGCCACGCCCGCCGGGTCGCCTTCTGGTCACTGCGGCTCAACGACTCCCTCGGCAAGCCCCTCGACCCCGGCGCCCTGCAGGCGGCGGCGCTGGTCCACGACGTCGGCAAGCTGGGCCTGCCCGACCGCCTGATTGAGTCCTGGGTGGCCAGCAAGGAAGACGACCGGCGGCTGGTGCAGATGCACCCCGAACTCGGAGCTTCGCTGCTGGAACACGTTTCGGCTTTTGCGGAGTGGATTCCCTGGGTGCGCCACCACCACGAACGCTGGGACGGCACCGGCTACCCGGCCGGCCTGGCCGGCGAGGAGATACCGCTGGGGTCGCGAATCATCTCGCTGGCCAACGCTTTCGACTACTACGTCCACGACTACGGCGACACCCCGGCCCACACCGTCGGCGGCGGCGTCGCCTGGATCGAGAAGCAGGCGGGGGGCAGCTTCGACCCCGAGCTGGTCAGGGCGTTCGTCGAACTGCCCGTAGAGGCGCTCTGGGTCAACCGCCTCTGGATAGAGGAGACGCGGTGAAGGTTCTGGTTATCGAAGACGAGCCCGACATGGCGGCGCTGCTGGCGGCGACGCTGGAGCCGGCCGGCTACCAGCTGCGGATGGAGCGCAGCGGCGACGAGGTGGAGCGGATACTGGCCGAGTTCGACCCGCAGGTGGCCATCGTCGACGTGATGCTCTTTGGCAGCCAGGCCGACGGCTACGAGGTGGTGCGGCGAATCCGCGCCACCGCCGGCCACGAGAACACCCTGGTAGTGATCCTGACCGCCCTGGTCGGTGCGGAATACGAAAAGCGCGCCCTGGAGGCGGGCGCCAACATCTACATGGGCAAGCCCTTCAGCCCGCTCGCCCTTCTCGAGCAGCTGCGCCAGGCCGAGATAATCACCGACTAGCCGGCTCGCAGGGGATCTCCAGCCAGAAAACCTGGCCGCCGTCGCGCGGTTCCCAGCCAATATCGCCGCCGTGCCGCCGCGCCACCTCGCGGACCACCGGCAGGCCCAGGCCGTACCCCTCGAGCCCCTGGTGGCGGGCCAGGCGGGTCCAGGGTTCGAAGACCGCCTCCGCCTCCTCGGCGCTCAGCGGCGGGCCGCCGTCGGCCACCTCCAGCCGCGCCCGCCCGCCCTCGCAGCGGAGGCCGACCCTGACCGGCTCCCCTTCGGGCCCGTACTTGGCGGCGTTGCTGAGCAGGTTCTGAATCGCCGACAGTAACCGCGCCTCGTCGCCCCGCACCCAGACCGGTTCTCCGCTCGCCTCGAGCGCGAACTCCGTTTGCGGGTACCGCGCCCGGGCTATCTCCAGCGCCTCGTCGAGCAGCGCCCGCAGGTCCACGCGGCCGCTCTTCATCTGTAACGGCTGGCCCGACTCGAGCCTGTGCAGGTCGAGGAAGCTGCTGATAGTCTGCTCGAGGCGCTGCGCCATCCGCTTGATGCGCTTGATGTGCTGGCTGTTCCGGTCGCTGCAGTCGAGCAGCTCGGCAAAGCCGCTGATGGTGGCTACCGGGGTGCGCAGCTCGTGGGCCACCATGCCAACCAGCCGCTGGCGGAAGGCTCTTTCCGACTCGAGGCTGGCTATCCGCTGGCGCTGGCGGCGGTTGACCCGCCAGGCCGAGATGAGGGCGGCCGTGGTCAGCAGGATGACCACCAGAAAACCGAGGACCGTGTCGCGGCGCAGGCCGCGAATCTGGGCCAGCAGCCGCCCGCGCACGGTGTTGAAGCGGTCGGTAGCCTCGATGACCACCGGGTGGATCAGCCCGGCCCAGCCGGAAAAGAGCTCGCAAGGCCAGGAGGCGGGGTCGCCCTGCCGGAGGCTCTGCTCGAGCCGCCGCAGGGTCTGCTGGCTTTCCGGCGAGAGCCAGTGAAAGCTGGCGCTGTCCACCGCCAGCTCGCTACGGTGGCGGAGGGAGGTCAGGCGCACGTCCGTCAAGGCCCCCTCGCGGCACTCCAGCGCGGCCATCAGAAGGTCGCGCTCGAGCTGGCTGTACCGATACGCCGAGTCGGCGGCGCGGGCGTCGCCCAGCGCGTGCTCGAGCGTTTCCTGTTCGAAAAAGAGAACGAGCCCCAGCGCCAGCAACCCGGCGATCAGCAGGTAGCTCAACCAGATGTTGACTAGTTTCGGAGTTCGATTATCCGTAGTTGCCACACCCACAGCGCATTGTACTCGGTGGGGTCGGGGCGCAGACGGTCGTAGGGCAGGATTACCCGCACCGGCCCGTAGTTCTCGAGGGTCAGCCAGCGACCGTCCTGCTTGAGGGCCAGAATGGGCTCCAGCGGCTTCAGCTCGCTCCAGGGGCGCTCCAGCTGGTAGTCGTCGAGGGCGGTGAAGCGTACCCTCAGCCCCTTCTCCGAAACCCCCAGCTCCCTGATCAGGTCGGCCAGCAGGACCCCCTCGAAGACGGCCGGCGGATCCTGCTCGCGCGGGTGGTAACGGGTCTCGCGACGGACCCAGGTCAGCTTTTCCAGCCCCAGGCGGTCGAGGTCGTAGCTGCGGCCGTCGGGCAGGATCACGGTAATCAAAACCTCGCCTTCGGGCTCGGGAACCCGGCCCGACCACCCCCCCTGACGAACGACCGTGTAGCTGGGGCTCCGATCACCGCAGCCCCCGAGGGCGAAAAGCAGGACGAGTGTGAGGAGTGCGGGAGTCCGAACCATTTTTCACATCTTATAGCCCTTCCCGGTGACTGGGCTTCCAGGTTGGATTGTTATATAATTTGAGTGTGTCAGGCATAAGGAGGCAACCATGCCAATGGGACTCAGCGCCAAGCGCAAAGGTGACGAGATAGAACTGATACTGAGCGACGGGACCGCCGAGGAGCGCCTGCGGATGTGGGCGCTGGAGCTGGCCGAGGCGCTGGCCCGGCTGGAAGCGCCCGGTTATCCGACAATGGACCCCGAGGAGCTGGAGGACGAGCCGGACGACGTGCCTAATTACACGACTTCCACGGTGGAGCTGCTCGAGCCCGAGGGGCTGCTGACCCTGCGCAAGGTCAGGGTGCCAGGCCCCGACCTGCTCGAGCTGACCACGCCCTCCGGCAGCGTCTACGAGTTCGAGTGGCGGCGGGCGATGGCCTACCTGGAGCCGCTCCTGCCCCGCTAGTCGAGCTCCAGGTCCTCGGGCAGCGTCCGCACTGGAATGGGCAGCGGGCTGAGCAGCTCGCAGGTGCGCACGAAGGCCAGCATGAAGTTGCCGATCAGACGCATCTGCGAGGCGTGCGCCCGGGTCGCTTCCAGCTTGCGCGCCACCTCCGCCTCGCCGAGGTCTACCCGGCGCCAGGGCAGGCGGCGGCCGCGCGGCGCCGGGTAGAGCGGCAGGCGCGGGTGCAGGCCCTTGGGCAGCGGGTATTCGTAGCCGCCGTGAACTATGTAATAGCGCAGCTTCTCTTCTTCCCCCAGCTTGCCCAGAATGCGCATGGCGAAGTAGGCGGTCGCCTGGTGGTCGGGGTGGGCGTCGAGGGGGCTGGGAACGAGGACCCGGGTGGGAGCGAAGCCGCGTACCTCGGCCTCCAGGTCGGCCTCGAGCGCCTGTCCCGTATAGGGGGCGCCGGGCGTCCGGCAGCCCGGGTAGGCCACCTGCTCCAGATCGGTGTGGGGGCTGGTATAGGGAAGGTAGTAGTGGGTCAGGAAGAGGCGCAACAACCCCTGGTCGGGGTAGCCCAGAAAAACCTGCTCCTCCGGCGGCACGCCCAAAATACCGGCTGCCCGCCGGGCCTCCTCCATCCGCCGCAGCGCCAGCTCGCGCAGAGCTTCGGGCCGCGGCGCGGGCCGGCCGCTGGCCAGGTCAAAGCCGTCGCCCAGGGTCAGCCAGATTATCCGCACCGCCGCGCCGGCGGCCAGCGCCCGCTGTATCTGTCCGGCCGCCGCCAGAACCTCGTCGTCGGGGTGCGGCGCCAGAACCAGCAGCCGCTCGCCGGCGCGCAGGGGGCGGGCCTCCGGCAACCGGCGGCTCAGCCAGGCCGAACGCAGAGCGTGGTAGTGGGCGAAAATCCAGCGACCGTTGATGAACGCCCAGAGGGTGAGCGCCAGCAAGACCGCCAGCAGCCGGTCGAGCAGGTCGAGCCGCCACCAGGCGCGCAGGGCCTCGTTGCCACCGACTATCAGCAGCAGCAACACCAGGAGCCATAACCAGCGTCGCGTAGCGGGCATGGCCGCATCTTACGCGGCGGGTGCAAAACTCACAACCATTTTCAGAACGTCTTTTTATACTTACTATGTCATGGCCGCCAGCGACGCCTACCAGATCCGCCCTGCGAACCACGCCGACCTCGCCGGAATCGGACACGTCTCGCACCAAACCGGACTGCTGGGCGACCCGATCGCGCCCCACTTCCCCGACGAAGCCCTCTGGACCGACGCCTTCGTCCGTCCCTTCATCGAGGCTGGCTGCTGCAACTTCGTGGTCGAGCACGAGGGGCGTATCGTCGGCTACATCATCGGCAGCTGCGACCCGAAGCGCTTCGAGCGCTACCTGCGCCGCCGGCTGCCCTGGCTGATCCTGGGCCGCTGGCTACGCGGCGCTTACCCGCGCTGGTGGCGCGACCTGAGCTACCTCTGGCGGGCCTGGCAGGGCCACGGCGACGCCGCCCCCTGGCGGCTCTACCCGGCCCAGCTCCACATAAACCTCCTCCCCGAGGCCCGCGGCCGCGGGCTGGGCTCGAGGCTGCTGCAAACCTTTCTCGACTGCCTGCGCGAGAAGGGCGTCCGCGGCGTCCAGCTTGGCACGACCGAGCGCAACCGCGCCGCTCTGGAGCTCTACCACCGCTTCGGCTTCCGCGTTTTCAGCAACCAGCGTTCTTCGTTCTGGCTACCAATCGTCGGCGAGGAGCTGCACCACCTGCGCCTGGTCAGGGAGCTGCCCCGGCGCTAGTCGGGCAGCTCCAGCTCCCCCGCCGGCGCCCTGAAGCCGCAGCTCTTGTGGCTGCCGTCGCAAAAGGGCTTGTTGCGCGACTGCCCGCAACGGCACAGCGCCAGCTTGGGCTTCTCCAAAACGTACTCGCGACCCTGGTAGACGAAGCGGCTACCCGCCGGCAGGTCTATTACCAGCGGTCCGTCTTCCCGAAAACGTATCTTCACCAGCGACCTCCCAGGCCTTCCAGAAACTCCCGCAGGCGCGCGCCGTAGCTGGGGTGCCGCCAGGCGGAAACGTGGGGGAAGCCCGGCAACGCCCAGAAACTGGCCTCCGGGTAGCGTTTTTGGATTCGCAAAGCGTGGTCAAAGGGAACCGTCCTGTCTGCGTCCCCGTGCAGCAAGAAAAGCGGCAGCCCCGCCGAGCGCAGCCGCGCCGCCGCCTCTTCGGGGGCCGCCCTGGCAGGGTCGGCCCCCAGCACCAGCCGGGTGGCCAGGGAAACGCCCGGATATATCAACCCTCCTACCCTCTGCCGCAACAGGTGGCTCAGGCGGGCGTAACCCGAGTCGGCCACTACCGCCCGCACCGCCTCGCCGGCGGCCACCGTCAGCACCGTCGCCGCCCCCATGCTCCAGCCATGCAGCACCACCGCCTGGCGTGGAAAACCGCGCTGCGCCAGCCAGTCGAGGCCGCCCAGCACGTCGCGCGTTTCGGTGATGCCCAGGGTGGTTCGCTCGCCGGGGCTTTCGCCGTGGGCCCGCAGATCTATCAGCAAAACGCTGTAGCCCAGGCCGGCGTAGACCGGCAGGGCCGGCAGAACGTAGGGGCTGGCCTTGCTGGCGTGCAGGCCGTGGACCAGCAGGGCCGCCTTGCGCTCGCGGCCGGCCGGCACCCACCAGCCGGCCAGCTCGAGCCCGTCACGGCTCCTGACCGTAACCGGCGCATACTTCAACCCGTAAACCGACGGGTCGAGGCCGGTCCGCTCCCGCTGGGGCCGGCTCGACTTCAACACCAGCTGCAACGAAGAGCCCAGGTAACCGGCGGCCAGAGCCGCCCCGGTCAGCAACCCCGCCTGATTCACGGCTTCACCCCCGCCCGCTTCAGCTCGGCGGCCAGCTCTTCGTAGCCGGGCCTGCCCAGAAGCGCGTACGTATACTGCTTGCCCAGCTCGACTCCTGGCTGGTCGAAGGCGTTGACGTCGAATAGCTCGCCCAGGTAGGCCGTCTGCCACATCAGGTGTTGCAGCAACCATCCCAGATGGAAGGCGTCGGCGCGATCCAGGAAGATCGTGTAGTTGGGCCGGCGGGCGGCCGCCAGCGCGTGGGCGGTGGCCGCCGCCTCGGCCGAGAGCAGCGTGAAAAGGCTCTTGCCGAAAAGGTAGGCCAGTTCCTCCAGCCCCTCCTCGGCCGGCAATTCCAGATCGCGGTCGGCCTGGCGGTGGCGGACGAAGACCACCAGTTTGTCGAAGGGCCCCTCGCGGAAGAGCTGCACCTGCGAGTGCTGATCGGTCGCCCCGACCGCCCCCAGGGGCGTCGGCCCCAGGTGGACCCGGCTGCCGGAGCGGTCGTAGGCCTTGCCCAGGCTCTCGGCGTGGAGCTGGACGAACCAGGCGGGCAGCAGGGCGAGGCGGCTCGAGTAGGGCATCAAAACGCTGATCCGCTGCCCTTTGCGCCAGGCCAGGTACTGGGCCAGCGCCGTCTGCGCCGGCAGGTTCTCCGCCACCTCCCGGGCGGCGCTGGCGTTCGCCTGCCGGGCTCCCCGCAGCAGCGCGGCCACGTCCACGCCGGCCAGGGCCAGCGGCAGCAACCCGACCGGGCTGAAAACGCTGAACCGTCCGCCGACGTCGGGCGGAACCGCAAAGCTGGCCAGGTCGTGCCTGGCGGCGAAGGGGCGGAGAATCCCTTTTTCGGGGTCGGTGGTCACCACCACGTGCCGCTTCCAGTCGTCACCCAGGGCGCGGCGCAGCCAGTCGAGCGCCAGCAGGAAGGCGGCCATCGTCTCGGCGGTCGTCCCCGACTTGCTGATAACGTTGACCAGCGTGGTCCGGGGGTCGAGCCCGTCGAAGAGGGCCGCCACCGGCTCCGGCTCGACGTTGTCGACGAAGTGGAGGCGGGCGCCCGCCCCGCCCAGCGCAGCCGCCAGCGCCCGCGCACCCAGGGCCGAGCCGCCTATTCCCAGCACCAGCACGTCGCGGGCCCAGGAAGCAGCCGCGGCGTAGTCCAGCAGCGGCGCGGGATCGGCCTCGGGCAGGCGGATCCAGCCGAGCATCGCCTCCGGATCGCCCCGCCTCGCCTCCAGGGCCTCGCGGGCCTCCCGCAGCCGCGGCGTCGCCGCCGCCAGCTCGCGCTCCCACTCGACGCCCCGGTCGGGCCCCACGCGGCTGGAATCTATGTTGGCGAAGTCTACCTGGAGCATATCCTCATGCTAAACCCTGGCGGGCCGGCCCCCGGCTCATCAAAACGTATACCGCCACGGTCAGCGCCGCGCCGGCGGCAATCAACGGGAATATCGCCCCCAGCCCTAAACCGGCGGCAACCAGACTCCCCAGCGGCGGGCCGAGCAACCCGCCCAGGTCCCAGCTGGCGGTGAACAGACTGAACGCCGAGCCGCGCAGCTCGGGGCGGGCGGCGCGGGTGACGGCGACGATGTTGGCGGGCAGATACAAACCGGCGCCGGCGCCCATGAAAAAACCGGCCAGGAACGCCAGCGGCGGCAGGGGAAAGAACCAGAGCAGGAAGAGGCCGGCGGTTGCCGAGAGGAACCCGGCCAGCGCCACCCGGCCGGCCTCGAAACGGTCGGAGAAGTATCCGCCGGGCACGCGGAAGACGACCGAAACCAGGCTGTAAAAGGCCAGGAAGGCCCCCACCCAGGCGGCCCGGTAACCGGCTTCGGTGAGCACCAGGGGGTAAAACGTTTGCAGGGTGGCGAAGACCGCGGCGAAGCCGGTGTTGGCCAGGGTCGGCGCCAGAATCAGGCGGTCGCCGAGAACCGAGCCGAAGTTGGCCCACCAGGGACGCCGTGAGGGGCGCTCGAGCGTCTCCGGCACGCCCCGCCAGAAGAGCGGCAACCAGACCAGCTGCACCAGCAAGACCAGCGCCCAGACGGCGGCGAAGCCAAATAGGTCGACCACGAAGCCGCCCAGAGCGGTCCCGCTCATTACCCCGACACCCAGTATCAGGTTCCGGGTGCCCATTACCCGGCCGATCAGGTTTTCGGGAACCAGGTCGCTGGTCAGCGCCAGCGAGCTAGGGGCGAAGAGGGCCATGGCCGCCCCCTGGAGGAAGCGGCCGGCCAGCACCAGCGGCAGCGGCCCCAGATAAAACAGGCCCGCCAGCGCCCCCAGCGCCAGGCCTATCAGGCTCGGCTTCTTGCGGCTCCAGCCGTCGGCCGCCCACCCACCGAAAGGCCTGAGCAGCAAGCCAGCCAGCGGCATCAGCGCTACCGCCCAACCAACCCACTCCGCGCCTATCCCCTGGGCCTTCAGGTAGAGCGGCAATACTGGAACGGTCAGGCCGTAGGCCAGAAAGAAGAAGAACGTGGCCAGGTGGATGTTCCATACGGCGCGCACGCTCCCAGCTTACCCGAAACTGACCGGCCGGTCAGTAATGAAAACAATGTTCCTGCAACGTTCAGCCGTTGCTGTGTGTGGGATTCGGTCGCAGTACGCATCCCGCGGTTCCGTCGATTCGCGGCGACCCGGTCTTGCCTTCTTGTTATTTGAACTTGCCTTCTTGTTATTTGAAAGAGAGAGGCCATATACCTGTGGCTTGCAAATCTGCCAGTTCTCAGCACCGTCATCAGGGCTTGGTGACCCGGTCTGGATCCCAGATCTCGCGGCTTACGCCGCTCGTCTGGAAAAGCGGTGCGTGGTACGTAGTTCGTGATACGTGGTGAAAGAGTAGCCTGTTGTACGTGCCGGGCGGCTTTGTGGTTGATAGTCTTTATCGATCCAGCGATAGAAAGAAAACGTTCCTTCCTGGCCCGATTTCGTCAGCACTGCACGAATACTCTTTGTTCGTCATTCCAGCCAAGCGGGCCGCAGGCCCGCGCGAGCTGGAATCCAGATCATAGAGCATAGTGGGCGCTCGGATTGGTCATAT